>WBZO01002034.1_pt1 | contig 28223 bp, 29 predicted proteins | sample 5204261 | NCBI WGS metagenome assembly WBZO01 (sample SAMN12412400, study PRJNA552823) | activated sludge metagenome | isolation source: activated sludge from anammox sidestream of wastewater treatment plant... | place: USA: North Carolina | collected 2017-09
ACAGGCCGCGGCGCGCAGCGCGCTCCTCGCGGGCGGCTGCAGCGAGGCGCAGGTCGACGCGGTGTGGGCACGACTGACGCCCGGCTATTTCCTGCGCAACAGCGCCGACGAGATCACGTGGCACACGCGGCTGCTCGCCGACCGCGACGTGCGCGACGAGGCGCCGGTCGTCGCGCTCGACCCGCGCAGCGTCCGCGGCACGACGGCCATCTTCACGTTCGCGCCGCATCGCCACCACGGCTTTGCGCGCGCAACGGCCGTGCTCGACCAGCTCGGGCTCACGATCGTCGATGCGCACATCTCGCCGACGGAAGACGGCCACAGCCTCGACGTCTACCACGTCCTCGAGGACGACGGCGCGCCGATCAACGATGTGGAACGCCTCGGCGAGATCGAACAGGCGCTGTGGCGTTCCCTGCAATCGCCCGCAGGCGAGACGCCCGCGGTGTACCGGCGCGCGCCGCGACAGACACGCATGTTCCACACCCCGACCCAGATTGCCGTCAGCACGGACGAGCGCCACCGCCGCTCCGTGATCGAGCTGACCGCCGGTGACCGGCCCGGGCTCCTGTGCGATGTCGGCAAGGTCTTGATGGAAGAGCGCGTGCACCTGCTGAATGCGCGCATCATGACGGTGGGCGAGCGCGCCGAGGACGTGTTCTACGTCACCGACGCGCTGAACAAACCCCTCGACGCGGTCGCGGCGGAGCGGCTGCAGCAGCGCCTCGCCGATGCGCTCGAACGCAGACGCGCGGCATGAACCCGCGCATCGCACGGCTGCACACCTATCCGTTCGAGAAGCTCGCGGCGCTCCTCGCCGGCAACCAGCCTCCCGCCGACCTCGCGCACATCGCACTGTCGATCGGCGAACCGAAGCACGAGCCGCCCGCTTTCGTGGTGGAGGCACTGCGCGGCGCACTCGGCGCACTCGGCGCACTCGGCAGCTATCCGTCGACGGTGGGACTGCCCGCGCTGCGCGCGGCCGCGGCACGCTGGCTCGAACGCCGCTTCGCGCTCGGCGCGGGGACGGTCGATGGCGAGACCATGGTGCTGCCGGTCAACGGCACGCGCGAGGCGCTGTTCGCATTCGTGCAGGCCGCGATCGACGGCACCCGGCCCGCCCTCGTCGCGATGCCGAATCCGTTCTACCAGATCTACGAGGGCGCGGCGCTGCTCGCGGGCGCGACACCCTACTTCCTCAACACGACCGCCGCGACACGTTACGTACCGGACCTCGATGCCGTGCCCGTCCACGTGTGGCGCGACGTGCAGATCCTCGTGCTGTGTTCCCCCGGCAACCCGACCGGCGCCGTGCTGTCGCGCGCGTATCTCGAGCAGGCGCTCGCGCTCGCGGAGCGACACGACTTCGTGATCGCGCTCGACGAGTGCTACGCCGACCTGTGGCTCGACGAGGCGCGGCCGCCGCCGTCCCTGCTCGAGGCAGCGCGCGCCACGGGTCGCGACCGCTTCGAGCGTTGCATCGTCTTTCACAGCCTCTCGAAGCGCTCGAGCGTGCCCGGGCTGCGCTCGGGCTTCGTGGCCGGCGATCCTGCCCTGATCCGGGCATTCCTCCGCTATCGCACCTATCACGGCTGCGCGATGCCGGTGCCGACGCAACTCGCGAGCATCGAGGCGTGGAGCGACGATGCGCACGCGGCGGCAAACCGCGCACTGTACCGCGAGAAATTCGCACGCGTCGTGCCGCTGCTCGCGCCGGTGCTCGACGTGGCGGCACCCGATGGCGGGTTCTACCTCTGGCCCGACGTGCTTGAAGACGACACGACCGTCACGCGCGCGCTGCATGCGGCACAGAACGTCACGATCCTGCCGGGCAGTTACCTCGCGCGCGAGGCGCACGGCGTCAATCCGGGCGCCCGGCGGGTGCGCATTTCACTTGTCGCGCCGCTGGCGGAATGCGTGGAGGCCGCAGGCCGCATCCGGGCCTTTTTCGACCGGTAGCACGCTCCCCGCCGGAAATTCGTGACTCGCGTCGCGGTCGCCCTCCGCGGACAGGCCGCACAATCCGCTTGTCATAATTCACATGGACGGGATGCCTTGGCGGCGCAGCCCTTCGACGCAGCCCCCCACGCACAGATCGTGCGTTCGCTGTTCCCGCGCACCCGTCGCGTCATCCTCTATGGGCCCGACGGGCGCCTGTGGTGGAGCGAGGACGGCACCGATGCGCTCGACCTGCGCGCAGGCCTCGAGCAGGTGCTCGCCCTCATGCGCCAGCGCGACATCGCCGCTGCGCTCGCGCTCGCCCGCAGCGCCGACCCCGCGACCGGCCTGCTGCTGCCTGTCGGCGAGGAAGGCAAGCCACCGCTCGCCTGGCTCGGCCTCATCGGCCCCGCATCGCGCAGCGCGGCCGACCCGGACGGCGCCGCGCTCTCGCAGTCGCTGCGCCCCGTCCTCCTGCTGCTCGCGCGTGAAGTGGCCGCTTCCGCCCAACTGCGGCGCCAGCGCTTCGCCAGCCTGCAGGCCGCCGAACAGACCGCGGAGCTGCGCTGGCTGCTCGCCACCTCGAGTCATGCCGGCCGCAGCGCCGGTGCCGACCGGCTCGAGGCGACGCTCGATGCCTGCGCCGCGCACCTCGGCTGCGACGGCGTGCTGCTCTGGCTCGCCGACCGCCAACTCGAGCGCTGCGTGACCCGCCGATCGATTCCGCAGACCGAGCTCGAAACACTGCGCCGCCTCGCGCGCGGCTCGCTGTCCGAAGAAGTCGCGGCCCGTCGTCGCACGACGATCGTCGCCAGGCTGCGCGAGACGCCTGATTCCGACCTGCTGCCCTGGACCGTGATCGCCTCTCCCGTGGAGTCCGGCGGCGTGCATCACGGCCTCATCATGGCCTTCGCGCTGCGCGAAAGCCGCCGGCTCACGCCTCGCGACGCGCGCCGCCTCGAGCACATCATCCCGCGCGTGCTGGCGGCGACCGAGATCGAGCACGACCCGCTTACGAGTCTGCCGGCGCGCCACGTGTTCGAGGAGCGCCTGCGCGGAGTGCTCGCGGCGCCCGGCGCGAATGTCTGCGTCGTCTACGCCGACCTCGACCAGCTGCACGTGACCAACGACCTCTTCGGCTTTGCGGCCGGGGACGAGATCCTGCGCAGCGTCGCCGCACTGTGGCACGACTACGGCGGCCTGCGCGTCGACATGGCGAGCCGTTTCGCGGGCGACCGCTTCGTCGCGCTGCTGCGCGACTGCACGCTGAACCAGGGCCGCGTCTGGGCCGAGGCGGCGCGCCAGGCCGTCGAAGCATTGCCGCCGCCGCCGGCGCACTCGGGACTGCGCGTCACCGCGAGCTTCGGCGTCGCCGCGGCAGTTTCCGGCGAGTCGCCCGAGCACGTGCTCGCGATCGCCGAGACGGCCTGCAAGGCGGCCAAGGATCGCGGCCGGAACCGCGTCGAGCTCTTTGCGCAGAACGATGCGAGCCTCGTGCAGCGGCGCGACGACCTGCAGGTATTCCGCGACCTGACCGACGCGTTCGCGCAGAACCGCTTCGTGCTGTACGCGCAGCCGATCGAATCGCTGTGGGACCCGACGCGGCCGCGACGGCACGAGATCCTGATCCGCATGCGCGACCAGGCGGGGGCGCCGGTCTCGCCGTCGCGCTTCATCTCCGCGGCCACGCGCTATCAGCTGCTGCCGCAACTCGACCGCTGGGTGGTGGGCCGCGCGATCGCGATGCTCGATCCGCACGCGGCGGTGCTGCGCTCCCGCAATGTCTGCTTCTCGATCAATGTCTCCGCGCAATCGCTCGTGCAGCCGGATTTCGCCGACTTCGTGCGCACTGCATTGAAGGGCGCCGCGGTGCCGCCGGAACTCCTCGTCTTCGAGTTCACCGAGAGCGCCGCCATATCGGACATCGCTGCCGCGCAGCGCTTCATCGAGCGCGTCGGCGCGCTCGGCGTGCACTTTGCGCTCGACGATTTCGGCACCGGCTTCTCCTCGCTCGCCTACCTGAAATCGCTGCCGGTCTCGGCGCTCAAGATCGACGGCTCCTTCGTGCGCGACATCCTCACCGACGACCGCTCCGAGGGCGTGGTGCGGGCGGTGCTGCAGATCGCGGGTCAGCTCGGCCTCGACACGGTCGCCGAGTATGTCGAGACCGACGCGATCGCCGAGCGCCTGCGTTCGCTCGGCGTCACGTACGGCCAAGGCTATGCATTCGGTGCGCCGGTACCCCTCGACATCGTGCTCGCCGGGCTCGCGGACGCAGCATCGCAGCCGTCGCCCGCCCGTCCCGCCCGCGTCGCGCTGCACCCCTGAGACGCACCGGCTCACGACCGCCGGCGCATCGATCCGCCCGCCCGGGTTGCGACTCGCCGCCGAGGTCGGCACGATGCGCGCTCGCCCACCGGAGCGCGCCATGCCCGACCTCGACACCCTGAAGTCCACCATCGATGCCGCGTTCGAACAGCGCGCCGGGCTCGCACCCGGCCGGGTGCCGGATGACATCTCGACCGCCATCGACACCGCGATCGCGCTGCTCGACCGTGGCGAGGCCCGTGTCGCGAGTCACGACGGCCACCGCTGGGTCGTCAACGAGTGGCTCAAGAAGGCCGTGCTGCTCTACTTCCGCACGCACGACAACACCGTGGTCGATGCCGGCTACACGCGCTTCTACGACAAGGTGCCGCTGAAATACGCAGGCAGCGACGACGCGGCATTCCGCGCGGGCGGCGCGCGCGTCGTGCCGCACGCGATCGTGCGCCGCGGCGCCTACGTCGCGCCGAACGTCGTGCTGATGCCGTCCTACGTCAACATCGGTGCCTACGTGGGTGCCGGCACGATGGTCGACACCTGGGCCACCGTCGGCTCCTGCGCGCAGATCGGCCGCAACGTGCACCTCTCGGGCGGCGTCGGCATCGGCGGCGTGCTCGAGCCGCTGCAGGCGGCCCCCACGATCATCGAGGACGACTGCTTCATCGGCGCGCGCTCCGAGGTCGTCGAGGGCGTGATCGTCGAGCGCGGCTCGGTGATCTCGATGGGCGTGTTCCTCGGCCAGAGTACCCGCATCTACGACCGCGAATCGGGCACGGTGCTGCAGGGCCGCGTGCCGGCCGGGTCTGTGGTCGTGCCGGGCACGCTGCCGTCGAAGGATGGCAGCTGCGCGCTCGCCTGCGCGATCATCGTCAAGCGGGTGGACGAGAAGACCCGTGCAAAGACCGGCATCAACGAACTGCTGCGCGCCGACTGACCTGCAACGCCGGGGCTGCGCGACCGCGCGCAGGCCGCGCGGCGACTCGAGCCCACCCATCTCGAGCACCCCGAGGCGGAGCATCGAGACCGCCGCGTCGACGGCCGGCAGGGGCCGGGACGGCAATCCGGCAGCAGTGTCAGCCATAACGGCCCGTGATGTAGTCTTCCGTCGCCTTCCTGCCGGGGTTCGTGAACAGCCTGCTCGTCGCGTCGAACTCGACCAGCTCGCCCAAATACATGAAAGCCGTGTAGTCCGACACCCGTGCGGCCTGCTGCATGTTGTGCGTCACGATCAGCACCGTGACACGCTCGCGCAGCGTGCCGATCAGCTCCTCGATGCGCGCGGTCGCGATCGGATCGAGCGCCGAGGTCGGCTCGTCGAACAGCAGCATTTCGGGGCTGGTCGCCAGCGCCCGCGCAATGCACAGGCGCTGCTGCTGCCCGCCGGACAACGAAAGACCGGACGTGTGCAGGCGATCCTTGACCTCGTCCCACAACGCCGCCTCGCGCAGCGCCTTCTCGACCTCCTCCTCGATCAGCACCCTCGAGCGCATGCCGCGCACGCGCAGCCCGTAGGCGACATTCTCGAAAATCGACTTCGGGAACGGATTCGGCTTCTGGAACACCATGCCGATGCGCATGCGCACTTCGATCGGGTCGAGGCTGCTCGACACGAGGTCGACCCCGTCGGGAAAAAGGTGGATCGACCCCTCGTAGCGCGTGTGCGGCGTGAGGTCGTGCATGCGGTTGAAGCAACGCAGCAATGTGCTCTTGCCGCAGCCGGACGGTCCGATCAGCGCGGTCACCCGCCGGTCGCGGATCTCGAGATCGAGGTCCTTGAGCGCGTGCCGGTCACCGTAGAAGAAATTGAGCTTGCGGGTGCGCGCCTTGACGGGCGCGTCCTGCGTGACGGGACGCGCGACCGGCGGAGCCGGCGCCGCTATGCGGGTCGTCGTGGACATGGCCTCACCAGTAGATCCTCTTGCGGAAACGGAAGCGCAGCCAGATCGCGAGGCCGTTCATCAGCAGCGTCATGCCGAGCAGGATGGCGCCCGCGGCGGCTGCATTGACGCGAAAATCCGGGTCCGGGCGCGACACCCAGTTGAACATCTGGATGGGCATCGCGGTGAACGGATCCTTCAGCCATGCGAATGACAGGAACGGGAACTCGCTCGTGAACGGCGAGGCCGGCAGGAACGCGATGAACGAGAGCGCGCCGATCGTGATGATCGGCGCGGTCTCGCCGATGGCGCGCGACAGGCCGATGATCATGCCGGTCAGCACGCCACCCATGGAATACGGCAGCACATGGTGCGCCGTGACCTCCCAGCGGGTCGCGCCGAGTGCGTACGCGGCTTCGCGGATCGGTCGCGGCACGGCGCGGACCGCCTCGCGCGTCGCGACGATCACGATCGGCAGTATCAGCAGCGCGAGCGTAGAGCCGGCCGCGAGGATGCTCTGGCCGAAGTTGAACCTGTAGACGAACAGGCCGAGGGCCAGCAGGCCGTAGATGATCGACGGCACCCCCGCGAGATTGGTCACATTCACCTCGATGATCGCGGTGAACGCGTTCTTCGGCGCGTACTCCTCGAGATAGATCGCGGCGGCCACACCCAACGGCATCGCGACGCATGCGGTGACCAGCATGATGAGCGCCGTGCCCACCCAGGCCGCGAGGATGCCCGCCTCCGCCGGCTTGCGCGACGCGAACGAAGTCAGGAAACCCGCGTCGAGCCGCGGCGCGCCCTGCACCACGAGGTCCGCGAACAGCGCGAACAGCACCGCCAGCGCAGCGATCAGCGCGAACAGGCCGACGATCACGAAGACCCGGTCCATGAGCTTGCGGCGCTCGATGTTCCCCATCAGTACGTCTCCCGGAACCGGCGAGTCAGCACGAAACCGGCAATGTTGAAGGCGAGCGTGATGACGAGCAGCACGAGTCCCGCGGCAAAGATCGACTGGTAACCGATGCTGTCGTGCGGCAGGTCGCCGAGGCTCACCTGCACGATGAATGACGTGATCGTCGCGGCAGGCTCGGTCGGGTTCCAGGTCAGGTTCGGCTGCAGGCCCGCGGCCACCGCGACCACCATCGTCTCGCCGACCGCGCGGGAGATGCCGAGGATATAGGCCGCGGCGATGCCGGAGAGTGCCCCGGGCACCACGACGCGTGTCGCGGTCTGGAAGCGCGTCGCACCCATCGCATAGCTGCCCTCGCGCATGTCATTCGGCACCGCGCGCATCGCATCCTCGCTCACGGAGGCGACGTACGGCACGATCATGATGCCGATCACGAGGCCGGCGGACAGCATGTTGAATCCCGGCAATCCCGGTATCAGCTTCTGCAGGAACGGCGTCACCATCGCGAGCGCGAAGTAGCCGTAGACGACCGTCGGCACGGCGCCGAGCATCTCGAGCGCGGGCTTCACCACTTCCCGCAGCCGGTGGCTCGCGAACTCGGACAGGTAGATGGCGATCACGGTACCCGCGGGCATCGCGACCAGCAGCGCGACGAAGGTCGTGACGAGCGTGCCGGCGACGAGCGGCATGATGCCGTAGCGCGGCTCGGCGAACAGCGGCGTCCAAAGGGTGTCGGTCAGGAAGTCCCTGACCGGCACGTGCTCGAAGAACGGCAGGGCCTCGCTGACGAGAATCCAGACGATGGCGGCGGTCGTGAAGACGGCTGCGAGCCCCGCGGCGAGCAGCAGCGATTCGATCACGCGGTCCCGCGCCCTGCGCCGCCGGATCGAGGCCCGGAACGACGCAGGGATGGTCTGCTGCGGATTCACGCGGCGCCCGTGCTCAGAAGTTCGCTTCCCGCGCGAGCAGTTCCTCAACCGTGAGGCCGACTTCATTCCGGCCGCCAAAGGCGGTACCTGCCTTGCCGGCGCGGAAGTTGGCGAGCGCCTTGTCGTACGCGCCCTTCGCGAGCGGCACATACTTCACTTCCTCGACGAGCGGCGCGCCCTGCGACAGGTAGTACTCGACGAACGCCTTCACTTCGGCACGCTGCGCCGAAGCCTTGTTCACGTAGATGAAAATCGGGCGGGACAGTGGCTCGTAGCTGCCGTCGAGCACGCCCCGCGGTGAGGGGGCGATGGCCTGTCCCTTCGAATTGACGATCTTCACCGCCTTCATCTTCGCCGCGTTCGGCGCGTAGTACGCGTAGCCGAAATACGCGAGCGCGTTGACATCCGACTCGACGCCCTGCACCAGCACGTTGTCGTCTTCGCTCGCGGTGAAATCGCCGCGGCTCGACTTCGCCTTGCCGACGATCGCCTCGGTGAAGTAATCGAAGGTGCCCGAATCGGCGCCCGGGCCGAACAGCGCGAGCGGCTGCGCCGGCCACTGCGGATTCACCTGCTTCCAGGTCTTGATCGCGCCCTGCGCCGCCGGCTCCCACATCTTCTTCAGCTCGGCGACGGTGAGCGTGTCGACCCATGTGTTCTTCGGGTTCACGGCGACCGTCAGCGCGTCATAGGCGACCGGCAGTTCGATGTACTGGATACCCGCCCTTGCGCAGGCCTCCATCTCGGACTTGCTGATGGGGCGCGACGCATCCGCAATGTCGATCTCGCCACGGCAGAGCTTCTTGAAGCCGCCGCCGGTGCCGGAGATGCCGACGGTGACCCGCACCTTGCCGCGGCGTGCGATCTGGAACTCCTCGGCCACGGCCTCGGAAATCGGGAAAACGGTGCTCGAGCCGTCGAGCCTGATCGTCTGCTGGGCCGCGGCGTCCCGCGGGATGAGTGCGAGGCCTGCCGCGAGCGCGGCCATTGCGGTCAGTACCGGAATCGATTTCATGAATGCTCTCTCCATGTTCGGGTCAATGCTAGGGCCGGTCTGTGACGGTTCCGTGACAGTCGGCCGTCAGAATTTGTAGTTCAGGTCGAATTGCACGCGGTCGTAATCGCGCCATGTCTCGGTGACGGATCCGGCGCCGGCGAGCACGCGCTCGTTCAGGAAATACGTGCCGTTGATCGTCCAGTTCTTCGCCGGGACCCATGACGCCTTGATCACACTGCCCTTCGACCAAGTGATGCCGCCGCCGAAGTCGGAGTCGACGAACTGGCCGAACTGGGCGTTCTGCTCCATGTCCTGGTAGATCCACGAGATCTCCCAGCTGCGGGCATTCGATGCCTTGCCGAGCGTCAGCCCGAACGAATAGCCCGTGTCGTTGTCGAGCGCACCGTGGTTGCGGATGTAGTCCGCGAACACCGCGAGCGGCAGTCTGCCGACCTCGACGTCGACCTGCGCCAGCGCTTCGACCATGTCGTAGTCGTCGCGCAGGCGCCGGCAGCCCCCCACGACCTCGGTACGATTTCCCTGGGCGCCGCCGATGAACAGGCTGTTCGCCGTGCAGGCGGGTGTCGCCGACGTGAGCGTGACCTCGTCCTGCACGGCACCTGCATCGAAGTAGCCGATCGCCGCCGTCAGGCCGAGCCGCCCACCGACCTTCGACTTGAAGCCGAGCTGGCCGCCGAAGAGATTGGCGTCGGCACCCGAGCCGGACTCGGACAGCCACGCGCCGATGGCGCTCGCAAAGAACGGGCCGCGCGCGAGCCGAGCGGCGCCGCCTTCCCAGGTGATATCGCCGTCCCAGAAGTAGCTGCCCACGCGCTGCCAGGCGTACGGGATCTTGCCGAGCTGCACGTTGAAGCCCTGCACGGGCGCCCAGTCTGCGTAGGCGAGATCGAGACCGAGCGCCTTGCGTGTCGCACCCTCCCCGAGCGTCTGGTTGGTCGAACGCGGGTCGCGGTCGTCGCCGGCCGTTGCGACCTGCACGACCGCCTTGACCGTGTCCGTGACCTTGGCCTCGACACCGAGGCGCACGCGCACGCGATGGCGCAGCCGGTCGCTGGTTGCGCCGCTGGCGAGTTCGTTCTCGATCCGCTCGTGGCGGTAGCGAAAATCGCCCTTCAACCGGATCTTCGATGCCCAGTCGACCGCCTTCGCATCCTTCTCGATTGCCGGGAGCTTTGCGAGGGCGACATCCGCTTCGGCCATCTCCTTGCGGGTCGCCCGGGCATGGTCCCTGAGATAGGCATTCTCCGACTCGACTCGCTCGAGCCGCTGCGTCAGTGCCTCGATGTCGCGACGCAGGTCGTCGATCGTCGCCGCTGCGGGCGTCTGCTGGGCGATGGCAGGCGCCGCGAGCAGGGCGCCGACGGCGAGGGTGATGGGTGTTCTCACGAGTGTCTCCGGATGTGTGGTGGTCGGCCGGTTTTATACGGAGCCCGCATGGCAGCTCCGTGACACTCGCGCGGCAACTGGATGACAGCGGGACTTGCGGCGCGGCGGCGCGCCCCGTATAAGGCGCAGCCACTGCCCTATGTCCGACACCCTCGACCTGACCCTCGACCTGATGTCGCGCCCCTCCGTCACGCCGGCGGACGGCGGCTGCCAGCAGGTGATGGCGGCAAGACTCGCGGCCGCCGGATTTGCCGTCGAGCCGCTGCGCTATGGCGTGGTCGAAAATTTCTGGGCGAAGCGCGGATCCGGCGGGCCCGTGTTCTGCTTCGCCGGCCACACCGATGTCGTGCCGACCGGCCCGCTCGAGGAGTGGTCGTCGGACCCGTTTCGTCCCGAGATCCGCGACGGCATGTTGTACGGGCGGGGCGCCGCCGACATGAAAAGCGGTCTTGCCGCGATGGTCACGGCGACCGAAGCATTCGTGCGGGAGCACCCGCGCCATCGCGGTTCGATCGCGTTCCTGATCACGAGCGACGAGGAAGGACCGTCGGTCGACGGCACCAAACGCGTCGTCGAGACCCTGCGCGACCGCGGCGAGCGCATCGACTGGTGCGTCGTCGGAGAACCCTCGAGCGAACAGGCGATCGGCGACACGATCAAGATCGGCCGGCGCGGTTCCCTGTCCGGCCGGCTCACCGTGCACGGAATCCAGGGCCACATCGCGTATCCGCAGCTTGCGGAAAACCCCGTGCACACCTTCGCGCCCGCGCTCGCCGAATTGACGGGCCGCGCCTGGGATGCCGGCAACGAGCACTTCCAGCCGACTTCCTTCCAGGTCTCGAATTTCAACGCCGGCACCGGTGCGCCGAACGTGATTCCGGGCGAACTCAAGGCGCGTTTCAACCTGCGCTATTCACCGGTGCAGACGATCGAGGGCCTGCGCGAGACGGTCGAGGGCATCCTGAAAAAGCATGGCGTGCGCTACACGCTCGAATGGTATGTGTCGGGCGAGCCGTTCTTCACGCCCCCTGCCGAGTTGTCCCGCGCAGCCGCGGCGGCGGTCCGCACCGAATGCGGAGCGGAACCGAAGCTGTCGACCGGTGGCGGCACCTCGGACGGGCGCTTCATCGCGCCCCTCGGCGCGCAGGTCGTCGAGCTCGGCGTCGTCAACGCGACGATACACAAGGTGAACGAGTGCGTGCGCGTCGCGGACGTCGACGCCCTGCACCGGATCTATCTCGGCATCCTGCGGTCGCTGTTGACGTAAGCGCCGTATACCCCGAGCGCAGTCGACGCGATGAGCACCCACGCCGGCATCGACAGGCCGACGAAGCGCCAGTCGATGCGCGCGCACTCGCCGCCGCCGGTCATCACCTTGCGTATCACTTCGAGCAGCGGAAAGGCCTCGAGCAGGAAATCGAGCGTCGCACCGCAGGCCGGCACCGTGCCGGGCGGCAGCGCCTGCACGTAGACGTGGCGCGCGGCGACCGCGACCGTGGTCGCCGCCGCGAGGACCAGCAACACGGCATAGACGCGTGCGCCGGCACGGCCCGGCCCGTGCAGCGCCGCCAGCGCGAACACGACCCCCACCGCCGCCACGCCCACGCGCTGGAACATGCACAGCGGACACGGCGCGAGCCCGAGCACCTTTTCCGCGTAGAGGGCGTAGGCGAGCATGGCGGCGCAGGCCACGGCGCCCAGCAGATTCCCGGAGCGGCCCTGCAGCGGCATCACGCGGCTCCCGCGTTCGCGCGCGAGCGCAGCCGATCCTCGACCTCTTCGGGCCTCGTGTGGCGAATGTCCTGTCCGTGAACCATGTAGACGACATACTCCGCGATGTTCTTGGCATGATCCCCGACCCGCTCGAGCGCGCGCGCCGCCCAGGTGAGGTCCAGCATGCGGCGTATCTGGCGCGGGTCTTCCATCATGAACGTGACGCACTGGCGCTGGATCGACTCGTATTCCTCGTCGACCTGGCGGTCGTGGTGCGGCACGCGCAGCGCGGCCTCCACGTCCATGCGCGCGAAGGCATCGAGCGCTTCGTGCACCATCAGTTCGACGAGGCGGCCGAGATGCCGCACTTCGCGGTAGCGGTCGGCAGGGCGCTCGAGAGATGCGAGCCGCAGCGCGATGTGGGCAATCTTGCGCGCCTCGTCGCCGATGCGCTCGAGGTCCGTGATCGCCTTGATGATCGCGACGATCAGCCGCAGGTCGCGCGCCGCCGGCGCGCGCGTCGCGAGGATGCGCAGGCATTCCCCGTCGATCGCGAGCTCCATCCCGTTCACCTGTGCGTCATTGCGCACGACTTCGCCGGCGAGCGCACTGTCGGCGTCGGCCAGGGACGCAAGGCTGCGCCGGAGTTGCTCCTCGACGAGGCCGCCCATGCCGAGCAGGTGTGCGCGCACGGCTTCGAGATCCTCGTTGAACCGGCTCGATATGTGGGGCGACGGATCGTGCTTTTCCATGTGCTCGATGATATCTCAGCCGGACGGGCCGACGCCCCGATCGGCGACGACGCGCTGTGGCGGGAAATGACAGGTGAAAGTACTGCCTCGCCCCACGGTGCTCACGATGTCGAGCGTCGCGCCGTGGCGCTGCAGTACGTGCTTGACGATCGCGAGCCCGAGTCCCGAACCTCCGGTCGCCCGCGAGCGGCCGGCATCGACGCGGTAGAAGCGCTCCGTGAGACGCGGAATGGCTTCGTGGGGAATGCCGGGGCCCGTATCGGTGACGGCGAAATGGGCGCCCTCGTTGTCCGCCCACCACCGGAGCGCGACACGGCCCTCGGGCGGCGTGTACTTGGCAGCGTTGTCCACGAGATTGGCGAACGCCGAATGGATTTCGGATTCCTCGCCGCGCAGCCAGGCATGCGTTTCGATCGACAGCGCGACTTCCGCGGGGTGCTGCACTCGTGCGAGCACGTCCTTGCGCAGCAGTGCGAGCATTGCACCGATGTCGATCGGTTCACCCTCGACCCGGCCTTCCTTCGCCTCGAGTCGCGAGAGCACCAGCAGATCGCCGATGATGGTCGCCATGCGTGCCGCCTGACGACGCATCTCGGCGACGGGCGGGGCGAGCGTCGGATCGAGCGCCGCGTCGTCCGCGAGTTCCTCGAGGTAGCCTGCGATCACGGTGAGCGGCGAGCGCAGTTCGTGCGAAGCGTTCGCCACGAAGTCCTTGCGCATTGCCTCGATCCGCGCCTGACGGGTCACGTCGCGGACGAGCAGCATGCGACGCCCCTCGCCGTAGGGCAGCACATGCAGCGACAGATCCACGTCGGGCGATGCGTCGACGTGCAGCACGAGCGGCTGCGCGTGATGGTCGCCCGCTAGGTAGCGGGCGAACTCCGGCTGGCGCACGAGGCTGTCGATGCGCAGGCCGACATCGTGACGGGCGCGCAGCCCGAGGAGTTGCTGCGCCCGCAGATTGAACCACGCGATCTGCCCATGCTCGTCCAGCGCGACTACGCCGTCCGGCAGTGCCGCGGTCGAATCGCGCAACTCGCGCAGCAGCGACACGAGCCGCTGCTTGTGGTAGCGCTTGCGCCGATAGATGCGCACGACCTGCGTCACGACGTCGTCCCACACGCCGGTGAGCACCGGCGGATCCATGAGGCTGCGATGGCGCAGCCAGTGATCGAGCCGCAGCAGATTGACGAGCTGCCAGCCCGCGTACAGAAGGAGCACCGTGCACAGCCCGATCCAGGGTCGACCTGCGATCAGGCCGGCGCCGAATCCGAGGCCGAGGGCAATGGCCAGCCGAACCACGGCGAAGCCCCACATCCGCAGGGTCAGCGCAAGGCGCGGCCGGGATGCGCGCGGCGCTGTCAATGGGCGAGCGCCGAGAAGCGGTAGCCCGCGCCGCGCACGGTCTGCACGAGCCGGTCGCAGCCGTGCTCCTCGAGCGCCTTGCGCAGGCGTCGGATATGCACATCGATCGTGCGCTCATCGACGTAGACGTTGCCGCCCCAGATCCGGTCGAGCAGCTGGTCGCGCGAGTACACACGCTCGGGATGCGTCATGAAGAACTCGAGCATCCGGAACTCGGTCGGTCCGAGAGACACCGTGCGGTCACCGGCGGTCACGCGATGACTGCCCCGGTCGAGCACGAGACCCTCGAACTCGATGCGCTCCTCGCCACCCGCGGGCTCCGATCGCCGCAGCACCGCATGGATGCGCGCGACGAGTTCGCGCGGCGAGAACGGCTTCGTCAGGTAATCGTCGGCGCCGGCGTCGAGTCCGGCGACCTTGTCGCTCTCCTCGGCGCGCGCGGTGAGCAGGATGATCGGCAGCTCCCGCGTGTCCTTGTCGCGCTTCAGCTGCCTCGCGAGCTCGAGCCCGCTCATGTCGGGCAGCATCCAGTCGAGCACCAGGAGGTCCGGCGCGCGGTTGGCGATCTCCGTGCGCGCGGCGCGGCAATCCTCCGCCTCGCGCACGTCGAAGCCCGCGCGCCGCAGGCCGTAGGCGATCATTTCACGGATCGGGCGCTCGTCTTCGACGATCAGGATCTGTCTGCCGGCCATGCCCTGCATTACAGCGCGGGATTATTGCAGAACCGTGACAGCCGGGACGGCGACGTTGTCGCGCAGATAAACGGGTTGCAGGCTCTCGGGCGGGCCCGCCCGACCTGCGCGTACCGCCGCCGCGGCGAGCGTTGCGATCGCCCCGGCATCGGGGAGGATCGCATCGTCGATCGCATCGAGCTGCCCGCGCAGGCGACCGGCGAGCTGCGGGTACGCGCGAAAGCCCCGCCCCGCCCCGACGATCCGCGCGCCACGCGGCGCCTCGATCGTGACGCTGTCGGGGCTCGCGACGCGCTCGGTGCCCACGAGGGCCGCGAGCCCGTCGTCGCCGCGCCGGTAGAGCGCCGTGTACACCTCTTTCATGCGGGCATCGTTCGCGACGAGCACGTGGGTCACCGCGGCATCGCGCGCGAGCATCGCCTGCGCGACGGCCGCGAGATTCGAGATGCCGATCGCCGGCAGATCGGCGCCGAAGGCGAGGCCTTGCGCCACGCTGACCCCGAGGCGCAGGCCCGTGAACCCGCCGGGCCCCCGGCCGACGGCAATCGCGTCGAGATCGGCGAGACGCAGGCCGTGCGCCCCAAGGCGCGCGTCGATCATCGGCAGCAGACGCGAGGCGTGGCCGTGCGCGAGTTCGACCGTGTCGACGTCGACGCGGCCGTCGAGCCACAGCGCCACCGAGCAGGCCTCCGTCGCCGTGTCGAGCGCGAGCAGCTTCATGCACGCGCGCCCGCGGGCGCGTGCCGCGCGAGGAAGCGGCACGATTCGTCCTGTTCGCGAGTCACCGTCAGCGGCGGCAGGCTCGCACGCAGCACGCGGCCGTAGCTGCGCGACACGAGGCGTGGGTCGCAGATCGCGACGACGCCATGATCCTCTTCGCTCCGGATCAGGCGCCCGACGCCCTGCTTCAGCGCGAGCGCCGCCTCGGGCAGCTGGTAGTCGCGAAATGCATTGCCGCCCGTCGCCTCGAGATGCGCGATGCGGGCCTTCACGATCGGGTCTTCCGGGGACGCGAACGGCAGTTTCTCGATCACGACGAGTCGCAGCGCTTCGCCCTTCACGTCGACGCCCTCCCAGAAACTCGCGGTACCGAGCAGCACGGCGTTGCCGAGCGCACGGAACTCGCGCAGCAACTGCTCGCGCGGCGCGGTTCCCTGCACGAGGAGCGGATACTCGAGCGGCCCCTCGGCGCGGGCGCGCAGGAGATCCGCGATGCGGCCGAGGGCCCGGTGGCTCGTGAACAGCAGGAACGCCCCGCCCCGCGCCGCCGCGATCAGCGGCAGGGCCTCGGCGAGCACCGCCGCGAGATAGTCGGCCGAGGCCGGCTCCGGCATGTCCTGCGGCAGGTACAGCAGCCCCTGGCGCTCGAAATCGAACGGGCTGTCGATGCGCAGGCTCGCCGCGTCCGCAAGACCCAGGCGCGACGCGAAGTGGCTGAAGTCGTCGCCGACCGACAAGGTCGCCGACGTGAAGATCCAGGCGCAGGGGCGCGCATCGACGATGGCGCGAAAGCGCGGCGCGACATCGAACGGCAGCATCGACAGCGTGAACCCGCGCGCGTCGCGCTCGATGCTGCGCGCCGCCTCGTCATCGCGGGCATGGGACATGCGCTGCAGCGTCTCAGCGAAACGTGCGGCGCGCAGTGCCGCATGTGCGATGGCCGGCGCATCGGCGTCCGCTTCTTCGGCGAGCGCGCTGTGCAGCTGATCGAGCGCCGCGGCGAGTGCATCGAGCGCCGTCTCGAGCGCCACCGGCGCCTCGTTCCAGGCTGTCCGTGCATTGCCGGCTCCGCCGCGTGCGGGCAGACAATCCCGCGCCGCGGCGAGCGCCGCCGCGGCTGCGTCGAGGTGTGCCGCGAGCGCCGCCTCGCCGCCCACACGGGCGAGCTCGGCGCGCGCGTCGGTCAGCAGGTGCTCGATCTGCCGGCTCGCGAGCTCGATGCCGAAGAACTGCGTCACGAGATCGGGCAACTGGTGTGCCTCATCGAGAATGACGGCATCCGCGGTGCCGAGCAGGTCGCCGAAACCGTCTTCCTTGAGCGCAAGATCGGCGAGCAGCAGATGATGATTGACGATCACGAGGTCGGCGTCGTTCGCCGCGCGACGCGCCGCGACGACATGGCAGCGCGACCATTCCGGGCAACGTTGTCCGAGGCAATTCTCGCGCGTCGACGTGACGGCGCCGCGGACGGCGCCGGCATCGGCGAGTGCAGGCACCTCCGCGAGATCGCCCGTGACGGTGACCGCGGCCCAGCGCTCGATCGGCGCGAGGCTCCCGCTCTCGAAGCCGGCGAGCGCACGCTGCGAAGTGGCGAGGTTCAGGCGATGCCGGCACAGGTAATTCGCCCGCCCCTTGAGGAGCGCAACGCGCATGGGCCGGCCGATGGCCGCCGCGACGAGTGGCAGGTCCTTCGAGAAGAGCTGGTCCTGCAGTGTGCGTGTACCGGTCGAGATGATCACGCGGCGGCCCGACAGCAACGCCGGCGCGAGATAGGCGAACGTCTTGCCGGTCCCGGTGCCCGCCTCGACGAGCAGCGCCTCACGGGCCTCGATCGCCTCGGCAATGCGAATCGCCATGCGTTGCTGCGAGCGCCGCGGCGCATACCCCGGCAGCGCACGCGCCAGTGGTCCACCGGCGGCAAACAGTTCTCCGATGTCTGTCATGCGGGTAACGCTAGCCGGGGGAGCAAGGGCTGTCGAGGCGCAAACAGGGGCTGCAATCGGTGCATGACCCGCTCCGGCGGGAGCGATCCATTGACGTGTTGCGCTGCACCATTCATACTGCTTCGATCGCGTCGCTATAATGCGGAGCTCACCTTCACGAGGACTCAGGATGGCCACAGCGCCCCGCACACTCACCGCGCTTCCGCAACTGTCATCGGCGGTAGCCGACTGGGTGGCGAGCGTCGCCAACCTCACGAATCCCGACCGCATCCACTGGTGCGACGGGTCTGCCGAAGAAATCCGCCGCCTGCGCAAGGAACTCGTCGCCTCGGGCGAACTGTTGCCGCTCGACCCGAAGTCCTTTCCCGGATGTGACCTCTACCGCTCGAATCCTTCAGACGTCGCGCGCGTCGAGAAGGTCACGTTCATCTGCACGTCGAAGCAGGAGGATGCCGGGCCGAACAACCTGTGGCTCGCCCCTGCCGAAGGCCACGCGCGGATGCGGGCCCTGTTCAACGGCTGCATGAAGGGGCGCACCCTGTATGTCGTGCCGTACTGCATGGGCCCGATCGACTCGCCGCACGCCCGCTGCGGCGTCGAGATCACCGACAGCGCCTATGTGGTGCTCAACATGGCGATCATGACGCGCATGGGTCGTGCCGCACTCGAGCGCATCGCCGGCGGCGAGACCTTCGTGCGCGGCCTGCACTCGATCGGCGAACTCGACCCGAATCGCCGCTTCATCATGCATTTCCCGGAGGAGCTCACGATCGAGAGCTTCGGTTCGGGCTATGGCGGCAATGCGCTCCTCGGCAAGAAGTGTCATGCACTGCGCATCGCGAGCTGGCAGGCGCGCCAGGAGGGCTGGCTCGCCGAGCACATGCTGATCGTCGGGCTCGAGAGCCCCACGGGCGAGCAGCACTACATCGCGGCGGCCTTCCCGTCCGCCTGCGGCAAGACCAATCTCGCGATGCTGATCCCGCCCGACTCGCTGAAGGGCTGGAAGGTCACGACCATCGGCGACGATATCGCGTGGCTGCACCCGGGCCCGGATGGCCGCCTGTGGGCGATCAATCCCGAGGCGGGATACTTCGGCGTCGTGCCCGGCACGAACCCGAAGACGAATCGCAATGCCTACGACATGATCCGCCGCGACACGCTCTTCACGAATGTCGCGGTCACCGCCGACAACGAGCCGTGGTGGGAAGGACTCGAGAGCGGCACACCAGTGACCGACTGGCAGGGTCGCCCGTACGACGCCAAGCACGGTCCTGCGGCGCACCCGAATTCGCGCTTCACGGTCGCCGCCACGCAGAACCCGGCCTGGTCGCCGCACTCGGAAGACCCGCAGGGTGTGCCGATCTCGGCCATCGTGTTCGGCGGCCGCCGCCGCAGTGTCGCGCCGCTCGTGTACGAAGCGCGCGACTTCACGCACGGCGTGCTGGTCGGTGCGGGCATGGCCTCGGAACAGACCGCGGCCGCCGAGGGGAAAGTCGGCATGGTCCGCCGCGACTCGATGGCGATGAAACCGTTCTGCGGCTACAACTTCGGCGACTACTTCGCGCACTGGATCGAAGTCGGCTCGAAGCTCGCGAACCCGCCGCGCATCTATCACGTCAACTGGTTCCGTCGCGATGCCGACGGCAAGTTCCTCTGGCCGGGTTTCGGCGACAACCTGCGCGTGCTCGCATGGATGCTCGATCGCTGCAGCGGCCGCGGCGGCGCCGTCGAGACGCCGATCGGCAATCTGCCGCGCCCCGGCGACCTGAACCTCGCGGGGCTCGACATCGCACCGGCGACGCTCGATGCGCTGCTTAGGGTCGATGCCGGGGAATGGCGCAAGGAGGCCGCGGAAATCCGCGCCTATCTCGGCGAGTTCGGCACCCACGTGCCGAAGGCGATGCTCGCGGAGCTCGACCGGCTCGACGAGAAGCTCGGGGCCTAGGAACTCCTCACCACCCGGCACGAGACTGCGCGCGCCCGCCGCAGCCGGCGAGACGACGCGTCGCGGACTGCCCCGGCCCGAGGCGGGCCGGGGTTTGTGCACGCGATCAGAACACGCTGATCCGCTTGCCGCCGCTGTCGGCCTTCTTCGGCAGCGTGAGGTTCAGCACGCCGTCCTTGTACTCGGCGCGTGCGCCCTGCGAATCGACCTCGTGCGGCAGCGTGAAGCTGCGGCTCACGAGGCCATAGCTGCGCTCGCTGTAGATCACCTTCTCGCCCTTCTTCTCTTCCTTGTCCCTCTTCGCCTCGACGCGCACGGACACGACGTTGCCATCGAGATCGACCTGGATGTCTTCCTTCTTCACGCCGGGAATGTCGGCATGAACGGTGTAGGCCTTGTCGTCCTCCTTGACGTCGATCTTGAGCGTCAATTCCTGGCCGCCCTGCATCGTCAGCGGCTTGACGAAAAAGCCTCTCGTCATCTCATTGAACAGGTCCTCGAACGGCGTATAACGGGTCATGTTGGCCATGGCACTCCTCCTGGGCAGTTGCACAACTCCGACGGAGCAAACCCTCCGGCCGGACCGTTGATCCAGATCAAGGCACGGCCACACGTCCGCTCCACACTTGCGCCATTAATGGAGGCATTTTTCCGATGTTCAAGAACATCCTGATTCCGACGGATGGCTCGAAGCTCGCGCTGAAGGGCGCAAAGGCCGGGATCCGGCTCGCGAAGGCACTCGGGGCCCGCGTGACAGCCGTGTATGTCATTCCGCCATTCATTCCCGTCGCGTCCAGCGAGGCTTCCGCCTATGCGCCGATGTTCACGCTGCCGGACTACCGGCGGGCGTCCGAAGCGGCGGCGCGCAAGGCGCTCGAGGCCGTGGCGGCCCAAGCGGAACAGGCGCACGTGATGTGCCGCACGCGCTTCCTCACGGCGCCGAAGGTACACGAGGGCATCCTGAAGATTGCGCGGGGCTCGAAGTGTGATGCGATTGCGATGGCGTCGCACGGTCGCGGGGCTGTCGTGAGCGCGCTGCTCGGCAGCGTCACGAACCGCGTGCTGGCGCATTCGAAGCTGCCGGTGCTGGTGACACGCTGATCGCAGCCGGACACTCCGGCCAGGAGGAAGGTGACATGACAGATCGCCTCTTCCCCGACGGCGCGGTGCTCGTCGTCGGCGGCAGCGGAGGTATCGGCCGGGCAGTCTGCGTCGAGTTCGCGAGGGCCGGCTCGGACGTTGCGCTGACCTATCACCGGAAGCGGAACACGGCCGATCAGGTGGCTGCCGAGGTCGAGGCGCTCGGCCGCAGGGCGAGCGTCCATCAACTCACGATCGGTGATCCTGTGCGCGTCGAAGCGGTCGTCGACGAGGCGGCGCGCGCGCACGGGCGGCTGCACACGGTGCTCGCTGGTGCCGGTACCCTCGCGACCCAGGTCCGGGTCGCGGACATGAGCCGCGAACAGTGGACGACCGTCGTCGAACAGGACCTGAACGGTTTCTACTACATCGTGCATGCGACCCTGCCACGCCTCAGGGCCTGGGGCGGCGGCTCGTACGTGCATCTCGGCTCGGCCGGGCAGCTGCGCTGGCCCGACGGCGACGTGTTGTCCGTGGCGCCGAAGGCGGCGATCGAAGCGCTGGTCACCGGCATCGCGCGCGAAGAAGGCCGGCACGGCATCCGCGCAAACAGCGTCCTGATCGGCGTCGTCGAGGCGGGCATGTTCCTCGAACTGACGCGGCGGGGCGAGTTCGACGACAAATGGGTGCGTGCGGTGCGCAAGTCGCTTGCACTGAAGCGCTGGGGCAAGCCGGAAGAGGTCGGCTACGCGGCCGTATTCCTCGCCTCGACGCGTGCCGCCTATATCACGGGGCAGCGCATCGCGGTCGCGGGCGGCTACGGTGTCTGATCATCCAACCGATACCCGCGAACGCCGATGACGGGGCTGCGCGAATCCGTGCCCCCGCTTCGGTGCCTCAGCCCTCCTCGCAACTGAAGCGGATCACCCCCGGCGCGCCCGGCTCGGGTGTGCGGCCGAGGCCGATGAGCCCCTCGCCCTTCAACTGCATGCTGTCGCGCCGCACGAAGGCTTCCTCGCCCCCCGTGCCCTGCACGAACGTGCCGTTCGTGCTCTGGTCGATCAGCACGAACTTGCCTCGATTGATCTCGATGCGGGCGTGCAGCCGCGAAATCAGGTTGCCCTTGACGACGAGATCGTTGTCCTCCGCGCGGCCGAGCGACGCGTAGGGCCGCTGCTCATCGAGCATCACCTCGCTGTCCGGCGTGCGCAGGCGCAGCCGCACGGGTCGGCGCGCATCGCGCCCCGCGAGTGCGATCGCCGGGATCATGCTCGTCACGTCCTCGGTCTGCCACAGCACCTCGAACAGCGTGACCTCGTTGCCCTGGCCCTTCAGCATCGCGACGTCGATCTGGCGCACCGAGGCCCGCCACTCGGGCGAGAGCTGGTCGACGGTGGTGGCCGTGGTGACGATCTGGCCCGCCTTCGCCTGGCTCGTCATGCGGTTCGCGGTGTGCACGGTCGCGCCGAACACGTCCCGATTCTCGAGTACCACGGGCCCGAAGTGGCAGCCGATGCGGATCGCGACCGGATGACCGTCGTGCTTGAGGTGCGCGTGCACGGAAATCTGCTGCTGCATCTCGGCCGCGGCATTCAGCGCCTCGTCGGCCGACGGGAAGGTCGCCATGACCTCGTCGCCCATCGTCTTGATCACCGTGCCGTTGTGCCGCTCGGTCGCGGTACGCATCACGTCGATGCAGGTGGCGATCGTGTCGCGCGCGCGCGCGTCCCCGAGCTCCTCGAACAGGCGCGTGGACCCGACGACGTCGGCGAACAGTATGGCGAGCTCGATATCCTTGCCCATGACGCTTTCTTATGCGGGCGCGGCGCGATTATAGCAAGCGATTTCGGCCCGTTGGGCCGCCGCGACGAACAACGCGGCATCCGCATCGGGCGCGCGCGCTCCCTCGCTCAACGCGCGACGGAACTCGCGCGCCCCCGGCTCGTGCGCGTAGAGCCCGAGTGCATGGCGCGCAATCGCGCTGAGCCGCGCCCCGCGCGACAGCTCCCGCGCCGCATATTCCGCCATGCGCTCGGCCATTGCGCGGCGCGACGACGCGCGCCAACTATCGTGCGGCCACGCGAGGTGGTGCAACTCGCTGAGCACCTGCGGGCGATGATAGGCCTCGCGTCCGAGCATCACCCCGTCGCACCACGCGAGTTCCTGCGCGGCCGCCTGCGCGATGCGCAGGCCACCGTTCAGCACGAGCGGGACACCAGGCAGCGCCGCGCGCAGCCGCCGCACGACGTCGAACCGCAGCGGCGGCACCTCGCGATTGTCCTTCGGCGAGAGCCCGCCGAGCACGGCCTTGCGCGCATGGACGATGAGCGCCGCCGAACCCGCATCGACGACACCGCGCGCGAAGTCGTGCAGGCGCGCGAAATCATCATCGGTGTATGCGGCCGTGGCGGCGAGCGCAGCGGCGCGTCGTCCGGCCTCCACGATGCCGATGCGCAGCTTCACGGTCACGGGGATGCCCACCGCCTCGCGCATCGCCGCGACGCAGGCGGCAACGAGCGCCGGCTCGCCCATCAGGCACGCGCCGAACGCGCCGGCGCTCACGCGATCGCTCGGGCAGCCGCAGTTGAGATTCACCTCGTCGTAGCCCGCGTCCTCTCCGGCGCGCGCGGCCGCCGCGAGCTGCGCCGGATCGCTGCCGCCGAGTTGTAGTGCGAGCGGACGCTCGTCGGAATGGAAGCCGAGCAGTCGCCGTCGGTCACCGCGCAGCACGGCCGCAGCGGTGATCATTTCCGTGTAGAGCAGCACGCGCGGCGAGAAGCCGCGCAGGAAGTAGCGGCAATGGCGGTCGGTCCAGTCCATCATGGGGGCGACGGAGAGGCGGCGATCAACGCCCATGAGGTCTGCGTCTTTCAGCGGCATCTGGTCTGTCACATTTCTGCGCATCCGCGAAAGTGTACCGGTTGCCGCGAGACGACCCGATCGATCATGCCCGAAGACATCGGGCGCCGCCGTGCCGTGCTTGCACCGAGGCGGCCCTGACCAGTAAGGGCAAGACAACGATCCCGAAGGTCATTCGCGACAGCCTGCAAGTGCAGCTTGGCGACCGCATGACTTTCACTCTGATGCCGGACGGGGTCGTGCTCATGCGCGTGAAGAACCAGCGTGCCGCGAATCTGGCGGGGCTACTGCACAGGAAAGGCCGGAAGCCCGTGCCCATCGAGAAGCTGTCGCGGTAAATGCTCGGCCTGGACGCCAATGTCCTGGTTCGATATCTGGTTCGCGATGATCCGCTCCAGTCCGAAAAAGCCAGGAGACTGTTCAAGTGCGCATCCGACAAGGGCACACGTGTCCTGATCAGCCTTCTGGTACTGCTCGAGACCGAGCGGGTGCTGCGCAGTCGGTACGGACTTCCGAAGCCCGAGATTGCCGCGGCATTTTCCGCGTTGCTCGAAACGACAGATCTCGCGTTCGAGGACGAGCCATCCGTCGAGTAGGCCCTCTACTCCTCGAAGGATTCTGTCGCCGACTTCGCCGATTGCCATCTCGAAGCGCGAAATCGACGGCTGGGCTGCGAAGCCACGGCGACGTGCGATGTGAAAGCGCTGAAGCTCGCCGGATTTGTGACGGTCTGACCGTTCGTCTTCGCTTCCGTCCATCGTCGGCTCTACGCCCTCGCTGACTGGCGTCGCGTATGGAGAACGGTGTATTCGAGAATCTCGCGCACGCCCAGGGATTCGAGGGGGCGCGCAGTGCCGCTCGCGCATGGCCTTCGAGGGAATCTTTGCGCCACACTACACGCCTGCGCAACAGGAGACACGAACATGACCGCGAACATTGAGCAGCGACTGCGAACGATCGAGGACCGCATCGCCCTGCTCGACCTGGAGGCAGCGTACGCCGCCGCCTGGGATTTTGGCCGTGCCGAAGCGTGGGCAGGACTCTTCACCGAGGGCGGCACCTTCGAAATGCTGGCCGCCGGCGACATGCAGCCGCTGCGCGTGGAAGGCCACCTTGCCCTGCGGGGCTTCTGCGAAAAGATCAACGAGGAGTGGCAGGGCCTGCACTACATGCATCCGCCCAGGCTCGAGATCTCGGGCGACGAGGCGTCGTCACTCGTCTTCTTCGAGTTCCGACACTCCATGAAGGACAAGTCGGGGCACGTCCGCCAGGGCACGACGGCCGGCTACTACCGCACGCGATACGTCCGGACACCGGCCGGGTGGCGTATCGCGTCGCGGGTGGAGAAGGCCGTGTTCGAGAATCTCGCACACGCCTACGGCCTTTGAGCGGGCGCATATCGTGACGACGCCGCGCGACCACGGCCCGCGCCCCCAAGATCGACCGCGAGCCGGTAGACGTGATCGAGCCCCTGGTAGAACGATGCGACCGGCAATCGCTCGTTGAGCCCGTGCGCGAACATCTCGGAGGGCTTCGAGAACAGCCCCGACGAGGCGAAGGTCGGAATGCCCGCGGTCCGGTAGACTTTGCCGTCGGTGCCGCCCGATTCGAGGTACGGGACGACGGCGACGCCCGGATGATCGATGTGCACGGCGCGCGTGATCGCGGCCATCACGTCGGGACGCATGTCCGATACCGGGCTCGCGGCCGGCGTGTCGCGCACGGTAACGCGGACCGCCGGATCGGCGATCGTGCGGATGAGTTCCTCGCGCACCGTGTCGACGGCCACGCCCGGGAAAATGCGGCAATTGATCGCCGCAGTCGCCTTCTGCGGCAAGGCATTTTCCGCGTGGCCCGCCTCGACCATCGTCGCGACACAGGTCGTGCGGGTCGTGCCGACAAACTCGGGTGACTGCGCGAGGGTATCGGCTGCCGCCGCGTCGTCGGGATTCGCCGCAAAACGCCGCAGCGCCTCACCGACCACGCCCGTTTGTGCGCGACCCATCGCGCCGAGGTACGCGCGCGTCAGGTCGTTGGCCATCACGGGAAAGTGGTGCGCCTCGATCCTGTCGAGCGCGTGCGCGAGCTGGTAGATCGCATTGTCGGCGCGCGGTCGCGAGCTGTGTCCGCCCGGGTTCGTGACCGTGACATCAAACGTCGCGTAGGTCTTCTCGGCGCCCTGCACGAGGTAGATGAGCGGCTTGCCGGTCGCGTTGTCGAGTGCGCCGCCGCCCGCATCGGTGTTGATCGCAAACTCGGCATCCTTCACCCAGGGATGCGCGGCAATGGCGCGGGTCGTCTCCATGCCCGTTTCCTCGTCGCCGACAAAGGCGAACACGAGCGTGCGCGCGGGCTGCAACCGCTCCGCGGTGAAGCGCAGGATCGTCGATACGAGCGCCGTGACACCGGCCTTGTTGTCCATGGTGCCGCGCCCGTAGAAGTTGCCGCCCTCCTCGATGAGCGTAAAGGGATCGCGCTGCCAGTCGGAGGGCCGCGCATCGACGACATCCATGTGCGCGGAAAAGAGGATCGGCCGCGCCGCCTTTCGGCCCGGCGCCGTACGGCCCGGAATGCGCACGATCATCGCGGTCGCCCCGCCCGCCTCGAGCGTCGCGACGTCTGCGGCCGGTACCCCGCCCGCCTTCAGCACGCCGGCGAGATAGTCCGCCATTGTGGCCGTCTGATGCTGCCCGGCTGCCGTGCGAAACCCGATGATCCGCGCATAGACCTCGCGCGCCTTCACCTGGTAGGGCGCACTCTGCGCGATGAGAGGTGCCGGCAGCGCCGTGACCGCCAGTGCTGCAACCCACGACAAGCGGGCGAACGGGCTTTTCATATTGTTCTCCTACAGCCGATGGCGGCAAGCATACCCGATGAGCGATCCATCTCCACGGCTTGACGTCATCGCGCGCCGCGTGGCGCAATGCGCTCGTGTCCCGGCTCGGCAGACAAATCACGGAAATCATCGAGGCGATGGGCCGCATCGACGCTCGATTCGCGTTGATTGGCGGCCTCGCACTTGCTTCACACAAGGTCGTGCGAGCCACGGCAGATGTGGATCTCCTGGTCGATGCCACGGCGTCCGACCGGGTTCACGCCGTGCTGCTCGCGCTCGGCTACCGGTGCGCGCATCGCAGCGAGGACGCAGCGAACTATCTGCGCGACGATGAACGCGTCGACTTTCTGTATGCGAGGCGGCCGATCGCCCATCGCTTGCTCGAGCATGCAGCCTTGCGTCAGACGTCCTTCGGCCCGCTGCACGTCGTCAGCCCGGAGGGCTTGATCGGCTTCAAGCTGCAGGCGCTGGCCAACGATCCACGCCGAACCCAGGATCTGGAGGACATCCGTGCCCTGCTACGCGCCAATGGCGCGTCGCTCAACCTCGACGAAGTTCGCGAATACTTCCGATTGTTCGGGCGCGAAGACGCGCTCGCCGAGCTGTTGAATGAACAGGATTGAGCAGCAAAACAACCCGGCAACACCAGTCGAGCGCGATCCCTATGAAGCGCTGGAGGACCTGATGTGCGTCGTCGAGGAACTGTGCCCCAGGTGGCCGCCGCTTGCGTCGCCGCGGCGCCCGCCGCCCGACGATGCGCCGATCTACCTGCTCTGATGGCGACTGTCACGCAGCACACCGTGTCAGGCGGCGCGCCGACTGGCAGCCGTTACGACCGCATCTGCTCCTGCAGGTAATTCTCGAGCCCGACACGCCCGATCAGGTCGAGCTGCGTCTCGAGGAAATCAATGTGTGATTCCTCCGATTCGAGGATCCGCTCGAAGATCTCGCGCGAGACGTAGTCCGCCAGCTTTTCGCAGTCTGCGATCGCCGCCTGGAACTGCGGCCGTGCCGCCATCTCGAGCTTCAGATCGCAACGGATGCATTCCTCGACGTTCTCGCCGATGTGCAGCTTGCCGAGGTCCTGCAGGTTCGGCAGGCCGTCGAGGAACAGGATCCGCTCGATCAGGCGATCGGCGTGGTGCATCTCGTCGATCGATTCCTTCTTCGTGTGCTCTTCGAGATGCTTCAGGCCCCAGTTGCCGAACATCCGCGCGTGCAGGAAGTACTGGTTGATCGAAGTGAGCTCGTTCTTCAATGCACCGTTCAGGTGCTTCAGGACCGCCGGATCACCCTTCATGGTGGTCTCTCCCCTGCCGCTTGAATGAAGCCCGATCTTGGACGCCGCCGCGCCCGGCTGCAATGCGTACGCCCTCAGGCGTTCAGGCGGCGCGCGGGGCGCGACACTGCTCGGCGCACTCGTCGATGACTTCGCGTGCCGTGTCTTCGCAGTGCCCGCAGCAGGTCGCCACGGGAAGGTGGCACTGCACCTCGGCGAGGGACGTCGCCCCGCGCTGCACGACCTCCCGAAGTTGCCGGTCGGTCAGCGAATGGCAGATACAAACGTACATGGCAGCCCTCTCACGGGAGCCATATTAGATACGAATGAGAATCGTTGTCAATTAACTCGCACAACCACCGAGCCAACGCCCTCGATCTCGCCCACCACGGTGTCCCCGCGGGAGATCGGCCCCACGCCAGCGGGGGTTCCGGTAAAGATCAGGTCGCCCGGTTCGAGCCGGAAGAACTTCGAGAGCTGCGCGATGATTTCCGCGCAACCCCATGTCATATCGGCAATATTTCCGTCCTGCCGGCGAACGCCATTCACAGCGAGCGTGATCCGGCCAGACGTGGGCAGTCCCGCCGTGGCCGGCCACTCGACGATCGCGCCGACGGGTGCCGAGGCATCGAAGGCCTTGGCGCACTCCC
>WBZO01002036.1_pt1 | contig 28210 bp, 17 predicted proteins | sample 5204261 | NCBI WGS metagenome assembly WBZO01 (sample SAMN12412400, study PRJNA552823) | activated sludge metagenome | isolation source: activated sludge from anammox sidestream of wastewater treatment plant... | place: USA: North Carolina | collected 2017-09
GATGCGCTTCTCGAACATGGTCCTGGGCCGGATGAGATCCACGGTGACGGTGGCGTTCGCACCAGCCGACAGGTTCCGGCCGAGCGACGGGACCACCTGCGCATTCGGAACCGACAGCTGGGCCGTAATCTCGGGGCCAGGAATGTTCTGGAACGTGGCGCTCGTCCGCAGGCTCCACGGGAGCGTGTAGCTGCCGACGAACTTGACCTGCGTGCCCGATGCCCACGATGGGGTGACGTCGCAGAAGCCGGGAGCCCTCGGCAGCGTCGACCCGGCCACACTGCCGGGCAGGCCGCTCGGCGACAGATCCAGGTTGGGCTGGTTGTTGGCGTAGCAGCTGTTCGTGGTGGTCCGACCGACGGTGAGTCCTCCCTGGAGGAACGATCCCGGAGTGGGACGCGCGTTCAGGTTCACGTCCACGCCGTTGTAGACCTCTTTCTGCGTGCCGTACTGGCTCGCGAAGCCGACCCGGTTCGTCACCTGGCCGAACCTGGACGGCGTGATGTCGTAGAAGCCGCACACCTGGTTACCCCCGCCGTTCGGCAGTCGTGAATCGGAGGGCGCGGTCACGCAGTAGGGGTCGTAGTCCGACGCCGTCACCGCCACGTTGTTGCCCACGTACTGGCCGCGGAACCAGTGGCGGAAGTAGGCGATGTCGACACTCATCCCGGGCGTGATCTCCTGCTGGACGCCGAACATCCCTTCCCAGTCGTACGGGCGCTTCTGGAAGCCCCGCAGCGTGTCCTGCTCGTAGACCGTCGCGTTCGGGTTGTTGCGGCCGAAGTTTCGGTTCGAGATCGGCCCGCATTCGCCGTTCGCGTCCAGGTTCCGGAAGTCGCATTCCGGGTTGAAGTTGCCGTTGAGGTCGGTCCACGACCGCGACGCGCTGATCACCGACGTCACGATCGGGTTGGCCAGGTTGGCGAGTCCGGCGGTCTGGCTCGCGACATACCGGTTCAGGCTCGCCTTCACGGCGGTCTTGCCATTCCCGAACAGGTCGTAGGACACGCCCATGCGCGGCGACAGGTCTCCCCAGTTCGGGACGTTCTTCACCGGGCTGAAGTCGCGCGCCCCGACGAACTCCACCGCTGGCAGGTGCTGCTCGGGGATGTAGGCGTTCAGGTAGTCGAAGCGCAACCCGTAGTTGAGCGTGAGCCGCCGGATAGTCCACTGGTCCTGCGCGAAGATGGAGGGCGACGGCGTCAGCTTCTCCACGGTCGTCCACGGGGCGGCCCACACGGTCAGTGAACGGGGTACGCCGTTGAGCACCTGGGCGAAGAGGTTGCGATTCACATAGCTGTAACGCCTGTGCACCCCCTCGATCATCTGGAGCCCCACCTTGATGGCGTGCGCACCGGTCACGTACGACAGCGTTACCTTCTGGTTCCAGGCGTCGCTGACGTCCTCGAACATCGCTCGATTGGACATCGCGGCGTAGCGCAGCCCGGTCGACTGCTCCTGGAAGGCCAGCGTGGTCGGCAGCACTTCTGGCTGCCGGTCGGCGGTGAAGCTCGAGATGTACGCCGTGTTGCCGGCCTCCAGGAGCAGCCTGCTGGTGATCGGCCAGTTCCAGGAGACCTGCGTGAAGTAGTTGCGCGGTGTCACCAGGCGCTCGGTCGCCTCCGGTGCCGTGGTCGGGCTCAGGTTGCGACGCTCCACGTTGCGCTGCTGGATGTCGTAGTACGCGCTGACGCGGTGCTTCTGCGACAGCTGGAAGGTGAGCCGGATGTTCTCGCTGGCGTTCTTGGTGTCGCCGTTCTTGCCGGGCCTGGACGGGTCCGGCGTGTAGAACGGCGTGTTCAGCGTCTTGTTCTCCCAGATGCCCTCGACGTTCGTCCCGTTCCCCCAGTAACGCACCGCCGAGAAGAACCAGATCCGGTCCCGCCGGATGGGACCGCCAAACGCGGGGTTCACGTCCCAGATCTTGTCGATGGTCGTCACGTTGCTCAGCCCGCGGCTGCGCAGGGCATCGGTGAGGTTGCGCGACTGCAGCTCGCCGGGGGCGTAGTTCGCGAACAGCGTGCCACGGAACGCGTTGCCCCCCGACTTCGGGATGACGTTGACGAAGACGCCGCTGACCTGGTTCTCGGCGCCACCGCCACCCGTCTGGACGCTCATCTCCTCGACGTTGCCGGTGTTGATCATGAACACGGTGAGGCCGCCGCCGCCGCTGCCGTTCATGTTGTTGTAGCGCATGCCGTCGAAGATGAGCGGCATGTCGCCCGGCTTGCTGCCGTGAATGGCCAGCGACGCGAAGCGCTCGCCCGCCGTGCCGCCGACGTCGTTGCCGTCGGTGCGTGTCACGCCGGGAATCAGCTGCCCGAGGCTCTGGAAGGTGCGGCCCGATGGCAGCGCATTGATCACCTCGGTGGTGATGGCCCGCTTCTGCACCACGTTCTGCACGTCGACGGTCGGGCCGGCGCTCGAGACCGTGATGGTCTCCTCGAGGCCGCCCACGCGCATCTCGGCGTTCACGTTGGCCGTGAACGCCGCCGTCAGCTCGATGTTCTCGCGCCGGATGGTGCTGAAGCCGGGCAGCGTGAACGTCACCGTGTACATCCCCGGGCGCAGGTCCGTGATGCGGTACTGGCCCTGCTCATCCGTGATGGCCGATCGGACCTTCTCGATGAGCGCCGGACTGGCTGCCTCGACCGTGACACCAGGCAGCACTCCCCCCGTCGCGTCGCGAGCCACGCCGGCGATCGCAGCCGGCGTCCCGCCCTGCGCCGCAACAGTACGCGGCGCGAGCAACAGGCACACGGTGGCTGTGATCACGCCGCACGCAACCGTAAACCGTCCCTTCATCCAGGCCCTCCGGGGTTTCGGGTTGACGTTCTCCTAGCGCAATACGTCGGTGCTTATAACAAAGGCGTTCAATAGGGGTGAATACCGGAATGCAGTTACCGCGCGCGAATAGTGCGCGGAACGCGGTCACTTCGGCGTCGCGATCCGGTAGGATGCATCGGCGCACAAGAGCAGGACATCACACCTGATGCACAGTCCGCTCGCTCGACTGATTGCGATCACACTCATCGCGCTGCTCGCCGTATGCGCGGCGCGCGCGGGCGCAGAGCGCAACGAACAGCCTGCCGCAGGCGACGCCCCCCCCACGTTCAACAACGACATCGCGCCGATCGTCGGCCGGCACTGCGTGAATTGCCATCGGCCGGGCAGACCCGTGCCGATGACGCTGCGCTCGTACGCGGAGGTCCGCCCCTGGCTCGCCCGCATCCGCGTGGCGATTGAGACGGGGCGAATGCCCCCGTGGTCCGCAGACCCACGATTCGGACACTTCTCGAACGATGCGTCACTCAACGCCGCAGACAGGCAGCGGCTGCTGGCCTGGATCGACGCGGGTGCGCCGGCCGGAGCCGGGCCGCCGGTCGTGATCGCCGCGCCGGACCATGCCTGGACCCACCCCTCCGGCCGCCCGCCGGACCTCGTCGTCGAGCTGCCGGCGCGCATCGGGATTCCGGCGTCCGGCCAGTGGCCCACGTTCAACCTCTACTCGGCACTTCCCGACAGCCTGAGGCAGGGCGACCACTTCGTCGAGGCGGTGCAGTTGCTCCCCGGCAACAGCCGGGTGACACACCATTCGTCACTCTCGACCCGCGTGTTGCCGCCGGGGGTGTCGCTCGGCCGTGCGCACGCCTGGCCCGGTGGACCGCTGCTGGACGGCCTGCCCGTGGTGGCCAGCCCGGCGGCGCTCACAGCCGCCACACCGCAGGCCCCAACTGGCGCGGCGGCGTTCTCGAGCGCGGGTACCGCTCACCTGACCTACTACTTTCCCGGCAACGACGGGTTCGTGCTGTTCCCGAGCGGGGCCGGCAAGCGATTGCCGGCATCCGCCCACCTCGAGTGGAGCCTGCACTACGCGCCGTCGGGCACCCCTCAGGAAGACCGACACACGGCCGGGTTGTGGCTGCACGCGAGCCCCCCGTCACACGAGGTGATCACGCTGCGCGTGGGCGACTTCCACATCGTGAACGGCCGCGAGGTGGTGCTGCCCGCGGGGCTGGTCACCAATCCCGGCCACGCCGCCATCGTGGATGTGCCAGACACCTGCGCTGGCAGACCATGCTCCAGGCCGCAGGCGATGCTGCCACGCATCCCGCCTGGCGCCACGAACTGGCGCATCACGGGTATCACGCCGGTGCTGGACGATCTCACCGTGTATTCGCTGAGCCCGCACGGCCACCTGCGCCTGCAGGACATGACCTACGTGGTGACCTATCCCGATGGTCGAGAAGAGACGGCGCTACGCGTGCCGCGATACGACTTCGACTGGCAGTTCGTCTACCGCCTGGCCGAACCGATGAGGGTCCCGGCCGGCAGCACACTGAAGGTGATCGCGCATTACGACAACTCCGGGGCCAACCGCGTGAATCCCGACGCCACCCGCCCGGTGGACTGGTCGGAGCAGAGCACCGACGAGATGTTCAACGGGTTCATCGACCTCTCGATCGATCGGCATCACCTGGACGGCAGAGAAGACGATCGGACCGAGCCGCCTGCGAGCCCGCTCGTCATCGTCACCGGCTGTGCCAGCCGCGAGCGCGATGGGCGATGGGTGCTCGACCGCGCCACATCCCCGGCTCGAAGCACGGTCGTCCATGCCGATGCGCTCGAGGTGGCGTCGGCGAGGCGCACGCCGGACGAGAACCGCTACCGGCTGCATGGCACCGCAGATTTCGCGCCGGTCGTGGACCTGCTGGCCGCCGGGGATCGGGCGGCGTTCACGACGACAGCCACGGCGAACACGACCCGCGTCCTCGAGCCGGGCCGGAGCGTCGGCGTGAAGGGCGTGCTCGTGGGCGGAGCGGAACCGGCCATCAACCTCGTGTCGGCCTGGCCGGTCGCTGGAGCGTGTGACGCCCGCTAGCTGGCGGCGGACGCCGCGACCACCTTGCCGCCACGAATCGTGCTGACCACTTCTATCGCCTGTCGGCCGGTCCGCGCGTCCTTCGTGCTGTCGAACAACTGGACGGGACGGTCGACGACCCGGCAGATCGTGACGTCGGCAACCGAGCCTGCGGCCAGCGAGCCGATCTTCGCGCCGCCGAACTTGAGCGCCTGCACCGGACGCACGGTCACGCGCTCCACCACCTGCTCCAGGCTGAGCCCGAGGTACATGAATTTCGCCATCGTGGTGGCGAGATCGATCACGTTGCCGCCCGGGGCGATGTGCGCGCGGTGCAGGTCGGTCGAGATGATGTCCGGATACCATCCGAGCTTCGCGGCCTTCTCGGCCGTCGCCCACAGCAGGTGGCCCCCGTGCGAGAAGTCGGTGGCGATGCCGCGCCTCGGCAGTTCCAGGAACTGCGACATGATGTTGCCGTCGGGCCCGAAGAGGTCGGGACCTGCCCGCGGAGGGTTGAACGGGTGGGTGATCACGTCTCCGGCCTTGAGCATGGAGATCAGCCTCGGATCGCGCGCCCAGTGCATCAGGATGGGGACCCCGGTGGCATCGGACGCGACGCGGCCCCGTCGCAGGATCTCGACATCCTTCTCGGCCGTCTCGTCACGTCCGTCGATGCGCACCTTGATACCCAGGATGCGGTCCTTGTTGGCGTTGATCACGCGGATGGCCGCATCGGGATCGATCAGCTTCGGGTCGATGTAGGACTCGGTCGTCACCACGAAGCCGATCATCGAGATGTTCAGCAGGGCGTAGACGTTCGTCTGCGCGCGCTCGATGATGTGCTTGCGGAAACCCGGAAAGGTCGTGGCGCCGGACGATCCCCCGTCGACCACGGTGGTCACCCCCCTCTGGACACCTGCACCGTCCGCGTCGATCGACGCGATACCGACGCCGTCGAAGACATGGACGTGCATGTCAATCCAGCCTGGCGTGACGACCTGCCCCCCGGCGTCGATGACCTGCCTCGCCTGCGCGCGTGGAATGTCCTGGTCCACGCGGGCAACCGCCGCACCAGTGATGGCGACGTCGCGGACGGCCGAGAGCTTCTGGCCGGCGTCGATCACGCGGCCGCCCTTGATCAGGAGGTCGTAGGTGGGTGCGGGTCCGCCCTGCGGTTGTGAGGCGGTCGCAGTGACCGGTGCGGCAGCCACCAGCGTGCCGCCAACCTGCTTCAGGAACTCGCGTCGGGAACTCATGCGGTCCTCACCTTCTCGCCGGAACTACGGCAACGTATACGCGAGCAGCTCACCCGAGTAGCCAGCCCCACTCACCGCCACGACCACGAACTGGCGGCCGCCGCGCATGTAGGTCATCGGCGATCCGGTCTGCGGCGCCGGCATGTACACGGCACCCTTCTCCTGGCCCGTCGCCTTGTCGTAGGCGCGAAGCATCGCCCCTCGTGCGCCCGAGGGCGTGGGGCCGAAGCCCCCCTCGCCGGCAATCACGAGCGACTTCGTCACGAGCGTGCCGATTCGACCCTGACGACCGGTGCGCGGAATGGTCAGCCCCTTCAGCGCGGGATGATTCCGAATGGTGTCCGGCGTCTCGCCGTGCGCAATCTGCCAGGCAATGTCCCCCCTGTTCAGGTCCACCGCCGTGATGCGCCCCCATGGCGGCTTCACCAGCGGCAGGCGCTGCACCGAGAGCGCGCGACCTTCGTCACCGCCACCCGCAGAACCGGCCGGACGCGCGATGCCCTCGACATAGCGCATGTCGCTGCGCTTCGGATCCTGCAGCAGCCCGAGCGGGGCAATCTCGGTGTTCGAGAAGACGTAGAGCAGGTTCGTCTCCGGGTCGAGCGAGCCCCCCTGCCAGTTTGCACCGCCGGTGGTGGCCGGCAGCATGAGGATGCCGAGCGTACCGTTCGGGTCGCTGACAACGGGCGGCGTGAAGATCGGCCCGATCTTGTAGCGCGCAATCACCTGCAGCGCCTCGGCCCGGAGCGCGGGCGTGAAGTCGATGAGGTCGTCCTCGCTCACGCCCTGCCGCTCGAAGGCCGGCGGCCTGGTCGGGAACGGCTGCGTGGGACTGGTCTTCTCGCCCGGCACGTCACTCTGCGGCACCGGCTTCTCGACGATCGGCCACACGGGCTGTCCGGTGGCGCGATCGAACACATACACCCAGCCCTGCTTGGTCGGCTGCGCAATGGCCTTGATCCGGCGGCCGTCCACCGTGATGTCGGCCAGGATCGGCGCGCACGGCACGTCCCAGTCCCAGATGCCGTGGTGAATGAACTGGAAGTGCCACTTGCGCTGCCCGGTCTTGAGGTCGAGCGCCACCAGGCTCTCGGCGAACAGGTTGTTGCCGTGGCGGTGGCCGCCGTACTCGTCGCCGGTCGGCGTCTCCACCGGCAGGTAGACGAGCCCGAGTTCCTCGTCCACGGTCATCTGCGCCCACACGCCGGCGTTGCCCGTGTAACTCCACGAGTCGCCCTCCCACGTGTCGTTCCCGAACTCGCCGGGACGGGGAATGGTATGGAACGTCCACAGGCGCCTGCCCGTCCGCACGTCGTAGCCGCGAATGTATCCCTTGGTGTTGGTCATGCTCACCGGCACGCGGCCCGTGAGGTGCGCGGCGCCGATGATGATCGTGTTCCCGGCCACGACCGGAGCCGCCTGCAGCCCGATGTCCCCCTTCTCGAGGTCGACCGGCTGGTCTGCGTCAGTCCTCAGGTCGACGATGCCCCCGGTGCCGAAGGTGGGGATGGGCACACCGGTCTTCGCATTGAGGGCAATCAGCCGGTACCCGGGAGTCACGTAGAGGATCCGCTCGTCGCTGCGCCCGTCGGTCCAGTGCGCGAGGCCGCGGCCGGAGAGCTGGCGGGGCGCGGCCTGCCCACGGGCGCCCTCGTCCAGGCTGTGCATCCACCGCAGTTCGCCCGTGCGCGCATCCAGCGCGAAGGCGGCGCGGCGGCTGCCACCGGTCGAATACATGGTGCCGCCCACGACCAGCGGCGTCGCCTGGAGGTTGAACTCCGGGCGGGGACCGAGGTTGTCGGTCTTGAACCGCCACGCCACCTGCAGGTTCGAGAAGTTGCCACCATGCACCTGGTCGAGCGGTGCGTAGCGGCGGCTCGCGAGATCGCCGCCGTAGGTGCGCCACTCGGTGTCGGCAGGGGCCGACTGGGCACGGAGCGAGCGGACACCCGCCACGGCGGAAGCGGTGATGCCGATGAGGATGAGGAAACGGACCGACGGTCGCATGTGTTCGAACAGGTCCTGTGCGCGGGGAAGTGGCGTGAGGCCCCCGGGAAGGCGAGGGGATTCTTAGGCCGCATCTGGGGACCGTCAATTACCCAAATGCAGTTAGCGCGCGGGACGGGAGGCTGGGGAGGGTACGGACGAGCACGTGGCGGGGCCGACTCGCGTCGGTTCGAATCGACCCGCGCCGGTCTGCTTACGCGGCAGGTTCCTGGTTCACGTGCGACTGGACCGCTTCCTCGGCAGCCTTGCGGAGCCGTCGCTGTTCAACGCTGCGGAGCCCGGCGGCACGCGCCTCTTCGCGCGTCCACTTGTGCGCCCGCCCGAGCGCGTGCGCCTTGCGGCCGCCCGTGCCCGACAGTTCCTTCAACCGCGTCCGTTCCATCGAGGCGAATCCGCGTTTTTCGATGCCCATGGTGCTTCCTCACTCCTTGGACTCGACTATAGGCAGCGCCAGAACGGATGGGTAGACAACGGAGGTGGATACCACCTTCGTGGGAGGAGCCTCCCGGAAGGCTCCTGCCACGCCCGGGGAAATGCGCGCACGGCCGAGGCTGTCTAAGCTCGACCTGATGCGTCATACCCCGCGTTCCGGCGACACCGAACCCGTGATGACGGTGCTCGCCGTCGACGACACACCGTCGGCTCTCGCCCTGCTCACGGCCACGCTCGCCACCGAACCCTACCGCGTGCTCACGGCCGCCTCCGGCCCCGAGTGCCTCGCGCTGGCCGCTCAGGAACGACCGGACGTGATCCTGCTCGATGTGATGATGCCCGGCATGTCGGGGTTCGAAGTGTGCGAGCACATCCGCAGGATGCCGGAGCTCGAGGACATCGCCGTGCTCATGCTCACCGCACTGGACGATCGGCCGGCTCGCCTCTCCGCCTTCAGCGCCGGCGCGGACGACTTCCTGACCAAGCCGTTCGATCGCGTGGAGCTGCGCCTGCGCCTCCGCGGGATTGCCCGGCTCATTCGTTGCCACCGGCTGGCCGGGCGCACATCGTCGCTCCTCCCGGACGGGAGTCCCGCGCTGGACGAGACGGCCTCGGTACTGCTCGGGTGTCGGCGCGCCCTCTGCCTGGCGTCGGCCAGTGAGGCACCCTCGACCGCGTCACTCACCGATGCCATCCGCGCGCTCGACCTGGCGCTGGCACAGCTCCGCTCGCGCCCGCCCATCGACGTCGTTCCCTCGCTCGCAGCCGGCACACCTCCGGAGCCAGGGCCCCAGGCACACGCATGACACCCATTCGTACGCTGCTCATCGACGATCACGAACTGGTCCGCACCGGTCTCCGCGCCGTCCTCGAACGTCATGCCGCCATCGCCGTGGTCGGCGAGGGCTCGAGCGGAGACGAGGCGCTGCGGCTGGCGGCCGACCTGCGGCCGGACGTGGTCCTGATGGACCTTGCCCTGCCGGGCATGAACGGGGTGGAGGCCACCTCGCTGCTCACGTCGGCCAGGCCCGCACCGAAGGTGATCGTGGTGTCTGCCCACGACACGGCGAAGTTCGTGGGACGCGCCCTCCGCGCAGGGGCACGCGGCTACGTCCTCAAGCACGACCTGGCGGCGAACCTCGCCACTGCCGTGATCGAGGTGCATGCCGGACGGAGCTGGTTCAGTGCGGCCGTGCAGGACGTGATTGCCGGCTTCGCACGCGAGCCGCGGCTGCTCGAGGTGGACCCGCTCGATCGACTCAGCCGTCGTCAGCGATCGGTCCTGCAGCTCATCGCCGAAGGACGCACGAACCGGCAGATCGCGGAGACGCTCGGCATTGGCGAGAGCACCGTCGACACGCACCGCACGGAGCTGATGCGACGGCTCGACCTGCACGACGTGGCCTCGGTGGTGCGCTTCGCGTACGAGGAAGGGATCGTCGGTGCCGGCCCGGCTTGAGGCTGGCGCCGACACATGCCTCGCGTGCGCGCCGGGCGCCGGACCCGATGCGTGCACGCTGGTCGCGCAGCGCGACGAACTCGAGCGGCGCGTGCGCGAGAAGACCGCCGCCATCGAACTGCAGGCGCGCGGCATGGAGCTCACCATGGAGGGCATGGCGGTCCTCCGTGGCGATACCTACGTCTGGATGAACGCCGCGCACGCCCAGATGTACGGCTGGCGGGCCGACGAGCTGAACGGACGCACCTGGCGCGAGCTCTACACACCGTCCGTGCAGGCCTGGATTGAGGCAGAGGCCTTCCCCCGGCTGGCGCGCGATGGCCGCTGGCACGGCGAGGTGACCGGCCTGCGGCGCGACGGCCGCGCGGTGGACATCGAGCTGAGCCTCACCATGTCCGACGACACGCTGGTGTGCTGCTGCCGCGACATCAGCCTCCGCAAGGCCGGCGAGCGGCGGCTCGCCGAATCGATGCGCGAGCTGGACCGGGCAAACGCACGCCTGCAGGAGGCCAACCGACTGAAGGACGAGTTCCTGGCGTGCATCTCCCACGAGCTCAGGACCCCGCTCCACTCGGTGGTCGGGATTGCGGAGCTGATCAGCGAGGAACTGGCCGGTCCCATCACCGCACGGCAGCGGGGGTTGCTGGAGCAGGTGCTCTCGAGCGGACGTCATCTCGAAGGGTTGATCAACGACCTGCTCGACGTGTCGCGCATCGAGAGTGGTGCGATGGCGCTCGTTCGTGAGCCGGTCTCCCTGCAGTACATCGTCGACGTCGCGATGGAGACGGTGAATCGCATGGCGCAGGAGGCGGGGGTGGGACTGAACCGGCCGGCGGCCCTAACCACGCTGCAGGTGGTGGTGGACGAGCGACGCCTGGTGCAGGTGCTGGTGAACCTGCTGACCAACGCCGTGAAGTTCACGCCGCCAGGGGGAGCGGTGACCGTGGACATCGAGGAGAGCCCGACCCACCTCGCGGTGGCAGTCCACGACACGGGGATCGGGATCGCCATCGAGAACCAGCTCCACCTGTTCGATGCTTTCCGGCAGGTGGACTCGTCGCTCACACGCCAGCGCGGCGGAACCGGCCTCGGGCTCTACATGGTCAAGCGGCTGACCGAGCTTCATGGAGGGCACGTGTCGGTGGACAGCGCGCCCGGCAAGGGCAGCTGCTTCAGGGTGCAGTTTCCGAAGTCGGCCGTGAGCACGGGGGCGCTTGCCGTATTCTCTGGCCCATGCTCACCACCCGCTTCGCTGTCCTGACGTTCTGTGCCGCGCTCCTGATCGCCCCGTCGGTCTCCGCACAGGAGACCTCGCTCGCGCCGTTCATCACGGTGGGCAGTTCGTATCGCGCGACGCCGGACCTCACCTACCTGAAGGTGGGTGCGGTCGAATCGAAGCTCGACGTCTACCAGAACCGCACGGCCACCAGCCCCGCACCGACGCTGGTCTGGATTCACGGGGGCAACTGGGTGGGTGGCACGCGTGAAGCCGCGATGCTGACACTGCTGCCGTTCTTCCAGATGGGATGGAACGTCGTCAACGTCGACTACCGGCTGCTGCAGGTGGCGCCCGCACCGGCGGCCGCCGAAGACTGCCGCTGCGCCATCGGCTGGGTGGCGGCGCACGCGCGCGACTACAACATCGACCCTGCGCGCATTGTCGTGGCCGGCAACTCGGCGGGTGGACACCTGTCGCTGCTCGCCGCCATGGCCGGAGCGGAGGCAGGCCTCGACACGCAGTGCCCGGGTGCGAGCGCGCGGGTGGCCGCCGTGATCAACTGGTACGGGTTCCCGAACCTGGTCGACGTCCTCGAGGGGAAGAACGCCAACCAGGCGGTGAACAACTGGATTGGGCAGGGCGCCGCACGCCGCGAGCTGGCGCGGCGCCTGTCACCGGTCACCTACGTGCGGGCGGGTGGCGTGCCGGTGCTGACCATCCACGGAGATGCCGACCCGACCTCTGCCTACGAGTACGCCGCGGCGTTCCATGCGGCGCTCGGCGCGGCCGGCGTGCAGCACCAGTTGCTGACGATACCGGGCGGCAAGCACGGCGGGTTCACCGATGCGGAGACCGCGACCATCTACGCCACGATCACCAGCTTCCTCGCCAAGGTGACGGCGAGGTAGGCCACCGGGCTTCGGGTTCGAGACGTCAGGCTCTGGGCGACGGGCTGGTTCAACCCAGCCTGCGTTCGAGCGCCTCGCATGCCGCAATCGCGGCGATCATCTCCGGATCGTCCGAGCCGGGCTCGCGCACGAATCCGTCGGAGCGATAGTGCATGTCGCTCAGCTGCCAGTACTTGTGCGAGTCGAGCGCCTCGCGCAGCAGCTCGAGCTCGTCCTCCGTCAGTTCGACTATTGGCATCATCCACGTCCTCAGATGACCGGAATCCCCAGAGCCTCCAGGTAGCCAAACGTCCCGTCGTAGAACTCGGGACACCGCGTGGAGTCAGATCCATCGCCCGACGGGACGTAGATGACCATTCCCTGTCGCGCACGCGTCAGCAGCACGCGATACGCGTTCTTCAGGTAGCCCTGATTGGACTCCTTGTTCACACGCTCCCATTGGGTTGACTTGAACCGATAGTGCGTCCAGCCGCCTCGCTGGAACCTCAAATCCGCGTCCCAGGCCACGCACACCCAGTCCAGTTCCAGACCCTGCACCTGGAACTCCGTCGCCGCATCCTCAAGGTAGTAGCTGGAGCGGACGTCGTCCTTCCCTCGGAGGAACCAGTGGACAGGATCGATCTCGTACCGTATGTCAATCGCATCGGGTTTGAGTCGACGCGCCTTTGACGATGCGACCAAGCCATAGCGCTGGGATCCTCTTGCCTGTTCTCTCGTCCAGCGTCTGGCGGTGTTCAGGTCGCGAGTGAGGGCTACCGGATAGCGGCTCACGAACTCCTCCAGCAGCCCAGACGCGTCGTCTGCCTTCTGATCGAGCAGGGCCTTCACGAAGGCGGAGACTTTCTCGGCCCTGAAGCTCCGCATCGATACGGAGAGGTGAAGGCTCCTGTCGTGCCGCACCTCAACGCGCTCCCCAAGGCTCTGAATCGCGTGGCCTGCCGCATATTCCGTGTCGGCGAGGTTCGGCGACATGTGCACCTTCCACTGCGGGAAGCGTCGCTCGACGGCATCGAGCCACGCGGAGATCCCGGCCTCCCCTCTGTTGATTTCCTGCCCCCCTCCAACGAGACAAATGATCACCGCCCAATCGGTGTGCCTGTCGAGGTATGACATCAGAAACTCGGCCTCCGACACATTCCAGTTCGGTTGGCCTTTCTTCCTGCGCATGAAGTCGCTGGTCATCGCAAGATCCCATGCTCGCTGCGCCTCATCGAAGATCACGACGCGATCGGCTGGGGGAGCCGGCGCGTCTTTGACGCCAGCATCACGGAAGTGGTGTACGTTCTGGATGAACGACTTCACCTTCTGGCGGACGCCGTTCTTGCTCGCGCGCCCGCCGTTCCGCTTCTGTCGGGCGACCTCGTCGATCGAGAGCGCTTCCGTGAGCACTTTTACGAGCGGTCCGTTACCCGACAAATAGACCGCATGCGTAGACGAAGCCGCGCGCTTCCTAGTCGCAACGTCCAGTCCCACCAGCGTCTTCCCCGCACCGGGGACTCCCGTCACGAAGACAATGGCCTTTGTGCCAGACCGCTGTGCTTCAGCTATCGCCTCCTCGACGCGTGCCGCCGTCACCGCGAGGTTGGTAGCCTCTGCGTCGTTGCGTGTGATGTCCGCAACGGTGTGCCTGCCGTACAGTGCACGTGCCGCCTCCACGATTGTGGGAGTGGGCCGATAGCGCCCTTTCGTCCACGCGACCGGATCGAGCGACGCCCCCGAGCTCGTCGACAGTGCGTCGGCCAAGGCCCTCGATACCCCGGCTCGACCCACCTTGATCGGGCGATAGACATCGTCGGGGGAGGCCGATGCTGTCTGGACCTCCTTCGCGGTCCCGGCGGTCGCCACCAGGATCGGCACAATCGGGGCATAGTGGCTTTCGAGGTGAAAGTTCTTCAGGTCGAGTGCGTAGTCCCACACCTGTTCGATGTCGTCCCGAAGAAACCGCTTCTCCCCAACCTTGAACTCAATCGGCACGATTACGGACGAGGAGACGATGACCGCATCGATGCGGCTGCCGATGCGGGGCACTTCGAATTCCAGGCAGATGACTCCGGAATAGCCGGGCAGACATGCTTGAAGGATCTCGATCTCCTCCTGCCATGCCCCGACCTGCGTGCCCTCCACCGTCCCACCGGCCGCGGCCGTCAGCGTGCCGAGCACTGCCGCGGGGTCGGCGGCAACGAAGTCGACGATAGGGGCTGAATAGTAAGCCCACGCAGTGAGACCGGCCATTCGGAGGGCGCCAGGATAGCAGAGCCTTGCGGTGTTACCTGACCGGCCCCAACCACAGGCGCGACCTGTTCTGCCACGTCCAGCCCGAGGCCAACCCGCCCAGAGGCCAAGAGCCAGAAGCCCGGAGCCCAGAGGCCGCAGCCCCCGTGCAGTCCCGCCGCCCATGGCCCATCGCCCATCGCCCCATGGCCCGGGTAAACTGACCGTTCCGTGTCGCTGCTGTTCCTGATCGCCTACACCTGCTCCGGGCTCGCCGGCCTCGTCTACGAAGTCAGCTGGACGCGCCTCCTCACGCTCTACATCGGGCACACCACGGCTGCAGCCAGCGCCGTGGTCGCGGCATTCCTCGGCGGGCTGGCCCTCGGGGCGGCAGGCGGCGGCGTGCTGGCGTCGCGGCTCAGGCCCCGCCTCGCCCTGTTCGCCTACATCGGCCTCGAACTGCTCGTGGCGCTCTTCGCGCTGCTGCTGCCGTTCGAGCTCCAGGCGCTGACCCCGCTCCTCCGCTGGGCGTACGCCGACGCCGCACCCGGGCTGCTGTTCCCCACGGTTCGCTTCGTTTCCTGCCTGGCGCTCGTGTTCCTGCCCGCCCTCGCGCTCGGCGCTACCTTCCCGATGGCCGTGCGCTGGTTCGCTCACCGTTCCGCGAATCCCGCCCGCGTCAGCGGCGCGCTCTACGCCATGAACACGGTGGGCGCCGCCGCAGGCTCGCTGCTCGCCGGCTTCTCGCTCATTCCGGCCATCGGCCTGTCGGGCACCACGAGGATCGGCATGCTCGCCAGCGTCCTCGCGGCCGTCCTCGTGGCCATCGTCGCCTGGCAGGATGACGAGGCTGTGCCGCGGCCCCCCGAGACGAGCCACGCTGCGCCGCGCGGCGCGGACGCCATGCGGCCGAAGGCGCGGGCACGGAGTCAGGCTGGGGCACCCGCCGGGGTGCATCGTGCACGGCCCTGGCTGGCCATTGCCGTCCTCGGCCTGTCCGGATTCGCCGCGCTGGTGCACGAAATCGCCTGGACGCGGATTCTCGCGCTGGTGCTCGGACCCACCACCTACGCCTTCGCCGCCACGCTGGCCGCCGTGGTCGCGGGCGTGGCCATCGGCTCCGGCGTGGTCACCGCCATCGGCAACCGCATCAGGGCCGGCGCGCATGCGGCCGTGCTCGCGGTGGTCCTCGCCGTGGGCGCGGTGACGGTGGTGGCCACATCGGCGCTGGCGGGCGGCTACGTTCCGAGGACGGTGGCGCACCAGGTGGCCGGTGCGCCGGATTCATTCAGCGCGCTCGTCAGCGCCGGCATGCTGCTCACCTCGCTGCTGATCCTCCCCACCGCGATCTGCATGGGTGCCGCCTTCCCTCTCGCACTCGCGCTGGCCGGCGACCCGGAGCACTCACCGGCACGCCGCTTCGGCCTTGTCTACGCGGTGAATACCATCGGGTCGGTCTCGGGGACGCTGGCCGCGGGGTTCCTGCTCATCCCATGGCTCGGCCTTCCGACCACGCTGGCGGCGGCCGCGTTCATCCTCGTGCTGGCTGCCGTGGCCGTCATCGTCCTGGCCGACATCGCGGGCACGGTGCGCAACGTCGGCTACGCGGTGAGCGCGGCGGCGCTGCTGGCCATTGTCGCGGCTCCGCAGTGGGACCGCGAACTACTCGCCAGCGGCGTCTACCTGTACGCACCCTTCGTCCCGAAGGGGCTCGACCTCGAAACGCAGCTCGAAGCCGGCACACTGCTCTACTACAAGGACGGCGCCCCGGCCACCGTGTCCGTGAAGCGCCTCACGGGCACGACAACGCTCGCGGTCGATGGCAAGACGGACGCGTCGAACCGGAGCGACATGCTCACGCAGAAGCTCGTGGCGCACATCCCGCTGCTGATGCACCCGAACCCGAAGCAGGTGGCCATCGTCGGGCTCGGCAGCGGCGTCACCGTCGGCGCGGCGCTGAGCCACCCGATCGAGCGCGCCGACGTGGTGGAGATCTCGCCCGAGGTGGTCGAGGCGTCACGGTTCTTCGAGGCCGAGAACCACGGGGCGCTTGCCGACCCGCGCACGCACCTCATCGTCGGCGACGGCCGATCGCACATCCTGCTCTCGCAGCGGAAGTACGACGTGATCATCTCGGAACCGTCGAACCCGTGGATTGCCGGCGTGGCCGCCCTGTTCACGAAGGAGTTCTTCGAGGGGGCCAGGGCACGGCTGGCGCCAGGCGGCCTGATCTGCCAGTGGGCGCACACCTACACGATCAGCCAGCGCGACCTCCGATCGATTGTGGCGACATTCACGACGGTCTTCCCGAACGCCACCGCGTGGATGGTCAACGACAACGACCTGCTGATGGTCGGTTCGCTCGACGCCGCTCCGCCGGCACTGACCGGCATTGCAGAGCACTGGTCGCGCGGCCAGGCCGCGGCGAACCTGGCCGAGGTCGGTGCCACCGAACCGTTCCACGTCCTGTCGCTCTACAGCGGCGGCGGCACGGCACTGCAGTCGTTCGCCCGCGGCGAGGACGGGGGCGTGGACGTGCTGGACGACGACCGGATGCGGCTCGAGTTCTCGGCGCCGCGCGAGCTGCACCAGGCCAGCGCTGGGGCGAACGATGCGTCGCTGGCCTCGATTGCGGCCGCCGAGGAGGCGCCCGAACCGGTGAAGGGCATGCGCGAACGGGCCACCGTGGCCCAGTGGCGCAGCCGCGCGGACATGCTGGCGAAGTCCGATGCGTACTCGGTGGCCTATGACGACTACGTGCGGGCCATGAAGCTCGACCCCACCGACGCGGCAACCCTCGCGTCGTTCACGCGCGTGGCGATCCTGACCAGCCGGGCGCAGGACGCGCTCTCCTGGGTCAAGTCGCTCACGCAGGACAGGCCGACTGTCGACGCGCAGGTGGCGATCTCGAAGCTGCTCGCGGCCGCAGGCTTCCGGCCCGACGCGATCGAGACCGCGCGTGCCGCCTGCATGGCCGATCCGGCGCCGGCCGCCGCGTGCGAGCAGCTGGCCTCGCTGCATGCCGACGCCGGCGATGGCGCGGCGCTCGCCACCGCACTCGATCGCCTGCGTGGCGCGGCGCCCGGTGCAGCCGCCACTCACTACTACACGGCCGCAGCCGCATTCCTGGGAGGCGACGCGAAGGGAGCGCTGGAGTCGGCGCAGAAGGCGATTGCCGTGGATGCCTCGTACGCGGCGGCGTACGACATGGCGGGTGCGGCCCACACGAAACTCGGGCAGGCCGATCTGGCGGCGCAGGCATTCCAGACGTCGCTCCGGTTCGACCCGCACGACAGCACGGCGTACACGAACCTCGGCCTGCTCGCGCTGGCGGCGGGGAACACGGCGGCCGCGCGGAACTTCTTCGCGGAGGCGCTGTGGCTCAGGCCGGACGACCAGGCGGCACGCGACGGGATCGCACGCGCGCGCTGACACGCGCCCGGACTACCTCGACGCGGAGTCGTCCATCACGATCCGCATGAGAAAGCGGACCGGCTGCCCGTCCTTCGTCGCCGGCTGGAAACGCCACGCCTTCGCGGCCGAGGTCCACCACGAATTGCGGAAGCTGGGGCGGTTCATCACGAACTTCGCCGATTCGACGACGCCCGACGGGGAGATCTGCACTTCGAGCACCTGCAGCCGTTCCGGGGGCGTCGAGGGATCCGGCTTCCGGGGCAGGTAGGCGAGCGGAACGGGATCGGTGACGCCAGGATCGCCGCTCCGGTAGGTCCGTGCGGCAGCCGCCGACTGCTCGACCACGGCCGCACGCGCCACCTCGGCCAGGTTCGCGGCCAGCTGGCGCAGTTCCTCGGCCTGCGGTGAGTGATCGCTCCCGAGCATCTCGACCAGGCGATCGATGGCCGCGGAGGCCGCCGCGTACTCCTGCCTCGCGAACAGCTCGCGCGCGCGCGCCAGTTGGGTCTCGGCAGACGCCACCGCGGCCGACGGCCGCACCGGAGATGTCGTCGCACGGTTGGTCCGCCGCGTCGACGGCGGCGCCGCGCTCCGCGTCCCTGGTGCAGGCGCGATCGCAGTTCCCGACGATGGTCCACCCGCCGTGTCCGCGCCGGCCCCGTCAGGCGCAGGCGACGAGCCATCGACGACGGATGCTGGCGCGGCCGCAGGCGCTCCCCGCAGGAAGAACCAGGTGCCTCCACCCACAATCGCCGTCACCACCACCACGAGCGCCACGGCCTGCCCGCCGCCAGGGCGACCCGCGGAGGGGGATTTCGCCGGCACCTTCGACGCCGCACCTCGCTCGGTGGAGGCCGGCTGCATCTTGACGGTGAGCGGGCGCTCGGCGCGATCGCGGCTGGCGTCCTCGAGCGCAGCCGCGCCAATGCGGTCCACGGCGGCCGTATGCAGCGCGGCGAGCCGCGCGACGCGACCAGGACGCTCGAACTTGGCGAGTTCGGCGGCGAACTCGTCGATGGACGGCAAGGGATCCGACGTGGCGGCCTGCATGGCGTAGAGCCGCAGGGGCGTGGGCTGCTCCTTGCCGCTCAGCAGCTGCTGGAGCAGGAGCGCCGCGCCAGGCATGGCCGGGGTGGACGGCTGGGGCGAGACGGCGGACACGGTGCCACCAGCGTCGAGCGACAGCAGCCGGAACTCCGGGATCCGTTCCACGGGGCCACTGGCCCGCATCTGCCCGATCAGCTGCGCGACAATCGCCACCGCATCGTGCCACTCGTAGTAGACCTCCCGCGTGAGCAGCAGCGAGAGGGGAACGGGCAGCGTGGCCATTGCCGCCAGTCTAGCGCGGCGCCGGTCCGGGCGACACGGCGATGCAGCGATGCGCAGGACCGCACGGACCGTGCGCGGTGAGGCGTTGGCCGAGCCGGCCCGGCAAGCGGGCACGCGTCAGCGGCAGCCGGCTTCACACCGGCCGCCACTCATCGCGTGTCGCTGCCGCGCCAGGCCAACGGTCAGGCCGTCTCGATCTGCAGGCCGATCTTCACCTCGTCTCCGACCAGGAAGCCGCCGGTCTCGAGTGCGGCGTTCCAGTTCAGGCCGTAGTCCTTCCGGTCCACCGTCGTCTCGGCCTCGAAGGCGAGCTTGTGGTTACCCCACGGATCGCGGCCGCTCCCGAGGTAGGCCACCGGCAGCACGACCTGACGCGTGACGCCGCGGATCGTGAGGTCACCCGTGACGTCGTAGCGGTCGCCACCCTTCGGCGCGATCGACGTGCTGACGAACGAGATCGTCGGGAACTGCTCGGCGGCGAAGAAGTCGTCACTCCTCAGGTGCGCGTCACGCTTCGGCTCCTTCGTGTCGATGCTCGCCACCTGGATCGTGACGTTCACCTTCGAGCGCGACGGATCCTCGGCATCGAACTCGATGACGCCGGCGAAGTCCGAGAAGGAACCGCGCACTTTCGAGATGAGGTGACGCACCTGGAAGGTCACGTCGGAGTGTGACTTGTCGATGTTGTACAGCGTGACGCCGGTTGCGGTTGCGGTGGACATGTTCTCTCTCCTCTGATGAATGCGGTGTGTGATGGTCAGTCGCCACGGCCTGGCCGCAGCGGTCGCTTACGCAAGGTCGAACACGAGCAGCTCGGCGTGCTGCCCGTTGGTCAGCGTGATCAGTTCGTCGGTCACGGCAGCGGCATCGCCTTCCACGAGGACGCGTCCGTTCACGACTGCGGAGCCCCGCACGACGTGGACCCATGCGGAGCGCCCCTGGCGCAGGTCATAGCTCCGGCTGGCAGCCCCATCGAGGCGCGTGACCAGCAGATCGACGTCCTGCTCGAGCGCGACACTGCCGTCGCGCCCGTCACGCGACGCCAGCAGCACGAAGTCCGACGCGGCACGCTCGCCGTCGAAGCGGTACTGGCCGTAGGCCGGCGGCAGGCCACGACGCCCCGGCACGATCCAGATCTGGAGGAAGTGCGTGGGCTCGGTGTGCGACGGGTTGTACTCGCTGTGCACGACGCCCGTGCCGGCACGCATGTGCTGGATCTCCCCGGGCCTGATCACCGATCCGTTCCCCAGACTGTCGCGATGCTCCAGCGCCCCCTCGAGCACGTACGAGAGGATCTCCATGTCGTGGTGCGGATGCGCCCCGAAGCCAGCCCCGGGCTGCACACGGTCGTCGTTGATCACGCGCAGCGTCCGGAACCCGAGGTTCGACGGATCGAAGTACTCGCCGAAGGAGAAGGTGTGGCGGCTGTCCAGCCACGCCCAGTTGGTGCGCCCCCGCTCATCTGCCCGCCTGATCTCGACCACGACCGCCTGCCTTTCCGCGTCACCGGACGGCCCCTGCCGTCCGTGCCCGACGCTCTCTTCTAGGCAACAGGTCGGCCAGCAGGCGATCAGGCCGTAACTGACTGATTCCACAGGATCGACCCTGCTCAACCCATCCAGGCGCTCCGGTTTGAGCGAATCAATGTGATAGCGGTCCACATCAAAACGAGAGAGACTAGGCGCATGCGTGCGACCGACCTGGACCTGCGTGAACTGCTCGAGTTCGAGCCGACGGGCGGCGTCATCCGCTTTGCCGGCGACCGGGCGCTCCTCTTCAACACGGTGGCGCTCGGGCTGCTCCGGCGGGAGCTGGTCGAGACGCTGGGGCTGGTCACCGCGCGCGGCATCCTCACGCGTTTCGGGTATGCCCACGGGTGGCGCACGGCCGACGCGCTGCGGCAGCAGTTCGAGTGGGACTCGGAGCACGAGTGGCAGCTGGCCGGGGGCCGCGTGCACCAGCTGCAGGGCTTTCTCGTCTACGACCCGGTGCCACGCCTGTCGGGCGAGGTGCCGAAGGGCTTCGCGTCGTCGATCTGGCGCGACTCGTACGAGGCGCAGGAACACCTGGCGCAGCTCGGGCCGTCAACCGAACCGGTGTGCTGGACGTTGACCGGGTTCGCGAGCGGCTACCTGAGTCGCGTGGCCGGTCGACGCATCCTCTGCTTCGAGGAGAAGTGCGTGGCCCGTGGTGACGCGTACTGCCTCATGGTGGGCAGGCCCGAGGAGGAGTGGGAGAACTGCCCCTCGTCCGACCGACGCTTCTTCGATCGCATGTGCCTGGACGAGGCGCTCAAGGACGTGACCGATCGGCTCAAGTCTGCCGAACAGCGGCTGGCGCAGCGCAAGCGGCAGCTCGCGCGCGTCACCGTCGAGGAGCGCGCCACCGGCATCGTCGCCCAGAGCCAGAAGATGCAGCGGGTGCTCGAGGAGGCGCGCCGCGTGGCACGGGTCGACTCGACCGTGCTGCTGACGGGCGAGAGCGGCGTGGGAAAGGAGGCGCTGGCGCGCTTCATCCACGACGAGTCGAGCCGCGCGCCGAAGCCGTTCGTGGCCATCAACTGCGCGGCGGTGCCCGAGGCGCTCATCGAGAGCGAACTCTTCGGCCACGTGCGCGGATCGTTCACGGGCGCCACGCAGGACCGGGTGGGGCTCTTCGAGTCGGCCAACGGCGGCACGCTGCTGCTCGACGAGGTGGGCGACCTGCCGATGGCGACGCAGGTGAAACTGCTGCGGGTGCTCCAGGAGCGCGAGTTCCGACGCGTGGGCGAGAACCGCACCCGTCGCGTCGACGTGCGGGTCCTTGGTGCCACGCTGCGTGACCTGCCCGGCGAGGTGGCCGCGGGCCGCTTCCGCCAGGACCTCTATTACCGCCTGCGCGTCATCGAGATCCGGATTCCGCCCCTGCGCGAACGGCGTGACGACGTGCTGCCGATTGCGCGGCAGGTGCTGGCGGAGACGGCCTCACGGTTGAAGCTGCCGGTGTCCGGCTTCACGCCGGCAGCGGCCGACCAGCTGCTCCGGTGGGGCTGGCCGGGCAACGTGCGTGAACTGCAGAACGTGGTGGAGCGCGCGCTCGTCCTGGCACGCGGGACGCGCGTGGAGGTGGAAGACCTGCCGGACGAGGTGCGGCACTCGTCCATCGGCATCGGTGCGCCCGGTCTTGCCCCGCTGACCCGTACCCTCGCAGAGGTCGAGCGCGACCACATCCTCGCCGTGCTCAACGCCCACGACGGCAACCGCACGAAGGCCGCGGCCGCCCTGGGCATCGGCTCGGCGACACTGTTCAGGAAGCTGAAGGAGTACCGCCCGGGAGCCTGAAGTCCGAAGCCCGGAGCCCTGTCGCTTACCGACCCTCGTACGCCACCTGTCCGCCGACGATCGTGTAGCGGACGGTTGCCGTGGGAATCTCCGCCTCTGGCACGGTGAGGATGTCCTTCGAGAACACGGTGACGTCGGCCAGCTTGCCCGGCTTCAGCGACCCCTTGATGTCCTCGTCGAACTCGGCGAACGCCACGTTGATGGTGTAGGAGCGCAGCGCCTCCATGCGGCTCATGCGCTGGTCGGGGAAGAACACCGTCCCGTCCTTTGTGCGCCGCGAGACCGAGGCGTAGTACGACGCAATCGGATTGATGTCCTCCACGGGCGCGTCGGTGCCGTTGGCGATCACCGCCCCGGTCTTCATCAGCTTCTGCCAGACATACGCGCCTTCCTCGGCCCGTGCAGGCCCGAGGCGCGCGAGCACGTACGGCGCGTCGGACGTGGCGTGGATACCCTGCATCGACGCAATGACGCCGAGCCGGCCGAACCGGGGGATGTCTGCCGCGCTGATGTGCTGCGCATGCTCGATGCGCCACCGCAGCTTGCGGCCGTCGAGGCGCAGGCGCGTGAAGGTCTCCTCGTAGATGTCGAGCACCTCCCGGTTGGCGCGGTCACCGATGGCATGGATCGCCACCTGGAAGTCGTACTTGGCCGCCAGCGCCGCCGTCTCGCGCACGTCGCCCGGCGTATCGGTGTTGAGTCCGGTGGCACCGGGCATGTCGGCATACGGCTGCAGCAGCCAGGCGCCACGCGAGCCCAGCGCCCCGTCGATCGTGCGCTTCACCGCCCGCATCGTGAACCGCTTGTCGCCGTAGTTCACGACGCGGTACTTGGGCATGTCGACCTCGAGCTTCTCGGGCGTCTCGCGGATCATCATCCAGACGCGCACCGGCAGCTTCTTCTCGTCGACCATCTTCTTCACCACCTCGATGGTCAGCGGAGGCGACCCGGCGTCGGTCACGGTCGTGATGCCCTTCGACAGCGCCTCGCGCGACGCCAGCTCGACCTGGATCCGCAGGTCGGCTTCCACTTCCGCGGCCGTGCGGCCCGCGCGCGACCGTGACAAGGCGTCGCTGATCAGCCCCTGGGCCCGCTCGTTGAAGAGCCCGGTCGCGTTGCCGGCCTTGTCACGCAGGATCGTGCCCCCGGGCGGGTTGGGCGTCGCCCTGGCGATCCGCGCGAGCTCCATGGCCTTGGCGTTTGCGAACCCCGCGTGCCCGCTCGCATGGGTCAGCCACACCGGGTTGTTGGGCGAGACCCGGCTGAGCGCCTCGTGGACCGGGAACCCCTCGACATTCGGCTCCGGCGTGCGCGCCCACTTCTCCTGGTGCCAGCCACGACCGATGATCCACGCACCCGGGCGTGCGGTCGCCGCCGCCTGGCCCACCATGCGGACGATGTCGTCCCAGGTGTTGGCGTCGCCGAGCTTCAGGTTACGGGCCGCGTCGCCCACACCCGTGAAGTGCGCGTGCGCCTCCATCAAGCCGGGCGTGGCCAACGCGCCCTGCAGGTCGATCACCTTCGTGTTCGGACCCACGTATCGCTGGATGTCGGCGCTGCTCCCGAGGGCGGTGATGGTGTCGCCGTTCACGGCCATCGCCTGCACCTCGGGCTGCGCGTCCTCGACGGTGACGATCTTCCCGTTGGTGAGCACGAGATCCGCGGGGCGCGGTGCCGGCGCCTGCGCGGCCACGGTCGGTTCGGGAAGGGACACGCCGCCGGACAGCGCGAGCGCCCAGGCAGCGGCAAGGCCGGCAGCGGTGACGCCGGCAACGCGAATGGATTTCAGCATGCCGACAAGCTTACCCGTGTCGGGGGCCTGCCTAGAAGTCGCCTGCGAGCAGCGCCCGCGAGACGGTGTGGAACTCCTCGCGAACCTTGGCTGCCAGCTCACCGCACAGCATGGTGCGGTGCGCCGCCGCGGCCTGCTCGAGGTCGGCGCTCCATGCCGAGAGGCGCACGGCCCCGATCATGGCGGAGCTCCCCTTCAGGCCGTGGGCGATCCGCTTCAGCTCGTCGCACCGCGCATCCGCGAGGGCCGCCGTCATCTTCGCCATGGTCTCTTCGCCGTGGCCGACGAAGCTCTCCACGAGTGCGTCCCACGAGCCGGGGATCTCGTTCATCAGGTCGCGGGTCCGCCTCACCGTGTCGAGGTCGAAGAGCGGGCGACCGTCCGTCGGGGCGGCAGGCGGCACCTCCGGCACAGCGGGCAGGGGAGCGGCGGGAACGGGAGTGGGATGGTGCGGCAGCCACCGCGCGAGGATTTCGAGCAGCGCATCCTCCAGCACCGGCTTGCTCAGGTGATCGTCCATGCCCGACGCAAGGCTTCGGTCACGATCCTCGGCCAGCGCCCCGGCCGTCATCGCCACGATCGGCAGGACGTCGGTCGTGAATCCACGCCGGCGAATGGCGCGCGTCGTCTCGTAGCCGTCCATGCCAGGCATCTGGCAATCCATGAACACGAGGTCGTAGCGGACCAGGCCGATCGCATCGAGAGCCTCGGCCCCGCCCTGAACGACGTCGACGGTGCAGCCGGCGTGGCGCAGCATGGCGGAGGCGATTTCACGGTTCACGTGGTTGTCGTCCACCACGAGCACGTGCCCGCTGACGGTCATCGGGACGCCGCCCGCGGTCCTGGCCCGTGCCGCCGTGGCCGGCCGCAACGCCAGTGCGAGCTCGAACACCGATCCAGCCGGCGACGACACGACGAGCCGCAGCGAACCATCCATCAACTGGGCAAGGTGGCGCGCAATGGGCAGCCCGAGGCCCGTGCCCCCGAAGCGGCGGGTCGTGGACTGCTCCGCCTGGGCGAAAGCCTCGAAGATCACCGCGTGCTTGTCGGCGGCGATGCCGATGCCGGTGTCCTCCACGCGGAAGCGGTACGGGATCGTGCCGTCGGCCCGCGGCGGGTCGGACGCCACCCGCAGGTGCACGTGTCCGGCCGGCGTGAACTTGACGGCGTTGCCGACGAGGTTCACCAGGATCTGGCGGAGCCTGGTCGGATCGCCGATGACAGCCCCCGGCCGGTGCCCATCGGAGATCACACGCAGTTCCACGCCACTCGCCGCCTGCGACCGCACCGACACCACCACGTCGTCCAGGAGCTGGTCGAGGTCGAATGGTGTCTGCTCGATGACGAGGCGCCCTGCTTCGATCTTGGAGAAGTCGAACGCATCGTTGGTCACCGAGAGCAGGATGTCGGCGGAGCGGAGCGCTGTCTGCAGCTGGTCGCGCTGGGCGGACGTCACGTCCGTCTTCAGCAGCAGGTTGAGCATGCCGATGACGCCGTTCAGCGGTGTCCGGATCTCGTGGCTCATCACCGCGAGGAACTCGGAGCGGGCATGCGCGGTCGCCTCGGCCTGCTCCTTGGCCTCGCGCAAAGCCTGCTCGGCACGCCGGCGATCGCTGATGTCGCGCACGAACGCCGAGAAGGTGGGGCGCGCCGAGAGCGCCCCGGCGCCGTGGTGCCGCGGCTGCCGCCAGGGATGCAGCACCGCAATGGAGATCTCCACCGGGAACTGGCTGCCGTCACGGCGCAGGGCCTCCAGCTCGAGCCGCTGGTTCAGCACCCGGCCCGTGCCTTCCGCGAGGTAGCGCTGCATGCCGCGGCGGTGCGCGTCACGATACTGCTCCGGGATGATCAGCGCATCGAGCTGGCGTCCCGCCGCCTCCTCGATGGTCCACCCGAAGATCCGCTCGGCCTGCGGGTTCCAGTCGAGGATCACGCCATGGTCGTCGATCGCGATGACGGCATCGAGCGCGGTGTCGATGATGTCCCGCATCTGGCGCTCGGAGGCCCGCAGCGCCATGGTCGCCTCGACCCGCTCCATGAACTCGCCGAGCTGGCTGCCGAGCGACCCGAACATGTTCAGCAGCTCGCGATCGGGCTTTCGCGTGTCGCGACTGAAGAACTGGATGATCCCGACCACGCCACTGCGCCGGATGATCGGCACGCTGAACGAGGTATGCAGGCCGGCGTGCCTGGCGAGGTCCTTCCGGACGAAGGCCGGATACTCCTGCACGTCGGTGATCCAGATCGCCTCGCCCCGCTCCCAGACCGTCCCCGGGACGCCGACCCCCTTCGAGAACGACATGTGCCTGGTGTGCGTCTCGAAGTCGCCCGCGTCGAACCCGGTGCGGCTCCAGGCGGCGGCCAGGTGCAGCAGGTCGGTCGACGCGTCGGTCAGCCAGACCTCGGCAAAGTCCCACTCGAGCAGATTCCCGAACGTCTCGAGCACCGCCGGCATGGCGTCCTCGACGGAACGGGCGCCCGCGAGCGCGCGCGAGACCGAGGCCTGGGCTTCGCTGCGTCGCTCGGCTCGTTCCCGGGCCCTGCGCGCGGAGACCTGTGCCTCCTTGCGCTCGGTGATGTCGAGTGAAATCCCCCAGATGCGCGTGGGCTCGCCGTGTGCGTTGCGCGTGACGGCGCCGACGTGTCCCACCCAGCGGACGCTCCCGTCGGGCAGCACGACGCGGTGTTCGAGTTCCGGCAGCCGGTCGCTCCGCGAACCTTCCCGGATGCCGGCCAGCGCACCCACCTGATCCTCGGGATGCATCAGGCCGAGGAACGCCTCGAGGGAGGGTGTCACCGACCCGGGTTCGAGTCCGAGAATCCTGAAGTTCTGGTCCGACCAGTATGCGTCCTTCGTCTCGAGGTCCACCTCCCAGACGCCGGCGTGCAGCGCGTCGAGCGTCCGCGCCAGCCGATTCGCACTGTCGCGGTGCGCCAGCTCCGCAGCTGTCTGCTCGGTCACGTCGAGCGTGATCCCGGACAACCCGATGGCCACACCCGCGGCATCGCGATTGACGACGCCGATGCCACGCATCCAGCGGACGCTCCCGTCCGGCCGCACAACCCGGTGCGTGTCGTCGAGCTGGCACTCACCGGCAATCGCGCGCCGCATCGTCTCGGCGTTGCGGGACCGGTCGTCCGGGTGGATCCGCGACAGGAACATCTCGGCCGAGGGCTCGACCGATCCGGGCTCCAGCCCGAGCAACCGGAAGTTCTCGTCAGACCAGAAGGTCTTGCCCGTGCGAAGGTCGATCTCGAAGACGCCCGCCTTCAGGTGCTGGACCGTCTGCGCCAGGTGGGCCTCTGTTCCCCACACGCCGGTCTCGGCAGGTGCGCCGGGCGTGGAGACAGCCCGGTCAGCCGGTGCGGGCGCACGGGCGGCATCGGTCGATGGCGGTTCCGCAGACTGCATGAAGGAAGGTCGAGCCTGAAGCCATGATACGGGACCGTATCTGATTCCCGAATAGCACCTTTCGGGTGCTCACCGGAGCGCCCTGCGCGGGATGGCGCAGGGATTCGTGCGCGGTCCCACCACGCGTGCAGCCGGCGGAGCGTCAGCGCCCCCGGCCGAGCCTGGCGACAATGTCGAACTCGGCCCGGGTGACGGGCTGGATGGAGAGGCGGCTGCCCTTGCGGATCACCATCATCTGCTCGAGCCCCTTCGTGGACTTCAGGGTGTCGAGCGGCACGATTGAGGGGAAGGTTTCGACGTAGCCCACATCCACCGTGTACCAGGTGGGGTTGTCCTTCGTACTGGCCTCGTCGTAGTAGGCGTGCCCCTTCCTGAAGGCGAACGGGTCGGGATACCCCGCGCGGACGATCTCGGCGATGCCGGTGACACCCGACGGATCGGCGTTCGACGCGTAGAAGAGGACGCCGTCGCCCACCTGCATGTCGTCGCGCATGAAGTTGCGCGCCTGGTAGTTGCGCACGCCCTCCCACCCGGTGGTCCGGTCACGAGCCAGCTGCTGGATGGTGTACGCGGACGGCTCGCACTTCATC
>WBZO01002037.1_pt1 | contig 28200 bp, 23 predicted proteins | sample 5204261 | NCBI WGS metagenome assembly WBZO01 (sample SAMN12412400, study PRJNA552823) | activated sludge metagenome | isolation source: activated sludge from anammox sidestream of wastewater treatment plant... | place: USA: North Carolina | collected 2017-09
AAACTTACTCACAATGGGGTAAGCCACAAGGGTGTGTGTTGCAAACATGCTTGCCGTGAGAAAACTGGCGTTGAAATCGTAACCCAAAAGGTAATAACAGGTGGGAAAACCAATGAGTAAAGGAATGGAAAAGGTGAAAAAGCCAAAGAGTAAGCTTTTGTTCCGATTTGCTTTAAACTCGTTCAGATCTAGCTCCAGTCCTGCAATAAACATGATGTAAAGCAGGCCGATCGTCGAAAATAACTTAATTGCTTCATTGTTTTCAAGAATATTTAACCCATGCGGACCAATGACAACTCCCGAGATGATAAGTCCGATGATGCCGGGGATATTCAGCTTGCGTAAAAGTATGGGCGAAAGCAGGATAATGAATAAGATGACCGAAAAAACCAAAACGGGGTTACCGATTGGCCTTTCAAATTCATGCAGAAGTTGTTCAAAAAAAGTATCCATCACTGGTCGTTGGGTTGATAAGCGGTAAAATAAAACGTAGCAATAATAAGGATTTTTTATGAAAAAGCCCCGACATTCGGGGCTTTTTCAATATCACTTTTTACTGCTACGAGTATCTAGATTTATAAGAAGTCTATTTTAGCTTATAGGCGATGCCAAAATTGGCATTAATAGCAGAAATATTCTTTTTAACACTCATAAAACCAAGAGCACCTTTAAATTCCGGCTTTGTTGCAAAATAATCGGCATGTAACAACAAACTCCATCTTGAGGCAATATCATGACGGATCATGACTCCAAAAGCATAACCAAATCCGTTGCCGGTGTATTCGCCCAATTGTTTCATATCGAGTTTTGCTGTTGAAAAACCAGCAACACCTTTAATATCCAGCTCGGTTTTGTTGTTTACGGGCAATGCGAGAAAAAGACCACCCATCAGACCACCGTAACTCCACATCAGATCGGGGTTGTTATCATCAATCGTGTGGGCACCACCAAACCAGTTGGCTGCAATCCCAACATTAGGCCCGAGTTTATAACCGAAGTTTAACAAATTGATGTTGAGACCGGTCTTTGCATAACCGGCATCCGGGTTGGTGAGTGTTTTGTCACCAAAATCACCTATTGGGAACGAGGGACCAATGCTAAGACCAATAAAGCCTCCTTGTCCCTGAGCAAACATACCTGCGCTCAACAACGCAAATAAAGTAAAGAATAAAGTTTTTTTCATCTCTTTTAATTTAGTTTGAACTGATATAAAAAAATATGTTAGGAATTTGATTAATAATAATTTAAATAAAAAAACACTCCAAAAGACAGGCAAACATAAAAAGACTTGCTGAATGAAGAAAGTTTTTTTACAGGTCAAAGTTTTTTGCTGTATTCAAGGAAGCCCGGATAAGCCATGCTTTGGCCACCGGCATTGAGGTATGGTTTGACTTTAACCAATAATTCGAGCGGCTCGTTATTTACACCGGTGATTTTGTTTACCAATCGGTTGACGGACGCGCTTGCCTGACCGGAAAGTGCCTTGAAAACTTCGGTGTGAAGCGGGACACGCAAAATGGCTTGTCCGTTGGGCGGAATTCGCAGTGCCTGTCCGGTTGAGCCATTGAGCAATTCAACACCGTCGAACATCACGATGTAGTCCATTTTGGTCAGCGCAGCGGCTTTGGCATTCGGATTTTTCACGGTGAAAAGTACCTGAAAATCGGCAGGCAAGTTTTTTTTCATCACAGCACTGGTGAGTTGAAGCATTTGTGTGCTGGTCATCTGCAAAGGATTGAATTCATTGCTGAATCGCACTCCGGCAAGGGTCACAGAATCGAGGCCTTCAAATTCAAAATCACAGTTTTTCAGACGCGATATTTCGCTGGCCTGTTGCAAAATCTCGCATGAAGGCAAGAAACAAGTGGTAAAAATTACCGAAAGAAAGATTAAAAGAAAGCGTGTGTGTCTCATTATCAATTGGATTTGTTCATTCTTTTACGTTCTGTATCGTCTAAGATGATTTTGCGTAGGCGCAACGACCTCGGTGTTACTTCTAAGTATTCGTCTTCGCGAATATTTTCCATAAATTCTTCGAGCGAGAACCGGATGGCCGGGATAATCATCACCTTTTCATCGGAGCCGGCTGCACGGATGTTGGTCAATTTTTTCGTTTTACACACATTGACTACCAAATCCGAGGCGCGGTTGTTTTCGCCAATCACCTGCCCCATATACACCTCTTCGTTGGGATGAATATAAAAATGACCGCGATCTTGTAGTTTCCATATGGAAAATGGGATAGCTGTTCCGGTTTCGAGCGAGACCAAAGCGCCGTTGCTGCGCCCTTCGATTTCGCCTTTCCAGGGCTCAAACGCTTTGAAACGGTGGGCAATGATGGCTTCGCCTTCGGTAACGGTCAGGATGTTGTTGCGCAGACCGATGATGCCGCGTGCTGGGATACTGAACTCCAAGTGCATACGATCACCTTTCGGACTCATTTCAACAAGTTCACCACGGCGCATACTGACCTGCTCAATCACCTTTCCTGAAAAATCTTCCGGAACTAAGACGGTTAAAATTTCGATAGGTTCATATTTCTGATTGTCAATTAGCTTAGTAATCACTTTTGGTTGCCCAAGCTGGAATTCATAGCCTTCGCGACGCATGGTTTCGATCAAAATGCCCAGATGCAGGATGCCGCGGCCATAAACAAGGAGTGCATCCGGCGAATCGGTGTCTTCAACGCGCAGGGCAAGATTTTTCTCAGTTTCTTTCAAAAGCCTTTCGCGCAAATGACGCGATGTCACATATTTACCTTCCTTTCCATAAAATGGCGAGTTGTTGATGGTAAAAAGCATGCTCATTGTAGGCTCTTCGATGCGGATAGGTGGCAGGCCCTCGGGTTTCTCATAATCGGCAATTGTATCGCCAATTTCAAAATCATCAATTCCCATCAGGGCAATGATATCACCCGAATAAACAGGGGTTTTGATGCGTTCTTTTCCTAAACCCTCAAAGGTGTATAATTCTTTGATCACAGACCGGGCAACGGTTCCATCGCGTTTCACAAGCGACACATTCATGCCGGCCTGCAACATGCCGCGGCTGAGTCTTCCAACAGCTATACGGCCCACGTATGAGCTGTAGTCGAGCGAGGTAATCTGCATCTGGGGCGTTCCCTCGATATGCGGCGCCGCGGGGATATGTTTTAGGATAACTTCGAAAAGATATGAGATATCGGTTGTCTGATTTTTCCAATGGTCTGACATCCAGCCTTGTTTAGATGATCCATAAACTGTCGGAAAATCAAGCTGATCTTCGCTGGCACCCAGATTAAACATTAGTTCAAACACTGCTTCCTGAACCTCATCGGGGCGGCAGTTGGGTTTGTCCACCTTGTTTATTACCACAATTGGTTTTAAACCCAATTCGATGGCCTTCTGTAATACGAAACGGGTTTGGGGCATGGGGCCTTCAAATGCGTCAACCAAAAGCAAAACGCCATCAGCCATGTTCAGAACACGTTCCACCTCGCCGCCAAAATCGGCGTGACCGGGAGTGTCAATGATGTTGATTTTAGTGTCTTTGTAACGAACCGATACGTTTTTGGCCAGAATGGTGATGCCTCGTTCGCGTTCGAGATCGTTGTTATCGAGGATAAATTCGGCAACCTCCTGATTCTCTCTAAATAGTTTTGACTGATGGAGTAAACGGTCAACAAGGGTAGTTTTGCCGTGATCTACGTGCGCGATGATGGCAATGTTTCTGATTTCGTGCATAGAAGCGCTTTCGTTTTTGAGGGCGCAAAATTAGCGTAATCTTGCTTTGAAACGGCATGAAATTAAGCTTATTTTTGAACGTATCAAAAACATTTGTCAGAAAAGAACAATGCTGATCATCGAAAAAGTGGGCGACGACCCGTTTTTTAACATTGCCGCCGAAGAATACGTAACGCATAATCTTGAAGATGACGTGTTTATGCTTTGGGAAAATGCAAATTGTGTGGTGATTGGCAAACATCAGAACGCCATTGCCGAAGTCAATCTGCCTTTTATCGAGCAACAGTCAGTCCCCGTCATCAGACGAATTTCGGGCGGCGGAACCGTCTTTCAGGGAGATGGAAATGTCAATTTCAGTTTTGTCAGAACATCAAATCATGCCGAGAATCAGATAGATTTTGCGCGACATTTGGAGCCAGTCAGGGCTTTTTTTAAAATCTTGGGAATCACGCTCGAATTGCATGGAAAAAGCAGTTTGACCCTGCACGGAAAGAAAGTTTCCGGGAACGCGGCACATGTCCATCGAAACCGCAGCCTTCATCACGGCACTTTGCTTTTCGATGCCGATCTCGATTTGGTGAGAAATTGCCTCAAAGTAATCCCCGGTCGTTATCAAAGTAAAGCTGTACTCTCCAATCCGATGCCGGTAACCAATATCCGTCCATGGCTGCCAACAGATCAAAATATCCGGAAAGTGATGGAACAGTTTCGGGATTACATTGTAAAAACATTTGATGTACACGAAGTACGCGAATTCTCTACTCAGGAAATAGAAGCCATCCAACGGCTGGCCGATGAAAAGTACCATCGTCGGGAATGGAACTTCGGATATTCGCCTGAGTATCGTTACCATGCTTTTTTGGAATTTAATGACCGAAAGTTTGGATTTAAAATTCAAGTCTCAAACGATCAAATGGTTGAAGTTTTGCCGGACGAAGTGATGCCTGAAACAAGCCTTGTCGCCGATGCCCTCAGTGGGCAAAGGCCTGAAAGCGCAATTTTAACCAAAGTTTTAAGCAGTCTTTACCCGAGTCATGAGCCTTCACAAATCGCGAAGATGGTTTATGCGTTAATTTGAAAAGGATGATTGTTGCCTTTCCGACAAGTATTCAGACAAATGTTTTCTCCAATTTCTATGAGTAAACAACAGCTGGATAAGGAGTCATCTTAAAAGGAAATCTTGCTACTTTCGCAAAACCAAAAGCAATCAGTCCGATGTTCGAATCGAGAATCTATAAAGCATTAAATCAGTTAAAACCGAATTTTGAAGGCGAAATTTTCGTGGACGACGCTACCCGTCTGATTTACGCTACGGATGCTTCGGCCTATCGCCAAAAGCCGCTTGCCGTGACTCTTCCGGTAAATGCCGAAGATGTCAAAAAACTCATTCGCTTAGCCCGTGAACAGCGTTGTTCGCTCATTCCCCGCGCGGCGGGAACCTCACTGGCCGGTCAGGTGGTGGGCAATGGCATTGTGGTGGATGTTTCGCGCCACATGAATAAGATATTAGAGTTCAACCCTGAAAAACGATGGATTTGGGTTGAACCGGGCGTTGTGCTCACCGAACTCAATAAATTTCTGGCTCCGCACGGCTTGTTTTTTGGTCCCGAGACTTCCACAGCCGACTATTGTATGATTGGCGGAATGTTGGGAAACAACGCCTGTGGGGCACACTCGCTTGTTTATGGAAGCACCCGTGATCACACTTCAGCTGTTAAAGCCTTGCTTAGCAATGGTGAAGAAGCTGTGTTTGAAGCGCTTAGCATCGAGGAGTTTGACCAGAAATGTCGGCTTGATTCGTTTGAAGGCTCGCTTTATTCGCAAATCCGTGAAATATTGTCAAAGCCCGAAAACCAGGACGAGATACGCAATCATTATCCTGACCCCGGCCTCAAACGCCGAAACACCGGCTATGCGATTGATTTGTTGCTCGAAACAGAAGCTTTTACTCCCGGAAAAGAGGCTTTCAACTTTTGTAAACTTCTAGCAGGCTCCGAAGGCACCCTTGCCTTTAGCACTGCAATTAAACTCAATTTGGTGCAACTACCGCCGAAAAATAAAGCCCTTTTGGTTGTGCATCTTCAGCATGTGCGAGAAGCCCTCGAAGCAAATCTTATCGCCTTGAAATTCAATCCAGTGGCTATTGAGCTGATGGATAAAACAGTATTGGATCTCACCAAAGAAAATATTAATCAGAATAAAAACCGCTTTTTCATTGAGGGTGATCCCGGTGCTCTGTTGATTGCCGAATTTGCCGAAGCCACAATGGAAGAAGTGGAGCTCAAAGCCTCAAAGACACGTGAAGCGTTGTTAGCTGCCGGTTATGGCTATGCCTTCCCACTCATCACTGGAGCCGATATTGGCAAGGTTTGGGAGTTGCGAAAAGCCGGTCTGGGCGTCCTTAATAATATGCCAGGCGATGCCAAGCCGGTAGCCGTAATCGAAGATACCGCCGTTCATCCAAAGAATATGCCCGATTATATCGAGGCATTCGACAAAATGCTGAACCATTACGGGAAAAGCTGTGTTTATTATGCACATATTGCAACCGGGGAGCTGCATTTGCGACCGATTCTTAATCTCAAAGACCCTACAGACGTTGAGCTTTTTCATACGATTGCACTTGAAACAGCCCGCTTGGTGAAACAATTCAAGGGCTCGCTCAGTGGTGAACATGGAGACGGGCGCCTTCGAGGTGAATTCATCCCGCTCATGCTTGGCGAAAAAAATTATCAGATTCTCAAGCAAATCAAAGCGCGCTGGGATCCGAATAACATTTTCAATCCGAATAAGATTGTAGATACACCTAAAATGAACAGCTCATTGCGCTATGAGCCCGGCCAGGCGACGCGCGAAATCGAAACAGTGCTCGATTTTTCGCATGATATAGGAATTTTGAGGGCGGCCGAAAAATGTAACGGAACGGCTGTGTGCCGCAAAACAGAAGTGATTGGCGGGAGCATGTGCCCATCCTATATGGCTACACGCGACGAACGTAACACCACCCGTGCAAGAGCAAATATCCTACGCGAGTTTTTGACCTATAGCAATAAACCCAATCCGTTCGACCATCAGGAGATTTTTGAGGCAATGGATCTTTGTCTTTCATGCAAAGCCTGCAAATCAGAATGCCCGAGCAGTGTAGATATGGCTAAGCTCAAAGCCGAGTTTTTACAGCATTATTACGATGCGAATGGAATTCCGTTCCGGTCCCGTCTGATAGCACACATCAGTACGATAAATCTTTTTGGAAGCTATTTTCCGCGACTTACCAATTTCTTTTTGGGCAATCGTACTTTTTCGAAATTATTATCAGGATTGATTGGATTTTCACCAAAAAGGAGCCTCCCGAAGCTTTATGGGATTACACTCGAAAAATGGTTTGAAAAAAGGAAATCCGAAGCACAGAACCCGAAGACAAAAGGGAAAGTCTATCTTTTCAACGATGAGTTTATCCGCTTCAACGATACCGAAATCGGAATAAAAACCATTCTTTTGCTCGAGAAGCTTGGTTTTGAGGTTGTTATTCCACGTCACCGCCTCAGCGGGCGCACCTTTATCAGCAAAGGTTTTTTACGTAAAGCCAAAAAAATAGCCAATGCGAATGTTCTTCTTTTGAAGGATCTGATTACTACCGAAACACCGCTTGTTGGCATTGAACCTTCAGCTATTCTTTCGTTCCGCGATGAATACCCCGATCTGGTGGATCAATCATTGAAAGAATCTGCACGAATACTTGCAAAAAACTGTTTTACAATTGAGGAATTTTTGGCTCATGCAATGGATAAAGGCTTGATTCACAGTGGACAATTTACTGTTATGGAAAAAGAAGTGTTCTATCATGGCCACTGCCAGCAGAAATCGCTGACTGGTACTAAAGATGCTTTGAAAATTCTTGGACTGCCCAAAGGCTTTAAAGTCAGAGAGATTCCTTCGGGTTGTTGCGGCATGGCCGGAGCTTTTGGCTATGAAAAAGAACATTACGACTTATCAATGAAAGTGGGAGAACTTGTGCTTTTTCCCGCCATTCGTAAAACTTCCGATACTTCGTTACTGGCAGCCAGTGGAACATCATGCCGGCACCAGATACACGATGGAACTCAACGACAGGCCAAACACCCGGTGGAAATTCTTTATGAAGCGCTTTTGTGAAATATTGCATAAAGTTTTAAGGCCAAGTACTTGTATTGTGTAAAAATATTTATCCATATTCACTAATGGTTTTATCATTTTCAGCATACCTTTGTATTAAATAAACAAAACATTCCCTCATTCTCTATGTTGAAAAATCATCTTGCTACAACCTCATTGCACTTGAAGTTGAAATACTGATGAGTACGACTAAAATTTCGATTGACTTTACTTTTACTAAAAGATACGAAAATGAATTTTGATTTTTTTGCAATGCTTGCTGCCCTGATTGTAATCAGCGCCGGAAGTGTAAGCCTGGCTGGGCTGATTTTGTTTTTGCCCGAAAAAACGCTTCATAAGGTATCCACTTACCTTACTTATCTAGCCGGTGGCACCTTGCTTGGAGCCTCCATGCTGGGCATGATACCCAACGCCATGCACGAGATAAGCCCGCGTTTGGCCATGGGCGTTACTATGTCGGGGATTCTTTTCTTTTTTGTACTCGAAAAAGTGATTCTTTGGCGCACTTGTAACAACGAAGATTGTCATCGCCACGATCATGCCGCAGTGCCTATCATTTTGATTGGTGATGCCTTTCATAATGCCATTGATGGAGTAGTGGTAGCCGCCTCGTTTTTAACTTCACCTGCTCTTGGTATTTTTGCTGCTTTATCGGTTGTCCTGCATGAAGTGCCACAAGAACTGGGCGACTTTGGAATCCTGATCAAAGGCGGTCTTAAAAAAGGCAAGGCATTGTTATACAATATTTTGTCGAGTACAACCTCAATTATTGCCGGCGTCTTTGCCTGGTTCATGCTCGATTCGATGCAGGAATTAATTCCTTATGCACTTTGTTTTGCTGCCTCGAGTTTTCTTTACATTGCACTGGCCGACCTTATCCCTGAAATGCACCGTAAAACATCGGCAAAAGAATCCGTTATTCAGTTTGCTTTTATTCTGACCGGAATACTAATGATTACGCTGATGTTGCACGACCATTGATGCAACGACTGCATTTTCAATTTGCGTAAAACCATTGTTCAATGCTGAAAACAAAGCGCCTTTGAAAAAAACAATAATCAAGAAAGGATACACTTAAATTAGGACACTCAAGGACTTCCAATGGTTTTTATTGAAGGAACACCAGCGGTACACGCTTCCCTTGTACTGGGTTAATGATTCAGAAAATTCAGAATATAGCCTGCAAGGAGTTTTGGGTACTGGTACATGATTCCGTGTCCCCCGTTATTAATCAGAATAAGTGAAGAAATTTTTAGTGAATCCGCTAAGGCAATCGAATTTTCATAGGGTACGACAACATCATCTTTTCCTGTAATGACCAAAACTGGCATTTGCAATGAGTTTAGATGTCCCACAGCACCTCCTCCCGGCATTAACCATTTTGATATTGCATTGTCCTGCAATTTGATGGTATATTTGTTTATTGGGGATTTAGCGTGTTGAAATAATTTGCCCGGGTTTTCCTGAGCTGCAAGCCATCTTTCAGGAAACATCATTCCAATCATTTGGGCAGGTGTAGCCAAAGTATCTGATAATATACAAGCTATTTCCGGTGCTGGATTCCGGGTGACTGTATCTCCAAAATCTGTTGCATGCAGAATCAACTTATTAACTCGATCGGGATAATGAATGGCAAAAGTCTGTGCAACATAACCGCCCATTGACCAACCCAGCAGGTGGATGCGCTCCAGTCCAAGATGTCGGCAAAGCAACTCAACATCATTGGCAAGTGTGGCAATGGTAAAGGCTGTATCAGTATTGCTACTGAAGCCCATACCCCGATAATCGAAGGTGATAACCTGAAAGTGTTTCCGAAGCATACTAATTAGCCGCGGATCCCAAAAATCCATATTGGCATTATAACCAATGCACATCATTAACGGTTCGCCTTCACCTGCAATCTGATACGCGATCCGGCCATTTGGTACATTTAAATAGTTGATCCCTTCGGATAGATGCTGACCTGAATGTGAAAAGGAAGAGTTATTCGACTCAGAGGGGGCCATTTTTCCATGAAAGCTGCAGGAACTGAGGATGAATACAGTCGCTAGAAAGAGAATGATCCGAATTTCAACCGACTTTTTCATAGTAAGTTTGATTGGGGGTTGCCTTCCGATAACGGAAAGAGAAATAAAGCAAGATTACACTGATAATAGGCAGTAAAATATCCGACCAAAGCATGATTCCTGCATTGCCAGAAGCATAATTCTGGAATGCGATGATTTCATAAATATGGCCTCCTGCCGCCCCCAATAGAAATACTGAGGTGCTGATAACCAATGCCAATCGCAATCCAAAATCATTTCGGATAGCCAGCAGGCCTACCAGACCAAAGCCCAAACTGGCATAACCAACTTCCATTTGAAAGGGGCTGTCTTCCCAACCAATGAATCCAGCGGCCATTTCGTGAAAAACGGTGTGCATAATCCCATTATATATCCAGCAAATGCCATGCACCCAGAAACAATAATACTTGAAAATGTTTTCAATGATGAACGCCTTTGTGAGGCTTTTCCGATTTTTACAGATCACAAATGCGGAGAAAATCAGTCCAATGACAAAGAAAGTAAGCGTAAAATTGCTTAGTATAAAGTGTATAAAATTTTCCATGATAAAGTGATTTTAGATTTATTACTCATTATCAGGCATCAAAAGTGAAAAGAATATTTATTAAAACAAATTTTTCCGTATAAAAAATTATTTTCGTAGTAGCTCCAAGCGTCCCATTCATTATGAGAATTGTCTTTGTTATCCTGACCGACCTTGTTGCTCTCCTTAATGACTTTGTTTTTTTTAACGGTTCAATAATATTTAAATAGTGGCTCATTTTTCCTACACCTCCTCAGCCTCCACGACCGGTCGATTTTTTTTTCTGATTTAACTATCATATGGAAATAATGCCAGAACCGAAAAAAATATCAGCAATAAAATCAAAAAGGGAGCCGAAGTTAAGTGGCTCCCTTTTTAGATAATATGCGCTCATTCAATAACCTATTGTAATTGCGCCGATGTTTATCGTACCATGTTCTCCGGTGCGAGGATAAAATCGAGTTTTTCTTTAGATAACAGACCTTGTTCAAGAACTAAGTCATATACGCTTCTTCCGGTTTCCATGGCTTGTTTGGCAATCAGTGTTGAAGCGTCATAACCGATATAGGGATTCAGAGCTGTCACTAACCCAATAGAGTTCTGAACAGTTTTGCGGCAGTGTTCTTCGTTGGCGGTAATACCTTCGATGCAGCGGATGGTCAGCACTTTCATGCCGTTTTTCAGCATTTCGATGGATTCAAAAAGGCTTTGCACAATCACAGGCTCCATCACGTTGAGTTCCAGTTGACCGGCTTCAGCGGCCATCGAAACAGTGAGGTCGTTGCCAATCACTTTGAATGCGATCTGATTGACCACTTCCGGAATAACCGGATTCACTTTCCCTGGCATGATGGTGCTTCCGGGCTGCATGGGCGGGAGATTGATTTCGCCCAGTCCGGCACGTGGTCCCGACGACATTAACCGTAAATCGTTCGACATCTTTGAAAGTTTTAATGCCAATCGTTTCAAACTGCTCGAATAGCTCACAAAATCACTTGTGTCCTGGGTTGCCTCCACTAAGTTACGTGCCAGTTTAATATCCATTCCGGTGATAATACGCAAATAGGGAATGACTTTGTCGCTGTATTTGGGATCAGCATTGATTCCGGTTCCAATGGCCGTACCTCCCATATTGACCTCTAAGAAAAGCGAAGCCATCCGGTTGAGTTGTTGTACTTCTTCTTCAAGTGTTACGGCAAAAGCCTGAAATGTCTGTCCCAAAGTCATCGGAACTGCATCCTGAAGCTGGGTGCGCCCCATTTTGATGACGTGTGCAAATTCTTTAGCTTTTAAATGAAGGGTTTTGATTAACTCCTGCAACACATTGACAAGCTTTTCGTTAGCTTTGATCAAAGCGATTTTAATGGCCGTGGGATAGGCATCATTGGTGCTTTGCGAAAGGTTAACATGGTTGTTCGGATGACAGAACTCGTATTGTCCTCTTTCTTTACCCATGATTTCAAGTGCCCGGTTGGCAATCACCTCATTGGCATTCATATTGGTCGAAGTACCGGCTCCTCCCTGAATCATATCCACCACAAAATGTGCATGGAATTTATTTTCTAAAATCTCCTGACAGGCTTTAACGATGGCATTGGCCAACTCGTCCGAAAGTTGCCCGAGCTCGTGGTTGGCTTTGGCAGCACCCATTTTCACCATGGCTAAAGCATGGATAAAGTCGGGGTAAAAGTTTAAGGTAACTCCGCTGATATTGAAGTTTTCCATGGCCCGTAAAGTCTGAATACCATAATAGTATTCATACGGGACAGCCCGATCGCCCAAGAGGTCGTGTTCAATCCTGGTTTTCCCCGATTCATATTGGTTGTTCCAGCTCACCATACGCGAGTTGGCATAGCGCATTCGTCGCGAAACGACTTTGGTGATGTTCGAAAAAATGGCAACGGCTATTGTCCCCGATGAACGGATGAGCTCGTTGTTGAGCGTTAGTACAATGCTGCGTTCAACAGCTCGTGCTGAAGTGGAGTGTGGTGAATCTTCCAACAATGAGCCTTCACCCAAAAAGTCGTAACGATTAAAGTAGGTGATGCGTTGCTCGTCCCCGTATGCGGTGCTTTTAAACAATTCGATCTTACCTTCCACAACAACGAAAATCTCCTTGCGTGGGTAGTTCTGCATAAAAAGAAACTCACCGGGCTCATAAGTTTTATATCCGGCCTGCTTGGCAATCAGCTCAAGTTCTTCTTTGTTTAGCCCTCTGAACAATTCTACATTGCTCATTAAAAGAATTTTCTCATTGATATCCATGATGTTATGATAAATTAATGAAATGTTAAATTTTTCACAAAGGTACAAAACTTCTTGATATGGCAGCGTTTTTCGTTCAGTTAATTAGGTAGAAGCCGGGATATGTCTGGCATTTTTGACCTAAGGCTTTGAGCAATAGCGGAAAGCGTTCCTCTATTTGGACGCAGTCTGCAAAATCAGTTTTGAAAATATCAACCTTTGTTACGTAGTGTTGCTTCCCGAATAGTCGAAAATGCGGGGAATCTTGAAGCATAAAATCAATAAATTGAACCAAATAACCAACTTTTTGTTATTTCAATGAAAACCTTTTTGGTTTTTTGACAATCAGCAAAAACTAGAAAATCAACAAAGTCAAAATAAAATGACGAAACGATCTGTAGAAGCAATTATCCCGCCGCGAGAGTTACATTATGTAGGTGATGGGTTTAGGGTGCACAATTTTATCCCAAGTCAACTCAAGCTTGGGATGCAGCGCATGAATCCGTTTATTTTAATGGATTACAATTCAAAATTTTACTTTGGAGCGAGCGAACGGCCCCGTGGTGTTGGAGTTCATCCGCATCGGGGTTTTGAAACAGTTACAGTAGCTTATAAAGGGAGAATTCAACATCACGACAGCAATGGCGGTGGTGGAATTATTGGCGAAGGCGACGTACAATGGATGACTGCCGCCGGCGGTATCCTGCATAAAGAATACCATGAAAAAGAGTGGAGCAAAAAGGGCGGAGAATTCCAAATGGTACAACTATGGGTAAATCTGCCTGCCAAAAATAAGATGGATCCTGCAAAATATCAGCCTATTGAAAACGATAAAATGAAACGCTATAAATCCGAAGGGGCTGAACTTGAGATCATTGCCGGAGAGTATAAAGGGAAAAAAGGTCCGGCGACTACCTTTTCGCCCATACACCTTTATAATCTAAAATTGGAAAAAGATTCTGAATTCAGCTTTAGTTTCCCCGAAAACTACAATACTGCTATGTTGGTGGTCGAAGGCTCTATTTTGGTGAATGGACAAGAGAAAGTACCCACCGATTTTTTTATCCTGATGGCAAACGACGGTGATTCATTCTCGGTTGAAGCTACCGAAAACTCTAAGTTATTGATATTGAGTGGTGAGCCTCTTAATGAGCCCATTGCAGCTCATGGACCTTTTGTGATGAATACGCGCGAAGAGCTATATCAGGCCTTTGATGACTATAATAGTGGTAAATTTGGTTATTTAAAAGATTAAGACAATGGAATTTGTTCATAAAAATACTTCCACGGATGGGAAATTCGAGCTGTATGACAATGGAAATCTGGCCGGTGAGCTACATTATAATTGGATTGATGAACATAAAATTGAGTTCGATCACACCGAAGTGAAAGACGAGTTCAAAGGAAAGGGGCTTGCAAAAATGTTAGTGGTCAAAGGTGTTGAGTTTGCACGTTCAAAAAACCTGAAAGTCGTTCCGGTTTGCCCTTATGTGGTCAACCTGTTCGTCAGATCCAACGATTTTGACGATGTGAAAGCCTGAATAGGGTATGGAAATCGGGCTCATTGGGCCATAAGTGAAAATTTCTGCTGATACTCCGCTGGTTTTGTGTAATTTTGGAGGCCGAAAACTAATCAAAGCAATGTCAGCTCACATTCGCAATCTGATTGCCCAAGGTGAAAATCAACAGCTTGATTTTAAATTTGAGATTTCCGACAGTCGGAAAATTGCCCGTACACTTGCTGCTTTTGCAAATACCGATGGTGGGCGACTTCTTATCGGCCTCAAGGACAACGGAGTTGTTGCCGGCGTACGCTCCGAAGAAGAGTATTATATGCTCGAGGCTGCTTCCAACATGTATTGTCGGCCCGAAGTGAAGTTTCAAACCCGGGAATGGACCATTGATGGGAAACTTGTTCTCGAAGTCATCGTTCCAAAATCAAAAGGCATTAAACATAAAGCTCCTCATCATATTGATGATTATAAAGTGTTTGTGCGTGTGCACGATCAGAACTTACTGGCCGATCCTGTTTTGCTTGAGTTTTGGAAAAAAGAACAGGATGGAAAGGCCGTCAATATTCAATTTTCAGATACTGAGATGGCACTGTTGCAACTGCTCAGTCAAGCCAATGGAGTAAGCCTCGACGAATTTCGCGTAGTCACCGGAGTAAGCCGGAAGATGGCTGTAAGGATTTTGGTTGATTTTATGCTCATCGGATTTGCAAGACTTGAGCAAACAGAAAAAGAAAGCCGTTATTATCTGGTTCCAACAGATGTCATTCAAAAAGTTTTATCGCCTAAGCATTAAACCCTCTTCGTTATAAATAAGGTGTGTATATCCCTTATCTAAATTGATTTTTCGTATGCTTATTCTGATTTCTCCTGCAAAAACACTCGATTTCAAGACTAAGCCGCTTGTGCAAAGCACGGATGAACCTGTTTTTGTGAACGAAGCAAACTACCTTGTTTCGCTGCTCCAACAATATCATCTTAACGAATTGGGACATTTGCTTTCGCTGAGTAAAACGCTGGCCCAACTTAATTTTGAACGCTACCACAACTGGAAAAATATTACTACCGAAATCAAAAAACCGGCGATATTTGCATATAAAGGCGATGTCTATCAGGGCCTTAACGCAGATGAATGGGATCTCCCAACGCTGGAATTTGCACAGAAACATCTTCGGATTATCTCGGGGCTTTACGGCTATCTTCGCCCTCTCGATCTGATTAAACCTTACCGGCTGGATATGGGAACACCCTTGAAATCAGAAACCTCGGCCGATCTGTATGATTTCTGGCGTGGTCGTATTACTGGGCAGGTTATTGATGATATGGCCCTTATGAATTCAGATCTGATCGTTAATTTAGCTTCTTTTGAATACAGCAGGTCGGTAGATTTTGGTCGGTTAGGAGCCAGAGTAGTGACGCCTTGTTTTTTGGATGAGAAGGGCGGGAAGTATAAGGTGATCAGTTTTTACGCCAAGCGGGCCCGAGGTTTGATGGCGCGTTACATTTGTGCCCATCGTATCGTGGAAGAAGAATCCCTTTTTGGTTTTGAGGGAGAAGGGTACCACTATTCGGGTGTGCTATCCGCGTTTGGGTCACCGGTTTTTACGCGTTAACCGGTTCCAGGCCATTAAGATTTTCGTGAGGGGTTATTTTTTTATTTTTCCAACTCTCTGATGCACAAGGCTTTTGTAATTTTTAAAAAAAATATTTTGAAAAACATTTTGGGATAAAGAAAAAGGTATTACTTTTGCACTCCCAATCGCGCTGAAAGTGGAGGGAATGAGGATGAAGGAGTGCTGGGGTCTACTTGAAAGGGAAAGGATATAGTAGAAATAAGTTCTTTGAAAGAATGAAGCCAAAAGAAGAAAAGACGGGGCCTGTCGTAATGATTAGAAGGATCACTCGATAGGTATCAGTTTTTTCACAGAGAAGTAAATCTTGCAGACACATTAAACGATTTCTATACAAAGGAGAGTTTGATCCTGGCTCAGGATGAACGCTAGCGGCAGGCTTAATACATGCAAGTCGAACGGGAATTGGGTAGCAATACCTGATGATAGTGGCGCACGGGTGCGTAACGCGTATGCAACCTACCTTTAACAGGGGGATAGCCCGGAGAAATTCGGATTAATACCCCATAGTATTATGGAGAGGCATCTTTTCATGATTAAAGTTCCGGCGGTTAAAGATGGGCATGCGTGCCATTAGCTAGTTGGTGAGGTAACGGCTCACCAAGGCGACGATGGTTAGGGGTCCTGAGAGGGTTATCCCCCACACTGGTACTGAGACACGGACCAGACTCCTACGGGAGGCAGCAGTAAGGAATATTGGTCAATGGGCGGAAGCCTGAACCAGCCATGCCGCGTGCAGGAAGACGGCCTTATGGGTTGTAAACTGCTTTTGTCAGGGAATAAACCCTCGTTTGCGAACGAGGCTGAAGGTACCTGAAGAATAAGCATCGGCTAACTCCGTGCCAGCAGCCGCGGTAATACGGAGGATGCGAGCGTTATCCGGATTCATTGGGTTTAAAGGGTGCGCAGGCGGGCGTATAAGTCAGGGGTGAAATGCCACGGCTCAACCGTGGAACTGCCTTTGATACTGTATGTCTTGAGTTTAGTTGAAGTGGGCGGAATGTAGCATGTAGCGGTGAAATGCATAGAGATGCTACAGAACACCGATAGCGAAGGCAGCTCACTAAGTTAAGACTGACGCTCATGCACGAAAGCGTGGGGATCAAACAGGATTAGATACCCTGGTAGTCCACGCTGTAAACGATGATCACTCGTTGTTGGCGATATACCGTCAGCGGCCAAGCGAAAGTGATAAGTGATCCACCTGGGGAGTACGATCGCAAGGTTGAAACTCAAAGGAATTGACGGGGGCCCGCACAAGCGGTGGAGCATGTGGTTTAATTCGATGATACGCGAGGAACCTTACCTGGGCTCAAACGTAGTATGCTTATGGGTGAAAGCTCATATCCCTTCGGGGCGTATTACGAGGTGCTGCATGGTTGTCGTCAGCTCGTGCCGTGAGGTGTCAGGTTAAGTCCTATAACGAGCGCAACCCCTATTCTTAGTTGCCATCAGGTCAAGCTGGGGACTCTAGGAAAACTGCCTATGCAAGTAGAGAGGAAGGTGGGGATGACGTCAAATCAGCACGGCCCTTACGTCCAGGGCTACACACGTGCTACAATGGCCAGTACAAAGGGCAGCTACCGGGTGACCGGATGCTAATCTCTAAAGCTGGTCTCAGTTCGGATCGAAGTCTGCAACCCGACTTCGTGAAGCTGGAATCGCTAGTAATCGCGCATCAGCCATGGCGCGGTGAATACGTTCCCGGGCCTTGTACACACCGCCCGTCAAGCCATGGAAGCTGGGGGTACCTGAAGTCGGTGACCGTAAAAGGAGCTGCCTAGGGTAAACTTGGTAACTGGGGCTAAGTCGTAACAAGGTAGCCGTACCGGAAGGTGTGGCTGGAATACCTCCTTTCTGGAGAGGTTTACTTACTTTGTTTTGATATTTAAGGGATGTATTTTTTTTGCATCAGATCGTACAGGTTTCCGTTCTTTTTTTTGGCTTTATCAGATATAGGAGAGAAGAGACAGCCCAAACATGTACTGGCTATCGCTGGGGGGTTCACACCCACAAGGGGCTTACAGGCGACCCAGTCCCGTAGCTCAGTTGGTTAGAGCACTACACTGATAATGTAGGGGTCGGCAGTTCGAGTCTGCCCGGGACTACGACATTAGAAGGTGTAGTGGTTTGATTTAAGTTGTTTGGGGAATTAGCTCAGTTGGCTAGAGCGCTAGATTTGCATTCTAGAGGTCAAGGGTTCGACTCCCTTATTCTCCACGTTGTCCTGAGAGATAGATTGCTTTAAGGGTGATTATCTTGCAAGGCAGAAGTTCTTTGACATCATGTAAATATAAGGAGACACAAACGAGTTAGCGATTTGTTTTGAGCATACCGGGGTATGACTATTATACCGGTATGGTTTTGACAGATCAGCAAAAGAAGAGCATCGAGCAAACGATACAGACGTTATTTATCTAGAAAGAAAGTAACTAAGGGCGTATGGGGGATGCCTAGGCTCTCAGAGGCGAAGAAGGACGTGATAAGCTGCGATAAGCTCCGGGTAGCTGCAAATAAGCATTGATCCGGGGATTTCCCAATGGGGCAACCCCTCCGGTTGAAGGCCGGAGATCCCGTTATCGACGGGAGGCGAACCCGCTGAACTGAAACATCTAAGTAAGCGGAGGAATAGAAAACAATAGTGATTCCCTAAGTAGTGGCGAGCGAACGGGGAGAAGCCCAAACCCACGATGTTACGGCATTTTGGGGGTTGTAGGACTGCGAGGTTGTATTTTATCATTATAGCAGAACACAGCTGGAAAGCTGGACCGAAGGAGGTGATAGTCCTGTAGGCGAAATGGTGGTAGAAGCATAGCAGACTCCTGAGTAAGGCGGGACCGGAGGAATCCTGTCTGAAACAGCCGGCACCATCCGGCAAGGCTAAATACTACTGAGAGACCGATAGTGGACCAGTACCGTGAGGGAAAGGTGAAAAGAACCGCGGACAGCGGAGTGAAATAGACCCTGAAACCATACGCTTACAAGCGGTCGGAGTCTTGTTTTTTGACGAGATGACGGCGTGCCTTTTGCATAATGAGCCTACGAGTTACTCCTCACTGGCGAGGTTAATCCCGTTGACGGGAGCAGCCGAAGCGAAAGCGAGTCTGAACAGGGCGATTTTATAGTCAGTGGGGGTAGACGCGAAACTTTGTGATCTACCCATGGCCAGGTTGAAGTTCCGGTAACACGGAATGGAGGACCGAACCGGTTGTCGTTGAAAAGGCTTCGGATGAGCTGTGGGTAGGGGTGAAAGGCTAATCAAACTGAGAGATAGCTCGTACTCCCCGAAATGCCTTTAGGGGCAGCCTTATATTAAGTGTCATAGAGGTAGAGCTACTGATTGGGCTAGGGGGCTTCACCGCCTACCAAACCCTGACAAACTCCGAATGCTATGACATGTTTTATAGGAGTGAGGGCGTGGGTGCTAAGGTCCACGCCCGAGAGGGAAAGAACCCAGACCATCGGCTAAGGTCCCCAAATATATGCTAAGTTGAACAAACGCGGTCTGATTGCCTAGACAGCTAGGATGTTGGCTTGGAAGCAGCCATTCATTTAAAGAGTGCGTAACAGCTCACTAGTCGAGCGATCGGGCATGGATAATAATCGGGCATTAAGCATATTACCGAAGCTGTGGTTTTCTTGTTTTATGACGAGAAGAGGTAGGGGAGCATTCCAGTTAGCGCAGAAGGTGCATCGTAAGGTGTGCTGGAGCATCTGGAAAAGCAAATGTAGGCATAAGTAACGATAATGCGGGCGAGAAACCCGCACACCGGAAGACTAAGGTTTCCTGATCAACGTTAATCGGATCAGGGTTAGTCGGGGCCTAAGGCGACCCTGCTGTAGTGGCAGGTTAGTCGATGGACAACTGGTTAATATTCCAGTACTGACCGGTATTGCGATGGAGAGACGGAGTAGTGGCAGCACCGCCCACTGACGGAATAGTGGGTTGAAGGGGTGTAGGTAAATTATAGGCAGGCAAATCCGCTTATGATGCTGAACCCTGATAGTACCGGGAGTTTTCGGACGAACGGATAGTGTGTGTAATCAGACTTCCAAGAAAATCTTCTAAGCATCAGATACCGGCCACCCGTACCGTAAACCGACACAGGTAGTCGAGGAGAGAATCCAAAGGTGCTCGAGTGATCCATGGCTAAGGAACTAGGCAAATTAACCCTGTAACTTCGGGAGAAAGGGTCCCTGCATTGCAAGTGCGGGGCGCAGAGAAATGGCCCAGGCGACTGTTTATCAAAAACACATGGCTTTGCAAAATCGTAAGATGACGTATAAGGCCTGACACCTGCCCGGTGCTGGAAGGTTAAAAGGAGATGTTAGTCTTAAGGGCGAAGCATTGAATTGAAGCCCCAGTAAACGGCGGCCGTAACTATAACGGTCCTAAGGTAGCGAAATTCCTTGTCGGGTAAGTTCCGACCTGCACGAATGGTGTAACGATCTGGGCGCTGTCTCAGCCATGAGCTCGGTGAAATTGTAGTAACGGTGAAGATGCCGTTTACCCGCAACGGGACGGAAAGACCCCGTGCACCTTCACTATAACTTAACATTGACATTGGATACGCGATGTGTAGGATAGGTGGGAGGCAGTGAAGCAGGGACGCCAGTTCTTGTGGAGCCGTCCTTGAAATACCACCCTTTGCTTATTTGATGCCTAATCTTGTTTTAGACGAGAGACATTGTTTGGTGGGTAGTTTGACTGGGGTGGTCGCCTCCAAAAGAGTAACGGAGGCTTCTAAAGGTACCCTCAGTACGGTTGGTAACCGTGCGTAGAGTGCAATGGCATAAGGGTGCTTGACTGTGAGACCAACAAGTCGATCAGGTACGAAAGTAGAGCATAGTGATCCGGTGGTTCCGCATGGAAGGGCCATCGCTCAAAGGATAAAAGGTACGCCGGGGATAACAGGCTGATCACTCCCAAGAGCTCATATCGACGGAGTGGTTTGGCACCTCGATGTCGGCCCGTCACATCCTGGGGCTGGAGAAGGTCCCAAGGGTTCGGCTGTTCGCCGATTAAAGTGGCACGCGAGCTGGGTTCAGAACGTCGCGAGACAGTTCGGTCCCTATCTGTTGTGGGCGTTGGAAGCTTGAGAGGGGCTGACCTTAGTACGAGAGGACCGGGTTGGACAAACCTCTGGTGTACCTGTTGTGGCGCCAGCTGCACCGCAGGGTAGCCATGTTTGGTGAAGATAAGTGCTGAAAGCATCTAAGCACGAAACTTACCTCAAGATGAGGCTTTCTTTAAGGGTCCAGGAAGATGACCTGGTTGATAGGCTGCAGGTGTAAAGGTGGTAACATCAAAGCCGAGCAGTACTAATTACCCGTAAGCTTTCTTACCAGATAGATGAATGACGTTTGCATAGAGTAGATGTTCAAAGATGAGGTCTGAAAACAAATTGCGAAAAGCGTTTGCTGTTTCCTTATTACATGAGTCAGTTCAATGGAAGTGTTCTATTGGAAAAAGTCTTATGGTGACTATAGCGACAGTGTCCACCTCTTCCCATTCCGAACAGAGAAGTTAAGCCTGTCAGCGCCGATGATACTGCAGTAAGATGTGGGAAAGTAGGTCGTCGCCAACCTCTACAGAAAACCCCGCACGGATAACCCGGCGGGGTTTTGTTGTTTTTTATTTTTCCCTTACATAATACTTTTAATTTTTTGCCGTTATCCTTGTGATTGTTAACCAAACAGATTGTATGAAGAAAACATCTACCTTACCAGCCTTCATTCATCAAAACGATTCCGAGGATTACTTCTGTCTGGCTGTGCAAATTGCACAGGCTCTTAAACAAAATTACGATGTATCAGCCAGAAAGTCAACCTTGAAAGCTCTGTCATGGTACGCCGCTGCTGTGGACTTTTGCACAACAACCAATGGTGAAAAAATTGAATTACCTTTGAATTAGCTTTCCTGATAGAACTGTTTTGAAACGAAAAGAAAAGTTCGAAGCTGTTATCCGGTTTTTTGAAGAAACGATGCCGGTGGCTGAAACCGAATTGGTTTTTGAGTCGCCCTATCAGTTAATCGTTGCCGTTATTTTGTCTGCACAATGTACCGATAAAAGGGTCAATTTGATTACTCCCGAATTTTTTAAGGTTTTTCCGAAAACGGAAGACTTAGCAAAAGCGCCATTCGAAGAAGTATTTGAGTTGATCAAATCATGCTCTTATCCAAATAATAAAGCCCGGCATCTTATCGGGATGGCGCAAAAGCTGCTTTCAGAGTTTGGTGGAATTGTACCTGACGACATTGAGAGACTCCAAACCTTACCCGGAGTAGGCCGGAAAACGGCAAATGTCATTGCCTCCGTGGTTTATAACAAACCGGCAATGGCGGTTGATACTCACGTTTTCAGGGTGTCGGAGCGATTGGGTCTTACGAAAAATGCGAAAACCCCTTTGGCAGCAGAAAAACAGCTCGTAAAATATCTGCCCGAAGAATTAATCCCTAAAGCCCATCACTGGCTAATCCTACATGGACGATATGTCTGTACGGCACGGAATCCGCATTGTCATGAATGTGGTTTGGCCTGGCTGTGCGACTGGTATCAGAAAGGCTTAAAAGAAACAAAACAATAAACATCTAGCCTGTTTTCACTGAAAAAACGTACTTTTGTTGTGTAACAAAAAACGATAGTTATGCTGCAAAAAGGTGATAAAGCTCCCTCATTTTCGGGAATAGATCAATTTGGTAATCTGATAGATAGCTCCAATTTCCTGGGTAAAAAAATGGTATTGTATTTTTATCCTAAAGACGATACCCCGGGTTGTACGAAAGAAGCCTGTAATTTGCGCGACAACTATAATCTACTGCTTGCACGCGGTTATGTTGTGATAGGCGTAAGCCCTGACAGCGAGGCATCGCATCAGAAATTTTCGGAAAAATATAACCTGCCTTTCCCACTCCTAGCCGATCCCGAACTGAATATTATAAAAGCTTATGGAGCATGGGGTAAGAAAAATATGTATGGCAGGCTTTTCGAAGGACTACTGCGTACCACCTTTGTCATTGATGAGAAAGGAATCATTGAAGATGTGATCAAAAAAGTTAAAACCGACGACCATACAAATCAAATCATACCCAAATAAATACTTGTAACGATGACTACGGAGAAAGCAAAAGAAAACGCCGAAAAACTGCGTTTGGAAAAACTGAAAGCCCTTGAGTCAACACTCGGGAATATTGAAAAAACATACGGAAAAGGTAGCATCATGAAATTGGGCGATGATGCAATTGAAAAGATTGAGTCAATTTCGACGGGTTCAATCGGCCTTGATTTTGCTTTGGGAGTGGATGGGCTCCCCAAGGGAAGGGTGATCGAGATTTATGGCCCTGAAAGCTCCGGCAAAACTACCCTTGCTTTGCATGTGATTGCCGAAGCCCAAAAACAGGGAGGAATAGCTGCATTTATTGATGCGGAACACGCTTTCGATCGGTTCTATGCCCAAAAATTAGGCGTTGACATCCAGAACCTTTTGGTTTCACAACCCGATTTTGGCGAACAGGCGCTCGAAATCACAGAAAACCTGATTCGCTCCGGCGCTATTGATGTGATTGTGATTGACTCTGTGGCTGCACTCACACCCAAAAGTGAGATCGAAGGCGAGATGGGCGATTCAAAAATGGGGTTGCAAGCCAGACTGATGTCGCAGGCTTTGCGCAAACTTACAGCAACCATCAGTAAAACCGGTGCTGTATGTATCTTTATAAATCAATTACGCGATAAAATCGGGGTGATGTTTGGAAACCCCGAAACGACAACCGGCGGAAATGCCCTTAAATTTTACAGCTCGGTACGCCTCGATATCCGCAAGGTGAACCAGATTAAAGAAGGAGAAAATGTATCGGGAAACCGGGTTAAGGTGAAAGTGGTGAAAAACAAGGTTGCACCTCCGTTCCGCAAGGCTGAGTTCGATATCATGTATGGTGAAGGGATTTCCAGAACCGGCGAAATCATTGATTTGGGAGTGGAACTGAATATTATCAAGAAAAGCGGATCATGGTTCAGTTATGGCGAAACCCGCCTCGGTCAGGGACGCGATGCAGTGAAAAACCTGATCAGCGAGAATCCCGAGTTGGCCACCGAACTTGAATCGAAAATCAAAGAAGCGCTCGAAAAAACAGTTTGAAAGCTTGCGGTTTAATGGTTGGCATTTTCGCCATTTAATACAAACCGCCTGTTTTCCCTATCTATTAAGCCTTGCCCGAATGAAAATAAAGTGGCCATTCCTTGTTTTGATCGCGTTTTTAACCATCATGTCATGCCAGTCTGATCAGGCTGACGAGGGAAAAAACCTGACGACAGTCAAGGAACTTGACGAGCTGAACAAGCTGATTTCAAATAATCACTCAGATAAAGACGCCCTTCATCAGCGTGCAAAATACTATTTGGCAACGGCCAATTACGAAGATGCACTTTCCGATTTGAACAAGGCGTTGCAGCTTGATGGAAAGAATATTGATTTTTACCTGACGCTTGCCGAGGTGTATCTGAAAATGGGTCAGGCTGAGGCATGCAGCGGAGCCCTACAACAAGCTTCAATTCTTGACCCTCAGAATCCCGTCCCTTTTTTCAGATTGGCTGAGTTGTATTTGATGATGGATGAGAAAGCCTCAGCGATGATTTATGCCGACCGCTCGTTAGCCGTCCAGTCTTTTAACCCTGATGCGCTTTTTGTAAAAGGTTTGATTTATTTAGCCAATACCGATACATCGAATGCCGTGCGTAATTTTGAGCTGGCACTCAGTCAGAGAGAGGCTTTCTTCGAAGCTTTGATGCAATTGGGGATCATACACACCATCAGGCATAATCCTTTGGCTGAACAGTACTTGCTCAAAGCAGTACGGCTTTTTCCGGAACAATACAAAGGCCGTTATCAACTGGCTCTTTATTATCAGGAAAACGATCGTGTGGAAGATGCCGAATTGCACTATGATACATTGTTACAACTTGTTCCGGACAACAAATTTGTGCTTTTCAACCTGGGTTATCTCAATCTTGTTTACCTGAATCAGTATGAAAAAGCTATCCGGTATTTTGAGGATGCCTTGCTAAATGATCCAAATTATGTGGATGCCCTATACAACAAAGGAAGGGCAATGGAAGAACTTGGCCAGTATGCAAACGCCCGCGAGGTGTATCAGGAAGTGCTTCGCCGCGAGACGAATCACCCTCTGGCCATCGAAGCATTAAACCGGCTTGATAACCGGCGGTAGATTCAGGCTATTCGAGTGGGAGAAGCGCCGATGATTTTAATACCCATTCCTCTTTGGTGTTTTGCCCGGCGACCTGGCTGCTAAATTTCACACAACCATAGTTTTTTGCAAACAAATAGTTGTGCTCAGTGCGTTGTTCTGATGTTGGGTCTATGGTTATCCGTGTTTCATAAACATCGCTGTAAAGTGCTTGATTGACTTCAAGTTGTGTATAAAACGCACGGTTTATGTAATCGCCTTCCACCTGGCCCAAGTGCACAAGGCTGTCTATTGGATAATGTGGAATGAGAACGCTCAAATAAGAACCATCGGTAAAATAGATGCGATACGTTTCGCTTTTTAACCCTGTGGTAGTTGACGGCCCGGCTGTGATTTCACCTTTTTTCAACCCAATCACTTTTGAAGATAACGCCAGCTCGATGGCATCATAATAATATTGGGAGTTGCCTATGGTATGAATCCGATTTTCGAATATTGTTCCATCAACCCGAATCGTATCAAGAACCGTTGGCAGAGGGCTGAGGCGTTGATATACCCAATAACTCCCTTTACCAAAAGCTGTGTAACTCTTGAAGTTGTCGCTAATATGATATACTTCGTGTTGTGTTGGAGCTATAGGTTCTTTGGTGCAAGATTGAACGAGGAAAGCAAGTGAAAATGCCACATACATTCCGAAAAATGAGGTAAACTTCATTATTTTCATGTTATGATGATAAGTTTAATTATCCATATGATCAGTAATCAGTATGCCGTTAAGATGATCGTTTTCGTGTAGAATGATACGTGCTGTGAAACCTGAAACGGTTTCGGTAAATTCTTGACCGTCAATGTTTTGATATTTCAAACTGATTTGCCACGGTCGCGACACTGCTTGGCGAACTCCTGGTATGGAAAGGCATCCTTCGGCCATTTTCCATGTTGAGTCGGAGAAAGCAGTGATCACCGGATTGATCATCACCTGAAAGGGATTGTCTTCCTTATCGAAACGCTGGACCAGAATGAGCCGTCGGCTGATTCCGACCTGAGGTGCAGCAACGCCGACTCCCGGATGAACCGGATCAGTGACGGTGGCCAACATACGCTGCGAAAGCTTTTTCCATAATCTTTTATTGGAAGGGGAGATTTTCAGCGCTTTTTGTTTTAAAACGAAAAGATCTTCCGAAGCAGTTGCTTGCAATACCCTCATTTTTGTATCAGACGTACCTGAACGTATCAATTCCCGTTCATTGGGACGCGCCCTCTGTGCCGAAAGAAATACCGGAAGACAAATTGCAATCAAAAAAAAGCTGAGTCGTAAACGCATAAGCCTTAGTTTTGCCGGCCAAAATTAGTTTATCTTTACTAGTTGAAATCAGCGCAATGGAAAATTTTATAGTTTTCTAATTCCGCCGAATAAGGACTCTTCGTTTTAAACGAAACAACTGTTTATGCTAATTATTTGAATTGCAATCATATATATTTGGTTTTTCTTTATGGCAGCAAATACTTTTGGTCGGTTATACAGGTTAACTTCATTTGGGGAATCGCATGGAAAAGCAATTGGGGGCGTATTGGATGGTATTCCTTCCGGCTGGCAGCTCAATCTGAATGATATCCAGACACAGCTCAATCGTCGCCGGCCGGGCCAGTCAAATTTGACCACATCACGGCAGGAACAGGATCAGTTTGAAATACTTTCGGGTCTGATGGATGACAGGGTAACAGGTACCCCATTGGCATTTGTGGTTTGGAACCACGATCAGCGCCCGAAAGACTATGGTAATCTGGAAAATATCTACCGGCCTTCGCACGCCGATTTCACTTATTCGAAAAAATATGGGATTCGCGACTTCCGTGGAGGAGGAAGATCGTCGGCACGTGAAACCATTGCTCGTGTGGTGGCTGGTTCGGTGGCCCGCCAGTTCCTTCAGCAGCACGGAATTCATTTTACGGCCTATGTCAGTCGCATTGGAACCATAGGGATTGAACAATGGCCGGAAAAGAAACCGGATATTCAAGATGTTGAAGCGTCGCCGGTACGTTGCCCGTTCCCCGATTTATCGGCCCGGATGGTGCAACTCATTGAAGAAACAAAGGCTGAAGGCGATACCTTAGGTGGTTCGATCAACTGCCATATCAACGGTTTACCCGCTGGTTTGGGTGAACCTGTTTTTGACAAACTTCATGCTGACCTTGCCAAGGCAATGATGAGCATTAATGCCGTGAAAGGCTTTGAATACGGTTCGGGTTTTGCCGGCACAAGCCGGAAAGGCTCCGAAGAAAACGATGTCTTTGGAGTTAAAGATGGGAACATACGACCACTTACAAATCGTTCAGGAGGGATACAGGGCGGAATATCCAATGGCGAAGAAGTAGTTTTCAGACTTGGATTCAAACCTGTGGCCACAATCATGAAAACACAACAAACTGTTGATGTCGATGGAAAGACCATCGACTTAAAAATCAATGGCCGGCATGATGTGTGCGTTGTGCCAAGGGCTGTTGTGATTGTGGAATCAATGGCTGCAATGGTGGTGATGGATCACTTTTTACGATGGCGTGCGTTGCGATTTTAATGATTTTTTAATTTCTGCAAATGAGATTAAGTCGTAATTTTGAAATCAAAAAAACGGGGACAGCTTTTGTTTTTAAATCTCTAAACCAATTTATTGAGCGATATAGTGTTGGATCAAGAATTGTTTAATTTACCCGAATGGCTTGGCCTTCTACCCGAACCTGCTTTTGTGGCAGACGAAAACGGTATATTGTTAATCGCTAACCAGCAATTTTTTGAGATCTTACAGATTGAACACAAAAATATTTCAGGCCTACCCCTGACTATGCTATTCAGGGAAGAGGCCGTAAAGAAAATTCTTTCAGCCGATTGCGATAAACCGGTTGAATTGATTTCCGTTTTGTTGTTGAAAGGGGATTCTGCGCCAAGGGTTCGTTGTAAGGCCAAGCGCATAAGGCATCATGGTGAAAAATCACTCTATTTGGTTTTGATTCAACCCGATCAAATTGTCGAATCACCAGAAGATGATCTGCCCGGCTATCAAAAACTTCTGGGAAGCATTCCTTTTGGGATGGTTTTGGTTGATTCAAGGGATTACATCATAGATATCAACGCTTCCTTTGTTAAAATG
>WBZO01002038.1_pt1 | contig 28186 bp, 20 predicted proteins | sample 5204261 | NCBI WGS metagenome assembly WBZO01 (sample SAMN12412400, study PRJNA552823) | activated sludge metagenome | isolation source: activated sludge from anammox sidestream of wastewater treatment plant... | place: USA: North Carolina | collected 2017-09
TCGACCATCGCCCGCGGGACGTACTCGTCGAGGAGCACCCTCGCATAGCGCGCCTGCACGATGGCGTTCTCCGTCCAGGTGCGTGCCGGTGTCTTCAGGTTGGCGCGCGCGTTGGCCAGCACCGTGGGGAACCCGCGCAGTTCCGCCAGCGCCGCGCGGACGCCCGCGTCGCTGATGGCGCCCGGCCGGAGGAAGAGACGGTCGGTGGCGCCGAGGCTGATGTAGGTGACGGGGACGAGTTCGTGGAGCCGGAGCGTGTCGATCTCGAAGGCGCGCGTGCGCACGTGCGCGTCGAGCAGGTCGTAGTCCACCTGATCGTCGCGCCCCAGCGCGGCACGATCGATCGCGCGCAGCCGCTGCAGGATGCGGCCGCAGGCCGCGCTGGCCGCCGCGTACTCGGAGGCGGCGCGGGTGGGCGTGCGCACCTGCGCCGCCTCGGCGATCAGGGCCGCAAGCTGCTGTGCCGGCGACGGAGCGGGCGCGACCTGCGCGGACATCCCACCGGGAGAGAGCACGGCGATCACGGCGAGCGCGAAGCTGAGACGGCGGATCCGGCTGGAAGGGATGGACGTGGACATGGGGCACTCCGGGGTACGTGGTTCACGCGACGAGCCGTGCCGGATGCCGGCGACCGCCAGCCGGCGGGCACGGCCGGTCACGCGCGAGGCGCGCGAGGTGCCCGCCGGTCACGCGCGGCCCGGCGTCTTCCCGCTACGTCCGCGCCACGCCGTCGCCGGGATCCCGCCGTGCGCCGGTGATCACGAGGCCGACGCGCTCGCGCGCCAGCCGCGCGTCGAGCGGTGCGGCGTCGATCAGGCCCGCAAGGCCGGCCGTGCCCGTCATCGAGGCGTCGATGCCGGCGGCCTCCTGGGCGAGGCGGCAGGCGAGCGCCAGTGTCTCCTCGGCGGCGAGCACGGGATAGCCTCCCGTGCGCAGCATCGCCTCGACGACCGCGAGCCAGTCGTAGGTCTCGTCGTCGAGGATGCCGGTGGCGAGGCTGCGCGGCTCCGTCTCCCACGGCCGCATGAACGCCGCCCGGTGGGTGGCCGCATGGCGCAGCGCCGCGTCGATCCGGTCCTCGTGGTGGCCCTGATCGACGGCATGCATGGCCATCGCGCGGTCGCGGCGGATGGGCGCCGACGCGGGATCGAGCGTGTCGATCGGCGTCGCGTCGTACCCGTCCCGAGCCAGCATCCAGGCGACCACCGCATCGTAGGCGCGGACCAGCGGCGCGCAGCCGCGCGCCTGCACGGCGTGCAGGCGCGGCAGGCGGGCGCACCGGCCCGCGCGCGATGCCTCGAGGAACCCGTCCGCGATGGCGGTGGCCAGCGCGCCGCCGCCGACCTGCACGAACACCGCGTCGAGCGCCTCGCCGTCGAGCGCGTCGAGCAGCTCCCAGGCGATCGTCTCGCCGCCCTCGATGCCGAGGCCGTTGTCGGGACCCTGGCAGCAGAACGGCACGGCGCCGCGCGCCACGGCGTCCTGGAAGCCGTGGTAGCAGGGATCGCCGGCGACGCCCGGCTGGCGCGCGCACGCGGCGACGGTGGCGCCCAGCGCCTGCAGGCGCGAGACGATCGCGGCATCGGCCCACGTGGGGACGAAGACGTCGAGGTCGCGGCCGGCGGCGCGTGCCACCACGGCGGCGGCCAGCGCCGCGTTGCCGCAACTGGCGATGGCCAGCCGTGGCGGCGGCCCGGCCACCGGCGGCAGCACGCCGCGCGCGCGCGCCTCGCCCTCGACGGCCAGCCACAGCGCCAGCCCGAACAGGTGCCGTCCCTTGTGGCTGCCCGCGACGTTGCCGCACTCCACCTTCGTGATCAGCTGGCCGCACGGGAGGTCGGCGTGCAGTGCGAGCGTCGTCTCGACACGCGAGGGCGTGACGCGGAAGCCGCGGCCGTCCACCTCGGCGACCCGCGCGTCGAGCGCGGTGACCAGCGCCGCGAAGCCCGCGTCGGTGATGCCGATGGCGCGCGCCGCCGCGTACACGGCCAGTCGATGCCGGTAGCGAAGGAACGGGTTGACCAGCGCGCCCGCCTCCCGGACGAAGCGGGGCAGGGCGGTCGATGCCGTGCCCGCCTCGCTCCCATCGGCGCCGGGCGCGCCGCCCGCGCGGCGCGGCGTCACCCGCAGCACATGGTCGACGTCGCCCTCGCCGGCGCGCGGGCACCGCCACGCGACGCCGGCCGGCGAGATGGCCTCCACCACCGTGCCACAGCCCGCGCAGGCGAGCGCCGGCATCGGCGGCGCGGCATCGTCCGGCGCGGGGCCGATCATCGTCGTGCCCTCACACGGTCACGCCGGTGCGCGCGTTGAACTCGGCAATCAGCGCATCCCAGGCGTCGAGGCGCCCCAGGAGGCCGTGCCAGAACGCCTGGCTGCGTCGCGCCGTGAACTCGGACACGGTCACGCCCTGCTGTTCCACCCACGTGTAGTAGCCCAGGTTGAAGATGCGCTCGCGATCGCGCGTCGTCGTCTCGAGGAAGTGGTCGGTGGCGGCGCCGAGGACGCCGCGCCCGAACGTCTCGGCTGCCGTCAGCTCGTCGAAGCGGCCGCCGAAGAGCTTCGCGGTGAGCCGCGGCCACTCGCTCACGTACATCTCCGCGCCGTCGGTGGCCACGGTCGCCACCGCCTCATCCGGGCCGAGGTCGTAGTAGCGCGCCGTCTTGATGGCCGCGATCACGTTGCAGATCGACGACAGGCCGAAGGACGGCAGCGCGTCGATCACCTCCGGCGGCACGCCGCGGCGCTCGCGCAGGTAGCGGCGGCCGGCGGCGTGGTTGAAGAGCACGCCGAGGCCATCGCTCACCTCGTCGGACACCGCCGTGACGGCGTCCGTGTTCATCACGTTGTGGATCAGCGGCACGTGCTTGTCGCCGATGCCCTGGATGTTGTGCTCGCCGAAGCCGTTGCAGAGCAGCGTCGGGCACTCCAGCGCCTCCACGGCGACGATGCGGGAGCCGAGGCGCTGTTTGAGGAAGTCGCCGGCGGCGATCGTGCCGGCCGATCCCGTGGCCGACACGAAGCTGTGCAGCCCCAGCGCCGGGCGCGCCTGCCGCAGGTGCGTCATCACGCGCTCGATGGCGGCGCCCGTGCACGCGTAGTGCGCCAGGTAGTTCCCGAACTCGCAGAACTGGTTGAAGATGGCGTTGGCTGGATCGCCCTCCAGCTCGGCGCACTTGTCGTAGATCTCCTTGACGTTGCTCTCGGTGCCGGGCGTGCTGATGATGTCGGCCGGATCGAGCACCCACTTCCGCAGCCACTCGAAGCGCTCGGCGCTCATGCCCGCGGGCAGGATCGCCACGCCGTGGCAGTCCATGATGCGCGAGATGGCGACGCCGCCGCGGCAGTAGTTGCCCGTCGAGGGCCAGAGCGCGCGGTGCGCCGCCGGGTCGAACTGCCCCGTGATCACGCGCGGCGCGAGGCAGGCGTAGGCCGCCAGCACCTTGTGGGTGGCGATCATCGGGAAGCGGTCGCCCAGCGCCACGACGATCGGCGCGCGCACGCCGGTGAGCGAGGCCGGCAGCACGAGGTGTTCGGGCACGCCGGCGACGCCGCGCCGCGTGGCGTCGTTGTGCCAGTGCACGCGGAACAGGTTGAGCGGGTGCGGCGCGTCGGGATCCACGCCCGACACGGCGGCGCGGATGTCGTCGGGGATCGTCGACGGATCGGCGAGCTGGGCAAAGGTGGGCAGCAGGATGCGGGCGTCGCGGAAGCGGGCGACGGCGCGGTCGTAGACCGAGCGATCCGCGATCGTGGTATCGAGTCCGAGTCGTTTCACGGCGCAACCTCGCGCAGGCGATGCCACAGGCGCGGCGCCTCGCGGCGGGCCTCGGCGCGCAGCGCGTCGATGTCGGCCGTCAGCAGGCGTCGGTCGTGGAGGATGAGGCGGCCATCGGCCTCGTGACGTGCGAGGACGGCCGCATGAGCCGCCGCCGGGCCGGCATCGTCATCGGCGGCGGCGGGCGGCGGGAGATCGAAGAGGGCGGCGGCCAGCGCGCGCCCCTGGCGCAGGCGTTCGAGGGCGAGCGAGGCCGGCTCGCCGTGCGCGGCGCCATCCTCGCTGGCGGCGCGCGCCTCGGCCAGCATGTCCGACGGGTAGCCGTCGGTGCCCAGCGCGACGCGCGCCGCGGCGGTGAGCGCCACCGGGTAGCCGACGCGGTTGCCGCGGTTCGACCGTGCGTTCTGCACGAGCCAGGCGCCGGCGTCGGAGGCCATCGCCGCCTCCTCGCGCGTGAGGTGCACGCCGTGGGCGAGGATCGACCCGGGGACGAGCGCGCCGAGCGCCATCAGCCGCTGCAGCGGACCCGCGTAGCCCCGGGCGCGCGCGTCGGTGACGTCGGCGCGATCCTCGGCCAGGTGCACGTGCAGCACCGCGCCGAGATCGCGGCAGAGACCGGCGGCCTCGCGAATCGTCTCGTCGGAGACGGTGAAGGAGGCGTGCAGCGCGATCGCCCCGCGCGCCAGCGGGCGGCGGTTGGCGAGCAGGAAGCGGCGACACTCGGCCAGCCCGCGCCGCGCCTCGTCGCGGCCGCCGTTGCGTTCCGTGGCGCCGTAGCCGACCAGCGCCCGCAGGCCCGCGGCCTGGCACGCGTCGGCGATCACGTCGAGCGAGCCCTCGATGAAGTCCGGCGACTCGTGGTGATCGACGATTGTCGTGGTGCCGGCCAGCAGCGACTCGGCGGCGTAGAGGCGCGCCGACACGTCGAGGGCGCGCTCGTCGAGCGCGCGATCGAGCCGCCACCAGACGCGTTCGAGGATCTGCACGAAGCTGTCGGGCGGCGGCTCCGCCGGCGGCATCCCGTAGGGCGCCAGCGCGCTGTAGACGTGCGTGTGCGCGTTGACGAGGCCGATCATGAGGCCTGCGGCCTGGGGCTTGGGACCTGAAGCCGGCCAACAGCGCCCGTAGCCTGGGACCCGGATGATCGTTGCTCGTGGCGTCCGGCTTCAGCCGGGCGCCCGGCGTGCGTCCGGATCTTCCCCACGCTCATCGCGCGCCCGGCGGGCGAGTCCTTCATCGGCAGCCGGTAGCGGCGGATGCCGTCGAAGGCCTCCAGCGCGCCGGCCACGGCGGCCGCCGTCGGTACCAGGCCGATCTCGCCCACCCCCTTGGCGCCGAAGGGGCCCTCGGGCTCGGGCTCCTCGACGAGGATCACCTCGATGTCGGGCATGTCGCGCGCCCGCAGCACGCCGATCTCCCGCAGCGAGAAGGTGACCGGCATGCCGTCCTCGCAGGGTAGTTCCTCGGTGAGGGCGTAGCCGAGCCCCATGTGAATCGAGCCCTGCACCTGGCCCTCGCACAGCGCCGGGTTCACCGCGCGCCCCACGTCGTGGGCGGCCACCACGCGCGCCACCCTGCCGTCGGAGTCGAGGATCACGACCTGCGTGGCGAAGCCGAAGCTCGTGTGCGTCTTGATGCGGCCGCCGGCGCCGAGCGGCGTCGTGTCGTCGATGACCACGTCGGCGGCGTAGACGCGGCCGGCGAGATCGGCGAGCGTGAGGCCGGCGTCGAGATCCGCGCGCAGCTTCCGCGCGGCGCTCGTGACGGCGCGGCCGCCGAACAGCGTCGCGCGCGACCCGGTGGTCTGCCCGCAGCCGAGCGCGAAGGTCGAGTCGACCTTCGGCGTGAACGTGCGCGCCGGCAGGCCGGTGACCTCGGCGGCGAACTGCGTGAGCACCGTGAGCAGGCCCTGGCCCATCTCGGTGTAGCCGTTGTAGAGCGAGACCGTGGCGTCGGCCTCGACGACCAGCCGCGCCTTGCCCCATTCCTGCACGCCGTTGCCGATGCCGCTGTTCTTGATGCCGCAGGCGATGCCGACCGCGTGACCGGCTGCCCGCGCCGCGTCGTAGTGCGGCTTGACGGCCTGCAGCGTCCGCTTCAGGCCCACCGACTTCTCGAGCACCTGGCCGGTGCCGAACGTGTCGCCCACCTCCACGGCGTTGCGCCAGCGGATCTCCCAGCGATCCAGGCCGGCGGCGCGGGCGAGCAGGTCCATGCAGCCTTCCATCGCGAAGTGCGCCTGGTTGGCGCCGAAGCCGCGCATGGCGCCGCACGGCGGGTTGTTGGTGCAGACGGCGCGCGCCTCCACGTCGACGGCCGGCACGCGGTAGCCGCCGCAGGCGTGGCCGGCGGCGCGCTCGAGCACCTTGTCGCCCACCGACGCGTAGGCGCCGCTGTCGCCGATCATCCGCGCGCGCACGGCGGTGAGCCGGCCCTCGGCGTCGCAGCCCACCGTGTACTGCATCGAGATCGGATGGCGCTTGGGGTGCAGGCGGATCGACTCCTCGCGCGAGAGCGTGACGCGCACCGGCCGGCCGCTGACGCGCGCCAGCAGCGCCGCGTGCGCCTGCACCGACATGTCCTCCTTGCCGCCGAAGGCGCCGCCGCTGGGGACCAGCTCCACCTCCACCTGGTCCTCGGCGACGCCCAGGAAGGCGGCCACCTGGCGGCGGTCGTCGAAGATGCCCTGGCCCTGCGTGTGGATCCGCAGCCGCCCATCCTCGAGCGGGACGGCGAGCGCCGATTCGGGCTCGAGAAACAGGTGCTCGATGCGCTGCGTGTGCCACGTGCCCGAGACGACGTGGGCGCTGGCGGCGAGCGCCGCGTCCACGTCGCCGCGGCGGATGACCGAGAGCGAGAGCAGGTTGTCGTGGTGCGGGTTGACGCGCGGCGCGCCGGACGCCAGGGCCGTCTCGGGATCGGTCACCGGCGGCAGCGGCTCGTAGTCGACCTCGACGAGCGCGGCCGCGGCGCGCGCCGTGCGGTCGTCGACCGCCGCCACGGCGGCCAGCACGTCGCCCACGCACCGCGCCTCCTCGCCCTCCGCCACGAAGCCCGGCCAGTCGTCGCACAGCAGGCCGTACCAGCGGTGGCCGGGAACGTCGGCGGCCGTCACCACGCGCACCACGCCGGGGAGCGCCTCGGCGCGGCGTGTGTCGATGCGCGTGACGCGGGCGCGGGCGTGCGCCGAGAGCGTGACCGCGCCGCACAGCAGGCCCGGCGCGTCCAGATCGCCCACGTAGCGGTGGAGCCCCAGCGCGAGCGCCTGCCCGCGGTACTTCACCAGCGGCGTCCCGACGCCGCCCTCCTCGCGCAGCGGCGGCAGCGGCTCGCCGCGGCGGGCGCGCGCGAGCAGTTCGATGGCGTCGACGATCTTCACGTAGCCGGTGCAGCGGCAGAGGTTGCCGTCGATCGCCTTCGCAATCTCGTGGCGGCCGGGACTGGGCTGGCGGTCGAGCAGCCACTTGGCGCGCAGCGCGATGCCCGGGATGCAGAAGCCGCACTGCACGCCGGCGGCGGTGGCGAAGGCCCGCGCCGTGAGGTCGCGCTCCTCGTCGGAGACGCCCTCGAGCGTGAGCACGGTGCGGCCATCGACGCTCTCGGCCGCCACCGCGCACGAGGTCTTCGGCGCGCCGTCGACCAGTGCCAGGCAGCAGCCGCACTGGCCCTGCGGCGAGCAGCCGTCCTTCACCGAGAGGATGCCGCAGCGATGGCGCAGCACCTCCATCAGCGTTTCGCCCGGCACGATGCCCACGCGCCGTGGTTCGCCGTTGAGCGTGAACTGGATCTCGCGCATCCGCCGCAGTATAGCGTTGCGCGGCACACGTTGCCGCATCGGCTCGCGGCCCGTCGTCCCGGCGCCCGGCGGCGGCGACGCCCTGGCCTGGCCGGCGCGACCGGGCGATGGGCCGAAACCGGGGCGGCGCCGACCGATGGGGTACAATTCCACGCCTATGGCAACGAGCATCGACATCCCGCGCCCGGCCAGACTGTGGAAGGACTTGCCAGAGGAGAAGCGGCTGGCCGCGGCCGAGGGCTTCTGGGACGACGAACAGGCGGTGGCCGAGCAGGCGGAAGTGATTGGCGCCATCGCGAAACAGCTGAATTTCAGGCCGAAGTCGGTGATCGCGCTGCCCGTCGAGCGCAAGGTGAGGCACACCGCGCGCATGGCGCAGATCTCCGACACGGTGGCGAGCCGGCTGCTGGTGGCCTACCACCTGCAGACCCAGCGGCCGATGATGGCCGCCTTTCTCGACGCGCTCGGCGTCGCGCACGAGGAGGGCCTGATCAAGGACGAGGATCTGAAGCGGCCAGAGGCCGACGCCCTGAAGGCGGCCGTCGAGGCCCTTGCCGGGAAGTTCCCGCCCGAGGACATCCGGCTCTACTTCTCGACGCTCGTGCTGCAGGATCCGGACACCTGGGGCGGGCTGGCGGAGCTGCTGCCGTAGCCCGCCCGCGCCCTCGGGGGCGGCCGTTCCGGCGCCGCCCCCCGCGCCGCACGTGACCACGCGCATCGACACCCATCCGGCCGCCTCCGGTGCCGTCGCCTCGCCATCGGCGGCGGCGCGCGTCAGGGGGCAGCACTACAGCCGGCACACCGTCGAGTTGCGCGGCGAGCTCGGGCGTGCCGTGCCGCGCGACCTGCTGCGCGCGCTGCACGAACGATCGGTGCCGCGGCACCTGCTGGGCACGGCGCGCCAGTTCCTGCTGCTCGGCGCCTGCACCTGGGGTCTGGTCACCTTCCGCCAGCCGCTGATCTGGATCCCGCTGGCGATCGTGCAGGGCTTCACCGTGTTCAACTTCACCGTGCTGCTGCACGAGGTGGTGCACCACGCCGTGTTCGCCGGCCGTCGCCAGCGCTGGGATCGTCTGCTCGCCCTGCTCTATGCGGTGCCGAGCGGGATCTCGGCCACGCAGTTCACGCGCTGGCACCTCGATCACCACGCGGAGCTCGGCTCGGAGGAGGACGATCCAAAGCGCCACCACCTGTCGCCCAGACGCAACGCGCGCTGGGTGAAGCTGCTCTACGCCACGCCGGCGCTGTTTCCGATCTACTTCCGCGCGGCGCGGCGCGAGGCGGCGGGCTATCCCGCCGGCGTGCGGCGGCGGATCGCCATCGAGCGGGCGGCGTCGGTGGCGGCGCACCTGGCCGCGCTCGTCGCGCTGGGCCTGGCCTTCGGCGCCGGGGCGGCGCTGCGCGCCTACGTGGTGCCCGTCTTCTTCGTGTTCCCCTTGGCGTTCGTGCTGAACCGGCTCGGGCAGCACTACGACATCGATCCGTCGGACCCGGCGAAGTGGGGCACGCTGATGCGCAGCCACTGGTTCTGGAACCGCGTGTTCCTGAACTCCAACCTGCACCTCGAGCACCACTACTTCCCGGGCGTGCCCTACTACCGGCTGCCGCGGCTGCAGCGCGCGCTGCTGCCGTTCTACGAGCGGCGGGGGATGCGGTGGCAGACCTACCGCGGCCTGCTCTACGGCTGGTTCGTCCTCAACAAGGTGCCGCACACCGATTGGCACTGAGGGGGCCGCGGCGCGCGGACCGGCGCATCACCCCCACGCGGCCTCACCGGTCGATCCGGACCATCGGGTCAATCGGTGTATCCGATTCGTCCAAGTGCACGTCGAAGCACCAGCGGCCCTCCGACGCGTCGCCGAGCTTCAGGCGGATCTTGCCCTTGAACCTGAAGCTGTCCTTCACGCTTCCGTCACCCGGCTGGCCAGGCGTGCTCGGTCCGGTGGCGCAGTCGATCGCCCCCTGAGCGAGCCTGCGGAAGTTGCGGAACTCGATCGTGCGCGTGCCCCCGCACTCGTTCTCGAGATCCCACCGGATGTGGTTGTGCACCTTGAGGCTGGCGACGCCGTCGTACTTCAGCACGGTGCACCGCCCGCTCTCGTCCTCGGTCAGGAAGAAGTGCACCGGCGCGTCGATCTTCTTCCCGGGCGCCAGCCCGGGCTGCCGCGGCGCGACCGTCTGGACGGCCTGGCCACCCTGGAGTGTGCAGGTTACCGCCAACCACATCACCAGCATCAATCCCGTCGTCCGGTTCATTGGGATGTCCCTTTCGTGGTCGTGCGCGCCACCGGCGCGCGGCCCGGTTGCATGACGCCCGCCAGATCTTCGTCTCGTGCCGCGAGTTCGCGTGGGTAGCCAAGGGCGATCGCGCGCTCCAGCTCCGGCCTCGCCAGGGCCTGGCGGCCCGACAGGGCGAGGACTACCGCGCGGGCGTAGTGGGCCGACTCGGTGCCGGGGCTCGCGGCCAGCGCCACCGACTGGCGCTCGGCCTCCGCGAAGCGTCCCAGCTTGGCCAGCAGGACCGCGTGCAATTCCAGCGTGGCGGTTGACGTGGGGTTGCGCGTCAGCTCGCGCTCGGCCAGGCCGAGCGCCCGGGCGTACGCCGTTCGCGCACGGGTCGCGGCGTCGAGCCTCAGGAGGCTGTCGCCGATGTTGCGCTGGGGCACGGGATCCTCGGGTGCGAGCGCGGCCGCACGCTCGTAGCTGGCAATCGCCTCGCGGAACCGGCCGGCCCAGTGGTGCAGCACGCCGACGTTGAGGAACGCGTTCACGCTCGGGCTGATCCGCGTGGCGCGTTCGTAGTTGAGGATGGCCTCGGCGTCGCGGCCCTGTGCCTGAAGGACCGTGCCGAGCGCCTGGTATCCGCGCGGGCTGTCGGGCTGGAACTCGATCACCTGGCGGAACTGGCTGGCGGCCTCGTCGAGCCGCCCGATCTCGAAGAGGAAGCGCCCGAACTCGTGGTGGTTGCGCCAGTAGCCGGGGCGCAGCGCGACGGCGCGGCGCAGGGCCTCCTCGGCAGCGCCGCGTTGTCCCTGGCTGGCCTGCACGTCGGCGAGTTCGCGCCAGGCTTCGTCGTTGGTGGGTTGCAGCCCGAGCGCCCGCTCGAGTGCCTGGCGGGCTGCGTCGGCCTGACCCCTGGCAGCGCGGACACGCGCGACGGCGACCCACGTCTCGGCGTGATATGGCGCCAGCGCGGCCGCACGGTCTGCGTGCCGCGTCGCCCGTTCGAGCGCGTCGGCATCGCGCGACTGCCGGTACGCGGCCATGTGGGCATCGCTCAGGCCCACGTGGGCCAGCACGAACCCGGGATCGCGGTCGAGTGCACGCGTGAAGCCATCGACCGCCAGGTCGATGTTGCCGGCCAGGTCCTGTCGCGCGAGCCGCTGCAGGGCGTCCGTATAGTCGGACAACGCCTCCACGTCGAGCGATGCCGGGCCCTGCGGTCGCGCCGCTCGCTCCGCGATGCTGGCGACCGTCGAGGGCGCGGGCTGCACGTGCAGCGCCTCGCGCAGCCCCGTGACGAGCTGCCGTTGCAGGTCGAAGAGCTGCGCCGTCGTGCCCTCCACCGTACGGCCCCAGGCGACCGTGCCGTCGGGCCGCACCAGCGTGATCGCCACGCGGAGCGCGTCACCGACGGCTTGCACCGTGCCGTCCACCAGCAGCGTGGCGCCGAGTTCCCGTGCGATGCCGGCCAGGTTGTCGCGGCCGGAGAGCGGCGTCGCGGCACGGCGCGACACCACGACGAGGCCCCTGGCATCGGCGAGGTCGGCGATGAGCGTGTCGGCGATCCCCATGCCGATGGCGGCCTGGTGCGGGCCCTGGCCCACCGGCTCCAGCGGCAGGATGGCCAGCACCCGGGGCGTAGCGTCGACGACCGCCGCTGGTGGCCCCGGCAGCAGGCGCCACAGGCCCCCGGCGAGCAGCAGCACGACCACGGCGGCCGCCGCGGCGACGTGCCACGGCGCGCGGGGCGAGGCCGCCAGCGTCGTCGCGAGTGGCCGCAGCGTCGTCGCGTTGGCGCGTGGCGGGCTCCCGGGTGGTCCGTCGGTTGCGACGCGGGAGGAGAGCGCGGCGGCGAACCCGGCGCTGGTGAGCGTGGGCGCGTCGCCCGTCCCGCCGCCGAGCGTCGCCAGCGCGCGCAGAGAGGTCGCCAGCGAGGCGGCCGTCGGCGTGCGATCGTGCCGGTCGCCGGCCAGCGCGCGCGCCACGACATCGGCCACTGCCGCCGGCACGTCGCGACGGACCCCATCGACCCGCGGTGCCGGACCAGCCCGAGCGTTGAGGCCGATCTCGATGGCGTTGTGGCCGGCGTGCGGCGGCAGCCCCGTGAGCATCTCGAACAGCACGGCACCCACGGCATAGACGTCGGTCCTGGGATCGGCGGGCGCGCCGGCGAACAACTCGGGCGCGGCGTAGCGGGGCGTGCCCGCGAAGGAACCGGGGGCCACGCTGTCGGTGGTGACCGTTCCGTCGGCATCCGGGCCGGCTCGCGCCATCACGCGCGCGATCCCGAAGTCGAGGACCTTCACCTGGCCGGTCGCCGTCAGGCAGACGTTCTCCGGCTTGATGTCGCCGTGGACGACGCCGTGCGCGTGGGCTGCGTCGATGGCGTCGCAGATCTGCGCGGCGACGCCGCATGCCTCCGCCGGCGGCAGCGGCCCGGCTTCGATCACCTGTCGCAGGGTCCGTCCTTCGACGTACTCCAGCACCAGCACCGTCAGGTCGCCAATGTCGACGACGTCGAACACGGCGGCCACCAGGGGATGAACGATGCGGGCGACGGCACGACCCTCGCGCAGCACCTTCCGCCGATCGAGGGCCGGGGTGCCGGGCCGCGGTCGCAGTACCTTGAGGGCAACGCGGCGATCCAGCCGGGGATCCCTGGCCAGGTAGACGTCGCCCATGCCACCACGCCCCAGGCGCGACAGCACTTCGTACGGCCCCACGACATCGCCCGTCACGAACTGCATCGGGATGCGTGGATTATACGCTGGGGCCTGCATCCCCGACAGGAGCCGCCCTCGCGTGGTCCTGGAGGCCCGGCGTCGCCGCCGATGGTGCCCGGCCACCCCGGCTCGGTCGTCTGGGGCAGGGCGGACGAGCGTCGTGGCCACATCGAGGTGGACATCGCGCCCGCAACCGCGGTGACGACCGGGGAGCGGGTGCCGGTGGCCGAGCCGCCGCAGCCTATTCCACCAGCGCCAGCGCCCACGGCAGCCCGTGCCCCGTGGTCCACCCGAAGAAGCGCAGCCCGTGCAGCGGGTCCCAGTTCGCCGTGCGCGCGCGGGCGGCGGCGGGGAACTCGCGGCGGTACCACGAGGGCGCGTCCGGCAGGCGGTCGGTCGGCTGCAGCGCCGCCGCCAGGGCGTCGCGCGTCCAGCCCTCGCCGATGGGCCGCGGCAGGGCAGCGGTCTCGAGCAGGCGCGCGCGCCGCACCGCTTCGTCACGCAGGCTCGGCTCCCCGCTCAGCTCGTAGCCGATCGCCAGCGGGAACAGCGACGCCATGTACGACTCCATCCAGTGGTTGAGCGACGGCACGTCGCGCTCGCGCCGCGCGTGGCGGACGAGCGCGTCGCGCACCACCGCATCGCCTGTCATCAGCCAGTAGCGGTGCAGGCCGTGCGCGGCGTAGACCTGCGAGTAGCCGTAGCGCTCGATGGCGAGCACGTCGCCGTTGCCGCGCGCCTGCGTGAGCATGCGCTGCACGCGGTCCTCGAGGTCGGCCTTGTACTTCGGGTCCTTCGTGGCGTCGTAGACCTCGGCGAGGTTCCAGACGGCGAGGTAGAGGCGGCGGCCGGTCAGCTCGTGCTCGCCCCACATGCGCCGCAGGTGCATGTCGGCCGTCTGGCGCGCCACGTCGAGCGCGCGGTTGTCGGCCGCGAGGTAGTAGGCCGCCATCCACCCCTGCACCCACACGTGGGCGCTCAGCACGTGCATCCAGTGCTGCGGCGAGTGCCGACGCCCGACGCCGCGCCACTTCGATCCGGGCGGCTGGGCCGCCGCCTCGAACCACTGCACCGCCTGGTTGTTCTCGCCGCGGTACTCGGGATCGCCCGGCCAGTGCGTGTTGTCGACGTCCATCGTGTGCCGGCTCAGCGCGAGGGCCGCGTCGTAGTAGCGCGCCTCGCCCGTCCGCATGAACTGCATCCAGATCTGGAAGTCCTGCGCCGGCTCGTTGTGCCCCCACATGTCCCACGCGCCGTTGTCGAAGCGCTGCTTGAGATCGCCGTAGTCGAAGAGGCCGAACCACGGGGCCCAGCGCTGGTTGAACAGCATCCAGTCGAACTTGTAGTCGAGCGCGCGCTCCAGCTCGGGGTGCCGGCCGCCGCGCGGCGCGAACGGCCCGTAGACGCCGCTGCGCGCGTACCACGCCGGGTCGGCGTGCGCCACCGGCGGATCGAGCACATACGCCATCGTCCGGGCGATGTCGTCGGCGGGAGCGGCCTTGTGGAGGTAGAGCACGAACTCGCTCGTCTTGGCGAGGCCCTGCGCCCAGTTCTCGACCGAACCTTCCGCGCCGGGCTGCGAGTTCATCCGGGCGAAGCTCGCCGGGCCGGCAGCCGGTGACCAGGTGAACGCCTCGAGCAGGCCCGTCTCGCCGTTCACGCGCACCTCCTTCGGGTACTCCTCGAGGAAGTGGCGCATGCCGATGGCGATGCCGCGCGTGCCGTCGGACACGTCCACCCAGCCCGTGGCGCGCTCGGCGCGGCCGATCTCGCGGCCGCCGGCCGTGACCGCCGCGGTGAAGCTCGCCTGGCGCCGGTCGCCCGGCGATTCGGGCGGCGGCCCCGCGTTCTCGCCGCGCGGCCCGAGTTGCGTCACCGACGCCGTCGCGGCGCCGAGTTCCGTGCGGAGCAGGCGCGGCCGCCGGGTCGCGTCCCACCAGGGTCCCTCGCCGAGCGAGGTGGTCAGCGTGCGCGTCGGCCCCAGCTTCAGCGAGAGCGCGAGGCCGGCGCCCGCGATCTGGTCCTCGGGCTGCGTCCAGCCCGGATCCTTCGGGTCGCCCTTCGTGAGCAGGTCCTTCTGCGTGGCGACGTGCGGGAACTCGCCCGGCTCCACGCGGTGCCGGTCGGGCACGCCCGTGTAGACGAAGGTGTGCAGGACGCGCACGTAGGAGCGGCCGGCGTAGGCGTGGATGCGCGTGACGAAGGGCGCCGCGTTGTTGTCGCCGCGGCCGTAGCGGTACTCGCCCTCCACGCGCAGCACCGCGTGCAGCGGGCCGGTGCCGCGCTCGATGAACGTCTGCCGGACGATGGCGCGGGCCGGATCGAGGCCGGCGGCGTCGAGCAGGTCGAGGAAGGAGCCGCGCCCGGCCGGTCCGGTTGCGATCACGTCGTGCTCGTCGAAGCCGTTGCCGTCGGCGTCCAGCGAGGCCTCGCTCAGGAAGCCGCCCTCGCCCTGGCGCACCAGCAGGTGCATGGGGCCCGCCTGGATGTCGAGCTGTCCGCGGTCGCGCGGGTTGTTCACCACCTGGAGGTCGCCGTCGATGGTGGCCACCGGCAGCGTGCGGTGCACGTCCTGGCCGGCCTCCACCGTGTAGCGGTCGGAGGCCTCGGCGAAGAAGAAGATCCACACCCACTTCAGGCTGGCGTCGACCGGCTCCCAGGTGCTCACCTCCGTGACCTGCGCGCGTACCTCGCGGCCGTCGGGGCCGATCACCCGCACCTGGTCGGGCGAGGTGACGAGGCCTTTCGGCAGCGGCAGGCCGAAGGTGAGCGGCGCACCGGGAACATGGCGCTCGATCGCGATCGGGATGCGTTCGGCGGCGGCGGTAGCGGCGGGCAGGGCGATGAAGGCGAACAGCAGGAAGGGCAGCGCGGCGAGTCGGGACGATGCGGTCACGGGGATCGACGGACGGGAGCGTGGCCGCCCCATGCGGCCACCGGCTCGCATCCTACTCCCTCGCCGCCGAATCCGGCTCAGCAGGGCGGGCGCGGCGCGAGGCGGTCGTTGTCGGGAGCGCGCCTGCGGCATCCCGCCCGTTGGCGGGCCCTTGCGGGCGGCCACCGGAGGTGTCTATCTTCCACCCGAGGGTCGTGCGTTCCGGTGCCGGCTCGGGCCGGAAGTGATCGCGCCGAAGTTCGTCAACGGCCCGTCGTGAGGTTGCCGCCCGTGGCTCCCGATCGGGCGGGAGCGGCGTGTTGACAGCCAGGTACATGCATGTGATGCTGCCGTTCATGCGAACCACGATCGAGCTGTCGGCCGAACACCGGGCCCGGTTGCTCGAACTGGCCGCGCGGCGGGGAGAGAAGGGCTTCTCGGGCCTCATCGAGGAAGCGGTCGCCCTGTATCTGCGCCAGGAGCGCGCTCGGGGAGCGGTCCGTCGGCGGGCCCTTGCGCGCCGCGGGAGCCTTCGTGGCCGTGAGGCCGAGGAGATCCGTGCCGCGGTCGCGGCCTGGAGGCAGCGGTGGCGCTGATCGTCGCCGACACCGATGTCCTGATCGACTACCTCGCTGGCGTGGAGCCCATGGCGGGTCGGGTGGCGGACGCGCTGGCCGCGGGCCGGCTCTGCACGACGGCCGTCAGTCGTGCCGAACTGCTCCGTGGAGTTCGCACCGCGCGGCAGGTTCGGGCCACCGCAGAGCTGCTGGCAGCGGTGGTGACGCTGCCCCTTGACGAGGATGGTGCCGATCGGGCAGCGGAGGTGGCACGAGGTCTTGATCGGGCCGGACAGACGATCGGCATGGCGGACGCACTGATAGCCGGCATTGTCCTTGCGCACGGCGGCGCCCTGCTGACCCGCAACCGCGATCATTTCGTCCGTGTCCCCGGCCTCGATCTCGCTGAGGCCGGCGACGAGTAGCGTCCGGGCTGCGGGCGTGCGGAGCCTTCAAGGCCGCCCGCCCGTGGTGACGGCCGCCTCCTCCCGTTTGCCACCCGTATCCGCGGTGACCCGCCAGGTCCCTTCTGTGCGGTGTCCCTCGGCAGCTGACGCGTCGGTTTCCTCGCCTATCGCACGCGCGGGATCGATGGTGTCTTCCAGGCCGGCCCCAGCAGGTGCCTGGCAAGCAGCAGCATCTGTCCGACGTGCTGGCCGTAGTGCGACACGGCGCGGACGATGGCCTCGAAGGCCGTCATCGCGTGGCCGCCGATGCGCACCTCGCGCGTGAGGTCGGCGGGCGTGAGCGCGTCGAGCGCCGCGAAGGTGTGTGCCCAGCCGGCGTCCCAGGCCTCGCGCGTCCGGGCGCGGGTCCACTGCATCTGCTGATCGAACTCGTGGCGGCGGTCGCGGTCGGGTTTCTCGCCGTCGGTGGTGAGGAAGTCGGTCCAGCGCGAGCGCATGTTGCCCGCCAGGTGCCGGACGATGATGGCGAGGCTGTTGGCGTCGGCGTCGAGCAGGTGGTTCACCTGGTCGTCGGTGGTGAGCTGGTCGAGCGCGGTGCGGCCGAGACGTTCGAGCTTGTGCATCTCGGCGACGAGCGTGGCGAGGACGTGCGTGTCGGTGATGGGCATCGGGGGCTCCCTGGTGGAAGCGCCGATGATAGCGCCGTGGGTCGGAAATCAGACCCGACCCCGATTCTCCGATTCTCCGAAATTACACCCGGCCCCGATTTTCGCCCCGATTTCGGGGGTGATTGATCCGGAGCGCCTTCGCTCGTAGATTCTGGTGCTGTCGCAACCGGCCGTGACCTGGCTTGTCACGGTGGGGGTGGAGGGTAGGGGGCAGGAAGGGGCCCGGTCGGGGGCGACATCGAATTGCCGGCTCGTGGGGGTGTGGATGAGCAGCGACACGAGGTATAGAGCGTTCTTCCAGCGCGCAACCACTTTCCAGCCGTACGACTGGCAGGTTCTCGTTGCGACCGAAGGCCTACCGGCTGTCCTGCCCGTGCCGACTGGCTTGGGGAAGACAGAGGGAGCGGTCTTCGCGTGGGCATTTCGGCGGTTCGTCGAAAACGATCCACAAGAGCCTTTGCATCTCGTCTACTGCCTGCCGATGCGCAGCCTCGTCACGCAGACCGTTAGTCGCCTGCAAGCCTGTTTCGCCGCGCTCAGGTCCTCAGAGTCGGGAGTCGATGTCGCCGTTTACCAGCTCATGGGTGGCGGGATTGACGAAGATTGGGCGCGCCTGCCAGACAAACCTTGGGTCTTGGTCGGCACGCAGGATCAACTCCTGTCGCGGGCGCTGAACCGAGGCTACGCCATGAGCCGGTTCGGGTGGCCTGTTCACTTCGGGTTGCTGAACAACGACTGCCGGTGGATCATCGACGAGGTCCAACTCATGGGACCGGGCCTGTGGGCGACCTCACAGTTGGACTGGATGAGAAGGAAGAGGTTCCTCTCCTTGAAACCGTGCCCGACGACGTGGATGAGCGCCACAGTCGGCACCACGTTCCTCAGCACCACGGATCGAAAGCGAGACGGTCTTGGTGAACCGTCGCCCATGCAGCAAGCATTCGAGGAGAGGCTCAGGAACAAGCTGGACAGCGACCAGCGCCTTCACTGGTGGCGGGCTGCCGTGCGCCCGGTCGAATGGTGGCGAGTGGAACCGTCGGCGGCGAAGGCAAGAGGGGCGAAGAAGAAGATCGCACCGAGGTCGACGGTAATCACCCCCGACGCCATCGCCAGGGCTGTGGTGGAAAGGCACGCAGCCGGCACGCTCTCGCTCGTCGTCTGCAATACCGTGGACATGGCGCGGCAGGTGTTCCGGGCGCTGTCGATTGATCACAAGGTTCTGCTGACCTCCAGGTTCCGTCGCCAGGACCGGGCGCACCATGAGCGAAGACTCCTGGAGTTCAACGACTTGCGACAGGCAGGCCGGGTGAGTAGCGGAGATCCTGGCCTCATCTGCATCAGCACGCAGGTTGTCGAGGCGGGCGTGGACATCTCGGCTCATCGTCTCTGGACCGAACTCGCGCCGTGGCCTTCAATACTGCAGCGATTGGGTCGGTTGAATCGAAGGGGTGATGACCGCGAGGCTCGGGCTTTCGTCTGGGAGACACCTAGGGAAGGTGGGAACAGGAAGGTCGAGCGAATCGGCCCTTACGAGGCCAACGACATTGAGCGCGCGAAGCGACTCGTCAATGAGTTCGCAGCGCTCTCGCAAAGGGCGTCGTTCTCTGATGCCAGCGCCGAACTGAACAAGAGACTGCAGAAGGATGTCTTCGAGGCCTTACAGCCGAAGCCGAGCGCGCTTCCGCGTGCGCTCGACGTCCATGGGCTGTTCTCGACCGAACGCGACGTTCATGGAGGGTTCACCGACATCAGCGCTTTCGTGCGCGGCACCGATCCTGATCTGGATGTCACGGTGTTCTGGCGGGACTGGTTGGGCGACAGCCCCCCGAGCGGCGACGACCTCGACGGACCCTTGCTGGAACCGACGAGGGAGGGCTGCCCAGTGCCCTTTGTTCGTGTCCGGGAGATCCTGGAGGACATCAGGGGCACGGCCTGGTTGTGGGACGACGAGCGCGAGCGTTGGGAGCGCGTCAACCCTTGGGACATCCGGCCCGGCATGCTTCTGATGCTGAAACGGGACGTCGGCGGCTACGATAGCATCGAGGGCTGGACGGGCGACAGGTTGAACGTGCTGGCTGACGTGCCGCGCGCCGGTCGTGGCGAGACCCTTCGAGACGATGCGCGGACGGAAGCCGGCTACTGGTCGCGGCTCGAGGATCATCTCGCCGATGCGCGGAGGGAGGCGGAGGCGCTCTGCGAGGCACTCGCGCTCACCGGTGATACGCGCCGCGCCCTGGTTGAAGCCGCTGGGTTCCACGACCTTGGCAAGGCACATCCCCTGTGGCAGGCCAAATTACCCGACCGTTCAGGCATCCCGGATGCACTCCTCGCCAAGACGCCGCGCGTCTTCGCCGTCGACGTGGGTGGCGATACCGCTGCAGTTCGCGGTCAGGTCATCCACCTTCGGCCGTCAGCGTTCGAGCGGCCCGGTGTGGCAGGATGGCGCGGCCACGGTGGTGTCGTGCGCCTTCGATGGCTGATGGACGAAGGGGTGCGGCAGGATGAGTTGCGGGCATTGCGCGATCTGCCGGGCGTTCGCTGGGCAGGGCACGAGCCGTTCCGACCCGCCTTACGACACGAGGTCGCGTCGGCATTGGCCTTGTGGCGAGCGTACCGGAGCGGCGGTGCTGGTTTCCCTGCTCTCGCGGTCTACCTGACCGCGGCGCACCACGGGAAAGCGCGGACTGTGCTCCGCTCGACAAACAGCGACGGCGAGGATGTGTTTGGTGTGCCGCGCGAGCCGGACAGCCTTGTAGTTGGGGCCACCGAGTGGCAGCTTGATTTTTCCGTGGCGAAAGACGGAGCGGACGGGCGTTGGGAGGGCAACGAGTTCGTCTTGACCGCGTACGGCTGGACTGGGCTCGTGGCTGACCTGCTGGGTCCGTGGCGTCCCGAGGAGCCGGGCGGCGCTGGCGTCGTACCGGAGACGGAGCCGCGGCGCCTTGGCCCGTTCGCGTTGGCGTACTTGGAGGCCGTCGTTCGTGTGGCGGACTGGCGCGCCAGCGAGAGGCCGAGCGTGAGCGTCAAGCCGAGCGAGGTACGCGATGGCCGCTGAACTTCGGCTCCCTGTGCTGGCGTTGCCGGGCCTGTCGCCAGACAGTCTGGGTGACTACCTCGCGTCGCTCGGCCTGCTCCGTGTACTCAGCCGGAAGTGGCCGACTACACGCATCGCTTGGCGTGACGAGGTGCTGCGCGTAGTCGGTGGCCCGCCGACGCTTGATGACCTGCTCGACGAAATGGTGCGAGTCGCGGACACGCAGGGCGCCCCGGACCCCTTCAGCCGCGAGTGGACCCAGTACGACAAGGCGTGGTCCGATGCGCAGAAGAAGGGCACGAAGGCCAAGTCCGGTGAACCGCTCGCGCTCTGGCAGGCGGAGGCGCGGGAGACGCAGCTTCAGCTGTTCCTGGCCCACGCGGTGCCGCATGCACGCGTGAGCTTCAATCCGCTGCTTGGCAGTGGCGGCAACGCTGGCCGACGTGACTTCGCCGCAGGCTGGAAGCAGGCGGTTGAGATGCTCGCGGCGGCGCGTACATCGGCTAAGAGTTTCGGGAAGGAGAAGTCAGAAGCGGGCACGGGCGGTTCCAGGGTCGCTGACGAGCGACGAAGCGAGTTGCAATCGCTGCTCCTCGGGCGTCCGGTCGCGTGGCTGGCCGACAAGCTCGCAGCAGGGTCTTGGTTCAGCCAGGCGACGAAGATCTACAACAGCGGGCAGTCGCGCGCCCGCGAAGGGCAGGTATGTCCGTGGGCGATGGCGCTCGCCTGCGAGGGCGTGGCGTTCTTCGCTGGTGGCGCATCGCGAAGGCTCGGCGCACGTGCGCCGGGCTCGGTCGGCGCGTTTCCCTTCGTTACGCGACCAATGGCGGCAAGCGTCGAGAACGAGGCCGATCGAATTCGGGGCGAGATGTGGGTTCCGTTGTGGCTGAGACCGATGACGCTCGTGGAGGCGAGCACGCTGTTCTCTCGCGGTCGGGCCGAGTTGGGTGGCCGTGGAGCTCATACTCCCGCCAGGTTCGCCACCGCCATTCTGAAGCGTGGCGTGGATTCAGGTGTCAGCCAGTTCCGGCGGTTCTCACTCGGCAGGACGACCAGCCCCAACACGTTCGAACCTCGCTTGGAGTTGAGCTTCTCCATCGTCAGCCGCCCAACTGCGACGGGCGCGATCTCGACCACACTGGAACGCGTGACCGGACTGATCGAACATCCCGGCTTTCCTCGCGATGGCAAGCGCTTCGTCGGACTTCGAGGCCCCATCGAGGCGGCGCTCCTCGACCTTGCGGCGAAGCCCGACCGCTGTGAGGCGGGCATCGGCCTGCTTGACGCCATCACGACTGCGCTTGATCGCATCGACCGCAACCGAAGCTTCCGCGAGCGCCGAGTCCGCTGGGAGCCGTTGCCGCTCGATTGGCTGCAGTCGCTCTTTGCCTCCGACCGGCCCCGAGTCGAGGCGAGGCTCGCCCTGGCGGTCGTCTCAGCCTTCCCGCCGGCATTGCCCTTTGCCGGATTCCGCTTCGGTGTGCAGTGGGCCCGAGAGAGGAACGGCAGACACGCGTACGACTGGGCTACGGAGCCTGCTTGGTTCGAGCACGCCAAGGTGGCGCCCGCACGATGGGTGTGGAGTCCAGGTCAGTTGGCGCGCGTCCTCGGGGCCGTTTTATCACGGAAGCTGCTCGAAGAGGCGACGCTCGACGACGCAGGTACGGCACGCCCACTGGACCGTGCTCCGCTGCCAGCGTCGACTTCGCACGTGGCTCGATGGCTCCGCGGTGACTTGGACGAGTCGCTCATCTCGGCGTGGCTTTCTCGGCTCGCCCTCTTCGACTGGAGGCGTGTGCCGCCGGGGCTGCGAGCGCTCATCGATTGGGAAGCCGACAGCCCACCAGTGGATGGTGAGATGGCCCTGTTGGGCCTCATGCAGCCGCTTATTGAGCGGCGCGCCTTGATCAGCCGAGAACTGTCGCGTGACATCGCCCTCGAGGAATCTGGAGCGCGCACCACGAAGGCGGCCCGGTCACTCGTCGCGCTCATCGGCGCTGGCAACGTAGATGCCGCCCTGCGACTTGCGGGCAGCCGCTACGCGATGGCTGGCGCACGCCTCGTTTCCTTGGATGCGCCTGTTGGCGCGTGCGAGCCGGACCGCCTCGTCGCGGCCCTGCTGTTCACCATTCCCGATCGCGATCGGACGGTCCTGTTCGAACGCTGGCTTCGTCCTCGACGCCGGCAAGAAGGAGGCGCAGTACATGTCTGATGCACAGAAGGAGAGTCACGTGAAGCTCACCCCGGCCGAAGTCCTCAAGGGCGCGTCGCCGCTCGTCCTGACGGCGACGCTTGAACCCATCGCCGGCTATCGGTTCCAGCCCGCTGGGTTTCCCGAGATCGGGCACGTCATCTACAAGGCGCCTCGCAAGGACGGCAGCACGGAGAACGTCTGCATCGTGGATAGCGCAGCTAGCATGGCCAACCACCTCGAGTCGGTGTGCCAGCGCGGCCCGCACGATCTCGACCTCGTCGACGAACTCCAGGGCATGCCCCATATTCGCTGTGTCACCGGCGAAGAGAAGGACGGAAAGCTACCGCCCGACAAGCGCGAAGTCGTCGTCACGAGCCTTACCGAGGCGCATCGGCTCGCTTCATCGTACTTCCTCAACGGTTTTTCCCTGGACAAGGAGGGGGCCAAGGCCGAGAAGAAGGTCGAGGAGGACCTCGTCAGCAGGTTCGGCATCGTCTTGCCCAGAAGCTCGAAGGCGCACCCACCATCCGACAGGTGGTGGAGCGTCTTCGAGACCATCTTCGAGATCGACCCGAACTCGCTCGTCCACGGCGTGCTGTTTCCGCAGTGGCAAATCAAGATCCCCCGAGCGCTGACCGCGCATCTCGAGGCCTTTGGCGCGGGCCGTGTCGATCGCTCCGGCGTGAAGTTCGACCGGTTGGGCAAGACGACATCCGGTCAGCCGATCTTCGCGGTCGATGACGCGATCGCCAAGTCGATCCGTGCGACGTTCGTACTGGACGTCAGCCTCATCCGGTCCTTCGGGCGCATGAGGGGCGAGAAGCAACTCGGCCTCTCGGTCGAGAAGCAGGAGTTCCTGGTCGCACTCGTGCTGTGGAAGATCCGGAGACTTATCGAGGCGCCGTTCCGCTTCAGATCGGGGTGCCACCTTCGCTGCGTGCGTCTCGAGACCGACCGCGAGAAGGCGGAGATCAGCGTCGACATCGCGGGTGCGATCAAGGCTGCGTCCTTCAGGGGCGGCGTCACGGACGTGTTCTGGCCCTACGAAGAGCTGTATCGCGAGGGCAAGGAAGAGCACGGCAAGGACGACCGCGCGAGCGAGGAAAACCAGGACTTGGAAGAGGACGAGGGATGAGGCTCGTCCTTCGCCAGGAGTTTGTGCTCGGACGCTTCCACGCCACGCCGTGGCGCGTCAACTCGTTCGACGATCCACACGGCGAGTGGCCACCGAGCCCTTGGCGGCTCGTTCGCGCGGTTACGGCGCGTTGGTATCAGTGGGCACGGGAAGCGGAGTCCCCGCCTGCTGTGGCCGATCTCGAATCGTTGCAGGGCGCGCTGTGCAAGAGCACTTACGCATTCCACATTCCGGCAAGTGCCTGGAAGGGGAGGCCGCTCAGGCAGTACCATCCGACAGAATTCGGATGGCGCCCGGCCGAGAAGAAGAAGGGCGGGACACGCTGCTACGGCACGAGCCTCGTCCAGGACAACTACTGGTGCGTCTCGCCTGAGGTCCCGGTGTGGTGGTTCATCGACGGCAAGCTCTGGACGCCTGGGCTCGTCATGGCCCTTGAGCAGTGCCTCGCTCGCATGACGTATTTCGGGCGCGCAGAAGCGGAGACGCGGATTCGCCTTGCCGGTACTCAGGATGTGATCCCGGAGCCGAACTGCGGGCTCGTCGAGAGTCGCACCGCAGACGCCGCTCCTGTCATGGTCCCGCTCGAAAGTGCTACGCGCGACGACATCGAGCGCACGACCGACAATCCTGACGCTGTAACGCGAGTCGTGCCTCCCGGGGCGCGGTGGCTCTATGCGATACGGCCGGAGCGTCCTACCGTAGGCGAACCTCGGCGCATGCCGATCAACCGGATTGACTACCATCTCGTCCAGTTCGCTATCGGGTGGAACGTTGCGCCGGAGTTGCGCGCCCTCGTGCGGCTTACGTCACGGTTCCGAGGCAGAGTTGTCCGGGAGCTCGTGCGGATCAAGTCCGGTGAGGCTGCGGTGACCTGGTCGAACGCCTCGCTCGATGTGCGTGAGTCGATTGCAGACATGATAGGGAAGGATGCGAATGGCAATCCACTGAAGGGCCATTGCCACACCGAGTTCTTGGCATGGTGTGAGGGCGGCGCACCCGTGCGCCTGTTGGTGTGGCGCAGTGGAAGGCCGTTCGACGCCCAAGAGCATGCAGCCGTCCTGTCTGCAGCTTGCCGAGACCTGGCCTGGGGCAGTGCGGGCCAGGTTGCCGATGACTGGAAGGTCAGGTTGGTACCGCTGGATCGCGCTGTGCCAGCTCCACCGGGCTTCGATGGCACGCAGGTTCGCCGCTGGGAGTCCATGACGCCCTACGTCCCACCTCGTCACCACCTTCGCAAAGGCCACGAGCGGAGCGGGGAGGCCCTGGTGACACAGATCCGGAGGGAGCTGGAAGTTCGAGGAGTGGCCGCCGGCGGAGACGTGGATGTCGATGTGCTCGACCAGACCTCCTGGGTGGCTGTGCATACGCCCCGTCGGGAAGGGCGCGCGGCAGCGCGTCAAGGAGACCGGCGGGGGTATTGGGTGCGGCTGACGTTTCAGGCGCCGGTTCACGGACCAATCCGCCTCGGACACTCGAGTTCCTTCGGCCTGGGCCTGTTTCGGCCCGCCGCCCGCCAGCCATAGTGTGGTCAATTTGCACCTGGGGACATCGCAACCATTCGTCTGGCGCGGTAGAATGGGCCCGCAAGTAGAGGACACATGGCCGAAGATCTCATCGTCGCCGACCCCCGGATTCTCGATGGCCGGCCCTGCGTCCGCGGCACGCGGCTCAGCGTCGATTTCCTCCTCGAACTGGCGGCCAGTGGCGCAGCGCCCGAGCAGATCCTCGCGCAGTATCCCCAGCTCAATCCCGAGGGCCTGGCCGCGGCGTTCCGCTACGCCGCGCAGGCACTCCGGGGCGAACGGACGTGGGACCTGTCGATCACCGCGTGAAGTCGCTCGACCTTCCCCTCTTCGCCGACGAGAACCTCATTCCAGACGTTGTCCGCGGACTCCGCGACCGCGGGCTGGATGTGCGGACGGTCTGGGACGACGCACTGGTGGGGCAGCCCGACCGGGACGTGCTGGAACTCGCGACGCGGCAGCGACGTGTCGTCCTCACGCACGACCTAGTGTTCGGGCGGTCCGCCATTCGTGCCGGGATGCCGTTCGTCGGCATCGTCTATCTTCGTCCCGGCCACGTCTCGGCAGGGTTCGTGCTCGAACTCGTCGATGCCCTCCGCTCGTCCAGCATCGACGTCGTCGTGCCGTTCATCGCCGTCGCCGAGCGACAACGATCCGCCGTCCGCGTCCGCGTGCGAACGACACCACCCTGGTAGCGGCCGCCGCGGCTGCCGCACTGCCGCCGGTCAGCAGGTCGTGTCGGGAGACAGGCTGCTGCGGCTGCCGACCGGACCGACCTCAGCGCACGCCTGGACCCTGATTCACCGAAACACCCACCGCCGCCGATTGATCCGAGCGGGAGGCCCCGGCGGCGATCGATATGCGCAACACCTTCCTCGTCTGCTACGACATCACCGACGACAAACGCCGGGCCAGAGTCCACAAGGCGCTGTGCGGGCTGGGCGACCACCTCCAGTTCTCCGTCTTCGAGTGCCAGTTCACGCCGATGGGCCTCGCCCGCTGCCGCCACAGGCTCAGCGAACTGATCAACGACCGCCACGACCAGGTGCTGTTCGTCGATCTCGGACCCGTCGAGGGGCGGGGTGACCGCGTCATCACGGCGCTCGGGCGCCCCTACGCCTCGATCGACGCCCCCTGCTACATCGTCGACGGCCGCGACGACACGTGAGCGACGACACGAGGTGCAATCATGACAGGCCAACCGGTCCCGACACGGATTGTGTTTCCCGACCGCCCGCTGATGGCGAGGGGCGGTCTCACACGGCGCGTGGAACTGCCCGACTACCTGCCTGCGCGCATGCTCAACGAGTTCGTCTACTGCCCGCGGGCGTTCTTCTACGAGTGGGTCGAAGGCGTGTTCGCCCACAACGCCGACACGGTCGAGGGCGCGAACCGCCACGAGAAGCTCCAGCGGAAGGAGGACGGGCTCACGCCGGCGGCCGAGCTGTCACCCGACGAGCAGATCCACGCGCGTTCGGTGCAACTGTCGAGCGAGGTGCATCATCTCATCGCGACCATCGACCTGGTGGAAGGTGAGGGCGGCGTGGTCTCGCCCGTCGACTACAAGAAGGGGAGCCCGCGCGTCACCGACGAGGGCCCAGCCGCCTGGCCGGCCGACATCGTCCAGGTCTGCGCGCAGGCTCTGATCCTGCGCGAGCACGGCTATCGCGTGGACGACGCGGTGCTCTACTACCACGCCACGCGGCAGCGGGTGCGCGTGCCGATCGACGAGGCGACGACAGGGCTGACACTGTCCGCGCTCCGGGGCGCCAGGACGCTGGCCGAAGCGGGGCGCATCCCGGCACCGCTCGACGACAGCCAGAAGTGCCCGCGCTGCTCGCTGGTGGGCATCTGCCTTCCCGACGAGACGCTGGCCGCCATGTCGCTGGGGACCGGCGAAACGCCAGCCACCCAGCTCGCGCTCTTCGACGACCTGCAGGACGACGTGCGGCCGCTGGACGGCGCCGGCAGCGACGAGCTCGAGTTGCGGCGGCTCGTGCCGGCACGCGACGACCTGCGCCCGCTGTACGTGACGGGGTTCGCGCTCACCATCGGGAAGTCGGGCGACCTGCTGCAGGTGCGCGACAGGCAGCAGGTGGTGCAGGAAGTGCGACTCGCCGACGTGTCGCAGGTGAACGTCTTCGGAAACGTCACGGTGACGGGAGCGGCGGTGCAGGCGCTGTGCTGGGCCGAGAAGCCAGTGGCGCACTTCTCGATGGGCGGCTGGTTCTACGGCACGACGCAGGCGCTCGGCCTGAAGAACGTGTTCCTGCGCCGCAGCCAGTTCCTCCGCGCCGAAGACCCCGACTTCTGCCTCCGGCTGGCACAGGGGATCGTCGCCACCAAGATCCGCAACCAGCGCGTGCTGCTGCAGCGCAACCACGTGGAGCCGAAGGCCTTCGTGCTGGCGCGTATGAAGCAACTGGCCGCGCAGGCCGTCGAGGCGCGCGAGCTCGAGTCGCTGCTCGGCATCGAGGGCGCCGCCGCCCGGCTCTACTTCGAGCAGTTCGGCGGGATGCTCAAGGTGGGTGACGAGGGACGGCAGCCCGACGACCTGCCGTTCCGCTTCGAGCATCGGAACCGGCGGCCGCCGCGCGATCCCGTAAACGCACTGCTCTCGTTCGCCTACAGCCTGCTGACGAAGGACCTCACGATCGTGTGCGCCGCCGTCGGCTTCGATCCGTTCATGGGGTTCTATCACCAGCCGCGATTCGGGCGGCCGGCGCTGGCGCTCGATCTGATGGAGGGGTTCCGGCCGCTCATCGCCGATTCCGCGGTGTTGACGGCGGTGAACACCGGCATGCTGACCGCCCGCGATTTCGTCCGCGCGGGCGATGCGGTCTCGCTCACGCCGAGCGGCCGCAAGGGCTTCATCCGGGCCTTCGAGCAGCGGATGGACGGCCTCGTGACGCACCCGCTCTTCGGGTATCGTGTGAACTATCGCCGGGTGCTGGAAATTCAGGCGCGCCTGCTCGCACGGGTGGTTGGCGGGGAGATTGCGCGATATCCCGGCTTCGAGACCCGGTGAGCGAGTGCCGGCGCGAGCGGTGGGGTGGCAGCGAAAGCGCGGGGATCGCTCGCGTGCGGGAAATCCGCGGAAAGTGGTGCGGCTGGGAACGATGAGGGGCGTCTGGATGAGCGGATGGGGAGCTGGAGTCGGGACCGCTCGCAACAGGCCCTGCAGGTCTTTGAAAACTGTATACTTGCGGGCGGTGCGGATTCCGCGGCTGTTCAGCCGCGGCCCCATTGAAGCGCGCCCGTCGTCGCCCGTCG
>WBZO01002039.1_pt1 | contig 28173 bp, 25 predicted proteins | sample 5204261 | NCBI WGS metagenome assembly WBZO01 (sample SAMN12412400, study PRJNA552823) | activated sludge metagenome | isolation source: activated sludge from anammox sidestream of wastewater treatment plant... | place: USA: North Carolina | collected 2017-09
CGTCGAACAGACCGATGAGGCCCTCGGGATGCCCGGCGGCACGCCCGGCCGTGATCATCATCCACCGGCCGGCGGTACGGAGGATGTCCTCCGGATCGCGAATGAGCTGCTCGAGGTCGGACTCGACGCCCTCGACCCCGCGGAGCCCTCGCGTCGCCTCCGAGAGCAGCGTCCGCGCGATCCCCTCGAGCAAGCTCCGGCAGCCGCCGCCAGGAGGCGTCACTCCGAGCGCCGGCTGTGCATCGAGCACGTCCCGGTCGAAGCGAACGACGGGCAAGAGCTCTCGACGGCCGACCCGCATGCGCGACCCCGAGAAGGAGCGCATCCCCTGTTCACGATCCGCGCGGTCGAGGCAGGTCCGCACGGCGGCACGGAGCGCATCGGGCTCTTGGGGCAGGGCGGCTCGGCGCAAGCCTTCGAACGCATCCGCCTCCGACAGCGAAGCGTCCCGCGGCTCGACCGAGACGCTCGCCGGTCTGCCGCGCCGCGCGTGGCGTATGCGGACGAAGAAGACCTCGGCCGCGATGTGCCTGCGCGAGCGTGCAAAGACGCGCGCCGCGGTCTCGCGTACCTCGGCCAGCACGGTCCGCCTCTCCACGTGGGTGATCGCTGGTCGGTCGGGCATCGTCGTCCATCCCCCGCGCGAGCGGTCGCGGATCCGGACGAGGCAGGACCCGGGCCACCGCCCGCCTCGGTCGCGCTAGTCCGCGGACGGCGGCGGCCACTGGCGCTCGGACGCCGGGGTCGGCCAGTCGAGCCCGAACTCGTGGCCCTTCTCGCAACGGTAGTGATCGGTCTCGACGCCCTCGTGGATCCGCTTCGCCTTCGTCGTCACGCCGTCGTCGCCGAGGCAGATCATGCACGCCACCACGTCCGCGAGCTCTCCACCGGCCATGTCAGCCGCTCCGCGCGCGTCGCGCCTTCTGCAGCGCGGCGGCGGCACGCGACGCGACCTCGGCGTTCGACAAGAGGCGCTCTCCGGCCTTGAACGCCGCGGCGTCGTTCGGATCGCGCTCGAGGAGCTGCTCGACGTGCTCAATCGCCCTCGCGGGCGCCGCCGCCTCCCCGAAGTACAGCTCGACGAGCCGCGTGCGACGCTGCGCGGTGAGCGCGTCGGGTGCGCTCGCGTCCTCGGCGATCGCGCGCTCGATGAGCTCGCACGCGAGCGCCGCGCGCTTCGTCGACCGGCAGTGGGCCTCGAGGGCATCGAGCAGCCGCGCGTTCGCGGAGACGAGCGCGACGAGCTTCCGGCAGGCGTCGTCCGGCAGCGGATCCTTCGGCGTGAGCAGGACGGCGCGGTTCAGCGCCTGCGTGGCGAGCACCTTCGGATCGCGCGGCGGCGTCGCCGCGACGATCGCGTAGAGCTCGAGGAGTCGCGGCTCCTCGCCGGCCTTGTCGCGCTTCGGCTCGAGCCTGGTGAACGCCTCGACGCGATCGGGCGAGATCTCGAGCGCGCGCGCGAGCAGGCGCTCCGTGGTCGCCTGGTCTCCGCGGATGCCCTGGAAGAAGTCGGCGGCGTGCATGACGACGTCGGTCTGCGCGGCCGGAGGCAGCCTCCGCATGCGCGGCCCGTCGATGGCCTTGAGGTACGCGTCCGCGACGCCCTCCTCGACGGCGTCGCGCAGCGCCGCCGCGTGGAGCTTCTCCCAGAGCTCGGTCTGCGGATCGCCCTCGGCGGCCTCGGCCATCAGCGCGTCGACGGCGGCGAACGCGTTCTCGAGACGCGTGTCGAGCGTGGACCTCAGGCGCTCCACGCGGAGCATGCGCGCCTTGTCCGCCGCCATCGCGACGGACCTCGACTTGCTCTTCGGGGGCTCGGAGGCCGACATGCCCACGACGATAGTCGATCCGAGCCGATTGGCTCCGCGCAACGACACGAGGTCACGACGTCGTTTCAACGACTCGACAACTGACCAACGCATCACAAGATTGCAGACGCGCGCACGAGGGCTACGACGTCGGTCATGCGTTACGCCATCCTCGCGTTCATCGGTCTCTCGTCCTTCGCTGCGTGCTCGAGCGAGGACTCTTCGGCGCGCTCGAGCCTCGCGATCACGATCGCGGGCGAAGGGGCGGCCGTCAGCGGCTTCGTGTTCCCCGCGAACGACGTCGACGCGCCGACGTTCGTCGACGGCTGGGACGTCCGCTTCGAGCGCATCCTCGTGACCGTCGACCACCTCACGCTGACGGACAACCCCGACATGAGCCCAACCGACCAGTCGCTGACCGGACCGATCGTCGCGAGCGCCCGTGGTCCCTGGGCGGTCGACATGACGAAGCCCGGGATCGCGGCGGATGTCCGCCTCGACGGCTATCCGTCGCCCGCGGACCTGGAGCTCGGCAGGAGCCCGACCGCACAGCCGCTCGTGCGCATCCAGAGCCTCGACGACTCGCGAGCGCTCGATCCTGCCACTCGCTACGGGTTCAACTTCGAGTTCGTCACGGCAACGGAAGCTGCGAAGAAGACGAACCTCGATGCCGCGAGCGAGAGCGACTACGCGGAGATGATCGCGAAGGGATGGACCGTGCTCTACGTCGGCACGGCCACGTTCAAGGGAACGGACTGCAAGTCTTCGCGGAGCGACTACGACTTCACCGCGCTACCGCGCGTCGTTCGCTTCCGCTTCGGCTTCGCGACGCCGACGCACTACATCAACTGCCAGAACACCGATCTCCGGGGCCGGGCGTTCGACGGCGAGGAGGCGCAGCGCGGCGTGCAGGTGAAGACGAGGGGGACGACCGTGGCGCAGATCACGTTGCACGTCGATCATCCGTTCTGGAACACGGTCGATCACGACGCCGCGGAGCTCTTCTTCGACCAGATGGCGATGGCGGCCTCCCCGGACGGGACGCTGACGCTCGACGATCTCGAGAAGCTCGACTTCACGAGCTTCAAGGACGCCTCGGGACGCGAGCTGCCGTGGCGTTCTTGTGTGAGCGAGAAGGCGCCGCGCGAGGGCACCCGCAGGTTCGATTCGGGGAGCGTCGCAGTCGATCCGAGCGCGTCCCCCGGAAGCGCCCTGCGCAACTACCGTGACTACGTGAGCTACGAGCAGAGCACCGAAGGCCATCTGAACGCAGACGGTCTCTGCGCGGTCAGGCGCCTGTTCGCTAGCCCGCGGTGATCCCGCCGCACGCGCGGCCGACGCGCGAGCATGCCCCGACCGCCGGGGGATGTACCTTTGGCCGAGTCGAGAATCGGTGCGAACGGTCGTTGCGCGTCGTCAGGCGCTCCGCCGGCGCGCCGCCCACGCCACGAGCGCGACGAGGATCGTGAACGCCACGGTGCCCGCGCGCCCACCGTCGTCCCCCGGCTCCCTGCGGCGGACCGCGCCAGGGCACACGCCCCCTCGTCGCGCGGCAGCGCGTCCGTCGTGGCCGGTCGCGACGCCCCCGGCGGCGGCGCGCGGTGCGTGTCCGCTGCGTCGTCGTCGCGCGTCGGCCCCGTCGGCCCCTTCGGCCCCGTCGGCTCCGTCGGCTCCGGCCCCGGCCCCGGCTTCTCCGGCGTCGACTCGTTCACCGCAAAGAACGGCTCGTCAGGTACGCCGTCGACGCGCCAGGCCCAGAGCGCCCGCTGCTTGCCGGTCGGGAGCCACCCCGAGACCAAGAGGACATCTCCGAGGATCGCGAGCCGTGCCGGCTCGGGCTCCACCCGCTCCACGTCACGCGGCGACGTCTGGATTTGGCCGAAGACGGCGACGCCGTTCACGACACCGATCGCATCGAGCGGCCGCACCTCGACGTCGGGGAGCAAGACCGCCGAAGCATGAGGGCCGGCCGTCATGTCGAGGGCCCACATGATGCCGGGTCCGCCCATCCACGCACCCGGATCGAGACCCGCTCGCACGAGTGCGCGCGCCGGACCGAGCGAAACGAAGTTCGTGATCCCCGAGAACGTCTGCGGATGCCGATACGTCCCCTCGACCGTCCCGTCCGTCGACCAAACCGACGTGCTCCGTCCAGGCCCCGTGCCGAGCACCCAGGCGCGCCCCGCCTCGCGGCCAGAGCAAGCAGCTCGATTCGGCCGAGAACCGTACGAGCTCGCGCGGCTCTTCCGCCGCCGACGCCCGCGGCGCGAACGCGACGAGCGCGACGGCGCCGACGAGCAGGATGACGAAGTCGCCCGTACGGGAAGGACGGCCGAAGAGATGTCGACGGCTCACGGACATGCCACGAGAACGGACCTCGACTTGCTCTTCGGGGGCTCGGAGGCCGACATCGCCAGGAGGATAGTCGATCGCAGCGTGTGAGCTAGCGAACGACCATCATGACCTGACCGCCGACGCGGTTGGTCCAGTACACCCCGCGAGCGTCTACGGCGATACCGTACGGATCCTCCTGGCTCGAGGCGATGACGCGGACGGCCCCTCCGGTCCGCGCCGCGGCGCGCACCGTGCCGGCGACGCGCGACGTCCAGTACGCGCCAGCCCCGTCGACGGTGAGCGCGAACGGAGCGGCCTCGTTGTCGGCGAGGGCGACGCCACCGTCGCATGGGCCCGTCATCGGGCAGGAGCGGACCGCGCCAGCGTCGCCGATCGCCGTCCAGTAGAGCGATCCGTCGTGCGCCACGAGCGCGCCGGGCCGCGCGGTCTCCGCGAAGCGCGCCGCCTGCGACGTGGGGCTCGGGCCGCAGCTCGTCCCGGCGGTGCACACCACGATCTGGTCGCCGCCTGTCATCGACGCGTAGACCGAGGTGTTGGAGGCCGCGACGCCGCCGACCTGTCCCGGAACGAGCGGAACGATCGCGTTCGCGCAACCGGCGCCGTCGACCTTGCAGCGATACACCTCACCGAGGGTCCCCGAGGCGAAGTAGAGGTCGGATCCCTCGAGGAAGATGCCGACGGGAGCGTCGCCGCCGCTCCCGGCGTTGCTCCGCAGCGCGAGGGGCGTGGTGCACGTGGGGATGGTGCAACGGAGCAGCGTCGCGCCGCCGGCCGCACGGATCGTCGAGGACCAATAGACGTCGTTCGCGTCGGCGACGACGTGAAGGGGCTCGGGCGTGTTTACGAGAGTCGTGACCGATGCGCAGGGCGGGGTGCAGGTCCGGATCGCTCCGGCCGAGTGGCTCGCCCAGTACACCCTGCCGCCTTGCACGGCGATCCCGCTCGGCTCGCCCTCCCCGCTCGCCAGCGCGAAGGGCTGACACTGGCCACCGATGCACGAGCCGCCGAGGCAGTCGTGCCCCGCCGCGCCGCAGTTGCGTGGGTCGGTCGCGAGATCGGTCGGCGCGGGGCCTGCTCCGTCGTCGCCGCGAGGCGGCGCTCCGGAATCGGGGGAAGCGGGGGCGGAGGCGGGCTCGTCGTCGCTCCCGAGCCCGAGGAGCATCCCGCAGCCGCCGAGGCCGAGCGTGACGGATCCCATCAGCACGAGCACGGAGCGGCTCACCACGCTCGCATTCTAGCGCTCCCGCTCCTGCGCTTCCGCTCGGCGGTCGTGGTTCCGGCGTAGGGATTCGAACCCCAATAAGAGGAACCAAAATCCTCTGTCCTGCCATTAGACGACGCCGGAAGGACACGGTCACGCTAGCTCAGCGTCCGCGGATTTTCGAGGCCCGAAGCAAGGTCGCGCCCGGTGCTATGGTCGCGGCGCGCATGCATCTCGAGACCTTCCCCACCGGCCCGCTCGGCTGCAACTGCTCGATCGTGATGGATCCCACCTCGAAGCGCGCGATCGTCATCGATCCGGGCGGTGACCTCGAGCTCATCGCCGGCCGCCTCGAGGCGCTCGGCGCGAGCGTCGACGCGATCGTCCACACGCATACGCACATCGATCACGTCGGCGCGACCAGGGGCGTGCAGGAGGCGACGCGCGCGCGCGCATGCATCCACGAGGGCGATCGCTTCCTCTACGAGCTGCTCCCCGTGCAGGCCGCGATGATCGGCGTGCCGCTGCCCGAGATCGCCGAGATGGAGGGATCGCTCGTCGACGGCGGCGCCATCCGCGCAGGCGCGCTCGAGCTCGGCGTGCTCCACACGCCGGGTCACACGCCCGGGAGCTGCACCTTCGTCGTGTCGAGCGGCGGCGCCACGCGCGTCTTCAGCGGGGACACGCTCTTCCGCCGCGGGATCGGGCGCACCGATCTCTGGGGCGGCGACTCCGCGCTCATCATGCGATCGCTCCGCGAGAAGGTCCTCGCGCTCCCCGACGACGCGATCGTCGTGCCCGGTCACGGACCGGAGACGACGATCGGAGAGGAGCGCGCGAAGAACCCCTTCTTGGTGGGCTGACGATCAGGGCTCGTCGGCCGTCGGGGTCGGGGTCGGGGCGGGCGTCGGCGTCGGCGCGGGGGTCGGCGTCGGCGCAGCCGTCGGCGCCGACGGCGCTTCGCTCGTGTCGGTCGCGGTCGCCGTCGCGGTGGCCGTCGCCGTAGGCTTCGGACGCGGCTTCGGCGCAGGAGGCGGAGGCGGCGCCGGCTTCTCGGGCTTCACCTCGGCCGTGGTCGCCGTGTGAGCCGCGCCCGCGTCGCTCGCGGCCGCATCGCCCGCGCCCGCATCGCCGGTCGCCGTCGCGATCGCGCTCGCATCGGTCGCGGCCGCGCTCGCGTCGCCCTCGGCTGCGGCCGAGGCATCGCTCGACTCGACGACGGGCATCGCGCTCGCGCTCGCACTGGGGGGCGCGCTCGCCGATGCGGAGGGAGTCGCGCTCGGCGGCGGCGCTGGCGTCGGCCCGAGGCCGAAGCTCGCGAGCTTGCCCGTCTGGAAGGCCCAGACGCCGCCGGCCGCCAGACCGACGACGACCAAGAGCAGGAAGACGACGAGGCCGCCGCCGCCCTTCTTCTTCTTCGGCTCGATCTGCTCGGAGAGCTTCTTCGGGGGAGCGGCCTGCGCCGCGGCGGGCGCGACCGCGGGAGGCGGCTGGCTCCCGCCGATCGCCGGCGCAGGGGCGGGCGTACCGCCGAGCGCAGGGCTCGTCGGCGCCGTACCGAGCGGGGGCGTGCCCGCGCCCGCCGGCGAACCCATGACGATCGTGTCACCTGATTGCGTGCGCGCGCTGACGGGCTCCTTGTCCTCCTTGCCCTGGAGGAAGAGCGGGTTCTGACCGATCTCGTCGAGCGAGCCGCCGGCCTCCTTGAGCGCCTCTTCGAGGAGCTCGGCGGCCTGCTTCATCACCGTGGGCTCCTTGACCGAGTCCTTGTTCCCCTCGGGCTCGAAGCTCGGGAACATCGGACCGGTCGTGCCCGGGGCCGGCGCGCGCGCGGCCACCTCGGTCTTCACGCTGTCGTCCGAGGACGTCTCGACGGCGGGCGGAGGCGTGGGCGTGGCGGCGGGGGGCGCGCCGGATGCGCCGGGGATCCCCATGCCCATCATCGTCGCCTTGCGCGGCGGCGGCACCTGCGGGCGAGCGGCGGGGGCCGCGACCTTCGGCTCGGACTTCGGCGGCGGCGGCGCAGCGCCGGGACCGACGCCCATCATCGTCGAGGGCTTGGCCTTCGCGGCCGCGGCCGGAGCGCCCGGTGCCGGAGCGCCCGGAGCGCCCGGAGCGACGCCGATCATCGTCGACTGCTTGGCCTTCGCGGTCGCGGCCGGCGGCGCCTTCGCGCCGGAGGCGCCGGCGCCCGCCGGTCCCGTGGGAACGGGGAGCTTCGGACCGCTGCCCGGCGCCGCCGCGGGCGCCACGATGGGGCCCGGGCTCGGCGTGGGCGCGGGCTCGACGGGAGGCGCCGACGGAATGCCGCGCAGCGTGGTCTTCCCGCCCGTCGCGGCTTCGTCCGCGGCACCGGCCGGATCGGACGTGTACGCGGAGCCCGCGCCTTCCTGCTGCGTGAGCCGATCGATGACGGCGCGCGACGCGTCGTCGATCTTGATGAACTTCACGCCCATGCCGGCGGGCTTGTCGGGGCCTGCGGCGGTAGGCTCGCGCTTCCAGACGACGCGGCCGACGCCGGAGATGACGCTCTTGTCGCCTGCGAGCCGGATCTCGAATTTGAGGAGCGTCCCCGGCGGGAACGGGGTCGGCGTCTTGACGAAGATGCCGCCCTTCGAGACGTCGTGCGAGTGGTTCTCGATGAACTCGTCGACCGTCGCGCTCTTGTAGCGGACGTTCAGACTCACCACCTTGGCGCGTTTGTCCTTGCGCGTGTCCTGGCTCATCGATCCTGGCTCGTCAATCCTGGCTCATTCGAACGGAAGTCCATCCTAACCCGACACCGCCCCGAATACGCCATTCTGTGTAGACCCCTCGCGGGGGCCCCTCTGGTATCCTGGCCCGAGCTTGGTGCGCGCTTCTGGCTCATCCGCCATCGCCCACTTCCGAGCGCACGAGCGGCGTCCGGTGAGGCTCTCGGTCGGGCTCGTCGACCCCCGATCCGGCGGCGAGAGGCCGGCCGTGGTGATCGACATCAGCCTCGCCGGAGCGGGACTGGAAACGGACGAGCCCCTCGTTCCGGGCGAGCGGGTCGTGGTCTCCTTCGCGACGCCGACGCTCTGGGATCCCCTCGTCCTCGGGGGCGTGGTCGCGTGGTCGCATGCGCCGAAGCCGCGCGAGCCGGGCTTCTCGCTCGGCCGCAGCCGGATGGTGGCACGGGCGGGGATCGCCTTCGACTACCCCGCCCCCGACCTCGTGCTGGCGATGTTCGAGATGCTCGCGACGCTGGGCTACGAGTGAGCTTCGGGCCGCGCGCCGAGATCGAGCACCGCAGTCAGTAGTAGACCATCCCGAGCGCGCCCTGGACCTTCGCCAGGGTGGCGTCGGCCATCGCGTTCGCGCGGGCGTTGCCGTCGGCCAGGATGCGCGCGAGCGCGCCGGGATCCTTCGCGAGCTCGATGCGCCTCTCGCGGATCGGACGGAGGTGCTCGTTGATCGCCTCGGTCACCGCGTCCTTGAGCGCCTTGCCGCCCTTGTCGCCGATCGCGGCGGCGAAGGCCTCGGGCTCCTGGCCGCTCATCAGCGCGCCGATGAGGACGAGGCTCGAGACCTCGGGCCGCTTCTCGGGCTCGTAGGTGATGTTGCGATCGACGTCGGTGACCGCGCGCTTGAGGAGCTTCGCCGTCTCCTCCGCCGTCGCCGACAGGGAGATCGCGTTGCCGCGGCTCTTCGACATCTTCTTGCCGTCGACGCCGAGCACGTTCGGCGCCGCCGAGAGCAGCGCCTGCGGCTCGACCAGCACGCGCTTGCCGCCCGCATAGCGGTCGTTGAAGCGGCGCGCGACGAGCCGCGTCTGCTCGACGTGCGGGAGCTGATCGCGCCCGACGGGGACCAGGTTGCCGTCGCAGAACAGGATGTCGGCGGCCTGGTGCACCGGGTACGTGAGGAGCAGGCCGTTGATGACCGTCTGCCCCGAGTCCGCGAGCTCCGACTTCACGGTCGGGTTGCGCTGCATCTCGGGCAGGCTCACCAGCGACAGGAACGGCAAGAGCAGCTGGTTCAGCGCGGGCACCGCGCTGTGGGTGAAGATCGTCGTCTTCACCGGGTCGATCCCCACCGCGAGGTAGTCGAGGAGGATCTCGTAGACGTTGCGCTTGATGTCGCCCGGGTCCTGCCGGTCGGTGATGACCTGGTAGTCGGCGATGACGAGCACCGTGGGAACGCCCGCGTTCTGCAGATCGACCCGGCTCTTCAGGGTGCCGAGGTAATGCCCGAGGTGCAGCGGACCCGTCGGGCGGTCGCCCGTCAGGATGCGGTATTTCGCCGGGTTCGCGAGGACGTCGGCGCTGTTCGCAATGAGGCCCGTCTCCGTTTCGCTCATCGTGCCTTCGTCTTCGCCGCCTTCTTCTTCGGCTTGGGAACGTCGAACTTCACCGTGCCCTCGAGCTTCTTCTTCCGCTTGTCGATCTCGCGCTGCAGGCTCGCGACCGCCTTCTGCCGCGCATCGTAGAGGCGGCGCGGCTTCTTGTGCACCCGCGGGTCCGAGAGCAGCGCGTACGTGAGCCACGGGAACACGGCGGTCACGTCGCAGTGCACGTACATCGATCCGTACTGCACGCTCTCCGCCGAGACCTTGCCCCAGGTGTGACCCTCGCCCGCCGGGCACGACGAGAGCGCGCCGTTGTCGACCGGGTCGACGCAGAACTGCACGTCGAAGTCGAAGCCGTGCGTGGGCACGCCGAGGATCTGATCGAGCAGCGGCTCGCCCTGGAGCGTGTAGTTCTTGGGCACGCCGCCGCCGAGGATCCAGATCGCCATCTTCTTCTCGAGGGTGCCGAAGCAGTGGTACTGCATCGCGCCCATCTCGAAGACGTCGTCGTTGACGTCGATCTCGAGCTTGAAGCTCTTGCCGTAGAGCCGCTTCAGCTTCACGGCGTTGAGGAAGATCGATCCGTCCTGCACCGCGCCGACGAAGATCGGCACGCCGTAGCGATACGCGGTCGCGAGGAGCGAGGGGCTCTTCACTCCGAGCGCATCCTCGAGCGCGGCGACGTCCCTGCCGAGCAGGTTGTGCAGCTCGGTGGTCGTCATCTTCTTCTGATACTCGGGCTTCAGCATCAGCGCGCTGAACAGCTTGTCCGTCTCGAGGAGCGTCTCCTCGCGGAACCCGAGGTCGTAGATGCGGATGACGCGCGCGAGGCGATACGCGAGGTCGCCCGCGTTGGGATCGATCTCGCGGATGCGGTGGCCGATGATCCGGTGCGCGTCGTGATAGAGGTTCGCGCCCGTCGTCGTGAGGCAGTCGACGAGGCCGCGCTCGATGAGCGGGATGATGCACGACTGGTGCAGGCCCGCAGGCGTCATCGCGCCGGACATCGTCATGAACGTGCAGGTGTCCTCCTGCGAGCTGCGACGCATGAGCTCGAAGGCGGTGCGCTCCTGACGACCGACGTACGCCGGGAACATCTTCTCGATGATGTCCCCGGGCGCCTCCCGGCCGGTGATCCCGACGGGGTGGACGTCGCGCGCGCGCTCGAAGCCTTTTCGCAGGTTCTGCTTGTCGGTGCTGGCCATGTTCCGGAGGAGAGGAGGGGCGCCGCAACATCTTTCCGCATCGCGAGCGCGTCAAGGACTGTCGTACTACGCTTGGCTCCGAGTGAAGCCCGTGACGACCTTCGACGAGCTGGCGCGATGCCCGGACGACGACCTCGACGTCGCGCTCGGCGCCGCGCTCGTGGCGAAGGACGTGTACGAGTCGCTCGATCCGAAGGCGGTCACCGCGCAGCTCGCGGTGCTCGCCGCGCCGCTCGTCCCGCTCGAGCTCCGGCGCGTCTCGCCGCACAAGCAGGCCGAGGCGATCACGGATCGCTTCCGCGACCTCGGCTTCCGCGGCAACGTCGAGGACTACTACGACCCGAAGAACAGCCTCCTCAGCGACGTCCTCGAGCGGCGGCTCGGGATCCCGATCACGCTGTCGATCGTGTGGTGCGAGCTCGCGCGTCACGCCGGCGTCGACGCCCGCGGCGTCGGCTTCCCCGGGCACTTCCTCGTGCGGCTCGGCGATCCGCCGCTCATCGTCGACCCGTTCGACGGCGGCCGCGTCCTCGACGACGCCGGCGCCGAGGCGCTCCTCCGCCGCGCCCTCGGCGACGGCGCGTCGATCCATCCGTCGCTCTTCGCGGCGGCTTCGCCGCGCGCGATCCTCGTTCGCCTGCTCACGAACCTGAAGGCCATCTGGGCGAGCCGCGGCGAGCACATGCGGGCGTTCGTGGCCGTCGATCGCATCGTCACGCTCGTACCGGACTCGGCGCGCATGCTCCGCGAGCGGGCCGGCGTCGCGCTGCGCCTCGGGATCACCGAGCTGGCGCGCGCCGATCTGATGCGCGTCCTCGAGCTCGAGCCCCAGGCGCCCGACGTGCCCGCGATCGCGAAGCGCCTCTCGGAGCTGGGCGAGACGTCGAGGGTCCTCAACTGAGGACACAAAATGAATCGCGCCCCATCCGATCGAACGGACGGGGCACGATCAAACCGAGCGCCCGGCCCTCACGGGCACAGGCGCCCGACGAGGCTCACTTGCCGTGAACCTCGGTGCAGCCCTGCGCGTAGATGCCGAGGATGTTCGTGCCGTGGAACTCCACCGAGTGGACCTCCGTCACGCCACCGGCCTTCTTCGCCGCATCGAGGCTCGCATCGCCGAACGCGACCGCGCTGAGGATGCCCGTCGCGCAGGCCTCGCCGTGCTTGTCGCCCGACTTGCCCGGGCCCGACGTCTCGTTGCGGTCCATCGCGTGCGGGACCTGGATGCCGGTGTACAGCGAGCCGATCGGGTATCCAACGCCGCAGCCGAGCAGAATCACGGCCATCGCACCACCGGTCGCAAACTTCAGCAGGTTCTTCGTCGACATCATCGCCTCCCAGGAGGGGTTATGTACTGCAGGGAACTTCGTCGTAACTTTCGCCGCAGCGCCAACCGCCCGCGCGGACGTCGAGATTGTCGGGGCCGAGAACTACTCGACCGCATCGGTCCAGGTCAACCAGGATCGCTGCCTTTTCACCGCACTTGTTTTTCGGATGGGGGTCGCGGACGCCGGATCGACCGTCCGGCGGGCGCTAGTCGCGCGGCTCTTCGAGCGGGGATCTCGGCGGGGGCAGATCGAGCCCCAGACCGATGGTGATGCCCCGGACCAGATAATCAGGTCCGAACCAACGCCACAAATATTCGGCATGTGCGCGGAGGTCGATCCGGAAGCGACCGGCGTGGATTCCGAGCCCGGCGGAAACCCGCGGGGTGAAGAGCTGGACGCTCGGCTCGGCGTGGAAGATGTCGACCGAGAGGATCGAGGCGCCGATCTGCACGTCCGGCTCGAACGGGCCGAGGATGAGCCCCCCGCCGACGTCCTGGTGGAAGATCGACCAGGAGAAGGACTTGTCGTCGACGATCCGGAGGAGCGTGCGCTGCCGGCCCACGAGGAAGAACGGCTGATAGGGCGTCCGGTACGTCATCCCGAGCGCGATCTCACCGGCCAGCGGGGCGCGGTGCTCGAAGCCCGAGAGGCGCTGGGCGGGCGTCTCGTCCTGGACCTGACGGCTCCAGATCGGGCCGATGTCGAGCTGGTAGCCGCGGATGGTGCTGAACGTGTCGAACAGCTTCACCGATCCGGGCGACGTCTTGCGGTGCGCGGAGCGCGGAGACTCGGCGATGTCGGGCATCCCGCCGCCGGGCGTCACGATGACCGGGTTCTGCAGCTGCGCCTCCACCCGACCGGCGAAGAGCAGGGTCGCGAGCGCGGCGGCGGCAACGACGGGGACGCGCTTCACGACGCTCACGGGGCGTCCTGCGCGAACGGGCCGAAGGCCTCGGCGGCGAGCTTTCGCACCGCCGCGGTGATGCGCGGGTCGCCGGGCTCGGGCGGGTTCGGGTCGTCGTCGAACAGGTGGCTCGCGCGGATCGTGAACGCGGTGATCTCGGGCCGGACGTCGATGCGGCCGTTGTTGTCGATCGTGAGCATGTACCCGAGGCGCTGATCCGTGGTGAACCGCCGGTGCAGCTCGTGCTTCGCCTCGAAGTAGAGCCATGCGCTGGTGCGGGTCGGGAACTGGCCGAGGGCGCCGACGTACCGCGACGGCTCGGCGAACATGCCCGCGGGCAGCGCCTCGCCGGGGGGGACGCCGAGCCACTTCATCCCCTCGACGATCGAGGGGTTCGGGTTCGAGCGCTCCGGCTGGAACTTCGGACCCCCCGCGTGCTCGATCGCGAGCGCCACGAGCTCGCTGCAGAAGTACCGCGCGTGATCGTGGAAGTCGAAGTACGAGTCGAACTCGACGCCTTCCTTGTACTTCTCGCGCGCGAAGGCGGCGATCTTCTCGCCGTCCGCGCCGGCCGGCGGATCGTAGATCTCGGCGTACAGGTTGGGCGCGACGTACTCGAACAGCTTCCGCCGAAACATCTTGCCCTTGACGTTGTCCATCATCCGCTTCTTCAGCGGGAACGTCTTCACCTCGCCGGTGACGTCGTAGACCCACGGCTCGCCGTCCTCGACGCTGATGATCGCGACGTGCGTGAAGGCGTGGAACTTCTCCGGGATCAGGACGAACACGTAGCTCGTCGCATCGGGCGACTCGGTGAGCACGAGCTGCCCGGACCGGATCGCCATCCCGTTGTAGGTGGCCTTGTGCGTCTCGTCGATGCGCTTGCCGAGGAAGTTCACGCGCGGGAGGCTCTGCGTCGTCACGCAGCCGACCGCGAAGGTCATCGCGACGAGCAGGAGGAGGAGGCGCTTCACGGCGCACCTCCGTCGGAGGCCTCGGTGACGACGGCGGCCGCATCGGCGACGGCGGCCGCGTCGGCATCGGCGGGGGCGATCGTCGCCGTGGCGACGTCCTGCGGGGGCGCCGCCTTCGCGACGACAGGGGGCTCCGCGCCATGCTGCCCAGGCCGGTAGTTCGAGCGATCCTGCGGGCCCGGGCCGGCGAACTGCGCGCGGATCCCGTCGGGCACCTCGACGCAGCCGGCGATGGCCGCGAGCACGAGGCACGTGATCACGGAGGTGCGGCGGAGCATGGCGGCCGCGTCTTACTCCGAAAGATCCGTGGCGCAAAAGAACTCTTTTGACTACGAACTCGCCATGGTCGAGCTTCGGCGATGGCTGGCGGCGCTCGCCTTCCTCGCCGTGGTCGTCCTGCCCCGCACGGCCGCCGCACAGCTGCACTGGGACGCCTCGGTGCAGGTCGGCGCGATGAAGCGGCTGCTCGTCGAGCGTCCTCAGGGGAGCGACGACGCCGGCTTCGGTCCGGTGGCGCAGCTCACCGCGCACCTCGCGCTCCTGCCGCTGATCCACGCCGGCATCTACGCCGCCCACGACATCTCGCCGCTCCCCGACCCCGCGGCGGCGCGCAACATCACCTCCGGCGGCCTCCGCGGGAAGCTCGCCATCCCCCTTCACGGCAACGTCCGCGCGTGGGCCTTCCTCGGCTTCGGTGTGGCCGCCGTCTACTCCCAGGGCTACGACCTGCCCGGGTTCCCGGTGCAGAGCGGCGCGGGGACGGTCACCCGCGACGCGCACGTGGAGGGCGCCGGCGGCCGCTTCTTCGAGGTGCCCCTCGGAATCGGTGCATCCTACAAGCTTCGGAAGCCCTGGGAGCTCTGCGCGGAGCTCGGCGGGCGAATCGGTTTCGCCCACTCCGGCAGCGTCTACGAGGAGCCCGGACCCCAGCTGAAGATCCCCGGTTTCCCCGACAACAACGTGCTCCCGGCCGGGCTCGACCGGTTCGCGGTCGGGCTCACCGTCGGAGTGATGCTGGACCTCTGACGTGCTACGTTGCCAACCGCCCGTAACGTGACGGTAAACGTGGTCGATTGATGCCCGGTCCCGCCGACGACAACCAGCCTACGCACGAGGGGTCGGCGCACAAGCCGAGCATCCGCCCCAGCGCGCGTCCGGCGAGGGCGCTGATCGGCACGACGATCAGCGACCGCTACCGCATCGAGCGCCTGCTCGGCGAGGGCGGCATGGGCGCGGTCTACCAGGCCGAGCACGTGCTCATGCGCAAGCGGATGGCGATCAAGGTCCTCCACCCGGAGATGACCCGCCTGCCCGAGGTCGTCGCGCGCTTCGAGCGCGAGGCGATGGCCGCCGCGCACATCGATCACCCGCACGTCGTCACCGCGACGGACTTCGGCAAGCTCGACGACGGCTCGTTCTTCCTCGCGCTCGAGTTCGTCGAGGGCAAGAGCCTCCGCGAGGTGATCGCCGAGGGGCGGCTCGAGCTCGGCCGCGCGCTCCACATCGCGCGACAGATCGCGAGCGCCCTCTCGCGCGCGCACTCGCTGAAGATCGTCCACCGCGACCTCAAGCCGGAGAACGTCATGCTCGTCGAGCGCGACGGCGAGTCCGACTTCGTGAAGGTCCTCGACTTCGGCATCGCCAAGGTCCAGATCGGCGAGCTCACGGCGGGCGACGTCAACGCCGCCGCCAGCCCGGGCCAGCCGGTCCTCACGCAGGCGGGCATGGTCTACGGCACGCCCGAGTACATGGCGCCCGAGCAGGCGCTCGGACAGAACGTCGACCCGCGCGCCGACCTCTACGCGCTCGGCATCATCACCTACGAGATGCTCACCGGCACCCGCCCCTTCAACGCGGAGAGCAAGGTGGCGCTCCTCGGCATGCAGGTGACCGCGCCGGTGCCGCCCATGGCGCAGTTCGCGCCCGACGCGAACATCCCTCCGGAGGTCGAGCAGCTCGTCGGGCGCATGCTCGCGAAGGTCACCGAGGATCGCGTCGGCGACGCACGCGAGTTCATCGAGCAGATCTCGAACATCATGATCTCGCTCGCCGCGATCGGCCGCATCGACCCGCGCTTCGCGCCCTCGCCGACGTCGAGCGCGATGATGTCGAACCCCGGCATCATCAGCGGCATCGCGCCAGCGCCGCCCGATCTGCCGACGAGCGTCCCCAAGCCCGCGCTCCAGACCGGCCAGGCGACCGGCTGGAAGAAGATCGAGCAGCTCGCGGCCGGCAAGGGCTGGCTCCTCGCGCTCGGCGGCGGCCTCGTCGGCATCATCGTCCTCGTCACGACCGTCGCGATCGTGGTGAGCGGCCGCGGCGATGCGAAGACCGATCGCGACGCGGACGCGATGACCGCCGGCGACGCCTCGACCGGCCCCGAGCCGTCGCTCGACGACCGGGTGAAGGCGGCGATCGCCGACATCGACAAGGGCAACTTCGCCTCCGGCATCAAGCAGCTCGAGGAGATGGGCAGCGAGGTGCAGGGGCGCGAGGACGTGCACCGCGCGCTCTTCAAGGCGTACAGCGCGACCGATCGTCCGAAGGACGCGATGCGCGAGGCGGGCCTCGTCTTCAAGACGAGCGCGGCGCCCGACTTCGCAGGCAAGGACAAGCCGCTGCGCATCGAGATCCGCAACAACGCCGTGCTCGAGGGCCAGCCGGGCTCGAACAAGGCCGCGGTCGACGAGGCCTTCGCGCTCATGCAGCGGGAGATGGGCACGGTCGGCTGGGACGACCTCTACGACGTCGCCTACGGCCAGTCCGGCGTGAGCTATCCGAAGGCGGCGCAGCGCGCGAAGGGCGAGCTCCTCCGCGGCGACCGCAAGAAGATGTCGCCGGAGCTCGCGGTCACCGTCGACCTACACGCCGCGGGGAGCAACTGCCAGGCGATCAAGAACCTCCTCGATCGCGCGACGGACAAGGGCGACGAGCGCACGCTCGCGCTGCTCCGGCAGTTCGTCGCGCCGCGCATCGTCCCCGGCAGCGGCTTCCGCAAGGCGCACGACGCCCTCGGCTGCATCCACGGCAGCGACAAGCCCCTCGACAAGGCGATCGCCGAGCTCGAGGGGCGCCTCAAGAAGAAGTGATCCGCGGGTTCCGCCGGGCGCCGCCGGGCGCCGCCGTGGGGGGACGGGGGGCGCCGCGCGCGCCCGTCGACCTCAGATTCCGAAGCGCGCGCGGTCGCGAGCGATGAACGCGACGTAGTCCTCCGACGGGAGGCGCTCTTCGATCTCGCCCGCGGCGACGGCGTCCTCGAGCTTCTTCTTGATCTCGCCGACGAGCCGCGAGGGCGGGAGGCCGAACGCCTTCATGACCGCGTCGCCGATGCCGGACGGCAGGGGCGGCAGCTTGGCATCCTCGGCCGCGAGCTTCGAGATGCGCGCGGCGAGCTCCTCGATCTGGTTCAGCCCTTTGCGCTTCTTCTCGGGGCGCTTGGTGGTGATGTCCGCCCGCGCGAGGCAGAGCAGGTCGTCGAGGTGCGCGCCGAGCTCGCGCGCGAAGCGGCGGACGGCGCTGTCGGTCCAGGACGGGTCGTACTGGTTCGCGCGCAGGTGATGGAGGATGAGGAAGCGCACCGTGTCGCGGAGCGCGGGCTCGGACGAGAACATCGTCACGCGCCGATCGAGCTTGTCGAACATGCGCGTGCCCACCTCGGCGTGGCCGAGGAAGTGCACCTTGCCGTCCGGCGAGATCGAGCGCGTCTTCACCTTGCCGATGTCGTGGAAGAGCGAGGCCCAGCGCACCTCGAGGCGCGGAACGGCCTGACGCACGACCTGCTTGGTGTGCTTCCACACGTCCTTGTGACGCCACTCGCCGTCGCCGAACCCGACCATCGCGTGGACCTCGGGGAAGATCACGCGGAGCGCGCCGCTCTCGAGCAGCGTGTCGAGGCCGAGCTCGGGATCCTCGCCCATCATCACGCGATCGAGCTTCGTGCGCACCGCCCGGGTGTCGACACGGAGCGCCTCGCGCAGGTCGTCCATCGAGACGGGCGTCACCATCTGTACGAGGCGGCCCTTCTCGGCAGCGACGGCCGCGAGCTCGAGGGCATCCATCGCACGGTCGGCGTCTCCGGGCGTCTGCGCGCGGTCGGGGGGATTCGTCTCGGGAGGCATGGAACGGGAGGGTCGGGCTCCTTAGCATGCGCATCTTTCTCGGGAAAGCTCGCGTGCTACCTCGTCACACATGAAGCGCGCTCGAGCGTGCCGTCACGCTTCGGCCGCCTCGCGCGAATGGAGACGGAAATGCTGCGCGGCGCTCGGTGGACTTCGGCAAGGCAGAGGCTAATCCTCGGGCACCCTCATGAAGCGCCTCCTCGTCCTCGCCGCCGTCGCTTCCTCGATCGCCCTCGTCGCAGCATGCGGAGGCGCGACCGATTCGGAGCTGTTCGCAGCGCCGGGCTCCTCCGAGTTCGGCACGGTGCCGAGCGCCGACGATCCCTCGAGCTCGACCAGCTCGGGCTCGGGAGGCGGCAGCTCGGGCTTGCCGGGGAGCGGCAGCTCGAGCTCGACCTCGTCGTCCGGCGGATCCACGTCGTCCTCGGGCGGGTCGTCGTCCGGCGGATCGAGCGGCAGCACGACCGACGCGGGCGTGAGTGACGCGGGATCGGCGAACAAGGGGATCTGGTGCGGCGAGGACAACAGCGGAGACGACGTCTACTGCTCGGCGGGCACGGCCTGCTGCGCGGGCAAGGGTCCGGGTGGACCGAGCCTGAAGTGCTCGGCGGGCGGTGGGATCACCGCGTGCCCGATCGGCAACCTGGCGATCCGCTGCGACGACCAGACGGACTGCCCCGGCGGGCAGGTCTGCTGCGGGATGTTCTCGGAGCAGACGGGCTATCAGTCGATCCAGTGCGCGTCGTCGTGCAACTCGGTCGGGAACACGATCCGCGCGGTGCGCTTCTGCGATCCGAAGGCGGCCGTCGACGAGTGCCAGGCGATCGGCAAGACGTGCGGCTGGAGCCAGGGTCTGCCCGGCTACGGCATCTGCAAGTAGGGCACTGCGTCCCGCTCCTTCTCGTTCTTGCGCTGGTCTTTGTCGCGGGCTGCGCCAAGCCGCGCCCCGAAACGACCGCGCCCGCGGCGGCTCCGAAGGCGGTGGCCGTCGACGCTTCGGTGCCGGCGGTCTCCGCACGGGATGCAGGCTCGCTCGATGATGTGGACGCGGCCGTTGCCGCAGCCGAGCCCACGACGATCGATCCGGACGGCAACGACGAGCCCGAGGATCCCGGCGCGGGCAGCGTGCCCGAGCGCGCGCGCTTCGAGAAGGTGGGGACCCCGCCGCTCGCGCTGACGCGCATCTGCGATCTGACCCCGCTCGGCGATGCGCTCTACATGGCGCACGCGAACCAGCCGCTCGGGACCGACGGCGCGACGATCACGCGCCATCGCCCGTCGGATGCGAAGCGCCCACTCGGCGTGGCGTTCGACTGGAACCGGCCCGGCGAGCCGACGAAGGGCGGCGGCGCGGGCCAGGGCTTCCTGCGCGTCCGCAACATCGGCGGACGCCTGTTCGTGCCCGACTCCGATCCACCGTACGGAGGCCTCGGCCTCGTCGACTGGGGCACCGAGGGCTACGTCTTCCGCTCCGACGAGAGCGGCGCGTTCGCCCGCGCGCGCGATCCGCATTTCCGCCCGCCCGCCACGGCCGGCGTGCTCCCGCGCGCGTACCACGTGCTCGACGTCGTGAAGTTCCGCGGGGCGCTCTACGCGTCGACCGGCTCGGTGCCGCCCACGGAGAAGGCCTGGCGCGGAGCGTCGCCCGGCGCGCTGCATCGGGCGAACGAGGACCTGTCGCGCTGGACCTACGCAACCGACTACCCGTTCCCCTGGAACGATCGCGTGACGCGGCTCACCTTCCTCGTCCGCTTCAGGGACCGCCTCTACGCCGGCATCCAGGACTTCGACGGCAAGGACCCGCACGACTACGTGTACTTTACAGATGTCTCGCACGAGGGCGCCCATCCCGTCCAGGCGACCAAGCTCGGCGGCGTGCAGACGCTCCGCTGGTGGGTCGACGTGAAAGCGACGCCCCACCGGCTCTACTGGCTCGGCTGGGGCCGTGACGGGATCGGCCTGCGCGTCACCACCGACGGCGACCACTGGACGCTCGTCGATCTGCCGGACGACGCCGGCCGGCCGACCGACGTGACGCGCTTCCGCGACGCCGTCGTGGTCCTCACCGAGCGCGGGCTGCATCGGCTCGACGACGCGACCGGCACCACCGCGGTGTCGACGGTCGCGCGCATCGAGGACAAGAAGTCACCGTTCGAGGTCAGCGACTTCTTCTGCACCGCGCCCCTCGCCGTCTTCCAGGACGCGCTCTACGCGGGAGGGCAGCGGGGCGGCACGCTCTACCGCCTCGAGGACGTGACCGCTCGGGCGCGGAACGAATAGCCGTCCGGCGGCATCGGAGGCGCTGATGAGCAACCTCCATCCGTTCGTCGTCGAGATGCACGCCATGCTCCGCAACCTCGATCGCTGGCTCGGCAAGGCCGCGGAGCACGCGAAGAACAAGAACTTCGACCCCGAGGTCTTCGTGAACGCGCGCCTCGCGCCCGACCAGTATCCGCTCGTGAAGCAGGTGCAGTCCGCCTGCGACGCGGCGAAGTTCGCCGCCGCGCGCCTCGCGGGCAAGGACCCGCCCGTGCACCCCGACGAGGAGAAGACGTTCGAGGAGCTCCGCGCGCGCATCGCGAAGGTCGGCGCGTACCTCGAGACCTTCACGGAGAAGGACCTCGAAGGCGCCGACGCGCGAAAGGTCCCGATCCCCTACCTGCCCGGCGGGAACAAGGGCGCGCTCGGGATCGACTACCTGGTCGGTCTGGCCCTGCCGAACTTCTTCTTCCACGTCACGACCGCCTACGCGATCCTCCGCCACAACGGCGTGGACCTCGGCAAGCGCGACTACATCGGCGAGGCCGTGAAGATCATCGAGGTCTGAGGCCCGGTCACTGGAGATCGGTCAGGCTGCGCGGCCAGATCTTCCGGTTCGAGTACGAGAACCCGCAGATGCCGACGACGTTGGGGAACGTCGTCACGTCGATCGGGTAGTTGTTGTCGAGCGGATCGTAGATGAAGTCGTCGACCCGGAGGTTGACGCCGCTCACGATCGCGAGCTCGTCGTAGTCGGCGGTCTTCGTCGGGTCGTCGGTCGGGTTGTCCGCGTTCTTCTGCGTGACGGTCACGGGGCCGACGATCCGGCAGAGGAGGCCCTCGTAGGGCTCGCCGTTGGTGTTGTGCTTCGCCGTGGCGGGGTCGACGTCGATCGGATCGAACGGGAGCGTGGTGCCCGCATCGGTGACCGTCCAGCGCGGGTTCGAGAGCTGGCTCAGCCCGAAGAGCTCCTCGTAGTCGCCCTCGACGTCGACCTTGTTGCCGACCTGCACCGTCGGCGCGGTGCCCGGCGTCGCGACCCACATGCCGCTCCACTGCGCGGCGGCCGCCTGGATGAAGAAGCCGTAACCGCCGGCGCCCGCCGTCTTCACCGCGGTGACGTACGCGTCCTTCACCTTCGCGCGCACGCGCCACTGCGGCGGGTGTCCGGCGGCGTTCGGGTTGCGGATCGTCTCGATGCTCATGTCGCGCATGCAGAAGGCCGGACCGACGTTCGCCTGATCGTCGCAGGCGGTCTGGTCCCACGCGACGTCGCAGACCGTGCCCTTGCCGTCTCCGTCGCCGTCGGCCTGATCGGCGTTCGAGGCCTTCGGGCAGTTGTCGTTCCCGTTGGGCACGCCGTCGTCGTCCGCGTCGGAGCCGCTGAGGACCTTGCACGTCTCGCCGGTCTCGAGCGGGCACTTGTCGCACGCGTCGCCGATGCCGTCGCCGTCCGTGTCCGGCTGCACGCCGTTGTCCATCGGGCGGATCGGGTTGAAGATCGTGGGGCAGTTGTCCTTGTCGTCGGAGACGCCGTCGCCGTCCTTGTCGCCCAGCTTGACGCCGTTGTAGGTCGAGGCGGTGGGCGAGCTCGCGGTCGTGTCGCGCATCGGCGCGCAGCTCGGCTCGTTCGGCGGCGTCTGGCCCTTGCACGTGAAGAGCGGCGCGTACTTGTCGCCCTCGAGCTTCACCTGCGCGAGGTTGTACTGGCCCACGTCCTTCTTCACGCAGGCCTTCTTCTTCTTGCCGCAGACGTCGAGGTCCTCGCAGTCCTTGGCGCCGACGACGTCCTGCGAAAGGAGCGCCGCATCGCCGTAGAGCGCGCGGCCGCCGCGCATCACGAGCAGCACGTCCTCCGGCGTGGAGTCGATGATCGTGCGGTACGGATCGGCGCCCTTCTTCGCCTGGAAGATGGCGACGTCCGCGTAGTAGCCCTTCTGCAGCTTGCCGATCGCGTGGCCCATGCCGACGGCCATCGCCGCGTGGTGGGTCACCATCTGCCAGAGCTGCTTGTCGGTGAAGTGCTTGCCGAAATGCTTCTGGTTCAGCTCGTCGGCGCACTTCAGCTCGCGCTCCATGTTCATCGATCCCGACGGGAGCCAGTCGGTACCGAGCGCGATCGCGACGCCGAGGTGGTCGTACATCACGACCGGCGCCGTGTTGCCGTAGAGATCGACGTTCGAGCGCGGCGACCAGATCAGGATCGCGTTGCCGTCGTGCATCTTCTTCACGTCGTTCGCGGTCACCGCGACGCCGTGGATCACGCCGGTCTGCGGCTTGATGAGGTCGTGGGCCGGATCGTTCACCGAGTCCGACTGGCACGTGAACTCGTTGTGCGCCGGCTCGTCGACGCCCTCGGCGATGTGCGGGAGGAAGCCGTTCTCCTTGTCGACGCGCGCCGCCGTCCAGCGGCCGGCCGAGTAGCTGCAGTCGCCGTTGACCTTGAGGACCGCCTCGGTGCCCGCGGAGTCCGACAGCGGGAAGGTCTCGAAGAACGCCGGCTGGAGGCCGATGCCCTCGCGGAGCGCCGGGTCGTCGACGTTGCGGAGCAGGCCGTCGGCGCCGCCGGAGCTCGCCGTCGACGTCGCGCCGCTCATCAAGAAGCGCAGCTCCGCGGCGAGGACCGCGGTGTCGCGCGCGCCGCCCGAGACGGTGATCTTCGTGTGCTCGCGGATGCCCTTGCGCCAGTCGTGACGGTGCTCGTAGCGCTCGGTGCCGTGGCCCTTCGGCGTGTTGTTCGCGAAGGTGATGTGATCGTGCGCGTTGATCAGGCCCGGCGAGATGACCGCGTCCGTGCAGGTGACCACGGCGGCGTCCCCGTAGCCCGCCGCGGCGGTGCAGCTCGTGTCCGCGCAGACGATGCGGCCCTTGTTGTCGATGAAGAGCTCGCCGACGACGGCCTTCTCCGGGAGGAGCACCGTGCCCTTGAAGACCCGGCCGCTGTCCTTGTCCTTCGCCGGCTTCGTGACCTGGCAGACGCTCGTGCTCGGCGCGTCGCCGTCGGTGTCGCCGCCGCCACCTCCGTCCTTCGTCCCGTCCGACCCGGCATCCCCTGCCGCGGAGGGATCGGCGCCGGCGGGGTCCGTGTTGTCGGCGCAGGCGGTGAAGCCGGCGATGGCGAGGAGCGGAAGGGCTGCGAAGAGGGAGGTGAAGCGCATCGGAAGGCGCGAACCATACTTGAGTTTTCGGCGACGGCACGTGACGGCTGCGTCTCGAACGCGTGTCACCGCTGCCCGGTCGACGCCTCCCGGTCCGGATCGAAGGTTGGGCTTGCACGAGCCGCGAAGATCAATAAAGAAAGCGGGCTTTGCGAGGCGCCTCCGTCCCCGTCCGTGACCGCATCCGCGAGCGCCTCTCGGCCGAGAGAGGCCGGCTCGAGGGGCAGGCGCCGTTCACCGTCGCGCTCGTCTACCCGTCGCCGTACGCGACGGCGATGAGCTCGCTCGGCTACCAGCGCATCTACCGCGCGATCCACGAGGCCGAGGGGCTCTCGTGCGAGCGCGCGTTCCTCGACGACGAGGCCGAAGGCAAGCCGCTGCTCCAGACGCGGCCGGTGACCTACGAGTCGCTCCGCGGCCTCGACGAGCTCCCGGTGGTCGCCGCGAGCGTCGCGTACGAGGGCGAGATCGGCGGTCTGCTCGCGCTCCTCGAGTCGGCCGGCATCCCCCCGCGCCGCGACGAGCGTGACGAGCGGCATCCGTTCATCCTCGCCGGCGGTCCGCTCACGTTCTCGAACCCGCTGCCGCTCGCGCCGTTCTGCGACGCGATCGTGATCGGCGAGGCGGAGACGATCACCATCGACGTGCTCCGCGTGATCGAAGCCGCCTCCTCGCGGGACAGCGCGCTCGCCACCCTCGCGGCGATGCCCCACGTCTTCGTGCCGGAGCACCACGGCGCGGTCCTGCCGCCCGTCGCGAAGGTGGACAATGCGCTGCTCCCGGCGTGGGCGCCGATCCGTACGCCGCACACCGTCCTCAGCGACATGTTCCTCATCGAGAGCGAGCGTGGCTGCTCGCGCCGGTGCACCTACTGCGTGATGCGCCGCTCGACCAACGGCGGCATGCGCCTCGCGCCGATGGAGCGCATCCTCGAGCTGATCCCCGAGGACGCGAAGAAGGTCGGCCTCGTCGGCGCCGCGGTCAGCGACCACCCGAAGATCGTGCCGCTGCTGCACACGCTCGCCGATCGCGGCTGTCAGGTCGGGCTCTCGTCGCTGCGCCCCGATCGCCTGAGCATCGTCGAAGGCTTCGTCGAGGCGCTCGCGCGCGTCGGCTACCGCACGCTCACGACCGCAATGGACGGTCCGAGCGAGCGGATGCGCGAGCTGCTCGAGCGGAAGGCGAAGCAGAACCATCTGATCCGCTGCGCCGAGCTCGCCAGGCAGCACGGCATGGACCGGCTGAAGCTCTATCTGATGATCGGCCTTCCGGGAGAGACGCACGAGGACATCGACGAGTGCGCCCGCTTCACCACGGAGCTCTCGAAGATCGTGCCCGTAGCGCTCGGCATCGCGCCGTTCTGCGCGAAGCGGAACACGCCGATGGACGGGCAGCCGTTCGCCGGCGTGCGCCTCGTCGAAGATCACCTCGACCGGCTGCGCCGTGGGCTCAAGGGCCGCGCCGAGGTCCGGTCGACGAGCGCGAAGTGGGCGTGGGTCGAGTACGTGCTCGCGCAGGGGGGCCCGGAGGAGGGGCTCGCGGTGCTCGAGGCGACGCGCGAGGGCGGCAACTTCGCCGCGTACAAGCGCGCGTTCGGCAAGATCGAGAAGACGAACAAGCCGCGCCGCTCGCTCGCGATCGCGCAGGTCTGACCGGATTCTCCCCGTCGCGGTCGCATGGACGATCTGCGTGACGCCGTCCGCCAGCGTCGTCAGCCGACCGAGGCGCAGGCCCTACTGGATCGCGAACGTCGGGATCGCGATCTGGCTGTCGCGCGGGCCGTCGGTCTGCGTGAGCGGCGGCGAGTCGTAGCCGACACGCGTATAGGTCGTGCCGGTACCGGTGCGCTCGTACGTCGTTCGCTTGAACGGGTTGTAGCAGGCGTCCGAGGAGCAGAGATCGAACGTGAAGTAGTACGTGTCCGTCGGCGTCGTCGTGCTCGGGATGCTCACGGTCGCCTCGACCGATCCGCCACCCGCGCCGACGGCCTGCGCCCAGTTCTGGACGAGGAGCTTGCTCTCCTTGAAGTCCTCGATGGCGAGGCGCACGTAGCGCGTGTCCGAGTCGTACGGGACGGTGACCTTGATCTCCTTCCCCTTCGCCGCGCTCGGCGAGGCGATCACCGGGGGGCCGGTGAGCTCGGGATAGCCGTCCCCGTCGGTGTACACGGCGCCCGAACCGCCGTCGGCCGCGGCGACGCCGGCGTCGGCCGTGCCGCTGCCGGTCGACGTCTCTTCGCAGCCGAGCGCGAATGCAGCCGAGCCGAGGATCGAGACGATGCGCATGGCACGGAGCTTCGAGGTCGTCATCGGGGCTCGACAACTGTCGCGCCCGGAGGGCGTGGCGTCAATCGGCGGTCAGCGCCAGCAGTGCGCGGCGTCGGCCGGACAGTCGGCGAGCGAGCACCGCCAGTCGCGCCCGGCGCCTTCGCCGAGGCTGTTCACCGAGGGGAAGATCGCGCCGTCGACGGCGCAGAGCGAGGTGCTCGCGTCTCCCGAGCGCACGTCCGTCGCGCGGTTGCGCGCATCGAGCGGACATCGCCGGGCGGACGCTCCGAGCGACGCGCACGTCACGGCGCCGCACGCGTCCGGCGTCGTTCCGAGCGACCACTCGCCATCGGTGCAGAGGTTCCACGTCGCCGTCGACGCGATGAAGACGCACGCGCGGCTCGCCACCTCGCGCCCGAGGCTCGCGCTGGTGCACGTCTCGCCCGACGCGGCAGTCCCCGTGCCGCACGCGCCATCACCGCCGAGCTTCGCCTCCGCGCGTGCGTGGAGATTCTTGCACGCCTCGCTCGCCGCGCGCTGCTCCGCCTCGAGCTCCTCGTCGAATTCGTAGTGCCACGCCTCGCCGGCGACCTGACGGCGGATGTCCTCCAGCGTCTTTCCGGGCGGCACGGATGCCTGGACGTAGCGACGGCGCGCGAAGTGGCCGAACCTCGTCTCGACGAGCGCCGGGCGCTCGTCGAGCGTGTACGGCCGGGCGAACCCGAAGCATGCGAGGGTCGCCTCGTCGACCGCTCCGCCCGCGGTGCGCGGCAAGGAGCTCGCGTCGAGATCGACGGCGTGGCCGCTCTGGTGGTTGCTCCATCCGGGCGTGGCCGCGAGCGCCGGCGTGCTCGCGTGGATCTGGGCCTGCTGCGCCATCGTCCGGAAGACCGTCCAGCCCGCCGGCGAGATCGCGACGGGAGAGTGCACGGCCATGAGGCGGCGGAAGGCGCGCACCATCCGGGCCTCCATCGGCTGCCCGCCGACCTGGTAGAGCACGACCTCGCCCGACGGCTGACCGCGCTCGTAGGCGGTGCCCGTGCTGCGGTCGCCGCATCGCACGGAGGAGACCGCGTCCGTCGACGATGCCACCTCTTCGGACGGCTCCGCCGCGCAGCCCGGCAAGGGCGCGATCGCGCACGCGGCGGATACCCAGGCGAGGAGCGATGCGAGCCTCATCGGTCGGCCGGGACGTCGCACGGGTCGTGCCAGCGCGCGAGCCCTCGTTTCTCGGGGGAATCCGGCGGATCGGCGGCGAGCCCCGGATCGAGGCGATCACGCGCCTTCGGCCAGCTTGCTCCGGATGCGCGCGACCGTCTCGGGCGCGGCGCGCCACGTGACGACCACGCCGCCCTCCTCCCACTTCTCTTCGACGACCCGGCCGTTGTCGTGCATCTCGCTGAGGACCGCCTGCCGGTCGTACGGCACGACGATGTCGGCCTGCTCGTAGCCTTGCTCGAAGAACTCGACGATCCTCTCGCGCAGCCACTTCACGCTCGCGCGATCGTGCGCCGAGACGAACCAGGCGTCGGGGAAGCGCGCACGGAGCCGCGCGAGCTCGTTGTCGCCGAGGAGGTCGATCTTGTTCATCACGATCGTGGCCGGCAGATCTCCGGCGCCGATCTCGGCGAGGACCTCGTGGGTCACGGCGAGCTGGGACTCGAACGACGGATCGGCCGAGTCGACCACGTGCAGGAGGAGCGACGCCTCGTTGGCCTCGTCGAGGGTGGACTTGAAGCTCGCGACGAGATCGTGCGGCAGCTTCTTGATGAACCCGACCGTGTCGCTCACGAGGATGCGCGGCTTCGCCTCGGGGTGCAGCGCACGCACGGTGGTGTCGAGGGTCGCGAACAGCTTGTTCTCGACGTAGACCTCGCTTCCGGTCAGCGCGCGCATGAGCGAGGACTTGCCGGCGTTGGTGTAGCCGATGAGCGCGACGCGCCGGGCGCTCTTGCGGTGCTGGCGCCTCACGTCCTGCTCGCGCTGGATCGCGGTGAGCTCTTCGCGGAGCTCGGCGATGCGGTCGCGGATCTTCCGGCGATCGAGCTCGAGGGCCGCCTCGCCGGCGCCTCGCCCGCGCTGGCGCTCCTTGCCCCCGGGCGACTCCCGCAGGCGCGGCGCGGTGTACGTGAGCCGCGCGATCTCGACCTGCAGGCGTGCCTCGCGGCTCTTCGCGTGGCGGTGGAAGATCTCGATGATCACGCCCGTGCGGTCGAGCACGGTGGTCCCGGTCGCGCGCTCGAGGTTCCTGAGCTGCGAGGGCGTCACGTCGTGGTCGATGGCG
>WBZO01002041.1_pt1 | contig 28159 bp, 21 predicted proteins | sample 5204261 | NCBI WGS metagenome assembly WBZO01 (sample SAMN12412400, study PRJNA552823) | activated sludge metagenome | isolation source: activated sludge from anammox sidestream of wastewater treatment plant... | place: USA: North Carolina | collected 2017-09
TGGCTGTGCCCTTTTGTGCCCTTTTGCACTTTCGATCCTCTCGATCAGTCCGTTGATCTTGCCTGACACGTGCTTGCGGAAGACCTCCACCATTCTCCCTTTCTTGTCTCCGAAGTAGTGTCTCTCGGCGACTGTCTTGGGGGCGTGCCCGACGTAGCGGTCCACGAGGTACGTGTTCCAGCCTTCTTCGATGGCGTGTTCCATGGCGTGGGTTTGGAGTGTGTTGCGGAGATCCTTGGGGGCGATGTCGCATTTCTCATCCCAGCGGCGTAGCCCCCGTTTGAGGAGTTTGGCGAAGGCGTTGTCGTTGCCCTCGTACGGGACGATCTTCTCGTCACCTTTGGGTATTCCTCTGAGTGCCTGCCAGACCATGTGCGGGAGTGGGATCCGTCTGACGCGATACTCATTCTTGACCCGTTCCTGAAATTCGGGGTGGTCTTGGATGGTGATCGTGCCTTCACGAAGGTCGACATCGGTCCACCTGAGCCGGAGTGCTTCACGGAGTTGGAGTCCGCAGATTCCTTGCAGGAGGACCGCCGGGATGAGGATTGGACCTGTTTCGAAGGATTCGAGCCACACCAGGAAGTCGAGCACCTGTTCGAAGGAGAGGGATGGGTTGCCGTCTTCGCTGCGGTAGATCCCATCTCTTCCCGCATGGCGCGGGAGGCGCAAGGTCTGGCAGATGTTGCGGTAGTGTTCCGGCCAGTTGGCGGCCGTGAAGCGGCTCGCCATGCGGATCGGTTCGAAGTAGTGGCTGACTGTCTTTGCTTTCAGTCCGCGCTTGAACAGTCCATTCATGTACTCGGTAAGATGCTCAAGCCGCAATTCGTGCCAGTGCGTCAGATTCTTGGTTTGGGCCCAGAAGCAGAAGTACCCGGAAAACTGGTACAGGTCTTCACGGTGTTCATGACTGCCACCACCGCCACGAATAGCGCGGTCGAATGCGGACGAGAGGTCGAGTTGGGGATGGCTGGGATCGTGAATCTCCCCATGGAGAAGCGCTGCCCCCTGTTCGACCGCTTCGGCGAGTCCTGTGGCTGGGAAGCGTTCACGTTTTCGAGAGCCTGCTGAGTTTATCCCGTTGGCTCTCCACTTCCCTGGGGCCTCCTCCCAGATCGTGAACTGCTGGCCGCTTCGCGGGCCGACCCCTTTGACCTTCCACTTCTCTCCTCGGCGCTCGACTCCGTAGGGGCCGATCATGAGGATCTGTTTCACCCTGTTTTTCAAAGAACGCATCGTTGGTCTCCTTTCGAGAAGAGACCCCACGAGGTTGAGACAGGGCATTTTCGCAGAGACGTTCGATGCTGGCAATGAGGGAATTGCCCCAGTAGCCCCGTCCCGGCATGGCTCGCAGGCCGTGTTTGCGCAGGAGGTCGAGGCTCACGAAACCGCTCAAGAGTTCCTCGACCTCCTGGGTCTCATAAAGGGTGGTGGGGTCGATCCGGCGCATTCGGATGCTCCATGGGTTTCTCAGAAGGTTTTACCGGTTCCCTTTGTCGGCTTGGGTGGGTTGGTCTCGCTGAAGAGGAGCAGGTCAGGGACCATTCCGCCTTTCTTCATGAGGTCGAGTAGTCCTTTTGGGAGCCCTTCGTTGGCAAGCAGGACGACCTGGATCTCGCTTGTCCCAGCCTTCTTGAGGGCTCTGAGGTTGAGGGTACCGGTGTAATGCTCGGAGCCGTCTTCGGTCTTCACCTTTCTGAAGCCGCTGATGAGGTTGATGGTGGGGTTCATGGTTTTCTGTCCTCTATTCTGGTTTGGGTTTTGAGCACGCTGTAATAGGCGCACTTGCCGAAGCCGTAGCAGGTGACGTGTTGGCGGAGTGGACCGTCGGGTCGGCAGCCGTATTCGTAGGAGCCCTTGGTGTAGGCGGCGTTAACCAGGGTGTGGAGTTCCTTGTCGGTGAGCGGGGGTTGATTGTGGGGGTTCCAGATGCGTGAGAGGATTTGGTGGACCTGGGGTTGGGGGAGTCCTGTGTTTCGGAGTTCGCTGGAGAGGATGTGTCCGACCTTGTTCCGCTTCCCTTTCTGAGTTCCTTCGCGGAGTTGTTGCTGGAGACAGTCCTTGAGAAAAAGAGGCCGTGAGTTCCCCATGGTCCCTCCTGGAGTAGAAGCGAGGGGATCGGGGATCGGTTGGTTGATTCGATCCCATTCATCGGGAAACTTCTCCCTGAGGGTCTGGGTTGGGTCAATGGTCGGAACTGATTCGAGGACTTCGTAAGGGTTTTCGAGTTGCGTCAGATCGTCGTCCATGAAGAGACACCAGCACTTGGTAACCTGGTGGACTCCGAGGGGTGCTTTAACGAAATTGCCGTATCTGTTTGGGGGGATCTGGTCCTGTTTGGGAAAGACCTCGTGGTCGGAGGTGATCGCTTGACCTAGGGCTCGTGCGGTACGGTTCGGGGAGGGTTTGTCGAAGAAGATCCAGAGATGGAATCCCTTGTTCCCGGAGAACTCGGTCAGGTAGGGGATCTCGCATTCACCGAGCCTCTCCCCTACGGCAAGGACTGTATTTGGTTCCAGGATGTCGATGTCGATGCAGACCCATTTGGAGGTTCCATCCTGGGCGGGGTATAACCCAATGGTGTGTTTCCCCTTGAGATGGCCGACAATCGCTCCATCGGTCAGGGGATTGCGAACCAAACCATACTGGCCATCAGCCCGTTGCAGGGGGTAGCAGTCCTCCCGCTGAACGAACCGATCCCGAAAGAGCGAAACGACCTTCTGAGTTCTTTCCACCGCCTTCCTCCAGGCGGGAGATCCCGCCAAACAATGGAGCGGTAGGAAAAGGTGGGGTGTTCGGATTAACCCTCCCCGTTTGGGGGAGGATTCCGCCATGGCGGGAATGGATTGCGGCTTCAGAGGAATCGCCAAGAAGTCCTTCCTTCGCGCAGTCCTTCTTCCCGGTCCTGTTCTTGTCGTCATGCAGAACAGACCGTCAGCCGGTCCGAGGACAACAGCTTTCCCCCTTACAAAATGTCCGGTGGAAAGCATACATTATCATGCCGGGCGGTGTGGTTGATTGTCGGGATATCCTCTCGATTTGATGTCCCTTGACAGGCACGGAGATGTGACAGAACATGAACCTATGAGGTTCACCGCCCTCTTTAGCGCCTTGTCGCTTCTTTCTGTTTCGTTGCATGTGACAGTTGATCACGGGCTGATCGAGTACTGTCACATGATCTCCGCTCATTCTGAAGAGGCTTCTCATGGGGAAGTGGACCCAAGCGATGTCTGCTCTCATCACTCCTTGTCCCATAACCACAATGGTGCGGTGGATCCCCACCAAGGCCACTGTCACGTCAACCATGGCCAACTTTTCAAGCCTACCTCTGGCTACCACGTCCAGGACTCGATCCCAACGGTGGCACTGCCGTCACACATCCTGGGAATGAGTTCTGCATCTGCCGCAAGTCTTCCGGGCGTTGATTTATCCTGGTGTCCACCAGACGGTGGCAAGGCCTACATCACTTTCAGCTCTCTCCAGATCTGATCTTTCCTTAGCGGGGAAAGTCTACTCATGACAGAGCCTGCCTGTGGGAGGCTCTGGGTTAGTGACTTTCCATCATCCCCGCTCGATATCCACTTTTCCGATAACAACCGAAGGCACAATGGCAATCCACGTCGGGAGGTTCCCGTCGAAGGAGAGTGATATGAACACCACCTTACGAATGGTCGTTCTGGTGGCCTTGGCCATTCAGTTCGGCACAGCATCAATGATAGCCCTTGGTGAGGAAGCACTTCCGCCCCTGGAGGAAGAGGGTGTCTGGCCAGAAGCCGCTTCAGACACACCAGCATTTCCTCTGCTTTCAGCATCGAGAGATCCGGCCGTTCCGTTACAGCCGCAATCTGCGGACCCCCCGCCGGTCTATGGGATTGGGCTTCACGAGATCCTCGACCTGGCTCTTCGGCAGAGCCCTGAACTCTCTGTGCAGCGGGCCAAGGTGGGTGAGTCGCGGATGCGGGCACTGGCAACCGGCTTACTACCCAATCCAGAGATTGGAGCTGGGGTTAAGCGGTCTCACACGGAAGGTTCGGGACCAGTCTTGGAGGTTAAGCAAGAACTTCCAATCAACGGTGCACTAGGCTTGGAACGGCAGGCTGCACAACTCCTATACAATGCGGACAGCACCAACCTGCGCCGTGAGATCCAGATCATCCTCGGGGAGGTCCAAACGAGGTATGTGGAAGTGTTAGCCCGGCGCGAGCTAGACGGGGTCGAACAGCATGGCATGGAGGTGGCATCGGAATCTTTGCGGCTTGTATCGGATACCCTCAAAGTGGGGTTGATTTCAACGCTGCCATTTGGTCTTGCCCAGACCGAATATGCCAGTGCAAAGAATGCCAAGCAACTTTCAGAGCGGGAATTCCAGTTGGCGCGACAGGGGCTGGCCCGCCTGCTGGGGATGGAGGAACCCGCTCTGCCAGTGATAAGCGGGGATCTTGGACAATCGTTACTACCGCCAGATCTCAATCCAGACCGGCAATCACGACCTGATCTTCAGGCCGCCAGCCTGAGAGTTCAAGCCGCGCAGACCTCTGTTGCGGCGGCGAACCGGGCCTGTATTCCGAATCCTGTCTTGGGTTACAGCCGTGAGGAGACAGATGACTCCAGGGAGGATTTCTTCACGGTTGGTCTTGAGATTCCTCTCTTCAACAGAAAGGTGGCCCGGGTGCAGGAACGGATCGCGGAGTCTCAAACGGCCTCAGTGGAGAGAACCGCTTTGGGCAAATCTGTAAGAGCGGAGATCGACTTGGCCATGAGTCAGTTGGAGGCACGTCAACAAGCAGTCCTGATCTTCGAAACTGAGATTCGCCCATCCATCCAGAGAGCTCTGGAAGCGGCCAAAGACGCTTTCAGGAGCGGCACAACTGACTTGAGCTTGATTCTGCAGACCCAGGCTCGCCTGATCGAACAAGAGCGCAACACTGTTCGCGCTCTCGGAGATCTCCGCAAGGCGGAGATCGAATACTTGTTGGCGCTAGGAGCGCCGATCAATCCATAGACATGGAAGGAAGTCGGACTATGAAAAACCTTGACCAGATAAACAGCAGAAACAACATGTGGTCCTTCAGCTTAATCGCAATCGCCGTCTTGTTGTTCGGTGGTGCTATCCTGCCCAATTCACTGAATCCCATTCTAGCTCCATGTATCGCAGCGGAAGAGAAGGCACATGAGCATGGTGACAAGGACGGTCACGCGCACGAGGCAGTGGAAGATGCGCATGTCCACGATTATCTTTACGCCAACCACACATGTCCAACCTGCAAAGACCCAATCGATCCTCACCTGTTTGCTGAAATATCTAACAAAAAGAAGAACATCTTCGGCCGCATTTACTTCTGTTGCGCCGATTGTGGCAAGCAAATCAAGAAGGACATTGGCAAGTACTACATGAGCCTTTATCGCACCGACGAAAAGACTGGGAAGGAAAAGCCACTGCGTGACCTCAAGAACCAAGTTTGCCCAGTTGAAGGTGGAACAATCGATGGGAAAACCGCCATCGAGTACAACGGGATGATGGTTTCTCTATGTTGCCCTGATTGTCTCGCGGCGTTCCTTAAAGACCCTGAGAAAAGTATGGCGAAGATCCTTCCTGAAGCGAAAGAGTTCAGGTTTGAAGGCGGCGCGGAACATGAAGAGCATCATGAAGGCGATGGGCACGATCATGGAAAGGATCAGCCAACCTCAGGAGATAAGTCCTGATATACGGACACGACTACACGTCTTCAGTTCCTCCAGCGGCACCCAGAGAAGGGTGTATCCGCTGGGGGAACAAGATGCTACGAAGAAAGAGGTCTGAGAGAAGATGAAAAAAATCGTAGGAGCTTTTTTTGCACGCAAGGGCAGTATTCTCCTGAGTGGGATTCTTCTGACCAGCATTCTTGCGGCCAGCGTTCTGACTTGGGCGATGGCAGAACGGGAGAGGGCTATGTCCCCGCAAGCATCGGCGATGCCTGATTCGAGTTCATCCTCCGAATCGGCACCAGATTCAAGCCAAGGTGACTGGGAAATCGAGATCAAATCAGGGGACGACCATAGCGGGCACAATCACGCGGAGGGTGAAGCACACGAAGAAGGGGCTGTGGAAGTTCCGCCCGATATGTTGGAACCGCTTCGGATTGTCTCCGCACCGGTGCAGCGAGGCGATCTCACCATTACACTTGATCTCTACGGATGGGTGAGTCCCCGTCCTGGAGACCTCACGGAAATCCATGCGCCAATTGCAGGGGTCGTTGAGGAATTCCTTGCCTCACCAGGCGACATGGTTCAAAGCGGGAGCCCTCTCGTCTCCCTGAGGGTCCCTGTTGCCTTAGAATGGCAGAAAGCGATCCTCACGTCTGTCAATGACCAGGCTCAGCTGAAAGATTCTACAGGCCTCCTGGTCTCTGAAGGTCAAGCCAAAGTCATCCAGCTGCTCGGTGAGTTGCGGGTAGCAGCTGCCGAGAAATTACGCCTGGAAGAGGAACTTGCCTTGATAGAGCAGGCTGGCAGTAATGCGGTCCCGAAGCGCGACATCAACACCAAGAGGGGGGAACTGAGATCAGCGGTGGCGATGCTTGAGGCCAAGCGGTCATTGGCCTTGGCCTACGACCTGAGCCCTGAATTCATCTCAGAGATCGAAGCGGGCAAGCAACCCATCAAAGCACCAGGAGGTGCCCTGCCCCCGGATATCCGGAGGGAGGTCGGACAGGTCGAATACAAGAAGCGAGATGCGGTCAACGACGAGCAAGTTGCTGCCCGAAATCTCGTGGCCTACGGTTTCAGCCAGGGTCTCGTAGAGAACCTTCGAAACGGCCGAACAGACGTGCTTGAGGATCTTCTGACGGTTCGCGCCAAGCAGCCCGGACTGGTTACTGAGGTCCTGGCGAAACGGCAAATGGCTCTCAATCCGGGCGATCCCATTCTGCGCGTCATCGACTACCGAAAAGTGTATGTTGACGTAGAAGTTCCCGAGCTGGACCTCTCCAAGGTCCTCAAGCGAGCAAGCGACCAGATCCCTGTCCTCGTAACGGGGCTAGACGACCTCGTGGTGAATGGGCATGTCGCCTATTTCGACACTTCGGTCCACCCCGATATTCGAAAGGCTCATCTGGTTATCGAAGTCGAGAACTTGGAAGGGATGCCACTGCGCGACCATATGGCAGCCACAGTAGGAGTTCCGCTTGCGATCAAAGAGAACGCGTTATCGGTCCCGACGAAGAGTATCCTGACAGATGGGTTCGACAAAATTGTTTTTTTGGATGAAGGGGAACACTTCCTCCGTTCCGTCGTGAAGACCGGCATCGAAACCTTGGATAGGGTCGAGGTTTTGGAGGGTATCTCCCCGGAAGACAAGGTGGTTGTATCGGGGGCCCGATCCTTGTATCTGGCGCTCAGCATCCCCAAAGAAGGCGCGGATCCCCACGCCGGTCATGCTCACTAAAGAGGTTTCTTCATGCTCAAGCACCTTGTTTCTATAGTTCTGGAATACCGCTTGTATGTCATCATTGGGGCGCTCGTGTTGGCGGGATATGGCGCCAAGACCGCCCGCGAACTACCGGTTGATGTCTTCCCAGACATGAACCGCCCCACTGTGACCATTATGACTGAGGGCCACGGCTTTGCGCCCGAGGAGATCGAAAAGCTGGTCACCTTTCACATCGAGTCCGCCATGAACGGAGCGCCGGGTGTGATTCGCGTCCGTTCGATCTCCACGGTCGGCCTATCGATGGTCATGGTCGAGTTTGATTGGGACCGGAACATTTACCTTTGTCGGCAGGTTGTACAGGAGAGACTCCAAATGGCCCAGGAGAAACTGCCAGCTGGGATTTCGCCAACCCTGGCTCCCGCGTCTTCAGTAACTGGAGAAGTGATGCGGATGGCTCTCACTTCGGATGGAAGCATCTCGCCGACCGATCTGCGAACTATCGCTGACTGGGACATACGTCCACGCCTTCTAACCGTCCAAGGGGTGGCGCAGGTTTTCACCATCGGCGGGAATGCCAAGGAGTACCAGATCCTGGTCGATCCGACCGCCATGGCCAAATACGAGGTGTCGATCAAGGACGTCGAGGAAATTCTGAAAGGGGTTAACACGAACACCCCGGGAGGCTTCATTTTCAGCGAAGGAACAGAGATTCTGATCCGTAACATCGGTCGACCCGGAAAAATCTCGGAGCTTGAGGACCTGGTGGTCAAGACCGGCGATCATGGTTCTGTGCGGCTTAGCGACATTGCCTCAATTCAGGAAGGTAAGAAGATTCCGCGCGGCACGGCGGGGTTGAACGAAGAGGAGGCGGTGATCGTCAACGTCCTCAAGCAACCTGAGGCCAATACGCTCGATCTAACTGAACGGCTCGAGAAAGAAATCGAGGCCATCCGAGAGAGCCTTCCCAAGGGAGTAACCCTGCACGACAAGATCTATGTCCAGGCCCGTTTCATCGAGACCGCGATTCACAACGTGATAGAGGCCGTGCGGGATGGCTCCATCATCGTCACTCTCATCATCCTGCTCTTCCTCATGAACCTGAGGATGTCGGTGATTATCCTGACCGCGATCCCGGTTTCGATCATCTCGACGCTTCTGGTATTCAGCTGGTTTGGGCTGACTGTCAACACCATGACCCTGGGTGGGATCTCCGTGGCGATCGGCGAGCTTGTGGACTGCGCCGTGGTCGGAGCCGAGAACATTTACCGCCGATTGCGCGAGAACCTCGCCAAGCCAAGGGAAGAGAGGAGGCACTTTTTCCCTCTCATTGCGGATGCCACTTCAGAGGTCTATAGCGGCATTGTCCTCGGGACCCTCATGACGCTGCTCGTGGTAATTCCACTCTTCGCCTTGCCTGGCATTGTCGGAAGGATCTTTGGACCAATCGGCATCGCCTACCTGGTCTCGAATTTCACTTCCATGCTTGTCTCGCTCACCATCACCCCTGTTCTCTGTTCCTACTTGCTGCGAAAGCGGTTGCCAGTGTACGGCAAAGACGGTCTTCTTGTGCGAATCCTCAAGCGCGCGATCGAACCGGTGGTCCTGGGCGCTGCGCGTCGTCCCCTGCTCAACCTCCTCCTCGGTGGCTTGGTGGCGGTGTGGGCAATCTGGCAAGGAACCAGGGTCGGTCTCGACCTCCTTCCCGAGTTCAACGAAGGCTCCATTTTTGTCCTATCCATGTCACCACCTGGCACGGATCTGGAGACATCGAGCAACATGGCGAAGGCAGTGTCCGTGGCGATCCAATCCGTGCCCGAGGTAGCCAACAGCCTGACCGGTCATCGGACAGGCCGTTCAGAAGGCGATGAGCATGCACACGCGACAAGCAGCTCCGACATTGAGGCCGAATTGGTTACTCCCGAAGGGAAGAGGGCACGGTCGCTGGCAGAGATACAGAACGACCTGCGAAAAGCTCTCGCCAGGGTCCCCGGTGCTCTTACAGAGCTCGCCCAGCCGATTGGCCATTTGATCAGCCATTTGATCGGAGGCGCCCGGTCGCAGGTTATCGTCAAGATCTTTGGCCCCGACCTGAGCCAACTTCAGCATCTTGGACAGCAAGTCCATGCCGAGATGAAATCTGTTCCAGGTGTAGTCGATGATTATGTCGAGCAGCAGGTCCTCATCCCACAGATTCGGGTCATTCCGAAAGGGTTCGAACTCTCGCGTTATGGCCTTCACATGGCGGACGTTCTCAGGACCATGGAGATTGCCCTCCAAGGTGAGGTTCTATCTCAGGTGCAGTCTGGGGAACGGTATTTCGATCTCGTGATCCGAGGCAAAGATTCGCTCCGCGAGAACTCTGAGGCCATTGGAAATCTGCTTCTGACCACGCCCACGGGCGGAATGGTTCCGCTAAGGGCGGTCGCGGAAATCGCGAAATATCCCGGGCCTAACATGATCAACCATGAAAACGCCCGTCGCCGCCTCTTCGTCCTGTGCAACGTGGCGGGCAGGGATCTCGGCAGCACTGTCCGCCAGATCACGGAACGCATCAAAGGGGTGCCATTCCCCGAAGGTTACAGTTGGGCGATGGGCGGCCAATATGAGCAACTGATTGAATCCGGGCAAGTGATGACTTACCTCTTCCTCGCAACTCTCTTCCTGATGCTGACGATACTGGCAGTTGAGTTCCGGTCTGTCGCACTGGCTCTCATCGTCATGCTGAACATACCCCAGGCGGTGATTGGTGCGGTCATCGCCCTGATGGTGACTGGGACCACCCTCAACATGGGAGCGGTGGTGGGCTTTGTGGCATTGAGCGGTATCGCTGCCCGTAACGGCATCTTGCTGATCTCTCACTGGGTGACCCTGATCCGCGATGAGGGCCACGACTTCAGTCCTGAGACGCTGCTCTTGGGCTGCAAAGAACGACTCACCCCAGTCCTCATGACCGCCCTCGTCACGACCCTCGGCCTCATCCCGCTAATCCTCGCGAAGGGACAGTCTGGTAAGGAAATCCTTTACCCGGTGGCTGTGGTAATCTTTGGAGGACTTATCACCTCAACGCTGCTGGATTTCACCATCACACCCGCTGCGGCAGCGTTATATGGCAAGAAGGCGATCCTACGGCTGGCCAGCCATAGAGGCGGCGCGATGGATGTGGAGCACCTGCTAGAGGAAGAAAGCCTGGAACTGGAGGCGGCGTTGGCGAAGTGAGTTTACGCAGCTTTCACATTCCCAAGCCCACACCTGCCGGGTTACCAGGGGAAAAGATGCTCCAAATGAGGCAAACTCAATGAATGAGCTACAGTTCAAAATCCGTGGCATGGATTGCGTCGAGGAGGTCGCAATCCTCAAGCGTGAAATTGGTCCCCTGGCAGGAGGTGAGGCGAATCTGCTATTTGATCTTCTCGATAGCAGGATGACAGTCAGGCTTTCATCGGAATCGAATCTGGACATTGAGAAAATAATTGAAGCGGTCTCGCGAACAGGCATGCGAGCCACTCCCTGGTACCAACCGGGATCATTGGATGGCTCAAAGGCCGGAAACGCCGGTTGGCAGACATTGGGCCAGCCTTTTCTCTGTTCTGTGTCCGGGGTGTGCCTTCTGCTCGGATTCCTTCTCCATTTAATCCTACACAAGAGCCTAATGGATGCTCTGACATCTGAGGGCTCAACTCCGGGACACACTTTTCCATTAGGAACTTCTCTTCTCTATGGAGCGGCGGTAGTCACAGGGAGCTGGCATACTCTACCCAAGGCCTGGCGCTCGGTGCTTCGCCTTCGGCCTGACATGAACCTTCTTATGGTTATTGCCGTAATTGGCGCCATCGCAATCGGGGAGTGGTTTGAAGCTGCGACCGTGTCGTTCTTGTTCTCGCTCGCGCTTGTTCTGGAATCCTGGAGTATTGGGAAAGCACGGCATGCTATCAAGTCGTTAGTTGATGCATCCCCTGTGAGGGCAAGAACACTTGATCCCGAAAGTGGGAGAGTAGTCGAAGCAGCCGTCGAAGAAATCCCGGTTGGAGCCGCGGTTCTAGTCCGGCCCGGTGAAAGAGTTCCTTTGGATGGACTCGTAACAAGAGGCGAATCCTCAGTCAATCAGGCGCCCATCACGGGTGAGTCGATGCCAGTGCTTAAGCGAGCGGGTGATGAAGTGTTCGCGGGAACCCTCAACCAGGATGGCGCATTCGAGCTCCAAGTAACCAAACCGGCTAACGATACAACTCTGTCAAGAGTCATTCGGCTTGTGCAAGAAACGCAGTCGAATCGTTCGCCTAGTGAGCAATGGGTCGAGAGATTTGCCGTTTTCTATACTCCAGCCATGATGACTCTGGCGATCCTCTTTGCGGTTCTTCCTCCACTGGTGACTGGGGGATCATGGGCGAAGTGGTTTTACGAAGGTTTGGTTCTCCTCGTTATCGCATGCCCATGTGCGTTGGTCATTTCGACACCTGTCAGTATGGTGGCGGCAATTGCTGCTGCTACCAGAGCTGGCATCTTGGTCAAGGGGGGCGCCTATCTTGAGGTGGCGGGCCATTTGAAAGCAATTGCTTTGGACAAGACTGGGACACTGACCTACGGCCATCCCGAAGTCCAGAAGATTGTGCCACTGAATGACCACACTGAATTGGAGGTACTGAGCCGGGCAGCGGCATTGGAGGCCAACAGCACACATCCCCTTTCGCGGGCGATTCTTGCCAAGGCGGGCTTAGAAGGGATTCCAGTTGATTCGGCCTCTGATATAACGGCTTTACCGGGAAAGGGAGCAATAGGCACGATTCAAGGCCAACTCTTCTGGATAGGAAGCCATCGGTTCGTGGAAGAGATGGGGTCGGAGGAAGAGGGATTCCATGATTTGGCGGTCAATTTGGAGAATGCGGGTCACTCTCTAGTGGCCGTGGGCAATGACAAGCATATTTGCGGAGTAATCAGTGTAGCTGATCGGGTTCGAGAAGAGGCAGTAGAGGTTATCCAGGCCATCAAGCATCTTGGCGTGGTGAGGGTTGTTATGCTCACGGGAGACAACCGGCGAACTGCAGAATCAGTGGCGCGGATTGCAGAAGTTGATGAGGCCAGGGCGGAGCTTCTTCCGGAAGACAAAGTCAACGCGGTGAAAGAGCTTCGAGAGAAATACGGCACCGTCGCGATGGTCGGGGATGGTGTGAACGATGCCCCTGCGATGGGAGTGGCGACGCTCGGAATCGCAATGGGTGCGATCGGAAGCGATGTGGCCATTGAGGCCGCTGACATCGCTCTCATGTCGGATAATCTTCGTAAGATTCCCTGGTTGATCGGACACTCCCGCCGTACACTTCGTACCATCAAGCAGAATGTCGCGTTCTCTATTGGCATCAAGCTGGTGTTCGTCCTTCTAGCCTTCAGCGGGCATGGAACTCTCTGGATGGCCATCGGAGCAGATATGGGCGCTTCTCTCGCGGTGATCTTCAACGGACTTCGGTTGCTGAACGGTATGAAACGAGATTGACATAAATAGTTCGTGAGCATGGTGCAACAATACCTCATTCACAACGGAAAATCACAGTTACTATGAATAATAATGAATCGTTTGATCCATCGTTGAAACTCCTCTAGGTGCTTGACAACATCTAGCTCGAGAATCTACCATAAACTTTAATGATCCAAACAAAGACGGTCTCAAAGATAGCCAGATGGATTTTGGGTGTCTTTCTCCTGGTGGGGATGTTCTGTCCTTGCCGGTGGTTCCCTCCCCATTCCCAATCGCCACATGCCATTGAGCGATTCTGTTGCCCAACCTGCGAAGACGAACAGAGGAGTGATCAGGAGGACTCCGGAAGCATCCCGGAGACGTGTGAAAGTGGCTGTTGCAGTTCCTGCCTAACCCCGGAGAGGGGGGGCAATTGGAGCCTGGATCATGCCACAACCTTTCTCTCGGTTATCTGTGTTGTGCCTCTCGTTGAGTCCCTCGTTGCATTTTGTAAGCTGGCCCCATATCCCCTCCTACCTCTTGCTTCTCCTCCAATATATAAAGGTTGCCCCTTCCCCAACCTGGGTTCTCTCCTGATCTGAATCCCGCTCGTTACTTCCTCTTCATCCACAAGATAGCAGTAGTTATGACGCTTACAGGTTTACCGCAATGGAAACCTGAAATAGGAGGAACAAATGAGCAGCAATTTCAAAATCGCATTTGGAGTATCATTAGTGCTCCTGGTAATCGGTACGGCAGTGATCTTCGGTGCCCGTGATGTCAACGGATGGAACCATTTCAGTGGATTTGTTGCGAAAGCATTTGACCAGTTGTATATCGAAGCACTTGCGTCTGATCAACCCTCCACGGAGGCAACTGGAGACAGTTCTGGTGATTCAGCAGATGGAAAACCGGAGGACACCGCGGATTGGGACGTTGAATTGAGTTCAACGGTTCCCAATGTGGCGTTGCCAGAATTCGATGCAGGAAAAGTCGCGGAGTTCAAAGCCAAGGGAGATTGGTGTACCTCTCATAATGTGCCGGAGTCAATGTGCATTATGTGCAATCCAGACTTGATTCCAAGATTCAAGGGAACCGGTGATTGGTGCGCTGGTCATGGGGTTCCAGAATCGCTTTGCACTTCATGCAACCGGAAGTTGGCTGATCTGGGCATTGGATTCACTACGCCTCAAACGTCAGGGACCCATGATTCGGGCAGCCCCGAAACCCTCACGAAGGAGAAGCTTCAGGAGTTCAGGGCCAAAGGTGATTGGTGTACGGAGCACAACATCCCAGAGTCTCTCTGTACAAAATGCAATCAACAATTAGCGGCTGAATACAAGGCAAAAGGCGATTGGTGTGCGGAACACAAAGTCCCCGATTCACTTTGTCCAGACTGCAAACCGGCGATTGCTGCTCTCGGTATCGGAAGAGATTGGTGCGAGAAACACAATCTACCCGAGTCCCAGTGTGTCTTCTGCCATCCTGAACTGGCCCTTTCGAAATCACAACTGGCAATTTATGCCAATGCCGGATTGGACCTTGGTTTGTCGGGTGAAGGAATCTTGAAAAGTCTGGAGATGAGCATATCTCAGCACCTCCCGATTGCAGTGGAACCTATGGACGAACCAGACCAACGATTGGGAATCAATCCAAACTGCCATCTCCACGGCACGCAGATTCTGTTTGCATCCCCTGAGGTCGCGGGAGAAGTAGGGATCGCCGTGGTAGATGCGAAAATGGATCTCGTCACGGAGTCGTTACCCTGCTACGGGGAGGTTCAATATAACAAGAGCAGGTTTGTCTTGCTCTCCTCGAGGGCACCGGGGATCGTTGAATCTGTTCAAGGAGACCTCGGTGATTCCGTGAAAAAGGGCCAGGTTGTAGCCATCATCGACTCGGCCGAACTGGGTGAGGCCAAAGCTGCTTTGCTTCGCGCACACTCGGAACGCAACCGTTGGAGTTGGGTTACCGAGTCCTATGAGAGTTCCAACGGGAGCGGGGCGATTTCCCGGAAAGACCTGGTCGAAGCCAAGGCCGCCTTAGCGGGGGCAAGTATCGAGGTCGATATTGCCGCTCAGAAACTTAGGAACTATGGCCTCGATGGAGAGATGCTGGAACAGATCGTTGAAAATCACAACACTTCCACCCTCCTTCCCGTAATGGCCCCATTCGATTCAACCGTGGTAGAGTTGAAAGCGGTTCCGGGTGAAGTTATCGAACGAGGTGGTCCCATCTTTGCGTTGGCCGACACATCAACGATGTGGGCGATGTTAGACATTTTTGTGAGGGACCTCCCGAAGGTCAAGGAGGAAATGCCTGTTGTCTTTTCTCCCGACGGATTGGATGGACAAGTCTTTCACGGGAAAGTCGATTGGATCGGTTCGCAGCTGGATGAGAAGACCCGAACTGCGAAGGTGCGTGCGATTCTACATAACCACGATGGCCAAATCCGTTCGGGTCTTTTTGGCAAGGGTGAAATCGCGCTTCACCAAAACGATGGGGTTCTTACCGTTCCGCGCGAATCTGTCCAGTGGGATGGTTGCTGCAATGTTGTGTTTGTGAAGAAGTCCGACGTGCTTTATCAACCTCGGAAGATTCGAATCGGCTATGCAACAGACGATAATTATGTCGTCGAGGCTGGCCTTATCTCAGGAGAGAGAATTGTAACAACGGGAAGTTATCTTCTCAAGACTGAAATCCTTAAGGGAAGCATCGGCGCCGGATGCACCTGCGGAGGCTAGACGATGCTTTCACAAATCATTGAATGGTCTCTGAACAACCGTCTCCTGGTTTTGTTTCTCAGTCTGCTGCTTGTGCTGACTGGGCTTTGGTCGCTAAAGGAACTGCCGATTGATGCTTTTCCGGACACGACTCCTGTTCAGATCCAGATCAACACGGTGACTCCGAGTCTCTCGCCGGAGGAAATCGAACAACAGGTCACTCTTCCAGTTGAATTGGCCATCTCCGGGCTGCCGGGACTGCACGTGGTCCGATCGGTTTCGAAGTTTGGATTCAGTCAAGTGATGGCAATATTTGATGACAGCATCGACATCTACTTGGCGCGCCAAGTCGTGAATGAACGGCTTCAAACGGTGCAGCTTCCAGTTGGAATACGACCACCCGAACTGGGGCCGGTCTCCACGGGGTTGGGAGAGGTATTCCACTATGTGGTGTCCTCATCAAAACGGGATTTGACGGAGTTGAGAACGCTTCATGATTGGGTTGTCAAGCCCATTCTTCGCTCCGTTCCAGGTGTCGCCGAAATCAACTCCTGGGGTGGTTTTGTCAAGCAATACCAAGTCCTGGTCGATCCTTTGAGACTGCTGAAGTTCAATCTCGGAATGGATGATCTCAAGGAAGCCTTGGAAAACAACAATGCCACTATGGGTGGGGGCAACGTGATCCAGGCCGGTGAACAGGTGCTTGTTCATGGTGTAGGCCTGGTAACCACGATACCTCAGATCGAAAATATTGTGATCACCTCCCATGATGGAGTCCCGATTAAGGTCAGGGATGTCGCCGATGTCGAAGTGGGTCACGAAATCCGACGAGGCGCTGTCACGGCCATGGGCCAAGGCGAGGCTCTACTTGGTCTTGGGTTCATGCTCATGGGAGAGAACACTCGCATCGTAGCACAACGTCTTGAAGACCGTCTGGAGGAAGTGCGTCAAGCGCTTCCTCCAGACGTCAAGATCGATGTTGTATACAACCGCATGGACCTTGTCGATAGAGTTCTCCACACGGCCCGGAAGAACCTCTTCGAGGGCGCATTGCTTGTCATTGCGATTCTGTTTGCGCTCATGGGAAATTTACGAGCGGGCCTGATTGTCGCCCTTTCGATCCCTCTCTCAATGTTGTTTGCGTTCAATCTGATGCTTAAGGCGGGAATCGCCGGAAGCCTTCTCAGTCTTGGAGCCATCGACTTTGGTATTGTTGTGGATAGCTCTGTTATTATGGTGGAGAACTCCGTGAGGAGGATCGCCGAGAAACCTCCTGGGAGATCGTTCATCGACACCATCAAAACCGCCTCGCTCGAGGTCCGGAAGCCGACGCTCTTTGGAGAAGCAATCATCATGATCGTTTACCTTCCGATTCTGACCCTTGAAGGGGTGGAAGGGAAACTGTTCCGCCCCATGGCTCTGACCGTCATCTTCTGTCTTCTTGGCTCCTTGGTCCTTTCTCTGACCCTAATGCCAGTATTGGCCAGTTTGTTTCTACCCAAGAGGATAAAACATCGAGAGAATTTCATCCTTAGAGGGGTCAAGTTCATTTATGACCCACTTTTGAGATTGAGTATGAAAGCTCGGCCGCTTGTGCTCGGACTCTGCCTCCTTCTGCTTGCTATAACTATTAGGGTTGGAATGAACATCGGGACCGAATTCATTCCCGTACTCTCAGAAGGATCGATTGTGATCAATACTGTAAGGCTCGCGGGGGTTTCCCTTGAAGAGTCTATTCGCTATGGATCTCAAATTGAACAAACGATCCTCAGAAAGTTTCCGGATGAAGTCAATAAGGTATGGACACGCACAGGAACTCCGGAAATTACAACTGATCCCATGGGTCTGGAGGTTTCGGACATTTTTATGACGCTGAAACCCAGAGAAGAGTGGAAGAAAGCGTCTTCACAAGAAGAACTGGTTTCCGCTATGGGCACTGAACTCTCAACATTTCCAGGAATGAGGATGGTCTTTACTCAACCGATTGAAATGAGATTGGCAGAGATGACCGCAGGCGTCCGAGCCGAGCTCGGGGTCAAGGTCTTCGGGGATGATTTCCAAAAGTTGGCTTCTATTGCCCAGGAGATCGATGCATTGCTGAGGCGGATTCCTGGTGCATCGGATGTCTCAACGGAGCAATTGACTGGGCAGCCTGTGTTTCAAGCAACGCTCGATCAGGAAGCGCTCGCACGCTATGGAATCCCTGGACGGGGAGTTCTTGAAATTATCGGATCTGTGGGAGGGCTTGAGGCCGGGGAAATTCGCGAGGGACAGAGGAGATTCGATCTCGTTGTTCGACTCAAAGAAGAATACAGAAGAAATCCTGACAGGATACGAGATATCCTGATTCCGAACCCGAATGGGGCAAATCTCCCACTCAGTGAACTTGCCTCACTCCGATATATCGATGCGCCCTCGTCGATTCAACGGGAATGGGGAAAGCGAAGAATTACGATTCAATGCAACGTGCGAGAGCGTGATATAGGTTCTTTTGTTAAGGAAGCCAGACAGAAGATTTCGGAACAGGTGAGTCTGCCAACGGGGTACTATATTGGTTTTGGAGGACAGTTCGAGCACATGGTAACCGCTCAGCAACGGCTAATTGTTGTTGTTCCACTTGCTCTTGGATTGATCTTCTTCCTTTTATACATGAGTTTCCATTCCGTCAGAGATGCAGTTCTCGTTTTATCGGGGATTCCCTTGGCTACCATTGGGGGAGTCTTCTCTCTGTACTGGAGAAATATTCCATTCACCATTTCTGCCGGTATCGGTTTCATCGCATTGTCCGGTATCGCTGTTTTGAATGGCCTTGTTATGGTGTCCTATATGAAGCAACTAATGCAAGAAGGAGTCTCGCTCCAACAATCAGTTTACCAAAGCGCATTGGTCCGGCTTCGTCCAGTCCTGGCTACAGCAATCGTGGATGCAGTGGGTTTTGTTCCGATGGCTTTGTCCACGGACGTGGGTGCTGAGGTTCAACGTCCATTAGCAACGGTGGTGATTGGTGGGGTCATCTCCTCCACAGTTCTTACGCTATTTGTCCTGCCTGCACTATATTCCTTGTTTGGAAGAGACTTGAGTCGGGGCAAGACACAAGAATGAAAAAGGGATTTATTGGAAGAGATAATTGTTGATACTACAATCAAACCTGAGTAAGTGGGAGTGCGCATCCGATCACATGATCTTTGCAAGGCGGAGGTTGATTAGCTGCTATTCCTTTAATTTCCAAAGAAAACACCGAGTCCGTGTTCGTATATGTCATAAAAGACACTCCCGAGAAGATATGGAGGGACATCATGATCGTGAGGAATCTGAATACCTATATGAACATTATTCCTACACCGCATGCGCTGTCCACAACTCAGGTTGATTCACATTCTCATACTGATGTCAAAAATAAACCATATCCGGCTAACGGTGATACGATTGATGGGATAACATCTAGCGAGTTGAATGGAATGATTGTGAGTTTCTTTCTTGAGTAATGCGTCGTGTTTATTACACAATTATCCGGAGACTGAAATGCGCATACTTTTACCGAAAATAAAGGAAGTAAAGGTCGGAGGTGTTTCTAGTCGTGAGAATCTTGAAGGTCGACATGAGGTATCAGTTGACGAGTGGATGATTACAGATACATTGTTACAGCAATAGAACCTTTTGGATGGAACCAACTATGAAGTGGAGAATAGATGTTTCCGTGAGATTGACTGAAGACGTTACCCCAAACGTGGCTGATCGTTTATTTCCAATAGTGCTCACCGTATGGAATGGTAAGAAGATCTGGAGGCACTACAGATCGGTCAGTGACTGATAAGATCTGTCCGCAGGACGACATGCTCATGATCTCTCGGAGGTTATCCCTTTTCCTTTGTTTGGTTCTCCTTACTGGTCCAACCCCTGATATCTGCTGCTGTTGCCACACTGTCGATACCGAGTCCCACAAAACTTCTCCCAAGGCTTGGTTCGCTCAAACCTACACTCACCGCGACGTCTCGGGTTGTATCTGCTGTCAGATTCCCTCATCTGAACGAATGGGATGCTGCGATTCGGGGGATTGTGTTCCATTCGACCCAACTGGTTGTAATTGCTGTGTAAGAGGACAGAACCCTGACAATCAGGGGACTCCACCCCCCAAGGCGTTGGAGAAAGGAACGAGTTCGAATCGCTTGCTGTTTCTTACAGCGATCCACTCGAACTTCAGTCGCGCTTATCTGGCCCGTGGCACCACCTCACCGCTTTTCGAGCAATCCCCTGATCCCTCCGGGTTTGCATATCACCCCCTGTTCTTACTCAATTACTCCATCCTTTGCTGAACCTCCTTTAGTTGAGGCCGCTCGGAAAGTCTGTCTACGCCACGAAAAGAGCTGCGCTGGATGATGATTCGCATGGCCTCACACTAATCCCAGAAACCCATTCCAACAGGATCAAATGACGTGCCCTACCGAGGCGCCCGCTCTCACCTCCCTTGTAGGCCGAGGGGCTGGCTCTCGAGTCGGGTCCGAACAAAGAGGTAACAAAGGAGGTTTCACCATGAACAGCATGAAAACCGGCATGGGCCCACTACTCATGCCTCACGACACTTCAACTGAAGAAGCAGAATGGCTTGCTGATGATCCGTCGTACCTTATCCAGTCGCTGGACGCGATGCCGATCGAGATGGCGGCGTCCTGGATGTTGACCTGGTACAGGAGTGGAGACATTTGGAGGGTGGCGCTCTCTTCCCATTACTTTGCACAGTGCCGCTATCAGTCTTGGATTGAGGGGATGATTGGGGAGATACGGAGCGGCATTGACTGGCGAGTCGGTTTCGTGGTGGACCAACTTGCGAACTATGGAGAACCAGCGGTTGAGAAAATTCTGCCACTTTTTGGCGACACCAGTTTTCGCTCTGCAGCCGTCGAAATCATTGGGAGGATGGATCTCCATGTCTTGCCCAGAATCATCCGAGAACTCAGCAGGACATCGTGGGGAACTCGGCTGAATCTCATTAGGTCATATACCCTCAGCCAACCAGAAGCAGCTTATGGGTTGATGGTTGATCTCCTCTACAGCGAGAGTTCGCGGGTAAGCTGCCGGGGTTCTGTCAGGAAATCATCCTCTTTATCTCCCTCTACTTGCCATTCGGAAGCAGTCGGCAAAGGGTCAGTTCAGTTCCTTTACGACGTTCCTCTCGCAGGAGGATCCCAATGAAACAAGGGAATCACACAGCAAGGCTCCTGATTGTCATCTCACTGGGGGTATTCCTCGTTGGATGCACATCGGCAACCGGATTTCGAAGGGGATCGGTCTCACCTGCAGCATATGACCAGAATGTCTACGGACTGGGATACGACTTCAAGCATGCGCCTCAGCCATTCTGAAAGAGGTATTGCAGTGAACCAGTGGTTGGTTAGCCCAGAACGCAGCCAACCGGGAAAGTAGAACCGAGGAGAAATCGCAATGAAACGGTACAAAGCGGGTCGTTCGATTACTCTCAACTTGCTTGTTGTGACGTTGACCACAGTCGCTCTGACTCTTGTCCCCAGCCAAGCGTTCGCCGGTGCCTACGTCCAGATCGGGGACAGAGATTGACCGTGATCGCAGAATAGGATAACGTAACTTTTAGCAATGCTATCACAATCGTTCGCACATCGGCTTGCACGGTGGTTCTTCCCACTCTTCGTGGGAGGGTTCTTCCTCTGTCCATGCCGTGGCTTTGTGGACCTTCTGAAGCCAGCTGAGGCGTCTTCTGTTTCCTGCTGTGAGAATTGTGAGCGTGAGAAACAGAATCATAGAGTCCCACCAGGAAACGGCCAAGACTGTAAGTGTGCGACTGGTTGCTGCAGTCACTATTTGGTTCCAGAAAGTGGAGATTACTCCCATCCGACTCCGCCTCCTCAAGAGGTGCCGCCTTTTCTCGGGTCTTCATCCGAAAGCCCTATTCTTGCTCTCTGTGTCGAAGGAGGGGTGCCTCTCAGGTTTCTCCCGCTTTTCCATAGAGGGAGCCTCTTACCCGCCTTGAATGCCCTTCTGATCTAGTCCTTTCTCCTTAGGTCTCAACGAGATTGAGTCACAAGAAGATTTGCGTGTCTCGCATCCAAGATGCGAAGCCAAGAATCGACAAGGAGAATAAACATGAGCCGAATGGGAATTAGTTTCACCGGCCTTTTGCTGGTTATTACGATTATCGGGACACTGTCCCTTCTTGAGTATTCTGGGACGGTTGCATCAATTCTATCGGGTGCCGGGAAATCCACTATCCCCACCGCAGTGGCAGAAGGAAGCCCCGTGGCTTCCGAGGATGACGACCGGGAGACGGATTCCGGCGATGGCTGGAGCATGGAGACGCCACCTGCCAACGACGAGGGCGCAGCCTCTGCTGTGAAAGCGGCGGGAGACACTTGTTGTCCTCCGGGTGCCAAGAATCCTACCTGCGAGGTCGGCGGGCTTTTCGACCCATCGAAGATCGAGCAATACAAAGCCTCCGGGGACTGGTGTACGCCTCACGGGGTTCCCGAATCGATGTGCGTCAAATGTAATCCCAATCTAGTCGTCCAATTCAAGGAGAAAGGCAACTGGTGCGCCGGCCATGAGCTTCCCGAATCTCTGTGTCCACTCTGCCACAAGGAGTTAGCGGAGGCTGGGGTCGGTCGCGATTGGTGCTCCGCGCACGGCCTCCCCGCGTCGCAATGCATCATCTGTAAGAACCGTTCAAAACAATCCACGGGCGAGAACGGCTTGGTATCTTCACTTCAAAACCAAGTCGCAGAAATGGCACTCGAGCTCGTCCCCTCAGGAGATGGCGGAACGGATTCGAAAATCAGCGCGGCGAGCGGGATCGGCCAGAGAGTATCGATCAATCCGAACTGCCTCCTTCACTTGGCTAAAATCCGGCTGGCCTCTCCAGAAATTGCGGAGAGCGCGGGATTGCAGGTGGAGAGTGCGCAAGCCGCGGACCGGAATCGGACTGTTGATTGTTACGGCGAGGTTCAATTCGACAAGACCAAATACGCTCTGATCTCACCCCGTAGCGGTGGCATCGTGAGAACGGTGGAAGTCGATCTGGGCCGGGCGGTGAAACGGGGCGATGTTCTGGCGAATGTCGATTCGATCGAATTTGGCCGCGCCAAAGCAGATTACCTTCGGGCCTGGACCGAGTACGAGCGTTGGACTTGGATGGACGAGTCTTTCGACCGCGCCATTAGTGTAGGTGGTATTGCCCTTAAGGAAAAAGTGGAAGCGAAATCTTCCCTTGACGCCGCCAGCGTGGAGATCGCCATCGCCGCTCAGGACCTTAGGAATTATGGACTCGAATCGGAAGATATCGAACGGATAAAACTGACCAATGACACCCGAACGGACCTTCCGGTGCGCGCTCCTTTCGATGGCACCGTGGTGGAGTTGAACGCTGTGGTCGGAGAAAGGGTCGTAGCAGGGGATCCACTTTGCTCGGTCGCCGATTTGACCAGCGTGTGGGTAGTTGTCGATGTTTCCGCGAGCGATCTCCCGATGCTCGCCCTTGGGTCATCTCTGACGTTCCGGCCTGATAGTCTCATCGGTGAAACCTTTACGGGAACCGTGACTTGGATTTCGCCGAAACTCGACGAACGGACTCGGACGGCCAAAGCCCGGATGGAGATCCAAAATACGGACGGTCTCCTGCGTGCCGGTCAATTCGGACGCGGGTCTATTCAGGAAGAAGAGTTCCCGGATGCAATCGTGGTTCCCCGCGAGGCGGTTCAATGGGACGGCTGCTGTAACGTCATTTTCGTGGAGGAATCTCAAGGTGTATACGAAACACGCAAACTGCGCGTCGGCTCCGAAACCGAAACGGAACGCGTGATCCTCACTGGATTGGTTCCCGGCGAGCGTGTAGTCACAACCGGGAGTTATCTCCTAAAGACTGAAATCTTGAAGGGGAGTATTGGCGCCGGTTGCTGTGGAAACGACTAAGTCATGCTGAAGATTCTCGGGGCAATTCTTTCGTGGTCGCTTAGGAACCGGTTACTGGTTCTGGTCCTGACTGGTCTGCTAGTGGTTACAGGGGTTGTGTCCCTTCAGCGCTTGCCGATTGACGCTTTTCCCGACACCTCGCCGACACAGGTTCAAGTCAACACAGTCGCGCCGAACCTGTCGCCTGAAGAGATCGAACGGCAAGTTACGATCCCGGTCGAACTCTCCCTTTCCGGAATGCCGGGAATCGTCGCGATGCGGTCTCTAACCAAATTCGGATTTTCCCAGGTCATCATCATTTTCGACGACCATACTGACGTTTACAGGGCCCGACAAGTGGTGGGCGAACGCTTGCAGACCGTCGATCTTCCTGAAGGGATCGGCCCACCGGAGATGGGTCCCATCGCGACCGGGTTGGGGGAGGTCTTCCACTATCTCCTGACATCCACAACCCGCGACCTAACAGAACTGCGAACCCTTCATGACTGGGTGGTTCGGCCCATTCTTTCTTCGGTTCCGGGAGTCGCGGAAGTCAACACTTGGGGCGGGCTTGTCAAACAATACCAAGTCGTTATCGATCCGCTGCGGCTAGCCAAGCATGGCCTTTCTTTGGAGGAGTTGGTCGACGCTCTCAGGAAGAACAACTCCAATGTGGGGGGTGGAAACCTCGTTATTTCAGGCGAACAAATCCTTGTGCATGGCATCGGCCTGGCGCAGAACGTCGAAGATATCGAATCCATCCCTGTCGCCACTTTCGATGGAACTCCCATTCATGTCGCCGACCTCGCCGAGGTCCGTGTAGGGCATGAAATCCGCCGGGGAGCGGTTACGGCGCACGGGGGAGGCGAAGCCGTGCTCGGTCTGGCCTTCATGCTGGTCGGTGAAAACTCACGTGTCGTAACTCAAAACCTCGAACGAAAGATGGAGGATGTTCGTCGCGCTCTCCCCGAGGACGTGGAGATCGAAGTCGTTTACAACCGAATCTCACTGGTCGACGGCGTTCTGGAGACGGTTCGTACCAACCTGTTGGAAGGCGCCCTCCTAGTTGTTGCGGTTTTGTTTCTCCTGATGGGGAATTTCAGGGCTGGGCTGATTACCGCGCTGGCCATTCCTCTTTCGATGCTCTTCGCCTTCAGCGCGATGCTCCGCTACGGGATCGCGGGCAGTCTGATGAGTCTAGGCGCCATCGACTACGGCATGTTCGTGGACAGCTCCGTCATCATGATCGAGAACAGTGCCCGACGCGCCGCGGAGGACGACGGCAGACGCCCCTTCAAGGAAGTCATCCGCGAGGCTTGTATGGAGGTCCGCCGTCCGACCCTTTTTGGAGAGGCGATCGTGATGATCGTCTTTCTTCCGATCCTCACGTTAGAGGGGATCGAAGGGAAAATGTTCCGGCCCATGGCGCTGACTTTCCTATTCTGCCTTTTGGGTTCCTCGATCCTGTCTCTCACCCTCATGCCGACTTTGGCTAGTTTCTTTCTCAAGCGCGGCAGCCGCCCACGCCCCAATCGACTGATGTCTGGACTTCTTTGGATCTACCGCCCCTTCTTGTCGGTCGCTCTGAAGGTCCCACTGTTGGTTGTCCTTGCGGCCTTGCTCCTGATCGGCTTCTCTGCGTGGGTGGCAAGCGACCTCGGATCAGAGTTCGTGCCCAAACTCTCTGAAGGCTCTATCGTCGTCAATACGGTCCGGTTGGCCGGAGTTTCGTTGGAGGAATCCGTCCGCTACGGAACCCAACTGGAGAAAGCCTTGCTCAAAGAATTCCCGGACGAAATTGACCGCCTCTGGACCCGGACCGGCGCGCCGGAAGTGGCTACCGATCCGATGGGGCTGGAAGTCTCGGATATCTTCATCCGACTCAAACCACGCGAAACCTGGTCGCGCGCGAAAACTCAGGAAGAGCTAGTCGAACGGATGAGCGTAACCCTTGCGGCATTTCCGGGAATGCGGGCCGTTTTCACTCAGCCGATCGAAATGCGGATGGCAGAGATGGTGGCGGGTTCCCGGGCAAATCTGGCGGTCCGAGTCTTGGGCGATGACCTTAAGGAGTTGGAGCGGGTGGGGACGGAGGTGGACGCTCTGCTGCGTACGGTCGAAGGAAGCGCCGATGTCCGCAGAGACCAGCTCACGGGGCAGCCGATCCTTCGAGCGAAACTTAAAAAAACCGCATTGGCCCGACACGGTATCGCGGGGAGTGAAGTCCTCGACCTAATCGAGGCTATCGGGGGTCTTAAGGTGGGCGAAATCCGTGAAGGCGAACGCCGTTTCGATCTAGCGATACGTCTTGACGACCGTTACCGCGGCGAGCCGGAAGCCTTAAAAAAGGTCTTGGTCCCCGCTCCCAATGGCACGACCCTCCCTCTCGAGGCCTTGGTCGATCTCACTTTCGAGGAAGGACCGCAGACGATCCGCCGCGAATGGGGAAAACGCCAGATCACCATCGAATGCAACGTGCGCGGTCGCGACATCGGGTCCTTCGTGGAAGAAGCGCAACAAAAGATTTTGGATGGAGTGTCAATTCCTGATGGGTATCTCGTCGAGTTCGGCGGACAGTTCGAGCACCTGATAGCGGCACGGCGCCGGCTGATGTTCGTCGTACCGCTGTCTCTCGGCCTCATCCTCGTGTTGCTGTATCTGACTTACCAAAGCGTGCGCGACGCCATCCTGATCTTTACGCAAGTGCCATTTGCGGTGGTGGGAGGCGTATTTGCACTTTATTTCTCCGGACTCCCCTTTACAATTTCGGCGGCGGTGGGATTCGTTGCGCTATCCGGCATTGCCATACAGAACGGTTTGGTCGTCATCTCGTATGCCCGCAGCCTGATGCGCCGTGGTTCAGCCCTTCGAGAGGCAATCCAGGAAAGTGCCCTGGTACGCCTCCGTCCAGTCTTGGCGACGGCGCTCACAGACGTGTTGGGTTTCATTCCAATGGCCCTCTCGACTGGCTTAGGTGCAGAGGTCCAACGTCCGTTGGCAACCGTCATCATCGGAGGGGCTGTTTCATCCACGCTGCTGACGCTCCTTGTCTTGCCAGCGGTCTATTCCATTTTCGGAAAGCAGTTGGACCCGTCGGATGGAGAAGAAGATTCCGGTTGAATCGTGGAATTCTTGGAAGCGGTAGAATGGGTGGAAGCCTAATAACCTTATGCCTTCGGGGGGATATATCAGTGTAAGAGATGGCTCCCACATGTTGTGTGTACAAGGGGCAGAGTTTCTGCCCTTGAATTAGAACTCTCAGAAAGTTGGAGGAAGTCAATCATGAGATGCACTCTTAAGAGTCTGGTCGTCACATTCATGGCAGTTGCCTTTTGCACGTTCCTTGCAGCAAGACCGGTAGTCGCCGCAGAATCAAAGGAAGGAGATTTCGAGTACCTCTACGGAAACCACTATTGCCCAGCATGCAATTACTCGGACCTTGTTGACCCCCAATTCCACGCGGATATCTCGAACAAGAAAGCGGGCGCGTTTGCCCGTATTTATGTATGCTCTGCCGGCTGCGTCGACAAGATCAAGAAAGACATTGCAAAGTACTACACCGAAATCTACCGAACCGATAAGAAGACAGGAAAAGAGAAACCAGCACTGGATCTCAAGAATAAAACCTGTCCTATGAGTGGCGAAGCCATTGATGGGAAAACCTCCATCGAATACAACGGAATGATCGTACACTTCTGCTGCGCGGATTGCACTAAGTCATTCGTAAAAGACCCCGAACCTGGTATGCGCAAATTACTGCCTGAAGCGAAGGAGTACAAGTTTCCCAAAAAGCCCGAGGGACAGGGCAATGCTCATGAAGGTCATACCGACCACGATGGCAAATAGGGCTTGAGAACCGGAAACGCCGCCTGGCATGACGGACTTAGTGAAGTGTTCGCGACGCCTTTTGGGTCTTCGTACAGGTCCAATTCGCGATGCTGGGCGGCGTCTTCGCACTGTCTGGGTGGGGACTCCCATTTGTCGTCTCAGTAGTCTGAGTTTGGACCATTCGATTGAGATCACCGAAGGGAAATATCGCGGTCTGACAGGCTCCGCGCGATAGAATCTGGCAGGGCTGTTACGTCTCCTACTCTTGAAAATCCACGTGGCATGTCTATGATCTTGTAACCTTCTTGCAGGAATCTATGACCGGTGGATACGGCATGAAAGGGCACAACAATGACTCGAAGCACCCTAACCTTGACGGTCCTTCTATTCGTGGTGTCAGCGGTGTTCACGCCGAGCGGGACCAGTGCACAAATCCTGAACTCTGCAGGGTCGGTCCCACCAGCCCAATCCGGAGTGGTTCTCTCACCCATCGAAGATCTTGACCTCCCTCTGGAAGAAGCGGGTCTGGTGGCCTATGGCGAAACCCCAGCCATAGGCGGAGCGGTAGCTGGGTTGGATCTGAACACAATTGTCGATCTCGCGTGTCGTCAGAGCCCGCGGTTATCCGTTCAGCGAGCCAAACTCACTGCCTCGCAGATGCGATCCATGGCCACGGGGCTGCTTCCAAATCCCACTGTTGAGGGAGGCGTGAAGAAGGTCTCCGGCGATGGGACAGGACCGCTCCTCACAATCAGCCAGGAACTCCCGGTCAATGGCGTCCTCGGTTTGGAACGCCAGGCAGCGAACCTTGAGTACAGCGCCGATCGCGCTGCTCTCTCT
>WBZO01002042.1_pt1 | contig 28154 bp, 28 predicted proteins | sample 5204261 | NCBI WGS metagenome assembly WBZO01 (sample SAMN12412400, study PRJNA552823) | activated sludge metagenome | isolation source: activated sludge from anammox sidestream of wastewater treatment plant... | place: USA: North Carolina | collected 2017-09
TCGTCCTGTCAGGAAATTTCGACCCCATCACGCCGCCGCCGAACGGACAGGCGGCGGCGGAAACGCTTGCGCCGAGTTATCCGTACGTGTTTCCCGCGTACGGACATGGCGCGCTCACCAGCGGCGATTGTCCGAATGAAATGATTGCGGACTTTGTGCGCGACCCATCGCGCGCGCCAAACGCGCAATGTATCAAAGAGACCGCGCGTATCAACTTTCTAACGCCCGCCAAACACATCTTGTCTGCCCCGCTCGGCGCGCTGCAATATGCGTTACTGCAAGCCAAGCTGCAAGAATTTGTCATTCCGTTGTTGGCGCTGTTTGCATTGGCGACGGTATTTTTTGTCGGACCGTTGACGTGGTTGATACAGCGTTCACGCAAGGACGCCGCCCAAGTCAAAGGATTCGCGCGCTTGGCGCCGTGGTTTGCGGCATTGGCGAGCGGCTTGGGGACAATTTTTTTGGCGGCGTGGATGGTCGCCGTCATCGTGTTGGCGTTGTCGAATGAAAATGTCATTGGCTTGATCTTGGGTTTGCCGCGCGCGTTCGCGCCGTTGTTTGCCCTGGCATGGTTGACCGCATTGAGCGCCATCGCGTTATGCGTCGGCGTGGTATTGGCGTGGGCGCGCGGACATTTTCAAATTGCGCTGCGCGTGTATTACACGCTGCTCGCCGCGGCGGCATTGGCATTGACCGCGTGGTTCGCGGGGCATGGCATGTTGACGATTTGGTTGTAGCGTTTTCAGCTTTCATTTGAATTCTCGTCGGATTGCATTAAGATACAGTTCACAATCAGAACGTAAGAGCTCTGCGGCGCGTATCACGTAATGACGGAGGTTTCGTATGAGCGAAAAAATTATCAAAAGCGACGCCGAATGGCAAGCGCAGTTGACGCCGGAACAATATCGCATCACGCGACAGCATGGCACCGAACGCGCGTTCACGGGCGCGCTGCTAAATATGAAAACGCCCGGCACGTATGTCTGTGTGTGCTGCGGCAACCCGCTGTTTGATTCCAAAACCAAATTTGAATCGGGCAGCGGCTGGCCCTCGTTTTACGCTCCGCTCGACGCCGACGCGGTAGAGATGGCGCGCGATACCTCGTACGGCATGACGCGCGACGAAATTCATTGCGCGCGGTGCGACGCGCATCTCGGTCACGTCTTTGACGATGGGCCCGAACCGACGGGTTTGCGTTACTGCATGAATTCCGCTTCGCTGAAACTTGAACCCAAGTGACGGCATGAACGAGTCTTTTATTGCGCCGCGCTTTGACGGATACAATTTTTCCAACCTGCCCGCGACAATTCAGTACTGGTTGACGGGTCAGGGCGCGCCCGCGCTCGCGCCGCAAGTGTTGGGCGAATTCAACGCGCAATACGATGTCGTCATTCTGTTTTTCATTGACAGTTTCGGTTGGGAATTTTTTCAGCGGCGCGCGGGCGATGCCGCATTTCTCAAGTTACTCGAAAAAAATGGGCGCGTCTCTAAAATCACTTCGCAGTTTCCTTCGACCACCGCCGCGCATGTGACGTGTATTCACACCGGCTTGCCCGTCGGCCAAAGCGGCGTGTACGAATGGCAGTATTACGAGCCGAAACTTGACGCGGTGATTACGCCGCTGTTGTATTCATACGCCGGCACGATGCAGCGCGACCAATTGAAAAACGCCAATATCAAACCGGAAGAATTGTATCCGTCCGTTACGTTATATAATGCGCTTGCCGCAGCGGGCGTCAAGTCGTTTTCGTTCGGCAGCCGCGATTATACGCCTTCGACCTTTTCGAATGTGACGATGCGCGGCGCCGAGCTGCGCGCCTTTGCGACCCTGACCGAAGCGCTGGTCAATCTCGCGCAGCAAGCGGAACGCGCGGACGGCCCGACGTATCTGTTTTTTTATTACGGCGCCATTGATGCAATGTGTCACCACTATGGCCCCGCTTCGCGTCAGACGCAAGCGGAACTCGACCTGTTTTTGTATGCGATGGACAAATGGTTTTTGCCGCATTTGCGCGTGGGCGGCAAGCGCGTTTTGTTTGCCCTGACCGCCGACCACGGCCACATGGCGGTCGCGCCCGAAAATACGTTTTATCTCAATCTCGACGCGCGCGCATCCGAACTTTTGCCGATGCTGCGCGCCGATGCGCGCGGTCAAATTTTACCGCCCGCCGGTTCGCCGCGCGACGTTTTTTTGTACGTGCGCCCGGAATATCTCGACGCCGCGCACGCGCTGCTGCAAAACGCGCTCGCGGGCTATGCCGATGTCGTCAAGACGGACGCTTTATTGAACGCGGGCTATTTTGGCGCCATGCCGGTCTGCGCCGAATTATTGGGGCGGCTCGGCAATCTCACGCTGCTGCCGTACGAAAACAATTGTGTGTGGTGGTTCGATGCCGAAAAATTCTCGCAACGCTTTTACGGCCATCACGGCGGTTTGACGCCGACCGAGATGGAAATTCCCCTCGCGTTAATGGAAATGGATTGAACAATGAATTACTATTTTCCGCTGCAAGTGCGCTTTGCCGACACGGACGCGCAAGGACACGCTTTTTTTGGCAGTTACTTTACGTTTTTCGACGAAGCGGCGAGCGGCCTCTTGCGCGCGCTGGGACATTCCTATCAAACGCTGCGCGCGCAGAATTTAGATTTTGTGTACGCGCACGCGGAATGTGATTACAGCGCGCCCGCCGTGTTTGAAGACCTCGTGCATGTGTACGCGCGCGTCGCCCAGCTCGGCAATACCAGCGTTACGATTGAATGTAACGCCGTGCGCGCCGCCGACCAGATGTTGTTGGCGCGCGGCAAATTGGTCTGCGTCATTCGCGACGCGACGACGCATCAAAAAGTTCCCGTGCCGGAATCGTTTCGCCGCGCCGTCCAAGCATTCGACGCCGCGCCCGGTTAAGGCGTCTCCCCGCCGCGTCGTGTGAATTGTTGATTCCTTCGCAGCGAATGAAAATAGGTCGCGCGTAACGACGCTTTCAAACGTGTCTCCTCGTTCGGACGAATGAATTCGTCACGACCAATTTCAAACTTGTCATACCTTTTCAAAGGAGCAGAAATGTCCGCGTATATTGTCATTCAAATTCAAGTGCACGACCCTGCCACGTACGACGAATATCGCGTCGCCGCGACGCCGACGGTTGGATTGTACGGCGGTAAATATCTGGTGCGCGGCGGACGCGTCGAAACGCTGGAAGGCGCCTGGCAGCCGTCGCGTTTTGTGATTTTGGAATTTCCCAGCGTTGAACGCGCGAAAGCTTGGCACGCCTCACCCGAATATCAATCTATTGCGCCGCTGCGGTATCGCAGCGCGACATCGGAAATGATTGTGGCGGAAGGAACCGCGTGACGCCGCGCGCGTGCGAGTGAACCCGTGACACGCCAACCGCCACGCGCCCAGCGCCAAGCAAGTCCAAAGTCAAAGTTAAAACCCAACTCTCCCGCGCGGTCTATCGGCGTCCTCGCCGAACGTTCGCTGCACGCCGCGCTAAAAAAATGGTACGCGCGGCGCGGCGACAAAATCGAAGCGCCGCTCGAAGGTTTTCACATTGACCTTGTGCGCGGCGATTTGTTGATTGAAATTCAAACGCGCAATTTTTTCGCGCTGAAACGTAAACTGACCAAACTGCTGGAAAATCACCGCGTGCGGCTCGTGCATCCCATCGCGCAAGAGAAATGGCTCGTACGCGTCGCGGCGGATGGCGTGACCGAAATTTCGCGGCGGCGTTCGCCCAAACGCGGCACGTTCGACGATATTTTCGACGAACTCGTTTCGATTCCCACGCTGCTCGCGCATCCCAATTTTTCGCTCGACATTCTCTTGATTCACGAACAAGAAATTCGGCGCGTGCGCGGCGCGCGCGAAAAACCCGCAAAACGCACGCGTTTCCCGCGCGATTGGGACCGCCACGACCATCAATTGCTCGCCGTGATTGATTCGCGTTTGATTGAATCGCTGGATGACCTGCGCGCGTTTTTGCCAAACAATCTGCCAACTCAATTTACCAATCGTGAATTGGCGCGCGCCCTTGGCAACAACTATCGTCGCGCGCAAAGCATGACGTATGTGCTGCGGCAGGTTGGGATTTTAGAAAAGGTGGGAAAACGCGGGCGCGCGATGTTGTATACCGTAACCGGTGCAAAGGACAAGAATCATCATGACGAATGATGCAAGTTGGTCAAAAGAGCAAGAAGCCCGGTGGAAATCTCAAATTGAAAATCTATTTGCGGAAAAACTTCAAGCCGCGTACGCCCATTATGGCGACCCTCTGGAGGTAGGAAATCATCTCGGAGAGATTCTGCCGAGTGTGGAACTTGATGCGGTCAAATTGGTAGTGCCTCGCGCAGCGCGGAAATGGGCAAGTTCAGAAAATCGCGAACTGTGGGAAAGTATTATTAGCGACGAGACCAAGTTGCTGGAATTACGGGCAATCGGTACGAGTGTGGCAAATACGCTGCGTCCGCTGGCTGGGAATACGTTTGCTCAATGGGTGGCGGATGTCTTGAATACGAGTTTCCAAACGCGCGCCTTGCCGTTGACATGCCAAACGAGCGGTCAAATAAAAAAGCAGCTTTCAAAGAGTTTGGTCATCAAGACGCGCGGGCAATCTGCGGATTACAAACCTGATATTGATGTCGTAGTTGTAAATATGCAGACTGGCAAGCCGGTTGCGATCTTGTCTGCCAAGACAACCCTCGCTGAACGCGTGCTGCAAACGATTACGTGGAAGCGTTATCGCGACCAATTGCCCAAACAAGTGCGCGCGATCCGCATTTTTCTCGTGACGGCATGGGAAACTTTTGAAACGGATAGCGCGAATCGCAGCCGCGTACAAGAATTGGATGGTGTGTACGTGTGCAACGCTAATGCAAATTTCCAAGACCATATCAAACCGTTTTCTGCGCTCATCCAAGATTTAGAAAAGCTGTTGTAAGTCAAAGTTTTCGCAAGAGCACAATACTTTCACGGTGCATTGTTTTGCTCTTGACGCCGATCACATTTGTAGGGCTGTTCTCTAGGGGCATGCGTTTGTTTGGAATCGTTCTGTAAAGAATCCCGTGCGTTACGCAGCCGAGCGCTTCGCACAGCTCTGCGATAATCAAGTCGGTTTTTATGTTGATTGCTTTTACCGTGCGATTTCCAATCACCACTGCCAGAAAGCGTTGAGCTTTCAAGACACGGATTCCTTGCGTAAAAGCCAAATTTAGGTCCCAAAAGAAATTCAAAACCTCGTTTGCGCGTTGCGAATCCCGTTCTGCAATCAGCCGAATTGTTTGGAACAATGTGGTTGAAATACTTTCCGCCCAGCCATCGAGATTTCTGGGTCTATGGCTCGCCGTGCCTCCCAAGAGCAGATTGTCAATGTCTTTGCGCGTGTCTTGTACGAGACCCAACCATTGTGAGGACAAGCGCGAAAATTGTCCGTATGCGACGGTTGTGCGGCTGTCTCCATAGGGCGGCGAGGTCAAAATGAAATCAACGGATTCCGCGGGTATGCCATGGTCCGTTGTCGAATCGCCTTGAATCAGCTTGATACGCGCATTTTCATCAAAATCCGTGAACAGACCGAGCATACCTTGGATATTGCGGCGTGCGATTTTGATAAACTCGCCAAGAATATCTATTTCAACTCCGTTAGTGACTTTGCCTTTGTCGCGTACAAGTTTGAATTCGTTATCTTTGGTAAAAGAAGCGCGGCGAATAATTTCGCTAAACGCGATAAAAAAGAAATTCCTGGATTCTGGGGTGTGACATTGTTGAATGGCGTACTTGAGCGCGTTGAGGCGGCTTGCCATGCTTTCCGCAAACCAAAAATCCAGATTCGAGTTAGCTGTAAAAGTAATTGGACGGACGGGATATTTTTTGAAGATTGAAATTATTTTTTCCAAATCGCGTTCCAGCGTTTCAGGATGGATCGGCGTTGTCTTGGCGCGTGCGATCATGGCGGCGAGGGGATTCAATTCAATGCCAAGCGCATTTCGGCCCAAAACCATACATTCGACCAACGTCGTGCCGGAGCCGCAAAAAATATCGGCGACCGTTTCGCCGGGCCGTGAAAACTCGACAATCAGTTTGCGCGCGACCTGTGGGATAAACATTGCTGGATACGTATGCAAATTATGGGTATACGTTTTTGTGTTTGAGCGTCGAAACTCCCATTCGCTTAACCAATCTGTGATTGCAGAATGATAAGGATATTCCATATCGTATTGGTTCGTTTTTCGCGGGGGCGTGGGAACTCTTGAAAGGCGAACTATAGAAGGTTCATCTGTAAACGCTTCAGTCTCGAACAAACCGCGTTGACGCGCTTCTTTGATTGTATGCGAGTTCTTTTTATAGATGCTTGGATTTTGCGGCGCTTTGATTGAATCGCTGTCGTGGACATATTTTTCTAAATCTGATTTGAGAAAACGGCGTTGCCCGCCAGGCGTTCGGCTTGAATGAATTAACCCGCGTTCTTCCATTCGGTAAAGCGTTGAAATGCTGACGCCGAGCAGATTTGACGCGGCGCGCGAGTTAAGGCGTTCGGATATTGACGATTTAGGTTCACGCATAATTTTCTCCACAAAAATTATACAACACTTGTCAAGACTATTCATGATTACTACATGTCACGTCAAATCCTTCATCTCGACCTCGACGCGTTTTATGCGACTGTCGAAACGCTGCTGAATCCCGCGCTGCGCGGCAAACCGGTTATTGTCGCGATGGGCGACGTGAATACGCGCGGCGTGGCGGCGACTTGCTCGTACGAGGCGCGCAAGTTTGGCGTACACAGCGCCATGTCGCTGCGCGAAGCGGTGCGTTTGTGTCCGCACGCGATAATTGTTCCCGCGCGCCACAAAATTTATTCCGAACATTCGCAGCGCGTGATGCAAGTTTTATCCGACGCGTCGCGATGGGTCGAACAGGTTTCGATTGACGAAGCGTATTTGGAAATCGAACCCGAACGCGATGGGATTGAGGTCGCGCGCGATATTCAGCGACGGATTCACGACGAATTGCAATTGTCTTGCACCATCGCCGTCGCCTCCAATAAACTCGTTTCCAAAATCGCGTGCAATACGGTCAAACCGCGCGGCTTTATCGTGATTCCGAATGGGACAGAAGAAAAATTTCTCGCGCCGCTGCCCGTCGGCAAAATGCCCGGCGCGGGACACGTCACGCGCGCGAAATTAAAAGCCAAGTGGAACGTCGAAACGATTGGCGATTTGGCGCGCGTGCCGTTGCAAGAACTGCGCGCCGCGTTTGGCAAGCACGGCGTCTATTTGTCCGAAGGCGCGCGCGGCTGGGACGATGCGCCGATTGTGACCGACCGCGCGACAAAAAGTATTTCGCAGGAAAATACGTTCGAGCGCGATGTGCGGACGCCCGACGTGTTGTATCAATATCTCGACGAAATGAGCGCGGGCGTCGCGCGCGATTTGGCGCGCGAAGAATTGTTGGCGCGCACGATTGCGCTGAAATTGCGTTACGAAGATTTCACCACCATCACGCGGCAAACGACGCTGCGCGCGCCGACCGCGGACGAGAACGTCATTCGCAAAACTGCGCGCGAACTATTGGATAAACATTGGGAACGCGCCCAAGCCGTGCGTTTGCTCGGCGTCGGCGTCCACAATTTATTGGAACAGGACGAAACGTGGCAGATGGAATTGGGGCTGGGCGAGTAGCGCCCGACGTTTGCTAGTTGGCAGGCGCGCGCGAGACGCGGCGGCGAAACGTCGCGCTTTATTGCCGCGCGGGCAGCAGCGCGCGCACAATCAACGCGAGCCCGCCGACGAGCAACACGAGCATGCCGAGCGTGACAAACAATGTCGCGGGCGCGAAATAGATTTGCAGATTGGCGAGGATGCCGATAAGCATGACGAGCAAACTGCCCGCGGTGAGAATCCATCCGAAGGGGTTGCGATAATTGAAAAAAAGAATCGCGACGCCGATGAGGAAAAAGATGAGCGTAATCCCAAACGCGGAAACTTGGCCGAATACGGGCAGATGCCAACCCCAAAAGGTGTTGGTGACGACGATTTGGTTCATGAGCATATAACCGCCCGCGAGCGCCATGATGACGCCGATAACAAAAAGACCAATCCCGCCCGGTGTGCCGCCTGCGCCGCGTTTCATAGCATTTGCTCCTCTGCGTTGGAACGACAAAATTGTAGTTTGTCTCATATTATAACGCGTGTTCCTCAATAACGCGCGCTGAAAACAAGCCCTCGCTAAAATGCGGACGCATTGCAAAATCACAAAATTCAGCGCGCCCTCGCCAAGTTTCACCCGTTTGTGTTAGCGCGGGCGCATAAATACTTGCGCGAGTAGAATGACGCCGAGCAGCACCAGCAAGAGGGGCCAATACGTTCCCAAGAACGCGAACGCGCCGCGCATGGAACTAAAAAATAAAAACGCCGCGCCGCTGAGAACGATTAGCGTTCCGCCTATAACGATGCCGTTCCGCAGGTTTCCTTCCATCGCGTGCATCAAAAATAAACCGACGCCAAATAAACCGGGCAGCAAGGTCCACATATACGACCAACTCGCCCAATCGCCGGTCGCGTTTTGCCAATATAAAATCGCGCCGACGCCGCTGACCACTACCGCCGCGACCAACCCGCGCGGCTTGCGCGTCAAGAGCGCCGCCGCTAAAAATACTCCGCCCAAGCCCACCAACAACAGGGGCCAGTTTGATTCATTGAGCGCATAGACGCGCAGCGCGGGAAAAAATTGGAGCGCCAGTAAATACGCGCCGAGTAAAATCAATGTCAGCGCCGCCACCGCGCGTCCCGCCTTGTCGGACATGATGAACCTCCCATTGAGAATGTGTCGTTATTTTCTCACAAAATAGAATTTTTGCGCCGCGCTGCGCAGCGTTTGCCAAGCTTGCAACTTTTACGCGCCGATTTGTGTATAAAGAGTGAACTATGCGCGAAACTCTTACCTTTGCGGCGCCGCGGTTGGCGTGGCGCGCGTCTTTGGCACGCAGAATGGATGCGCTAAACAAACTCGCCGATGCCGAACTCGTCGCGCGGACCTTGCAGGGCAATCGCGACGCGTTCGGCGAAATGGTGCGGCGGCATCAAACCTTTGCCTATAATGTCGCGCTGCGCGTCGTGGGCAATCGCGCCGATGCCTTGGATGTGACGCAAGACGCGTTTGTGCGCGCGTATGATGCGCTCGCGTCGTTCGATGCGACGCGTCCGTTTGCGCCGTGGCTGTCCGCCATTGTAACCAATCTCGCGCTGAATTTTGTACAGCGCAAACGTCCCGCGTTGGAATTACAAGCTGAATTACGCGCGCCGTCGCGCGCTGATCCCGCGCAGCGCGCCCTCGATTCGGAACAACAAGCGCGTGTGCGCGCAGCGCTGCATGAATTGTCGCCGCAATGGCGCGCGGTGATTGAACTGCGGCATTTTCAAGAGATGTCGTATGACGAAATCGCCGCCGCGCTCGAACTGCCAATCAGCGATGTCAAGAGTCACCTCTTTCGCGCGCGCCAAAAACTAAAGCAACTGCTCGAGGCGTCCGAATGAAAACGCATCTCGATTTTACGACGTTGAATTTGTATCTCGACGACGCGTTGGATGCAACCGCCCGCGCGCGGGTGGACGCGCATCTTGCCGGGTGCGACGCGTGCCGCGCGGAATTGAACGCGCTGCATCAAGTTGCCGACACCTTTGCCGCGTGGCGCAGTGAACCAATCCCGCGCGATGTGAGCGCGCCGGTGATGGCGCGGGTGCGGCAACGTCCTGTCCCCGGTTCGCGCGCGCGGTGGGGCGTTGCGGCGCTGGGCGCCCAAGTCGCATTGATTATTTTGCTGGTCGCGTGGGCTTTGCCGCAGCTCTTGCGCGCGTTGACGGGCGTGAATCTGCCGTCGGCGTTACTGCCTGCATGGAATTGGAAGCTGCCGATGTTTTCCATGTCCGCATTGCCGGGGGCGTCGTTTCCCCTGCCCGCGTTATCGCTTTGGATGTGGGGCGCGCTGCTCGCGGGCGCAGTCATTCTGTGGCTCATCGGCAACCGTTTGGTCTGGCGCACGCTTGCAAACAAGCGGGAGGCATTGCAGTGAATTTGGAACAACTCATCGTCCTGATTTTGATTTTGCTGATAACGGGTATCGGTCTCGCCGCGTTGACGCTCTTGTGCGATGTGATACTAATGCGGTTCGTGCGCCGCGCGCGCGCGGCGATTTCGCAACTGCCGCTGCGCGCGTTGATTATCGGCGGCATTAACTTTGTTTTTTTCGGCGTCGTCGGTTTTGTGTTGTTTGCCGTCGCGCAGGAAGCGGAGAACGGCGGCGCGAATGGGATTGCGGGCATCTTGCGTTTGCTCGGCGTCGTAGAAATTTTGGCGTTGGCGTCGTTTCTGATGTTGGGTTTGACCGCGAGCGCGCGCTGGGTCGGCGAAAAAATCGCGCCCGAAGCGCACGCGCCGCGCCAAATCATTTCGGGTATTGTGGCGCTCGAACTTGCTTCGCTTGCGCCATTGGTCGGTTGGATTGTGGTCCCGTTCGCCGCAACGCTCATTGGTTATGGCGCGGTGATTGTGGCGTTGGTGCGGAGACGGGAATGAGACAGCGCTTGGGGAAATGTGCGACGCTGCGCCGTTCACAAGTTTGTGAAACGCAATCGAAAATCGAAAATCGAAAATTCAAAATTTGAAATTCAAAAGCGCAAATCAGAAATCAGAAATTTTCGCGGAGGTCGTATGGGTATCGGTATCGGCGATATTACGGCGGTATTTGTAACGCTCGCGGCGGTGGGAGTGGTATTCCCCGGTTTATTGTTGACGTGGTTACTGCTGTTGCCCGCAACCGTAGAACGCGCGCGCGAACGCGTAACGCGCACGCCGTGGCAAGTTTTTTTCCTCGGCGCAATTGCGTTGCTTGGAATGGGGATGCCGCTTACGTTGTTGAACGCGGCGGCAGGGCCACTGCAATTTATCCGCATCTTGAGCGTATTTGTGCTGCTGGCGCTTATGAGCATCGGCGCGGCGGGCGTCGCGGCAATGATGGGCGAACGATTGCGCGGGCAAGGCGTGAATGTGACAACGCCGGGCGCGTTGGTGCGCGGCGCGGTGGCGTTGGAATTTGCAATGGTATTTCCGTTCGTCGGTTGGTTTATTGTTTTGCCGTTGATTGCAATTCTTGCGTTCGGCGCGGCGCTTTTTGCTTTGCTTCGCTGGACTCCGCGCGGCGCGTCCGCCGCAAACGCCCCCGCGCTGGGCGATGCGCGCCAAGCGACATAACTCGGGCCTGACTTTTTTTTTTATGAAGCGTCGTCAATTTCTCACGTTGAGCGGCATCGCCGCCGCATCCCTCGCCCTGAGCGCGTGCGCGCCCGCGCGCGAAATCGTCAAACGCACGCGTGGCGGAAATGAATTTGTCGTTACGCCGCGCGCGTCCGCTGAAAATTGGCGTGTGTTGGAACGCGTGACGTTTGCGCCGCGCGCCCAAGAAGTTTTGCGCGTGAATGAGATTGGACGCGACGCGTGGCTCGAAGAACAGCTTGCGCCGGAAACGCTCGACGATTGGGAATGTGATTCGCGCACGCGCGGCATGGATACGTTGTGGATGGACGCGGACCTTGCCCTGAATGTGCGGACGGAAGGCATCAAGCCCGAACTGCAAGGCGCGCGTGTTTTGCGCGCGGTGTATTCCAAACGCCAACTCTATGAGAACGTCGTCGAATTTTGGAGCGACCATTTCAGCATTTCGATTGACAAGTTCGATTGTCTCTGGCTCAAAGGCGTGGACGACCGCGAAGTGATTCGCAAACACGCGTTCGGCAATTTCGCGGATTTGTTGTGGGCGTCCATGCACTCGCCCGCGATGCTGCATTATCTGGACAATCAAGATAATTTCGCGCACGCGCCGAATGAAAATTATGCGCGCGAATTGTTGGAGCTGCATTCGCTTGGCGTGGACGCGGGCTATACACAGCGCGATGTGCGTGAAACGGCGCGCGCCTTGACGGGGTGGACGGTGAATCAAGGTTGGCGGCGCGGGCGTTTCGAGTTTAATGCGGCGCAGCATGACGCTGGCGCGAAAACGATTTTGGGCGCGGCGCTTGCGGCGGGCGGCGGGGAACGCGATGGCGAGCAAGTGTTTCACGCGATTCTGGCGCATCCGGCGCTGCCGCGTTTTATTGCGCGTAAATTGACGCGGCGTTTTGTGGCGGACGCGCCGCCGCCGGCGTTGGTGGAACGCGTCGCGCAAACATTTACGCAAACGCGCGGCGATATCAAAGCCGTGTTGCGCGCGATGTTTGATGCGGATGAATTTCGGAACGCGCCGCCAAAATATAAACGTCCGCTCGATTTTGTCGCGGGCGCGCTGCGGCAATTGGACGCGGAAACCAATGCGGGCGCGCCGATTCAGGACGCGCTGACGCGAATGGGGCAGCCGTTATTTCAATGGACGACGCCGGACGGTTTTCCCGACACGACAAACGCGTGGAAAAACAATCTGCTCCCGCGTTGGCAGTTTGCGCTTGCGCTGGCGACAAACGAATTGCAAGGCACGCGCGTAGCGTGGGAAAATTTGGCGCATGTCGCAAACGATGCTTCCTTTGTCGGCGCGTTGCAGGGATTCAGTACGCGGCTGCTCGGCTTTGAGTTACCCAAGGATGTTGCGGACGAGCTGCAAGCGCAGTGGCGCAATTTGGATACGGATTTGATTCTGCCGTCTGCGCTCGCGCTCGTGTTGGCGTCGCCGCAATACCAGTGGAAATGAAAAAATTTCAGATTTCAGATTTTTGATTGCAAATTGAAATGCGGCAAATCTGAAATCTCAAATCTTAAATTTGAAATGATAACGCGTCGTACGTTTCTCCAATCCGCGCTTGCGGGTTTGAGTTGTAGCGTATTTCCCGGCTGGATGCCGCGCCTAGCGTTCACGCCGCAAAATGCTGCGCCGCGCGGCGATGTGTTGGTGTGTTTGTTTTTGCGCGGCGCGGCGGATGCGCTCAACATTGTTGTGCCGTATGGCGAGGCCGAATATTATCGCCAACGTCCGACGATTGCGGTGGCGCGTCCCGATGATGGACGATTCGACTCGTCGCTGCGCGCGATGGATCTTGACGGATTTTTTGGACTGCATCCCGCGCTCGCGCCGTTATTGCCCGCGTGGCAGCAAAAGGAATTGGCGTTTGTACATGCGTGCGGCGCGCCGGATGAATCGCGCTCGCATTTTCAAGCGATGGAATTGATGGAGCGCGGCGTTGAAGCGGTCAGCGGGCCGGCGTCGGGTTGGCTCGGACGACATCTCGCGTCGCTGGATACGCAAAACAATTCGCCTTTGCGCGCATTGAGCATCGGCGAACGCGTGCCGCGTATGTTGCATGGCAATGTGCCTGCGACGGCCTTGCGTTCGATTGCGGATTTTCATCTCAAGGGTAATGGCGCGGCGACGCTGGAAATGCAGCGCGCGCTCGCGCGTTTGTATGCCGACGACGCGTTGTTGGGCGCGAACGGACGCGAAACATTGGACACGCTCGCGTTGATTGCAAAATTAAACGCGACTCAATACACCCCGCGTCGCGGCGTGCAGTATCCCGATTCGGAATTGGGCATGGGGTTGAAACAAATTGCGGCGCTGCTCAAAGCAGAGGTTGGTTTGGAAATCGCGTGCGTGGATGTGGGCGGTTGGGACACGCACGTCGCGCAAGGGGGCGGGGAAGGCGCGATGGCGGAACTTTTGCGCGATGTGGGCGCGTCGCTTGCGGCGTTTTACGCTGACGTGCGCGCGGATTCAGGCAAATTGAGCATTGTGGTCATGTCGGAATTCGGGCGGCGCGTGCAAGAGAATGGCGGTTTGGGCACGGACCATGGACACGGCAGCGTAATGTGGTTGTTGGGCGGCGGGATGCGCGGCGGGCGCGTGCATGGTGAATGGAACGGATTGCAGCCCGAGGCGTTGTTCGAGGGGATTGATTTAGCGGTGACGACCGATTATCGCAATGTGCTGGGCGAGATTTTGTTCAAGCGTCTCGGCAATCCAAATTTGGATGCCGTGTTTCCGAATTATCGCGTAACAATGCGCGGCGTGACGCGTTGAAAAAAATTGGGTCCCAGATTGGGCTGCGATATTTTGGATGTCACGCTGCCAAGCGCGGCGTCTAAAATGAAACGGGGTCTGCTTTTGGCAGACCCCGTTTTTTTTTACCGAATGTTGACGTTGAGAATCAGGGAACGGTCTGCGACGGTGCCGCCGCCATACGAACCTGCGACATAGACTTGGATTTTGTGCGCGCCGCTCGAAATGTTCTTGCGCCACCCGTTCATTGTCACAGTCAAACCGCTCGGCACAATTTTGTTGGCGGCGTCGCCGTCGCCAAATAATTGATACAAGCCGGGCGTCAAGAGATTGTTGTTGGTCGTGTTGTTGTCGAGATAGATTTTTCCGATGCAATAGGCGTATTGCCCGGAATTATCGGGTTGGAGAAAGGAACTCCACACGGCTTGGACATCCGCTTTTTTGCCGCTCGGCACATCAAAACTGACTTCGTTCACGAGAAACTCTTGATTGGCGTCAATGTTGATATAGGTATTGGACGAAGTTGCGGCAAGCCGCACTTGACCCGCTTTCCACAAGGCGCTGACTGCATCCGTATCTGCGAGCGCAACGGCGCCGCCGCCCAAGAGCGCGAACACAAGGCCAAAAATAAAAAGGTGCCAAACCTTGAGATTGCCGTTCAATACGTTCCGCATGAACCCCTCCTTGAGGTTGAATCTGCGGCAGACGGTCGTCGTCTGTCGCGTTGGATTGTGTGCCGCAGGCGGCGGAGGATGTGAAACTTGCCGGAGAGCATCGCGATTTACAAATCTATCCGGCGCCGGGTTTTGGTAAGGTACCGTGGTCGCAAGTCAAGCGTCAAAGCAAACCGCGCGGCAAGGCGCCGACGGTTATTTACTGAACGGAGCGATTTTACTTTATTTTTTTCAGAAAGGAAACCGCGAATTTTTCAGATTCATGGCGGTTGAAACGGTTGGGGTGGGTTCCGCATTGGGCGCGTCCACTGTTTCCGTCAACGTCGTATCCGCCGAAACCCAACAGTCGCCCACCGAACCATCGGGACACAGCACGCGCCACCACGTCGCATCGGCATTCGTGACGCCGGTGACTTGGACCGTTTGTCCTGTGTACACGCCGCCGACGATATCGTATTGCACGCCGGGACCTTTGCGAATGTTAATGTCCTGTTTCGCGCGCACATATTTTACAGCGGTCGCTTTGGTCGGAAAGGTGGACGCGGCATTGGGCGTGACGGTGACGGGAATTGGCGTGTCGCTCAAGACGCGCGTCCGAGTAGCGGATGCGGTGGGCGCGCTGGCAGAGCCGTTTGATTCCGGCGTCGCGGTGACGACAATGATGATGGGCGTCGGCGCGGGCGGCTGCAAGGCGGCGCAGCCGCTGCCCAATAGCAAAAGGGTCAAAGCGTACAGAAATTGACGCATAGCGCTCCTATGGACAAAAGGATATTTTTCAAGACGCCCCAAGCGCGCGTTTTGTTCCGCGCGCCGCGCGAAGAAAAAAAAGAACCCCGTGAAATCGCGGAACGATTGCGTGGGGTTCGGGCGGTGACTCTTGGGTGCGGCGACGTTTAGCGTTTGCGCGGGCGCAAGCCGCCGTCGTCTAGCAAATCGCGCGGCAGATCTGCATCGTCGTCATTTTCATCTGCATCGTCTTGGTCGTCAAGCTCTTGGAGGAGCAGCGTTTCTTCTTCGTTTTCAAGACCAATGTCCACGAGCAGCATTGCGGACCCGTTGGCAAATTCGAGTTCGTCCAGGGCATCTTGCGCGATTTCGGCGGCGACCTCGTCAGCGCCTTGAATCACGGCGACGAGCGCGCGGCGCGCTTCTTTGCCGCCGATTTGACCGAGCGACGTGAGCGCCGCGTTCGAGACGTCACGGTCGGCGTCCTCGACCAATTCAATCAGCCGTGGCACGGCGGCTTGAAATTCCAATTCGCCCACCGCGCGCGCGGCTTCAAAGCGCAGCTGCGGGTCGGGCGAATACAATTCTTGCGCGGCGATGCGTTTCCAATATGGGTCGGCGCTGCGTCCCATCGCAAATACGGCGGTCGCGCGCATTGCCGCGTCGTCGCTGGCGTACGCCGAAGTGATAATGTCGCGCACCGTTTCGTTGCCGAGATAGGCGACGGATTCAATCGCGCGGCGGCGCACCAACGCGTCGTCATTGCTGCGAATGACCGCGAGCAGCGCGGTTTCGATTTCGTCGCCCAGCGCGGCGGGCGCGCGTTTGGTTTCCGCCAGCAAAAGAAAATGGCCGAGGCCTTCGGCGGCGGCCGCGCGTACGCGCGCGGCGGGGTCGCTGCGGAGCGCGCCAATCAATTGGGTCGCGAGCGCGACGTCGTCTTCTTCCCACAAGCCATGAATGGCGTTGGCGCGCACGTCCGCGTTTTCGTCGTCGAGCAAGTAGCGAAAGATGCGCGAAAAGTCGGCTTCGATGCGCTCTTCGGCGAGTTCCGCCAACGCCTGCGTCAGGCGCGCGCGTTTCGCGGCGGCGAGGGTTTGCCAGACGGCGGCAAATTGCTGCATTTCTTGACGGTTCAAATCGGACAAGGCAAACAAGAGCGAAGGCGACAGCGAGAGCTCGTCGCTTTGCAAATAACGCAGCGCGGATTTGAAATCCGTATCTAAGATGCGTTCCGGGCGCTGTTTCATCCCTTCGGTCTTTCTAGCAACGGACATAATTTTACGCATGTCATTTGGTCAAAATTATAGCACAAAGCTTACAGCGCGCGGTGGGGAATTTGCGCGGTTGGGGCATCCCCCAAAGTTGAATATAATAGCAGCGTTTGTCGTTTAACGTCAAAGAAATTTCCGGCATATTATCAAGCCGATGAGGAGCACGACTATCAAGTGGAAAAACCTGCGGCATAACGGAGTAGCGTTTCCGCCTAAATATGAACAAAATCCGACCCTTCAACCGATCCGCATTAAAAATCGGTGGATAAAGGAATTGGACCCTCTGCTGGAAGAAATGTTGATGGCGTGGGCGAAGAAAATTGGGACGCCGTACGAAATTGACCCCAAGTTTCGAGAAAACTTTTTGTTGTCTTTGCGCAAAGCGGCTCAACAAGAAGGATGGACGGAAAAATTCGAAGATGTAACGCTTGACGATATTGATTTTAGCCAATTGAGAGAAATCGCAGATAAGGAAAAATTGGCGAATAAATCAGAAGAAGAACGTAAACAAATATCTGCCATCCGTAAAAAAGAGCGAGAAAAGCTAAAAGAGGACTTTGGAAAGGCAGAGGTATTGTACCCCGACAAGACAGAACCGGAGAGTGTTGAAATTGGGGCATATATGGTGGAACCACCGGGCATTTTCATGGGACGCGGGGAACATCCGCTGCGCGGCACATGGAAACGTCGTGTTACGTCCAAAGATGTTGAATTGAATTTGGATGAGGATGCTCCGCGTCCAAAACCGATGGATGGTGGTGAATGGAAAGGTTTTGTTCATGACCATGATGGGCTATGGATCGCGCGTTGGAAGGATGAACTCAGTGACAAGCTAAAATATGTTTGGCTTGCGGAAACATCGGATCTGCGCCAAAACAAGGATAAAGAAAAATATTTCAACGCGGAGGAACTCGAAATACATATTGAGAAGGTTCTGGAAAAAATCGGAAATGGGATGCGGAAAAGACACAATGAGAAAGAACGCGATGAGAAAGAACGCAAGACCGCGACTGTCGCATATTTGATTTACCGAACCGCGATGAGGGTGGGAGATGAAAAAGATGAGGATGAAGCGGATACGGTAGGCGCTTCTACTTTACGCAAAGGGCATGTTTCGATTCTTGAGAATCGAATTGATTTCGACTTTTTGGGCAAAGACAGTGTCCCATGGAAGAAACCGTTATATTTAGATCAAAATCCCGGAGTTGAAAAGGACAGAGACGAACTCTTCAGAAAAAATCTGGAAGAGTTCATGCGGGGAAAAGAATCGGAGGAACAGATTTTTCCAGATATTACTTCTGCAAGGGTCAATGATTTTCTAAAGCGGACGAACCCCGTAAAAGGGCTCTCTGTCACTGCCAAGATGTTTCGTACATTTCATGCAACAAAGGCGGTAAGTGATTATCTGTTTAATGAATCTAAAATAGAAGCTTCAGACCCACCACACACAAAGTTCTATGCTGCGAAAGAGGCAAATTTGCGCGCAGCTATTATGTGTAATCACAAGCGCGCACGTCCAAAAACGTGGGAGAAAGGCTTGCAGGCACGCAAAGATAGGGAAGCACAGGCAATAAAGAAAGAACCTAATTACGCGAAATTGAAAGAAGATATTGACAAACGACAATCTCAACTTGATAAACTTCGAGATAAGAGTGAAGCGCTGAAAAAGAGTCTTCAAGCGAAGGAAGATGAATTATCAACGCTTGAATCTGACGCTGTTCCAACCGACGAAGAGAAGAAGAAAAAATACGACAAAAAATACAGAGAATTAAAGAATAAAATCAAAAAGCTCAAGCGTCGGGTAAAGGCAAAAGAGCCAGGAATTCTCGCGAAAATTCTCGAAACAGAAGCGAACCTCGAGGAAGCGAAAAAGGCGCCGGAGCTCGGAAAAAAACGTTACGAAGAAAAGCGTGAAGCAGCGAGAATGGAGCGAGAGCTTTATGAAAGAGTCGATGACTATGCGCTCAATACATCATTGAAAAACTATATCGACCCGCGTGTTTATCGTGATTGGGGTAAGGACGTTGACTACGACTGGAAAAAATTATATACAGGAACATTGTTGAAAAAGTTCGGATGGGTGGATTCCTCAAAGCGTAGGCGTGCATCGAAAAAGAGAACCACCCCAAGAGAGAAATCCGAATAGCGCGCCAGCCAATTTGGAATGTGGTCGAAGTTGCACTCGTTCACTGGAGAAATGCCTCATGGCAAACACGGACATTCATGACTTTGAGCTGTTTCATGGTGCTGTATTGACAAAAATCATGCGCAGCGACCAACCTGTTGCATTAAGGATGATTGAAACAAACACCAAAGAAGCATGGTCTGCTTACATCATCAATGATGAAGTAACACTCTACGTCAAATACTCTACCAAGCCGATGCCGCGTGAGCGAGAAAGTGGCGCTTTCGTCTGGACATTCTCATTTACGCCTGACCAACTTGCAGAGCTAAGGAAACTTGGACAAGAGCATTTCGTGTACGTTGCTCTTGTTTGTGGTCAGCGGGATATTGCCAAAGGGTCAATGCACGTGAGTTTCATGGAACAAGCAGAGATTGATGAATGCATTGACCTCATGGATGAGGTGCAGCAAAATGTCTTTGTCAAGTTTGTGCCCGGCGGCAAGCTTCGTGTCTGGGGACCGCGTAATTCTTCGCGTAATCCGATTAAAGTTACTCGCAGTGGATTAGAAAAATGGAAAATTCCGGGATCTTGATATTGATGACCAAAAAAATGAGCGCTAACGGGCGTGGGAAATTTTCCCACGCCTGTTTTTTTCAGATAAAGGAGAACTCATGTTTCCGCATTTGCGCGTGGCGCGGCCGACGGACCGCATGGACGAAATTGTAAAATTTTATCGCGATGGTTTGGGCTTGGATGTGCTTGCGTCGTTTCAAGACCATGAAGGTTTCGACGGCGTCATGTTGGGCAAAGCGGGCGCGGCGTACCATTTTGAATTTACACACGCGCACGGACACGACGTGGGACGCGCGCCAACGCAGGACAATTTGATTGTGTTTTATTTGCCCGACGAAGCGGAATGGCGCGCGGGGGTGGAACGCATGACTGCGCATGGGTACGAACCCGTTGCGGCGTTTAATCCGTATTGGGATGCGCGCGGCAAAACGTTCGAGGACGCGGACGGGTACCGCGTGGTTTTGCAAAACGCGGCGTGGGTGTAGCAAAAGTGTAAGCTTGCGTACTTGAACTGTGTCGCAATTCAAAATAGAATCTGGGCAGTAAGAATGACCATGCCTCCGATGCGGCGCATTGAATTGTTGGGCGGCTTGCGCGAGCGTAACGGCGATGAGTTTTGCGCCGAGACCCTGATTCTGCAAAGGCGGCGCAACGCCGAGAATGGAAAGATACCACGCGTTGGGCGGCGCGACGCGTTCCGCGTACGGGGTCATTGCCGCGATGATGGCGCGATAATTTTCAAAACCGCGCGGCGCGAGAATTTTTTCGAGCGCCGCGTTTTTTGTTTGCTGCAATGTTTCCGCGACGCCCGGCGCTTGCGGCAGCAACCACAGCGCCGCGCCGCCGTCTTGCTCCGCAATCAGTTCCACCTTGCCATAGGCGCGCGCTTCGACCAGCGCATATCCAAAATACGCGCGTAACGAATCGCGCCACGTTGCGGGGTCGGCGGACGCGTCGGGCGTGAGCGCGGCGTAAAACGGGTCAGGATGCAACGCGTCCGCCAATGCCGTCAGCGTTGCCGCCGGGAAATCAAAACGAATCGGATTCATAAAGCCCTCTGTCAAAATGCGGTCAAATTATAAATTTTTGACGCTTTCTCGTCCACAAGACTCCAAGTGTTTTCGCCGCGTCGCGTGATTTGATAGCTATGCTTGCCACAAAATACTTGGCTCTGCGCGCGACTTGCGCCAGTCCTGCCGATATGACTATGCGTATTGAAACCGCGCGCGGGTGATGATACAATGCGCGTTAAAGATGCGCCCACTCCTAGAACAAGCGTACTGTATTTTTGGGGGAATGAAACATAATGCCAAAAGATGATGCCCTGCCTCCTTCCGGCGGAACGCTTTCTGCCAGCGGCGCCGCCAGCGCCGGCGGCACAGACCCGATGGCGCCGTTCCAAGCGCGCAGCGCCGCGTTGAAAACCAAGCTTGACGCGCTGCCCGTCAAGACGCGTTTAAGCGATGTGCGCGACGCCGCCGAAAATGTTGAAACGAGCGCGAACCGCGTCGCGGATTTGGCGAACAAGGCGCGCGAATTGGGTTACGCGTGGGAAAAAGATTTGGAACCGCGCTGTTTGGATTATCGGCGCCGTTGGCAGGATTTGAAACCGCAGGTGATGGCGGCGATTGAAAAGGAAAGCGCCGCGCTGTCGAATCGCGTGACGCAGGTGACGTATCAGGGCAACTATGCGCTATCGCACGCGACCACGCCCGCGAACGCCGATAAAGAATTGAGCGATGGCGAAAAAGCGGTCAACGCCTTGACGAACGATGCCGAAGCCGCCGCGAAAACCATTCGCGGAATGTTTGACAAATTTCAGACCGATTTGAACGCGCTCGAAACGCATCTCGACACAATCCAAAAAATGCTCGAACGCGCGCAGCAGTCGAAGATCGCGTGGCTGCCGGGCGAAGCGGTCGTCGGCGTTGTTCCCGCAAAATGGGATCGCAGCGGCGACGATGACGTGCAGGGCTATTTGTATCTCACCGATTTGCGGCTCGTGTTTGAACAGGACGAAGAAATCGCGACCAAAAAAGTATTTTTTATCGCCACCGAAAAGAAACGCGTGCAGCAAGTGGCGCTCAAAGCCCAAGTCGGCGAAATCGAAAATACGCAGGCGAGCAAGCGCGGCGTCTTTGGCAATGAGGACCATCTCGATTTTACCTTTGGCGGCAGCGCGAGCGTTCGCAGCGCGCATTTTCACATTAACGGCCAGGACGCAAACGAATGGCAGGGCATGGTGCAGCGCGTCAAAACGGGCGGGATGGAAAGCACGCGCGTTACGGCTTTGAGCGACGCGGAAAAGCAGCGTTTGAAAAACGCGCCGACCAAATGTCCGAGTTGCGCCAGTCCGCTGAACGCGCCGATTCTGCGCGGCCAAACCGAAATCAAATGTCCCGCGTGCGGCACGGTAACGCGTTTTTGAAATGTCGCAGGCACAGCCGAATATGGATTTGGCGCTGACGCTCACGAACGCAACGCGCGCTTGGTTGAGCGCCGAACCCGACGCTGCGACATTGGCGGCGCATGTGGCGGCGCTGGAACTTGTGTGGACGGCGCAGCGAGAAACGCATGACGCGGCGTTATGGTCGGCATTGGCAAGCGCCATGATACGCGTGAACGACGCGCCTGATGTGGCGCGCGTCGCGCTGCAAGACGCGGCGGCGCTTTTGGATTTGAATATTCAGTTGTGGCAATTCACCCATGCGGAAGCGTATCGCGCTGCCGCGCGTCGTTGGACGGATTTGACGTTGGCGCGTTTTGATGCCGTCCGCGGGTTATTTCCTGTGAACGCGTCCGCCAAAGCGAATGTTTTTTATGTGGATGTGAACGCGCGGATGGCAGAGGCATTGTATCACGCGTGGCGCGCGCTCGATGAACCGCAAGCGCGTTCCATCGCCGGCGAATTGTTGGGGCAGGTGAGCGATGCGTTCGTCGCGGACCAAGGATTGTATCAGCGCTTTGAAATGCCTGACGGCGCGCGGTCCGAGACGCGGCATCTGGCTGCGTACACGAACGCGTTGCAAATGTTTTTGACGGCGATGGAAACGACGGGGCGCGGTACCTATCTGAGCCGCGCGGGCATTCTCGCCGCTTTCGTTTTGGCGCAAGAGTGGGCTAGCGCGGCGCGCTTGGATTTTGCGGAACGCGCGCAGCTTGCCATCGCGCTGACGCGTTTGTTCAAATTTACAAAATCAAGCGCCTATGCCACGGCGACGCGCGCGCTTTTGAGTCAGACCGCCGATGTGCCGCCGAGCGTTGCCGCCGCAGCGTTCGCTTTGGCGCTGAAATCTTTTCGCGCCATGGCGTGACAAGCGTTCTGTCTTGCAATCGCCGCGGCCCGATAGGAAAAATGATGTATTGCCGCAGAACGGGATTGCGCTTGTGGAAAGTATCATGGCGGGCGAAATTCGAGCAGGTTGGTCCACTTTTTGCCGTTACGCGTGCAGGGGGCGGATGGCGCGCCCGCGCGTGCGATTTTGATTCAAGGGGATTTCTCCAAGGAGGAGCAAGCATGAAATTGCGTATGTCTCGCGCTGCGATGGCAGCGGTATTTTTCATTTCCGCGTTGGCGTTCCTCGCGTTTGCGCTGCCGCGGACGACTCAAGCGGCGGCGCGCGTCGAAAGCGCGCCCGCGCAAGTGAGCGCCCAAGCTGGATTTTGTACCGTCACTGTGCAGCGCGGCGAAGCGTTGTACATGATTGCGGCGCGCTATCACACCACGACGGCGTACCTCGCGCAAATCAATAATTTGTGGAATCCAAACTACATTTATGCGGGTATGACCTTGAAAGTTCCGTGCGCGCCGCAGCCGCAGCCGCAACCATGGCCGCAGCCGCAACCGCAGCCGCAACCATGGCCGCAGCCACAACCGCAGCCGCAGCCACAACCCTATCCGATTTGTACATACTATATCGTACAGCGCGGCGATTGGCTCAAGACGATTGCGGCGCGTTTCGGCGTGTCGTGGCAAACGCTCGCGCAAGTGAACGGTTTGCATAACGCCAACTATATCTATGCGGGCCAAAAACTTGCGATTCCGTGCGCGCAACCGAATCCGCCCGCGCCGCCGCCAGTTTGCCCCGGTTGTCCGCCGTGTCAAGGTTGCCCGCCGGTGTATCCGACGCCCAAACCTCCGCCTCCGACACCTGTCCCGGCGATGAATCATGTGGAAATCCGCGACCATGCGTTCGCGCCGCCGGTGATTACGGTGCATCAAGGGCAGTATGTCATGTGGACGAATCGCGGCAATCAATTGCACGGCGTGACGCAGGGGCTTTGTCCGAATGGACATTGCACCCCGACACCGGGCGGCTTCAATTCTGGCCCGCTGAATCCGGGCGGCACGTTTATTTGCCAGTTTACGCAACTCGGCACGTTTGCGTACTTTGATCCCGCGACCGGCAGCGCTGGCACTGTTGCGGTTGTGCCGTGAGTTCAAGACCTGACAGTTTTCCAAGTCCGGCTCTGCGCTGGTTCAAAACTGTCAGGTCTCAAAAGTTGTCATGAGCGCGCCCTCTTCCAAAAAAGGACGATTGCCCTGGAGCAAAACCACCATCGTCATCATTGCCTTTTTGGCAATCACGATTCTGCCCGCGTTTTTCGCGTACATGTTGACGCCGCAGGATGCGCGTGTCGTCAAAACGGTGCAAGGGTGGAACGGGTGCGTGTACACGGTGCATCGCGGTGAAAATCTGTTTCGTATTGGTGTGCGCTATGGCGTCACCTATCAATATCTCGCGCAACTGAATGGAATTGACAATCCGAATTATGTTTGGGCGGGACAGGTGTTGAGCGTGCCGTGCGGTTATGTTCCGGGCTCTAGTTCGAGCGCCTATGTCAATCCAAGCTCGCCACAGGATTGGCCCTGCCCATGGTCTGGCGCCAGCACATGGTCTTGGTGTCAACCGCTTGAAATTCCAACGGATTGTCCGCAGCCGATTCCGCACAATGTCCAAGTCGGCGATAATCTCTTTCGCATCGCCGTCAATAATGGTTCGACCATTCCATGGATTCGAACGCAAAATAATTTGTGGGGCCAAGTCTTGCGTCCGAACACCGTCGTTCAGGTGCCTTGTCCCGGTCGCGTAACGTATGGCCCGAATGTATGGACGCCGACGCCGCGAAGCGGTATCATTACCGCGACGCCGCCCGTGGTTACGGTTTCGCCGCCGACGGTCATTCCCAGCCGCGTGCAGATGAGCGCCGGGCGTTACACTCCGCAGACGCTCACCGTTAAAATCGGCACAACCGTAACGTGGATCAACACCGAACCGCCGGATGGGCCGGCGTACAGCGTCACAAGCGGCGTCGGCGGAAATCCGACCGGCTTGTTTGATTCGGGTTTGCTCCAACCCAATGGCACATTCATCTTTACCTTTACAACGCCGGGGAATTACGGTTACTATTCCACGACGAATCCAACCGGCATGACGGGTACGATTATCGTCAATCCGTAAAAGCTGGCGCTCATTCATATCAGGCCCCGCAGAGTTGTCGGGATGTGAGTATTCACAAGTAGAACGTGAGGCGAGTTGGAAAACTCGCCTCTTGTTTTTGACGCGACGCGCGTTTTTTTCTATACTCGTTCGCGCGTTGTTCGCGTGGCAAGTTATTTCCGCTGCGCGCGTGGGCGTTTCAAAAAACGGATTGGACGTTTCATCTTCTAGCTTATGACCCAAACTATCGCTATTATTGATTTTGGTTCGCAATACACCATGCTCATTGCGCGGCGCGTGCGCGAGCAAAACGTGTATTGCGAAATTTTTTCGCCGCGCGTGACGCGCGCGGAAATCGCGCGCGTGAATCCCGTCGGCATTATTTTGTCCGGCGGGCCCGCGAGCGTGTATGACGACGGCGCGCCGCGGCTGCCCGAATTTATTTTTGAATTGAACGTACCGCTTTTGGGAATTTGTTACGGGATGCAAATTCTCGCGCACGCGCTCGGCGGCCACGTTGTGCGTTCTCCGCAGCGCGAATTTGGACCCGCGCAAATCCGCGTCGTCAATGCCGCTTTGCTCTTTACCGCTTTACCGCTGACGCAAACGGTGTGGATGAGTCATGGCGACAGCGTGCAGACGCTGCCGCCGGGTTTTGAAAAACTCGCGGAATCGGACCACTGCGCGTTCGCGGCGATGGCAAATCCAGCGCGAAAAATTTACGCGCTGCAATTTCATCCCGAAGTCGCGCATACGCCGTACGGTAAAAATATCTTGCGTTATTTTTTGTACGAGGTGTGCCAGTGCGTCGGCGATTGGACGCCCCACGCGTTCATCGAAAACAGCGTCGCGCAAATTCGCGCGCGCGTCGGTGGCGAACGCGTCTTGGGCGCGTTGAGCGGCGGCGTAGATTCGATGGTCACTGCCGCGCTCATCGAACGCGCGCTGAACGAACAATTGACGTGCGTGTTTATTGATCACGGCTTGTTGCGCCAAGACGAAGCCGCCAACGTCGCCGCCCTCGCCGCCCAAGTCGGCATCGAACTTGTGGCGGTGGACGCGCACGCGTATTTTTTGGAAAAATTGCGGGGCGTCGTGGACCCCGAACGCAAGCGCAAAATTATCGGCGCCGCGTTTGTCGAAAAATTCGACGAAACCGCGCGCGCGCTGGGCGCGCACAAATTTCTCGCGCAAGGCACGTTATATCCCGACGTCATCGAGAGCGCCGCGCCGCTCGACGCCGCGCAAGGACGCGCGCATGGCGCGGCGGCGACGATTAAGACGCATCATAACGTCGGCGGTCTGCCTACGACGCTGCCTTTTCAATTGCTCGAACCGTTGCGGCATTTGTTCAAAGACGAAGTGCGCGCGGTGGGCGAAGCGTTGGGCTTGCCGCATAATGTCGTGTGGCGTCAACCGTTTCCCGGGCCCGGGCTTGCCGTCCGCATCATTGGCGAAATTACGCGCGAACGTTTGAACATTTTGCGCGCGGCGGACGCGATTGTGCGCCAAGAAATCGAACGCGCCGCGCCGGATTTGGATTTTCGCGTGTGGCAGTATTTCGCCGTGCTGACGCCAATTCAGACTGTCGGCGTGATGGGCGACGAACGCACCTACGAAAATGTGCTGGCGATTCGCGCGGTGACGAGTCAAGACGGCATGACGGCGGACTGGGCGCGTCTGCCGCACGACCTTTTAGCGCAAATGAGTTCGCGCATCGTGAATCAAGTGCGTGGCGTCAATCGGGTGGTGTACGACATTACGAGCAAACCGCCGGGGACGATCGAGTGGGAGTAACAGAACGACGGATGACAAATGACGAACGACACAAGGAGGCGCCATGCAAACGACCGTAACATTTTCAGTAAAGAGTTGGGATGAAAAAACCTACGCGGAATTGGAAGGCGGGCGAAAATTGACGCGCGTTCTCGCATCCTTTGCCTACACGGGCGACCTTCAAGCCGAAGGCGAATTAGAGTATCTCATGGCATACGCGGCGGATGGCACGGGACGCTTTGTTGGCTTGGAACGTGTGACGGGTTCACTCAACGGGCAAGCGGGGACTTTTGTCACACAGCATACAGGAACATTCGATCCGGCGAGCGTAAAAATAAATTGGCTGATTGTTGCGGGAACGGGAACGGACGCGCTCGAAAAATTGCAAGGCGGCGCGGATGTGATACTGATGGGGCATGGGCCTTATACGATGCAATTGAACCATGAACTATAAGGGGATGAACGACATTACGCGCAAGCCGCCGGGGACGATCGAGTGGGAGTAAATCTTTTATTTCGCCGCAAAGGGGTCTTGCAACAATTCTGGCGGCGCGTTCACGGGCGCGGTCAAAGTTTGCAAAAACGCTTCGAGTTGCTTTAATTCCGCTGCGCTCAAATTCAACGGCTTTAATTCTGTTTGCCCAATCATCGCGGCGGGCGCGCGGTTGTAATGTTCTAGGACGGCGGGCAAACTGTCATAGGCGGCATTGTGCATAAAGGGCGCGATGAATTGCGTTTTGCGTAACGAGGGCGTTTTGAACGCGCCGACAATGTTTCCCGCGCGCGCGTGCATGTACCGCAGCGCCGGGCAAGCGCGTTCGTCGTCGTCGCTGTATTCGCTCCAGCATTTAAATTCATCCTCAAAGTTGCCGACGGTCCCTTCCGCGCGGCCCAAATCCTGTTCCGTTTCCGTTTGCGGCACGCCCGTGTTGTGAAATTCGTCGTCGGAAAAAAGCGGCGTGTTGTGACAGCGGACACAGTTCGCTTTGCCGATAAATAATTTCAAACCCGCGCGTTCGTCGGAGGTCAAGAGCGCGTTGGCGCGCGCGGTATCATTTTGTTTCAACGCGTCAACATAAGCGTCGAAACGCGCGCGCCCCGGTAAAATTTTTCGTTCGTAGGCGGCGAGCGCTTTGCCCAGATTGGCGTACACGCGCGAAAGCGCTTGCTGTTGCGTCGCGTCCAAGCGAGTCCATGCGGCGCGCGCCGTATCCGCGCCGTTCGGCGCGGCGTGCGCGGGGATATTTTCCAAATTCGGCAGCGCGCCAAATAACGCTTCGTACGCGGCGCGATAATTTTCCGCGAGCAAATGCGCGTATTGGGCGCGGTCGCCGCCGTGTTCGTTGAAATGTTCTAGCGGTGTGAGCGCTTGACTCCATTGGCTATCGCGTCGGCCGTCCCAAAAGAACCAATGCTGATATGCCGTGCCGAGGATGCTTTGCGTGCGGCGGCGCGTGTCGGCGATGCCGCGCCCGCGCGCCCGCGCGTCTTGGAAATTTAACGCGGGCAGGTGGCACGCCGCGCACGAAACT
>WBZO01000771.1_pt1 | contig 28138 bp, 29 predicted proteins | sample 5204261 | NCBI WGS metagenome assembly WBZO01 (sample SAMN12412400, study PRJNA552823) | activated sludge metagenome | isolation source: activated sludge from anammox sidestream of wastewater treatment plant... | place: USA: North Carolina | collected 2017-09
GTAGACCTCCTTGATGACCCGATCGTTCAAGTCCCAGAACCTATAATCCTCCCGGTCCATCGGCTCAGGCTCTCGCAGCAGGTTGTCTCTCACTGCTCTCTCCAGATCCCGGGAGGGCACAATCACCAGGTTCTTTCTCTTCTCGATCATGGTCACCCCCGATGCCACCACTATCTTGCCCAAAGCCAGATACTCATTGAGCTTCCAGACGCTTTTGTCCGTGGAGTAGGGGGTGAGGGCATTCTCCTCCCGGGGAATCAGGCATAAGCTGGCTTTGCCAAGCAGTGCCGCCACCTTCTCATGCGGCTGCCAGCCCAGATTCCTGACGTTTGCCGGCTTTCTCCACAGATAATAGCGGGCAAAAGGACCGCCGCCCACAATCCAAAACTCCCTTTCCGGAATTGCTCGAGCAAGCTCCAGCAGTTTTCCGATTCCCTCCTGGGTGCATACCCTGCCGATGAATATTATCGGCCCTTTTCCCGGCTGGACAGCATACTCCCCCCCGTCGATCTCATCAACCTTCTGGCAGAAAGAGCGCTGCGGATAGTTGGGAACGATGTGGACTTTCTTTTGAGGGGCATACTCTTTCACCTTCTTTTCAAGCGGCTCATTGACGGTGGTGATGACGTCCGCAGCTTCTGCCAGCTCCCTTTCGAAGCGCTCGGCAAATGCCTTCCCTGGAGCTAGAAAGGTCTGCGCGAACTCAACCCCCCAGGGGGAGCGATAGTCGTAGATCAGCCTTTTGTAGCCCCTTCCCCGCAGCCCGGCAAAACCGTGATAGATCACATCCGGGACATTGAAGATATGAACCACATCCGGCTTATGGTCCAATGCTATCCTCTTCGCCTGCCTGGCAATGCTGATCCAGTTTCTAGTGCCGAAGCTGGGAATGATCACCTCATGCCCCTGGGACTGGAGGGTGCCCATGAACATCCTGAGCCTGGTGGTCCTCTCCGGCTGATTGGCTAAAAGGAGTATCTTCAAGACCCACCTGACCCGACCAGCTTCTCGATCAGATCCACGATCATAGCGCTCGCCCTCCCCTTTCCGAATACATCCTGGCGCTCATGCCTCGGCCGGAAATCCCTGATCGCAGAGGCGATATCCTCCCCCGGCCGGACGAGGACGTTCCAGCCGTCATTTACCGTCTCTATCCATTCCGTCGTGTCCCTCAGGGTTATGCAGGGAATGCCCAAGAGATATGCCTCCTTTTGCACCCCACCCGAGTCGGTGACGATCTTTTTGGCGTTCTTCTCTAAAAGAAGCATATCCAGGTATCCCACTGGCTTTATCATCCTGATCTTTTTTTCCAGATCATCCCACAGGCCGAACTTCTTCAGGTACTTCTCCGCTCGAGGATGGCAGGGAAAGACCACATCATCCAGATCCTGGAGGGCCAGAGCAATCGCCCGGAGGTTTTCTGGATCATCGGTGTTGGATGCCCGGTGAACAGTTGCCAGATAGTAGCTCCAGGGCTTGAGCCCCAGAGCCTCAAGGATATGAGATTCGCTCTCGGCAATCCTCTCGCAATCCTTTTGCGCGTCCACCATCACATCTCCCGTCAGATGGACGTTCTGGACAATCCCTTCTCTTTTCAGGTTATCGATCGCAGTCCTTGTCGGACAGAGGAGGAGATCAGAGCAATGGTCCACCAGCACCCGGTTGATCTCTTCGGGCATCCTCTTGTCAAACGACCTCAGTCCGGCCTCGATATGAGCACACTTGATATGCATCTTTGCCGCCGCCAGCCCACCAGCTAGAGTGGAGTTGGTGTCTCCGAATACTATGACTGCATCCGGCACCTCCTTTTGCAGGACCTCTTCCGTTTTCTTGAGCATCTCACCGGTCTGAAATCCATGGCTGCCCGAGCCTATGCCCAGGTGATAGTCTGGAGCAGCTATCCCCATCTGATCGAAGAATATCCTGTCCATCTCATAGTTATAGTGCTGGCCGGTATGGACTATGACCTCCTTATGGTCTCGCTTTCTTATCTCCTTTGATACCGGAGCCAGCTTGATGAAGTTGGGCCGGGCGCCGACAATGGTTGCTATCTTCATGCGATCAAGTCCCTAGAGTGCTTTCCCAGATTCGAAGTTCAATTGGAAGGGATCGAATACCAGGTCGGCCTCTTCGGGCTTGATGCTTTCAAAGCCCCTGGCGGCCACCTCATCATTGTTCAGCAGTGGATCGGCCACATAGACGTCCAGCCCTTTATCATAAAGAAGCCTTGCCAGTGCAAGGTTTCTGCTGTGATAGAACTCTCTGACCCCCGCACGGAATGTTATGCCCTTGATACAGATCTTGATTTCACAGAGCGGTTTGTTGATCTTCATGCATTCCAGCAATATCCTCTCCGCCCAGTACTGGATCATCTCATCATTGAGGATGCGGGAGGTATGAAGAAGACGGCATTTGTCGAACATCTCTCGCTTTTCCATCTCTTTGATCAAAAACCAGGGGTAAACAGGGATGCAGTGCCCTCCCACCCCGGTGGAAGGCAGGTGGATATGGCAGAACTGATGGCAAGCCTTCTCTCTCGCCTCGAAAAAGTCGATTCCCAGATCCTGACAGATCTTATAAAGCTCATTGGCCAGGGCGATGTTCACATCCCTGTAGCAGCCCTCCATCACCTTGATCATCTCCGCCACACTGGCCGATGAGACCAGATGGAGGTTGGAGATGAACTGCCGGTAGAGCTGATATGCTGCCAGGCCGCTCTCCTCGTCCGTGCCCCCTATCACCTTGGGAAACTCCCTCAGCCGGCTTATGCTATATCCGGTCATTATCCTCTCCGGGGAGTAGGCCAGGAAGAACTCACCTTCCCCAAGACCGCTGCACTCGCACAGCAGCTTTTTGACCCTGCCCGATGTCGTCCCGGGAGGGAAGGTGGTCTCCAGGACCACCAGATCCCCCTTCTTCAGTATCCGGCCTAAAGAGAGCAGAGCCTTATCCATAATCGAAAAATCAGGGTTATTGCTCTGGTCTACGAATAGGGGCACAATCACTATGAAGCTTGAGCAGTCTCTCGCATCTTCGAAGCGTGGTGTGGCAATGAAGCTCTTCCCTCCGTGCCGAATTATCAGCTCCTCCAAACCCTCTTCTTCGGGGATGGGGTTGGTTCCCTGGTTTATCAGCCGGCAGCGCTCATCATTTATGTCAACACCCAAAACAGCAATTCCTCTGTCGGCAATGACCGCAGCCAGCGGCAGGCCGGCATTGCCAAGGCCGACGACCGCGATCTTCGCTTTATTATCGGACAATTCCATAGTTCTTCTCCTTCTCCCGCCCTTCTCCCCTTCTATGCCTTTTTTATGTCTTGGTTATGCCCTCTTTACTATCTCGACATCCGTTCCACAGGATGAACATCTATACACGGTCTTGCTGCCGTCATCATGCAAAATCGTATTCAGACGACGGCCGCAGCGGCAGACCCAACCCCTCTGCCGGCCCGGATTGCCCAGGATCAGGGCATGGGATGGCACGTCCTCTGCCACCACGCTTCCCGCTCCGATCATGGCATACTCGCCTATTGTTATTCCGCATACAATGGTGGCATTGGCCCCAATGCTTGACCCCCGGCAGATCCTGGTAGCCAAGACGTGCTCTTCGTCCCAGATAAAGGCGCGAGGATAGAGGTCATTGGTGAATGTAGCCGATGGGCCCACGAAGACATCGTCCTCGATCTTAACTCCCTTGTAGACGGAGACGAAGTTCTGGATCTTCACATTGTCTCCCACCTCAGCCCCGATGTCTATGTAGACGCTCTTACCGATGTTGCAGCCCTTACCGATCTTAGAGCTAGGGCGCACATGGGCAAAGTGCCAGATCTTCGTTCCCTCGCCGATGGATTCGCTCTCCACAATGGCTGTGGGATGAGCATAATAGGCCTGGGACTCATCCTGAGAATTGCCTTTAGAATTGCCCTGGGATTTTGTCATTCCGATATTGATCCCTTCTTGGCATTCAATCCCGATTTGATCCTCTCGCAGATCTCCAGGTTCCGTTTGCCCTCTTCTGGAGTGACCGGGAAGCTCTTATTCTGCCTCGCGCAGTCCAGGAACGTCTTCAGTTCCACCTTGAGGGGCTCTACCTTGTTAACCAGAACCTTCTCGATGATGTTCTCCTGCATATACCTCTCGTCCTCTACCCGGTATTTTCCTGGTTTTCGGTAGACGTATACCTCCTGGGTCATGAAGTCGCCCTCGGTGGTGAACTCCTCTGCCTCCACATAGAAGGTGCGGAACTTCTTGGAGGACAGGCGGCTGGCGGAGATGGAGACCACGGATTCGGAGAAGACCGCCATCGCCTCGCAGACGTTGCGGCTGCCGGCGCTGAAGATCTGGTAGTCCTCCTCCCCTTTGAAGAGGACATTGAAGACTATGTCGATATCATGGATCATGAGGTCCTCGACCACTGAGGCATCGGTTATGCGGTTGGAGGTGGGATTATGTCTCTTGATGGAGACGTAGTCCGGTCGCTCGGCGATCTTCTTGATCTCCTCCACGATTGGATTGAACCTCTCGATATGGCCCACCCCTACCACAAGATCGGTCTTCTCGATCAGCCCCAAGAGACGCTCTGCCTCCTGGACAGTCATTGTGATGGGCTTCTCGATCAGGCAGTCTATCCCTGCGTTTATGACCTTACTGGCAGTATCGAAATGGTATCGAGTGGGAACGCATACGCTTACCGCATCTACCTTTGCCAGCAGCTCCTCGGGGCTTGAGCAGACGGTGGCGAGGTCACTGGCACGCTGAGCATTTTCCGATACGGGATCGTAGACGTAGACTGTGTCTACCCCTTTAAGCTCCGAGTAGACACGCACATGATTCTTTCCCATGGCCCCGACGCCAATAACTCCAACGTCCATGTTCAGTCCTCGAAGCAATTTATGGTCTGGGCGATATGCTGGAGATCAGAGGCGCTCAATGAGGGATGCACAGGAAGGCTCATCACCCGGCGGGATACGTCCTCTGATACCGGGCACCTATCCCGTCCATAACCCAGCTTTTGGTAGATGGGCTGCTCATAGACCGCTTTGGGATAATGTACTGCGGTGGCGATGCCATTGGCATTGAGATACTCCATCAGCTTCTCTCTGGAGACGGGGAAGTCATCTTCCACCCGCAGTACATACTGGTTGTAGACATGGCGTACATCCGCCGTCCGGAAGGGAACTGTCAGTCCATCGATCTTGATCGTTTTATTCAAGGTATCGGCATTCTCGATCCTCTTGGCGATGAATCCCTCCAGCCGTTTGAGCTGGCCCGAGCCTATGGCACCCTGAATGTTCGTCATCCGGTAGTTGTAGCCTATTGATATGTGGTTGTACTTTCCGGTGTCGCCGTGGTTTCGGAGCAGCCGCATGCGATCGGCCAGGGCGTCATCGTTGGTGGTGATCATGCCTCCCTCGCCGGTGGTCATGTTCTTTGTAGGATAAAAGGAGAAACAACCGGTTCCGAATGAGCCCGCCATCCTTCCCCCCATCATCGCACCGTGGGCCTGAGCGCAATCCTCCACCAGGGCAATATTACGATCCTCGCAGATCTGACATACGGCTTTGGCATCGAAGGGCTGGCCGTAGAGGTGAACCCCGATCACCGCTCGGGTACGAGGGGTGATCTTCTCGGAGAGGTCGTCTGGATCGATATTGAACGTCCTGGGATCCACATCAGCGAAGACGGGCACCGAGCCCTGGTAGAGAACGGTATTGGCGGTAGCAATAAAGGTGAATGCCGGTGAAATGACCTCGTCTCCCGGCTCGAGCCCCAATCCTTTAAGGGCCAGGTCCAGGGCCACAGTGCCGTTGCTGACGGCAATAGAATGTCCTACACCCAAATACTCGCTGAACTCCTCTTCAAAATTCTTGACCTTTTCGCCCTGAGTGAGCATGCCGCTCCTCAGCACCTCTCCCACCGCCTCTATCTCTTCTTCCCCCACCGTGGGCTTGGCTATGGAAATAAAATCTCTCATCAAGATCTCCTTGTATCCTGTTCTGGTCGCTATATCCTGTGCTCATCTTCACCCTTGAAAAGGCTTGTCACTAAAGCCCATTATCTTTCATTTCTGGAGATATATGGCCCCGTATGACCTCTGCAGGCTTGCCCCAGTAGCCGGCCTCAATCACCGTTCCCGGATAGATTGAGGTGTTGATCCCGGTCATGACTCCATGGCCCATGATCACACCAAGCTTGCGCCTGCCGCTGTCTACCTTCTCCCCTTTGAGATATGACTTAATGCTACCCTTATCGTGGCGCAGGTTTGAGCAGATGGTCCCTGCGCCGAAGTTGCATCTCTCCCCGATGATGCTGTCTCCCACATAAGAGAGGTGGCCGATCTTGGTGCCATTCATAATGGTGCTGTTCTTGATCTCCACGGCATTGCCTATTCGGACGTTGTCCCCTATGCAGCATGTAGGCCGGATATAGCAGTTGGGCCCGATCTCCGAGTCCTGGCCGATCATAACCGGTCCCTCGATATATGATCCAGAGCGGACGACTGTTCCCCTGCCGATGGAGATCTTTCCTTTCAGGGTCGCTCCCTCTTCCACCTCTCCAAGGATCCTGGGCTCGACCTGAGCGAGCAGCGCAAGATTAGCCTCCAGGATATCCCAGGGCCGGCCGATCTCCAGCCAGCTGTTCAGCTCTACGATCTCTATGGCCTCTTTGTTTGCCGCCCGGTTCAGGCCGTCTGTCAGCTCGTACTCGCCCCGAGTGGATTTGGGTATTAACCGCAGCTCATCGAAGATCCATTTCTTGAAGAGATAGATGCCTGCATTGGCCAGGTTTGAGGGAGGATCTTCGCTCTTCTCCACCACCGACTGGAAGATGCCGTCCTCCTCCAAAAAGACGCCATACCTGCCTGGGTCATCGACCTTGATCGCCGAGACCGCCATACCCTTGGCAGCCAGCTCCTTCAGTGCGCCAATATCGGGAAGAACGTCCCCATTCAATACCATGAAACTGTCCTCGGCCAGGCTCTCCGCCGCCATCAGCGCATGGGCAGTTCCCAGCTGCTCATTTTGATGAGCATATTCTATCTTCACCCCGAGGCTCCGGCCGTCCTGAAAATGATCCCGCACTGAGTCGGCGCCGTAACCCACCACCAGAACGAATCTATCAACTCCTGCCTCTTTGGCCCGGAGAACGATATGCTCGAGAAGTGGTCTGCCAGCTATTGGGAGCATGACCTTTGGCACCCCTGCGGTCAGTGGGCGCATCCTGCTTCCTTCTCCCGCGGCGAGAATGATCGCTTGCATTGTCTAACCCTGAGATCTGAGGATGCAAGGGGGATAAAAATGCTTCTGCAAAAAAACCGAAAAGGCTTTACGGTTATTTGTCCCAGAGGTCCTCATGTTGGATGAGTTCGCCCGCTATACCGCCCTGCAGCGCGATCAAATGCCTCTGGCAATGCTGCTCGTCTATCTTAAGAGGAAGGGGGGGTTTGTGCAGCTGAACCAGATCTGGCGGGAGCTGGGGCCCACCGGCGGGGGACCATTCTGGAACCAGACCACGCTCATCAATAAGCTGGACAAGCTGGAGAGGTTGGGGGTAGTGGTCATGGAGAAGAGAATCCTCCCCTCTCCCCGTGCCGAGGCTAAGAAGAAGACCAACACCTTTTACCGGCTCAGTCCGGCCACACCCCTATATCCCTACGTCTATGGCATGCTCAAGATCTACAAAGAAGAGCAGGACCGATACTCCTCCCAGCTGGTTGACAAGCCCTTAGACCATCTCTGTCGCCTGGCGGGAAGGTCGAGTGCGTCCGATCCCCTCATCGGCAGGGAGCTGGAGGTGGCGAAGGAATTGATATCCGAGGTCTTCAGCGTGGGCGGCGATGAGGTGCGGATGATGATCAAGGAGAGGATGGTCCGCAAGGGGATGATACGGGATCGAAAAAGGGCCTCTCCAGAGGAGAAGCCGGAGGAAAAGGCAAAATCCGAAAAAAAGGAGGATGTGAAGGCGCAGGCCGGGAAGGCCAAAAGGCCGACCCGGAGGAAGAGGAAGGAGGCGCCCGGACAGAAAGAGAGTGAGTGATCAGCTCTCAAACAATGTCTTGGTGATGATTTTCTCGCCATAAGGCAAGATCATCACCCTGATCATCTCCCTCTCGATAAGCAGTCATTCGACAAAGATTTGAGCATCAGCGAGATCGTCAGACAGACTGGACACAGCCGGGTTACGGTGCGGAAGTATCTGAATTCGCAGGTCCCTCCTTTGACCCAGAAGAGATCCCGGAAGCCAACCAAACTGGATGACCTCAGGGAATACATAATCGATAAACTCAAAGAGTGCCCTCTTTCTGCTAGCCGCATTTATCGTGAAATCCAGGATAGAGGATTACAGGAAAATATACAATTGTTAAGGATTTCGTGCATGAAGTCCGACCTAAGATCGGAGTTCCAGCGATATACGATACGAGACCAAACCAGGAATTCAAGCTCAGGTTGATTGGGCCGAATGCGGTTATATCGATATCGGTGGAGACAAAAGGAAACTCTACTGTTTCACCATGGTTCTTGGTTATTCGCGAATGAGATATGCCGAATTTCCTCTGCGAATAGACGTTTATTCCCTCATCCAATGTCACATAAATGCGTTTGGGTATTTTGAAGGTTATCCGCAAGATCTTCTATATGATAACATAACACAAATCGTGAAAAAGCAAGCCCTAAAATCATCGAATTCCACCTGGAATTCTCATTTCCAGGACTTTTTCGAGCATTAAGGATTTATTCCCCGTTTGTGTCGTCCCTATCGACCCCAGACCAAAGATTTTGAGACGGGATTTGGTATTTTTTCATACTCGCAATGTATTGAGATAGATCGAATTTGCGCTTTAGATAAGACCTCGGAGAGTCGGATTCTATAATATCTTTCAGATAGGTCCGTTGTGATACACTCTCTGCCAATTCTCCAAAGTATCGTGGCAAATGGAAGGCAAAAATTATAGTTCTCCTGGGCATAGGAAAATTGCAGTTCGGACATTGGGGAATCTTTGTGAAGATATAAATCAAATATATCCCACATCCCGCAGGTGGCATTTCTTTTATGAAACATTTTTATGTTGACATGATCTTTTAAGTGGAAAAGGGATATGAAGGGGCTTGAAATGAAATTATCAACGCTATCGCTTGACCACTTAGGTTTAGTTGCCGCGATATTCGATGCTTTGGGAATTTCAGAGGTGATTGATGAATCGATTCCTAAGACTCGTAACTGCAAACTGAGCCATTCTGCGATAATAAAAGCAATGGTGATCAACGGATTGGGTTTCGCGGAACGCAGACTGTATATATTTCCCAGCTACTTTGAAAATTTAGCGCTAGAACGTCTTTTTAATCCTGGTGTTGTCCCAGAAGATTTTAACGAGGATGTTGTCGGCAGAACCCTCGACCGGATCAATAAATTTGGCTCGACGGCTCTTTTCAATAATATAGCCATGAAATGCATGCAACAGCTCGCTTTTGGCACTAATATCTACCATATTGATACCACGAGTTTTGGTGTTCATGGCGATTACGAAGGACTGGACTGCAATCCTGCTATGGAGATAACTCTTGGTCATCCTAAAGACGGTCGCTGGGATCTAAAACAGTTCATTGTGAGCATGGTGACCAATCAATGCGGTATTCCTCTCTTTGTCCAGGCCCATTCAGGAAATAAATCGGATAAGAAAACTCTTATTGAGACGATTCAGATGTTCAAGTCTAATCTGGACTTCTCCGGAAAGAACTACTTTGCGGCAGATAGCGCCCTCTTCAGTTCCGAGAATATTCGTCTTCTTGGCGATAGCACTCTATGGATAACTCGCGTTCCAACAACCGTTCGTGAGGTTAAAGATCTTCAGAGACTAGATCTAGAGATGAAAACATGCTCTGATGATCGATATAGTATCTTTGAGACGGAAATTAACTATGGTGGAATAGATCAGAAGTGGGTTGTGGTCGATTCCAGAGAAATGCATGCTAGTAAGGCAAAGACTTTCGATAGACGGATCGGCAAAGAGTTCACTGAAGCGCGAAAATCGCTTAAGAAACTGGGATATATAGTTTTTGCGTGTGAAGCTGATGCCAGAAAGGCTGCAGATCGATGGATATCGGAAAATCCTCATTTCACACTAACTGGCTTAAGTATATGTGAAATCTCCAAACGCATCGACTCAAAGAGAGGCCGTCCAAAGAAGGATGAGCAGCTTGAGAAAGGCTATCTCATTGAAGGAGAAGTTCAGCGAAATGAGGCAACGATCGCTAACGAGAGATCTAGACTTGGCAGATTCGTCCTGGCGAGTAACGATAAGACTCTCGAGGGGGAATTGATGCTTCAATATTACAAAGGCCAAAACGCTGTCGAGAAAGGCTTTCGATTCCTAAAAGACAAAAGCTTCCGAGTGGCAGAAGTCTATCTCAAGAAAGAGGAAAGGATCGAAGCTCTATCCATGATAATGGTTCTATCTCTGTTGATCTATTCGATTGCAGAATGGATGATTCGGAAGAGGCTGAAAGAATCAGGAGAAACTGTGTTAAACCAGCTAGGGAAACCCACGCAATGTCCTACGTTGAAATGGATATTCCAAAAGTTCAGGAATATAAATGAGGCAATTATTGAACTGAAGGGATCGGTTCATCGAGAGGTCATTAATCTAAATGAAGAACAAATTAAAATTATCAAGTTGTTCGGCCTAGGATGTGAAAAATGCTATATCGGATGAGAGACATGCGGGATGTGGGATATATGATGCCCAGACCCCGAATAAAATCGCTCCATCTGCAATGTATATTCGGCTTTACCCTCTCTTTGCAATTCTTACAAAGCACCATATATCCTCGATTTATTGTTTTCAACACCAATCTAACAGGCGATTCGCATGGAGAGCCTTTGAGATGAAGGTTCAGGCGGCATCTTAAGGTTCTTAAATAGCCCCTAACTTGCCTAATATTATTACTAATAGGATTCGATAGTATTTAAAATATCGTATATGTTTAGCTGGCTAGTCTTGCGGTTAGCATTTGGAGACACCCCAATCCTCTCTGCCCTATTATTTATCGGCTCCACGTCAGGATTGAGAATGAACGTGAACCAGTAGTCAAACCCTATGCTGATTTTGCCGATGAATTTCCGGACCTTCCCTTCCAAGCACTCTCTATCTGGAAAATTTTTCGGAGAGGACGCCGCAATATGAAGCATCCAAATTATATTTCCGTCAAATATACATCACGATCAGGGGCAGCATCAATACTCCCATGGCATGGATCCGGTGGATGCCTGCCACTGGGGCGATCAGCCCCACGATGGTGGAGAGGAAGAAGACGAACAGGCCGAAGATGCCGGTGAAGGCATAGGTCATTGCCAGCAGGAAGACCAGCACAATGATGCAGAGCCTGGGGTAGTTCAGGCTGGATATGCTCCTGGCAGCCAGCTGGGCAGCGGCGATGGTAGCCAGATATGATGCCAGGACCACAATCACTGCCATAATCATCATCTGAGCCATGATGTTCTGGTCCAGGGTGAGGAGCTGCTGGATGGCTGCCGCAGCCCCGCTCCTGGGCCGGTCTATCACATAGAGGGCGACGAGCGAGAATAGGGCATTGGCCGAGTTCACCCCGGCGATGGAAACCAGAAATTCCTCTGCAGTGCCGGGGGACCCCAGGCGGGCGGCGATCGAGGCCACTGAGGGCGAGACTCCTGGAATCCAGGCCACCAGCGATCCGCCCAGGCCGCCGGACAGTACTGCCTTGGCAATGGTTGGGCCCGGCATCTTGATTTTGCTCTCCGTCTGCTTGGGAATCTGGACCTTTGTGGTGAGGCTCAGGATCAGGGATGAGGCTCCGAAGATCCCTGATAGGAGGGGGAGGAGAACCTGTGGCTCGAGATCCAGTGGGGAGTATAGCAGATCTTCATGCTCAAAGGCGAATATGCCCAGAACGCCGCTGGTAAGAAAGAGCATCCCTGCGATCAATTTATACTTCCAGTGAACCAGACTGCCCTGGCCCTCGATCCACGGTCCCCTCTCGGACTTGATCATCATCAGGGAGATGGCCAGGAGGAGAACGCCTACATACTTGACCAGGTAGTCGTAGTAGCTGGAGATGATCCAGGATAGGGGATAGACCAGGAGAAGGGCGAAGGCGATCGAGCCCGCGCTTCCCAGGGCCGAGAGGCGAACCGCCTCAATCCCCCGGCCCTCCAGCATCAATCTCTGGCCGGGAAGAACGGAGAGGGCTGTCTCTGAGTCAGGTGCTCCCAGGAATATCGCCGGGATAGCATCGAAGAACGTTTGGGAGATGCTGGCGGCGAGGATTATGGAGGCCATCTGAAAGGGAGTCAAGCCGAGGAGGATGAGCTGGGGAGAGATGGCCAGGAGCATGGAGGCGAAGTTGTTCAGATGCAGGCCGGGTGTCAGGCCGCTGATGATCCCCAGGGCAAATCCTAAAGCTACACAGAACGCGAGGGTCATGTCGATGAATTCGATCATTAAATTCGCCCAGACTAACTTAGCCTTAATTTATAATAAGTCTTCGACGGAGCATGCTGGAATATAATATCAAAAGCAATAATATCCTCAGCAAATATTATCAGCTAATACTATCAGCTACTTTCATCAGCTGATAGGCCCCGCAGCCAAATATCCCCCTAGCAAACCCTTAAATACTGGTGGATTGTCGAGCTACATATTCCGCACAGGGATTATTATGCCCTGGGCGCATGAACCACATGGTTCGAACGCGCACAAGACGCGTGAGTCGGCCTATTTCGGCCATGCGGAGGATTCAAATGACGTTTGAGAAGACAAACCCAAGGATAGTCCGCCTTATCGGCGAATTGAAGGCAGCCACCCGTGATACGGGCGCTCCCCTCTGGCGTGATATTGCCCGGAGATTGGAGAAGCCCAGTCGCAACTATGCTGCTGTGAACCTTAGCAAGATCAACAGGCACACCCAGTCAAATGATACTGTTCTCGTGGCCGGAAAGGTCCTGGCCTCAGGCAATCTGGAGCACAATGTAACCGTGGCTGCCCTCAACTTCAGCAGCCAGGCCATGTCCAAGATTCAGCAAGCTGGCGGCAGGTGCATGCGGATAGAGAACCTGATGCAAGAGCACCCCAAGGGATCGGGCATTAAGATTTTGAGGTGAGAGCGATGTTAGTAGTAGATGCAACTGGATTGGTCCTGGGGCGCTTAGCAAGCGTCACCGCCAAGAGCCTCCTGGCAGGAGAAGAGGTCAATATCGTCAATGCCGAGAAAGCTCTCATCACCGGGGACAAGGAGCACATCTTTACGGATTACGGTCAGACTAGGGCGCGTGGCGGCAAAGAGAGAGGCCCCTACTTCCCCCGACGACCGGAGATGATCCTGAAGAGGACGGTGCGGGGCATGCTTCCCTACAAGATGAGGCGGGGAAGAGATGCATTCTCCAGGCTCAAGATCTATGTGGGCATTCCCAGAGAGTTCAAGGGAATGGAGTTATCCCAGCCTGATGCTGCTAAGATGAGAACTGAGAGCAACAACAAGTACATCGAGCTTGGCGCCTTGAGCAAGAGGCTCGGAGCAAACTTCTGAGAGGTTCAATATGAAGATTATTAATACCTCTGGCAAGAAAAAGGCGGCAACTGCAAGGGCCACTCTGAAGGAAGGAAAGGGCATCGTGCGTATCAACAAGGTGCCTCTGGATATCCACGAGCCCAGGCTTGCCAGACTCAAGATTCAGGAACCGGTCGAGATCGCCGGAGACCTATTAAAAGGAATGAACATCGATGTCGTCGTCAGTGGCGGCGGGATCATGGGGCAGACTGACGCCGTCCGCACTGCAATTGCCAAGGGCATAGTAGAGTGGACGGGCGATACGGCACTGAAAGAGGCCTATTCCGAATACGACCGAAATCTTCTCGTCAGCGATCACCGCCAGAAAGAGAGGAAGAAGTTCGGTGGCCCTGGTGCCAGATCCAAATACCAGAAGTCCTACAGGTGAAACTGCTTGATACCAGTCAGGTGCTTTTCCTGCGGCAGAGTGATATCCCATGTATGGGAGGAATACCGGGAGCGCATCAAGACAGAGCCTCCCGGCAAAGTCATGGATGACCTGGGAATAGACAAATATTGCTGCAGGCGTATGCTGCTCTCCCATGTGGAGATAGTAGATACCCTGAGGCGGTACCAGTAGAAGGGGGTTGTAGGGTAGCCTGGTCCATCCTACAGCGTTCGGGACGCTGTGACCTGAGTTCGAATCTCAGCAACCCCATCATACTCTTCCTTTTGAGGTGGCTATTTGAAGGGCGAGAAATATACCAGATATGAACGTGCGCGCATCGTAGGAGCACGAGCTTTGCAGGTTTTCATGGGCGCTCCAGTATTGATCGATACAAATCATACCGACCCTCTTGAAATAGCGCTTGAAGAGATGAGACTGGGCGTAATTCCCATCACCGTAAAACGCAATCGCTATTAAGGTAGGTGAATTAGTTGGAAGAAGATGAGGTGATGACGGTAGCGGGAGAATATGAGACTCTCATACCGATAGATGAGTACCTCGCCGCGGGCGTACATATTGGTACTCAGCAGAAGACAAATGATATGATGCCTTACATTTACCGGGTAAGGTCAGACGGGCTCTATGTCCTGGATGTTCAATCCACAGATAAGCGCATCCGCCTGGCCGCCAAGTTCCTGTCCAAATACGATCCGACAAATATTCTGATTGTATCCGCCAGGCAGTACGGCCAGAGGCCTGCCCTGATGTTCGCCAAGGCTACAGGAGCAACGGCAAATGTGGGACGCTTCGTGCCCAATACCCTGACCAATCCGGCCTTTCGGGGATTCATAGAGCCGGATGTGATCATTGCCACTGATCCCAGCGGGGACGCTCAGGCGGTAAATGAGGCGGTTGATGTGGGGATACCAGTGATCGCCCTGTGCGATACCAACAATATGACCTCAAATGTCGACCTGGTTATACCCACCAACAACAAGGGCAGAAAGGCTCTCACTCTGATCTACTGGCTCCTTGCTCGCCAGGTGCTGCGTGAGAGTGGACAAGAGGACCGGTTCAAGTACACTATCTCGGACTTCGAGATGGAGTTCTGAGTCCGTGAGGCCTCCAGCTGTTGCCGGCCAGTTCTACCCAGGTAGCTCAGCGGAGCTTAGGCGCCAGCTGGATGAATTTATGCCTCCTGTAGAGGAGATGCCAATAGTGGGCGGCGTGGTCCCCCATGCCGGATATGTCTATTCTGGCCGGATTGCCGCAATGGTCTACTCCCGCTTGCCAAAGAGAGAGACCTATGTGATCCTGGGGCCTAACCATCATGGCTTAGGATCTCCGGTAGCACTATCTCGCGATTCATGGAGAACTGCTCTGGGGGTGGTCACGCCAGACCTCGAGCTGGCCGATCTTCTGACCGGGAGCATCATCGACCATGATGAGGCCGCTCACCAGCATGAGCACTCAATTGAGGTGCAGATTCCATTTCTTCAGAAACGGTTTGAGGATTTCAAGATCCTCGCCATCTCCATGGGAATGCAGGATGAGGAGACGGCAGTAGAGGTGGGCGAGGAGATCGCCCGGGCGGCCTTGAAGCTTGGGCGAAAGTGCACCGTGATTGCTAGCAGCGATTTTACCCATTATGAGCCAAGGGAAGTGGCAAGAAAGGTGGATTCACAGGTCATTGAGGCCATCCTGAATATGGATATCCCCCAGATCTACTCCCGGGTCTACCGCTTTAATGCATCCTCATGTGGCATCGGACCGATTGCGGCAACCATTGCCGCCTCTCGCCTCTTGGGGGCCAGCAGCGGCAAGCTGCTCTGCTACGGCACAAGTGGGGACGTGAGCGGCGACTATAGCCAGGTAGTAGGATACGGAGCGATTGTCTTCACCTGAAGAGGGCTTCTCATGACGATGGCATCGGCTCCCGGCAAAATCATCCTCTTCGGAGAGCATGCCGTTGTCTCCGGCACTGCCGCATTGGGAGGAGCCATAGATCTGCGAGCTAGGGCTATTGTGCAGAGCCTGCCGGGAAGGATTTTGATAGAGACTGACGACCTTTCACTACGAGGTTTTTCTCTGGATCTCTCTACCGGGGAGATCAGGTCAGCCAGTGCGGCCTATGCTACCAGATATGTATCAGCTGTTTTAAAGGAGCTTGGTGCAAGGGATGTTAGGGTCATGATCGAGTCGGACATCCCGCCGGCAGCGGGTCTCGGATCATCGGCGTCCATAGTGGTTGCCACGGTAGCTGCTCTAAACGGTCACCTGGGCCTGGAATTATCACAAAAAGAGATTGCAGCTCTCTCCTACCGCATAGAGAAGGAGGTTCAAAAGGGGAGAGGCAGCCCCATGGATACTGCTCTGGCCACATATGGCGGCTACCAGAGGATTGCAGATGACAACCAGCGTCTCGATCTTCCACCTTTAGAGATGGTGGTGGGATACACCAGACTGCCTCATGATACCTTTTCCCTGGTGGAGAAGGTCCAGCTCTTAAAAGAGCGCTATCCAGACCTGGTGGGTCCCATATTCCAGGCCATAGGAGCCATATCCGAGAGGGCTGCTCCTCTGATCCGAGAGCAGAGACTGAAAGATCTGGGCGAGCTGATGGACATCAACCATGGCCTCTTGGAGGCCCTGGGGGTGGGCTCCAGAGAGCTGTCCGAGCTAGTCTATGCGGCGAGGAATACCGGAGGAGCCTTAGGGGCCAAGCTGACGGGAGCGGGAGGAGGAGGATGCATGATCGCCCTTCCCGGGATGGCCGGAAAGGATGCATTATTGGTGGCCTTGAGGCAGGCCAGAGGAATGGCATTTGCAGCTATGATGGGCTGTGAGGGCGTCCGGCTGGAGGTTGCGTGAGTCGGGAGGGCGAGCAATGGTTCGGGTCTTGAAGATCGGAGGAAGCATTCTGACCGATAAGAGCTGTGAGAGAGGCGCCCTGCCCATGGAGATTGAGCGGGTGGCCAGAGAGGTCGCCTCCAGGCCCCACGATCTGGTGCTGGTGCACGGAGCAGGGTCATTTGGACATATTCCTGCCAGACAATATGGCCTGCCACAGAGGTTCAGTCCGGAGGGCTTGAGGGTGACCCATGAGTCGGTGGTCAGACTGAACCGTCTGGTGCTCGAGGCCCTGGCCAAAGCAGGGGTCGGGGCCCTGCCCGTCCACCCCTTATCCTGCTTGATCCTGTCCGGAGGAAGAATAGAGAGCTTTGCCACTGAGCCGATAAAAAAGATGCTGGAGGATGGCATTATGCCCATATTGCATGGTGATGTGGCCATGGACTTGACTCAGAGGGCAGGGATAGTATCCGGGGACCAGTTGGTAAGCCATCTGGCCAGAGCTCTCAAGGCAGAGATTGTGGCCGTGGGCTGCAATGTGGATGGGGTACTGTTCTCTGGCCGTCCCATGGCAGAGGTCAAGAGATCGGATCTTCCGTTAATTGAGGGAGCCATCGGAGGAAGCGCAGGTATTGACGTCACCGGCGGGATGAAGGGAAAGCTGGATGAATTACTGGACCTGGCAGATATGGGCATGAGCTCAATGATATTCAATGCCTCCAAAGAGGGGAACATCGTGCGGGCTCTGCGGGGCGAGGCCATAGGGACCAAGGTCTGGAGGCCGGATTGACCACCTCCAGTCGAAAGCTCGATCATATCAGAATCTGTCTGGACAATCCTGTGGAGTCTGAGGGAGTGGTGGCTAGGTCCTTTGATGATCTGGTGCTTGTCCATAAGGCTCTGCCGGAAATCGACGAGGCAGATATCGATACTTCCTGCCGGTTTTTGGGAAGAAAGCTATCAGCACCACTCATGATCAGCGCTATGACCGGAGGCCATCCCAGCGTCAAGGAGATCAACGTAAATCTAGCTCTGGCTGCATCCGAGCTTGGCATAGCCATGGGAGTGGGCTCGCAGAGGGCAGCTCTTGAGGAAGAGAGCCTGAAGGATACCTTCTCCGCGGTGCGGGATGCCGCTCCCGATATTCCGATCATCGGAAACATCGGCGCGGTGCAGCTGAAGCGGTCCGGACCCGGGATTTTGGATCAGCTGGCAGAGATGATAGATGCCGATGCTATCGCCGTTCATCTGAACTTCCTCCAGGAGAGCATTCAGCCGGAGGGGGATCGAGATGCCTCCGGGGTGGTCAAAGTGTTAGGAGAGGCAGCAAATGGATCGGTGCCCATAATCGTCAAGGAGACGGGGGCGGGCATATCCAGGGAGACGGCTGCCAGCCTGGCAGATGTGGGAGTCAAGATGATAGACGTATCCGGGCAGGGGGGCCTCTCCTGGGCCGGAGTTGAGACCTACCGGGCAGCTGAGATCGGCGATTGTGACCTGGAGGAGATGGGAAGGCTGTTTTGGAGCTGGGGAATTCCTACTCCTGTGAGCATCGTCGAGTGCCGATCTATCGGCCTGGACGTCATCTCCTCGGGAGGGATCCGGAGCGGCCTGGATGTTGCAAAGAGCCTCTCACTGGGGGCGAGCCTTGCCGGGACTGCCCTTCCCATGCTTAAACCGGCAACAAAAGATGCAAAAGCCGTGGTCAGAGCCATGAGCCCGTATCTGCGCGCTCTGAGGATCTGTATGTTCCTCACCGGTTGCAGAAGGGCTGGGGAGCTGAAAGGAGTCCCTCTTGTGGTTCTAGGAAGGACCAGAGAATGGCTTGGGGCCCGGGGTTATGATTTGAATGAGTTTTCTGCTTATAGAGAGTTGACAAAATGAAAGATATTGCGATAATCGCCGTCGGCGGCTATAATGAGATCGGCCGCAACATGACTGCGATAAGGATAGGAAAAGATATTGTAGTAATGGATATGGGGATCAGGCTGGATCGGGTGCAGATTCATGAGGATACCGATGTAGAGTCCCTGCATGCCGCAGACCTGATCAACATAGGCGCCATTCCCGATGACAGCATAATGGAGAACGTTGATGGAAAGGTCAGGGCTATCGCCTGCACTCATGGTCACCTCGATCATATCGGAGCCATATCCAAGCTGGCTCATAAGTACCATGCTCCGATAATTGCCTCTCCGTTTACGGCAGACCTGATAAATCAGGAGATCAAGTCGGAGAAGATCTTCGGGGTGAACAATCCCCTGAAGACCATGAACGCTGGAGAGCGTTTTCAGGTTACGCCGGATATCGATCTGGAGTTCGTGCGGGTACAGCACAGCATTGTGGACTGCGTGTTTGCCGCCATTCACACTCCCAAAGGGATTATTCTCTATGCCAATGACTTCAAGATCGATCGATCGCCGACATTGGGTGAGCCGCCAGACTTTGCCCGGCTGAGGGCCTTGGGAAAGGAGGGGGTGCTGGCTCTCATCACCGAGACCACCAATGCCGCCATCTCCGGAAAGACGCCGTCCGAGCAGATAGCCAAGGACCTGGTGATGGACGTTCTTATCGGCACAGAGGAATCCAGGTCTGGGGTCATGGTCACCACCTTCTCCTCCCATATCGCCCGGATCAGAGCGATAATCGAAGCAGCTCATAAGATGGGGAGAAAGCCGGTGCTCTTAGGCCGGTCCATGGAGAAGTACTGGGGTACGGCAGTGCGGACCGGTTATGCCCAGCAGGGGGAAGTCTCAGTCTTTGGAAGGAGAAAGTCGGTGGACAAGGCCCTGAAGAGGATCATGAGCGAAGGCAAGGACAAGTATCTGCCCATCATGACCGGCCATCAGGGTGAGCCGGGGGCGATATTGAGCCGGGTGGCCAATGGAGAGACCGACTTTCTGGTGGATTCCGGAGATCGAGTGATCTTCTCCGCAGGAATCATTCCCCAGCCTCTGAACGAGTCCAACCGCCATACTGTGGTGACCAAGCTAAAGATGAGAGGAGGCAGGATCTACGATAATGTGCATGTCTCCGGGCATGCCTGTCGGGAGGATCACTGGGAGCTGTTGCGGATGATCAATCCGGAGCATGTCATACCGAGCCATGGGACGCTGGCCAGTCATGGCAGCTATCTGATGATGGCTGAGGAGACTGGCTACTCTCTGGGATCGAATATCCATCTGGTGAGGAACGGCCAGGAGCTTCTCATCGATTGAAGCTTAATTTAAATAGAATCAAGGGATAGGGAGGTTGTGAGAAGGATGATGGAGGAAGAGCTGGAGAGGCGTGCGGCTCTGGTAACGGCAACCATCGAAAAGCTGCTCCCAGTGATGCATCCGCGCGGCCTGTATGAGGCGAGCCGGCACCTGGTGGACTCCGGCGGGAAGAGGTTGAGGCCGTCGATGCTGCTACTTGCGGCTGAGGCTGCGGGTGGAGAGGCTCTCGCCCTGGCTCCGGCGGCGGTATCCATCGAATTGGTCCATAACTTCACTCTCATTCATGATGACATCATGGACAATGCCGATGTGCGTCGGGGGAGGCCTGCGGTGCATAAGATCTGGGGGCAGTCGGGAGCTATTCTGGCTGGCGATACCCTTTACTCCAAGGCCTTTCAGGTTTTGGGGATGACTGCTGCCAGCCCGGAGCGGATCTTAGGGGCGATGAATATGCTCTCCCGAACCTGTACAGCGATTTGCGAGGGCCAGTGGCTGGACATGGAGTTCGAATCCAAAGACCGGGTGACTGAGAACGAGTACATGGAGATGATCGAGAAGAAGACCGGTGTTCTCTATGGCGCTTCTGCTGGGATGGGGGCGCTCCTGGCCGGGGCACCGCTCGAGGTGGTCAGGGCGCTGGATGAGTTTGGCCGGCTGACGGGCATGGGATTTCAGCTCCAGGATGATGTCATCGATCTTTTGACCCCGGAGGAGGTCTCGGGAAAGAAGCAGGGCGGGGATCTGATCGAGGGGAAGAAGACATTGATCATGATCCATGCCTTTGCCAATGACATAGTGGTGCCGGTCTTCAGCAAGAAGGATGCATCGGCAGAGGAGATCTTCCGGTCGATCTCCATTCTGGAAGGGAGCGGCTCGATTGAGTATGCCAGGTCCAGAGCAGAGGAGATGGTAGTACAGGGCAAGAGGGCTTTGGATGTTCTGCCTCCATCACCGGCCAAAGAGACGTTGCTGGAGCTGGCCGACTACATGATCCGCAGAAGGTACTAGGTCAAGCGAAGAGTGCAAGAATTGAGCCGGTATCGGATTGGTATCGGCTTTGAGTTCTTCTGATACTATTTTTATCTCTAATTCAAAATCATTTGCATCCAATGGAGATTACCTTTGCAGATATCGATGATATCTTTTCTGAGGCTCTTCGCTGAAATATGTGGGGGAAGTCAAGAAGAGAATATGGCCTCTGTTCCTCTGTTTCTCTTTGGTTGGGTCAGAGCATAGCGTTTCACCACAGAGGCAAAAAGATACAGAGAATTAGCGATTCAGGTTCACCCATTCAAAATAGCGAGGAACCTTTTCTGATTTGGAACGATTGCCCCAGCCTAACGATGAAAAAAACGGTAGAGGACACCCTAAAAGGACCATACGCAATCGAGCTTTCTTGGAGAGATATTCACTGCCCTCTGCTTTGGCAGTCAACCACCCTTCGCCCGTCCCGGAAAAGCATGACCACATTTTGAGCATCCTTAATGTCCTGGAGCGGGTCGCCATCCACTACCAGCAGGTCTGCAGCGCGCCCGGGTTCAATAGCTCCGATGCTATCCGTTCTCAGTGCCCGGGCGGCCTCAATGGTCGCAGCTCTCAGGGCCTCCTGTGGGGTGAGTCCACAATCCACCAGCAGCTCCAGCTCGCGGTGAACGCCGGCGCCGAAGGGAACGCCGTTTATGGGCGCGTCGCTTCCCACAACGATCCAACCTCCTGCAGCATAAAGCTCTCCCACTCGCAGTCTGAGCTGCGAAGAGATCTGTGGAGGAAGTACCGCGTCTGTGACTGACAGCGTCGGCGTAATTGGCACGTTTTGTTCCACCAGTCTGTCCAGGACATCCTCTGGCCAGCCATCAAGAACAGCCCTCGCTTCGACATGCTCCAATCCGTCAACCCCGGCGGCGAGAACGTCCTCCAGGTCTTCGAGGGTGCCCCAATGGGCGGTGACGGCAAGGCCTTGCTCGTGCGCCTCAGTCACAATAGCATCAAGGACTTCGGGGGCTATTGGTTCAAGGTCGCGCCCAGGCCCGCCTCGCTCCTGAACCACCTTGATGAGGTCTGCTCGATCTTCGCCGCTGGCGAGCTCCTTCACTGCTCTGCGGGCTTCTTCCGTGGTGCTTGGAAGTCGCACTGAGTCAGATGCCGGATCAACTCCAAAGGTAGCCACTGGATGGCCGCCCGGCGTCGTGAATATGGGGCCGGCAGCAAACAGGCGCGGCCCTTCCAGGGAACCGTCTCGAAGATGCCGGCGAAGCTCCATGATCCAGCCATGCTCGTTCCCCAGGTCCCGGACGGTGGTGACGCCGTTCTCCAGAAATGCACGCCGCGTATCGGGGTAGAAGCGCACCCAGTCGAAGACCAGCTTTGGCATCTCCAGGATGCCCGGCTCTTCATTGGCTTTATAAGTCTGCGGTCCCAGATGCACATGCATATCGATAAGGCCCGGCATCAGGGTGTAGCTGGTCAGGTCGAGAACTTTTGCTCCAGGTGGGATGTCGATTTTGCCCTCTTCTCCGACCTCAATTATCGTGCCATCTTTAATGAGGACCTCAGCCCTATTGATCGGTTCTAAGTCTTCTCCTTCCAGCACAGTCGCATTGGTCAGGGCAAGGTATCCCTCCTGTGCCGCTCCGGCTGTGTAAAGCGTTGCATTATAGCAGATAAAACAGCCTGCAACAAGGATCGCGACTACTGCAAATGCATCCAGCAAGATGCGCTTCAAGTGAAAGGATTCGCTCATTTGCTTTTCCCCCAAGACGTTTTGAATTTTCTGCTATACCCAAGCTTCATATCTCTTTTTTTCTGCTCTTATCTTCCATGCCGCCAATAGAAGCAGCATAACCACGCCAAGTAAGAAGACTGTTCTCTGAACCAGCTCGTCATAAAACATCGCCTCATCAAATGGCACTAAGAGGAAGGCAATCCATGCTCTGGTCAGGAGAGCTCCCCCAGCCAAAGAGAGTGTATGGGAGGCGCTCCAATCTCTGCTCTGCGACCATCGCCATGTCAGGGCAGCCAGCAGGCCTACTGTGAGGATGTTAATTATGAAGCCTGGCCAGTCGATCATGAACATCGAAGGGATGCCAAGCATTTCGCATCCTGTTTCTATGATGTTCGGCAGGCTCAAGAGCATAAAGGCAGCAGTTCCAACCACCCATGGTTTGGGCAGCCGTATGGCGGCAAAGGGCCGCTCTTCTAATCTGACGGAAAACGCCAGGGCGATCAAGGCCATAACGACGATGGCCGTTCCAGCCATCTGAAGAGCAGATGGGAAAAACTGGTCATCTATAGCTATCCCCCAGCAGAGGATTGAGGACGCCAGGATATACAGGAGCGATATAATAGCTAACCCGAGGTTGCCCAACCACGGCACCGTCCTGCTCCTGGGAACAAAGGTCTCAATTATTGCGATGGGCGCGCTTATGCTCCAGATCACATGCCCCAAAACGAAATACAGTGCATCCAGATAGCTGATGCCTAGTGCCGGGATATATGTGGGATTTGGCATGTCATGCCATAATTCTGTGATCTGAAAGGATGGATCGAACAGGCTGTGGTCGATCAAGCCCGCCATGAAGATTCCGAAAGCAAGTGAGAGCAGAATTATCGTCGGCCAGCCACGGCCTGTGCGGCGAGCGCTCTCTCGGATGATGATGGCTGCGCCACCATAAGTCGGCGCTAAGAGCAATAAACCCACCAGCATCTCGGTGAAGGTCTCAGACGAATAGCCGATGAGATACTCCGCGGTCAGAGGCGCCAAGAAGAATAGCCCGAGCACAGGTGCGATGCTATTCCAGAAGCCCAATCCCCTTTGAGGCTTTCTCAATCCAACTGTTTGAGATATCGTACGATCCATAGTCTTACCTCTGATCCGCTTTGGTTGCCCGATCAAATATCTCGAAGATCTCGGCACAGTAGGTCTCCAGGCCGACTATGGCGATGAGGTACTGATCTGCCAGATACTCGCCAATGGCCCCCTGGATAGCGCTGGCCATGGCATGGATATCGAACTCGCGGAACTCGCCGCTGGCCTGGCCTTCGGTAAGGAGCTGTTCAAGCGCATATACAACCGGGTCCTCCCCATCATCGGACAGCTTATAATAGGGAACGTTGTCGAGCGTCCTGGCATTGAAAACGATCTCGATCAGGGCGACGTTATGTTTGGAATGCGTTCCCTGGTATGCAAGCCTTGCCTCGATGAATATGCGCAGCTTCTCCCGCGCTGTACTTCCTTCTTTCAATCGCTCTGTTACATACGCGTTAGCCTCAGAGAGCAGTGTCGTCAAAGTCTGGTTTATCAGGTCGTTTTTATCGCTGAAATGGTATGAGATCAGGGGCGTGCTGATTCCAGCTCTCTTGGCTATTTGCGCAAGGCTGGCGTTTACATAGCCGATCTCATCGAGAGTGGCAATCGTGGCCTCGATTATCTGCTCTCGCCTCGCCTCAGCAATGAACGATTGCCTTTCGTCTGCTTCTTTATCGTTTGTCATCTCTTCTCCCTTTGGGATCGGCCCAAACGCTCTCGTTCAAGCGCCCATGCCTTTTTGACTGTATGCTCAATTTTTTGATCATGCGATCAAAAATCCGTTTCAGCATTCATATATAAATAGATTGTCCACAAGTCAAATTTCCGGGGAAGAATCCTGCTGGAGAAATCCTCCCCCAATGTTGCCCGGATCTAATTCCCTGAATCTATTGCCGTTTCGCGCTGTTTCGGGCTTCCCGTTGCAGAAGTTTTTACGGCTCCTCGCTATTTTGTATGGGTGAACCTGAATCGGAAATTCTCTGTATATTTTTGCCTCTGTGGTGAATCGCAATTCTCTGACCCAATCACAGAGAAGCAGAGGAACAGAGACTATAACCACTGCCTGGCCCGACCCGCATAATTCAGCGAAGAGCCTTTTTTCTCACGCTACCGCACCCAGGCTGCAATTGGTACAGCATACCTCTTTCATTATGGTTGCCGCCTGCATCGCTAATGCGATTCGTTCTCCTGTTCATAACGCGACTATCTCCCGGCCTGTGCGATCCTCATGCCGAGGGCGTAGGCCTTCCGACAGTCCTCGGGGAAGACCTCACGGTGTCTCTGTGCCTTTTCTGCCGGGTCAACCGCCGATGAGACGTATTTTGCGTAATCATCAAACTGCAGGGTATCCGTGACCAGAAGCGTTTCAGAGGCGCCAAAAATCCATTTAAGTACCAGCTCTGTCAGCCGGATCTGCACATCAAATCCCATCTCTTTCGCCCCCTTCTCGTCCGCGCCCATCGTATAGATGAACGCAGTCGAGATCTTTTTTGGGAAAAGTGAGGAGTGCTCCCGGTCATAGACGAGATACGGAAATACCAGTCGCTCCAGGAACGACCGCATTTCGCCCGTTGCTGTTCCCAGGTAGACCGGAGAGCCGAGGATGAATGCGTCCGCTTCGGCTATCCTTTGAAGGATCGGAGTGAGATCGTCATTCATGGCGCAAATCCCATAGCTCTTCCCATCTTTGAGCTTGCAGGCAAAGCAGCTGGTGCAGCCCCTGTAGTCCAGGTCGTACAGGTAAACCAGATCCGTTTTTGCTCCTGCCGATTCTGCGCCCCGGAGCGCATTTTCTAGCAGCGTCGCGGTATTCCAATTTTTGCGTGGGCTTCCATTGATTGCAATGACCCTTCCCATCAACTATCACCGTTGTGTCATATCTTCATTCATTTTCCTTCATTGAGGCGGCGACCTCATGGGTGGCGAAGATGCCGTTCAAGGCGGCTGGAAAGCCGGCATAGATTGAGATGAGCAGCATTATCTCGACGATCTCCGCCTCGGAGAGGCCTGCCCTGAACCCGCCGCCAATATGAAACCGGAGCTGCGATGGGGCCGTCCCTTTTGCCGCAAGCGCTGCAATGGTCGCGACCTGTCGGTCCCGCAGGGAGAGGAGACCCCGTGCATAGATATCGCCATACCCGAATGCAATGACGTATTTTGCGATGTCCGGGTTGATCGGGTCGTATGTCTCCTTAAGGATGCGTTCCTGTTCAGGCGCAATCATGGCAAGCAGATTCTTCCCTCTTTCATACCTCCCTTCGGATCCGGCGTGAAGGGAATCCGTCGGGAGCGCTTGGCCGGTCTCCTGCAGGACCTCGACAAGCGTCTTCATGGCGTTCAGTGTTGCCGGGAACCCAGCGTACCCGCACATCTGAATGATGACCTCGCGGATCTCCTCCGGTATGCAGCCGACATGAAGTGCGGCATGGGTGTGGACCTTCAGCTGAGGCGCTGCAGTGCCCATGGCTGTCAGGGCGGCAACCACCGCGAGTTCTCGGGTCCTGTTGTCGAGTCCGTCACGAGCATAAATCTCGCCGAACGAGTATTCGATGAGGTACCGGGCAAGGTCGGGGCAGATCCTGTTGATGGTCTCTTCGACCTGGATTCCGGCTTCCCCATCGATCTGGAGCAGTTTTCTCCTTCCAATCTCTGCGTAGTCTTTCATTGTTCCTCCCTTTCAGGCAAATCCATCATGCCAGCCCTACAGCCACGCAACCACGAGTGGCTTGCGGCGCGGAATCCCGTAGATCTCGTGCTGCGGGTGGCCGAATATCATCGCATAGGCGCTTCTCCGCCCGGCGGGGATACTTAGCTCTTTTTGCAGCGGCTTGTACGATGATGCCGCCATCGCAACAAAGCCGGCCCAGCAGGTGCCAATCCCATATGCAGGTGCCGCGATATCGAAGTGGGTGAGCGCAATTATGGCATCTGTCTGGGCTATCGTATTGCCTTCGGGTATTGTGGCAACGAGCAGGTGCGGGGCACCCCGACAGATAACATCGTTGCCGCTCTCCCAGGCCTCGAGAAGCACTGGGATGTAACCGCTCATGGGATGGTTTGAGCCTGCGAGCGTTTTCATCCATTCGATGGTCATGGCAGCGATCTTCTTCACCCTCTCCGGATCGTGGATAACGATCCATTCCACTGGCTGGCCGTTCCCCGCAGAAGCGGCGTATCGGGCAATATCGAGGAGTTCGAGGATCTTCTCTTTTGGCACAATGTCCTTCGTATAGTTCCGAACAGAGCGCCGTTTCATCAGGTAATATCCCAGGTCATCCGGTGCAATGTTTCCTGCTCCCTCAGGCAGGCGCACCTTCTCGTCCGGTCGATCGTTCAGTATGAGAGCCTGCGACGGGCAGTAGGCCTCGCATTGCCCGCAACCAAGGCACATGTTGGCTTTGGTGCCATCTACCTTCGGCAGTGTATTCTCATCAGCGGACTCGATTATACCAACTATGCAGACAGCGGAGCAGATCCCACACCGTGTACAGAGATCCTTGTCGACGAGTATAGTAGTCATGGAAATCACTCTTGTTCGCTTTTCTTTGTTATCCGGTAATCAGCTCGTGTCGGCTTATGTGCAGGAAGTGGGTACAGTTTCAAGTGGTTAAGGAGCTGTGCCATGGTCTGTCCGAGCGACTTTGCGCGGGCGAGGCCTTCCTCATCATGCAGGACCTCACCGATCTCACGCCCAATCCCTATCACAGGGAAGCCGGAGACTATCATCTCATTTGCAAGGAAAAAGTGGATCATGGAATCCGCAGTTCGGCTGGCTCCGGTACGCCGTAATGCGACCGCGGCGTTACCAACCTTGTTCTTGAATATGTGGCCATTTGCAAAGGAGACAAATCCAGCCCGGTCGATGAGCGCCTTCATCTCCGGAGTGACATCAAGGAAGTAAACCGGGGAGCCGAGGATGATCCCGTCAGCACTGCTCATCTTCTCGATGCAGTTATTCACCACGTCATCATCGATTACGCAACGCCGGTCGCGGTTCTCGAAACATTTGCCGCAGGCTGTGCAGCCGTGGATCTTCTTTCCGCCCAGGTGGATGGTCTCGATCTCGATTCCCTCATTATCGAGCTCTGCTAAAATATGCTCGATGAGGATCGACGTGTTGCCCTCCTTTCTCGGGCTGCCGTTGAATGCAACAACTCTTGTCATGTCATCTTTCCGTTCATCAGCTTCTTTCCGGCGCTCCACGCGTCACCGGCATGCTTCCCAAGCGTCCAGTAGCGGTTGTCGGGCATGGTCAGGAAGAGCGGGTCGATCTCCGGGAAATCAGGCTTTCCGTCTTT
>WBZO01001918.1_pt2 | contig 28126 bp, 29 predicted proteins | sample 5204261 | NCBI WGS metagenome assembly WBZO01 (sample SAMN12412400, study PRJNA552823) | activated sludge metagenome | isolation source: activated sludge from anammox sidestream of wastewater treatment plant... | place: USA: North Carolina | collected 2017-09
CGGCGTCCCGATGGGCAAGTACATCGTCTGCGGGCCGACCGCGTCGAAGACGCTCACCAAGACCGCGGAGCTCCCGTTCCAGGGCGCTCGCTACAAGGGGTCCAAATGAAGCGCCTCGGCAGTGACGAGCGCGGCGCGATCATGGTGATGGGCGTAGCGGCCGGTCTGTTCCTGATCGGAGCGCTGTGGTTCCTCATGGGGATCGCCGACACGCTGGTGTGGCGCGACAAGATGCAGGAGGCGGTCGACGCGGCCGCGTTCAGCTCGGCCACCGTCCATGCGCGCGGCATGAACTTCATCGCGGCGCTCAACCTCGTGATGCTCGCGCTCGTCACCATCCACATGGTGCTCGGGCTCGTCGCCGACGGCCTCACCGTCGTCGGCGTCGCGTGCCTGGTCCCGCCGCTCACCCCGGCGGCGCCGCCGGTCTTCTCCGCCGCGCAGGGCGTCCGGCGCGCGCAGACGGTCTACGACGCGTTCATGTGGCCGGCGCTCCAGGCGATGAACGCCTCGCAGACCGCCGCCGCCGTCGGCATCCCGCATCTCGGCACGCTCGCCGGACGCGAGGTCGCGGGCGACTACAAGGCATCGGTCGTCACCCTCGGCGCATCGAACGTGCCCATGATCCCGGCGAAGGGGCAGGGCAAGACGGCCGAGGCGAGCGATGGCCTCGGCGGCCTCGGCGGCGCGCGGCTCGGGCTGCCAGTCGCGTTCGAGCCCTACAGCGACATGTGCAAGCGGCCGGTCTCGTGGGTGCTCGACTGGGTCGCCGCCACCTTCCGCGGGATGGCGTTCGTGCAGCGCACGCTCGAGTGGGTCCGCGCGATACCGCTCGTCGGCGAGAAGCTCGCCGCGGGCGTCGAGAAGCTCATCGATTCGACGTTCAGCGGCGTCTCCGCGGTGATCGGCGAAGGGCTCGTCACCCTCGAGTGCTCGAGCGGCGGCGGCGAGGGAAAGCTCTCCAAGTCGCTCGCGGCGATACGGCGCAAGCTGACGCTCTTCCCGCTGGGGGCGCGTCCGGACGCACGCTGGGGACAGCCGGGGGCGAAGAAGATCTGGGGAGCGGCCGAGAACGGCTCGCAGTGGATGCAGGTCTGGGCGTCCACCGTGGGCGCGAGCAAGACCGACGACGAGGAGCGCAAGGTCGCCATCGCGCGCCGCAAGTTCGGCGACGTGAAGAAGACGACCGTCACCGGCCGCTTCGTCGCGCAGGCCGAGTTCTTCTACGACTGCGGCTCGAGCAGCGCGGAGTGGAGCAGCATCTCCTGCAACGGCAGCCTCGGCGAGACGCAGTTCACCATGTACAACATGAAATGGAAGGCGCGCCTGCGCCGCTTCCGCGAGGCGAGCTTCTCGCAGTTCCTCTTCGACAGCGCGGTCGCGGGCATCGACGGGCTCGGCGGCTTCGACAAGGTCATCGCGAAGATCCCCGGCGCCGACAAGAAGCTCGGCGGGATCATCGACGTCGGCGGCCTGATCAGGGGCGTGCTCGACGACTACGTGACCAATCCGATCCGCGACGCGCTCGGCAGCTCGCCGAACGACGACATCCTTCACTGAGGAGCAGCACCATGGCGAACCGCAAGCACCGCTCGAGGATGCGTGGCGCGGCGATGGTCGAGGGCGCGGTCGTGCTCCCGATGCTGGCCGTCTTCTTCGGCGTGATGATGTACGTGCACAACGCGTATCTGAAGAAGCAGATCGTGATGAGCGAGACGCGCTTCAAGGCGTTCTCGAACGCGGCGCACGCGTGCATGGGCGCCGACTCGTCGAGCGGCGCGCAGCACGGGATCGACGCCGGAAGGATCCCGGTCGAGGGAGACGCCCCCGATCAGGACAAGACCGAGTCACTGAAGACGACGTGGCTCGAGACGAAGGCGAACACCACCGCGGTCGCCGTGGCGATGGGCCACGCGCGCCGGGTCGAAGCGCGCTCGGCCGTGTACTGCAATCCGGTCACCTACGGCGCGGCCGACCTGCCGGGCGCCGCCGCGGGCGCGCTCGCGAAGGTCGCAGGCGCCGTGACCAAGGGGCTGTGGAAGGCCCTGAAGTTCGCCGGACACGCCATCCAGTACGTCGCCCAGTGGGCGATGGGCTGGATCTGAGGAGGAGAGACCGATGTTCGTCCTGCTCTTGAAGGCGTGGTCGAAGAAGCGGAGCGGCTCGCGGCGGCTCCAGCGCGTGAAGGGCGTGATGCGCGCCGCGCTCGTGCTCGCCGTGATGACGACGGCGATCTCGCTGATCGGCGCCCGCCGTGCGCGGGCCGAGCTCGCGCAGGTGGGGCTCCGCGTGGGCAAGGACCTGATGCCGCTCGTCGACGTGCTCGGCGGTGCATCGAAGGTCTCGCTCAACGGGCAGAAGATCCTGATCAAGTACGACGGGAGCACGAAGCCGGTGCGCGAGGTGCTCGATGCGGCCGAGGCGGCGTGCCGGGAGGGAGGCGTTCGTGCGCCGTCGCACGATACGAGGGCGAAGGATCTCGAGACGGCCATCCTCCGCGTCGCCGACTTCGGCGTGATGCGCACCGGCGACGATCGCGAGGGCCTGGTGCTCTGTTTCGCGAAGGGCGAGGGCACGCCCGACGACCTCCGCACGCAGATCGACGAGCTCCAGAAGACGGGCGACCTCGGGAGCCTCGGGAAGATGCGCTACGTGTACGCGCGCCGCGACGGCGACGCGACCGCCGTGCTCGCGGCGATCACCGACGACTCCTTCAGCATCGGCGCGTTCGAGGCGAACCCCGAGACCGACGCGCCGGGCAGCGACGATCCGGCGCTCCCGCGGCCGAAGCGCTCGGTGCGCTTCCTGTCCGCCGAGCTCGAGGGCACGCCCTACGCGACGCGCGGCTATCGCACGAGGCTCCCGGAGGACGAGGTGCGCGCGGACTTCGATCGAGGGATGGTCGAGCGCGGGTTCACCGCCCTCGCGATCGACGCGAAGAGCGGCCTCCGGACGAACGCGTACCTGAAGGACGGCGTGATGGTGACGTTCGCGACGGTGAAGGACAGGAGCGGCGACACGCTCGTCTCGATCGGATCGCTCGGCGCCGATCCGCGTCCGCCGATGCACCAGGGTGGGCGCTAGAGCAGCTTCCGCGCGGGCAGCACCACGTTCGACACGAGGACGCCGATGACGAGCGCGGCGCCCACGAGCGACATGTTGAAGCCCTTCGCGGCGCCCTCGACGACCTGACCGTGGAGGAAGTCGCCGAGGCTGAGGAAGCCGAAGCTCCCGGGCACGAGGAGCATCATCCCCGGGAGCTGGAAGAGCTGCGCCGGGCGGTCCGTCGCGCGCGCGAGCCCGTTCGCGAGGACGCACACCGCGAGCGCGGCGCAGAACGCCGCGACGTGCATCGGCAGATGCCGCACGGCGATCGCCGTCACCGCGTATCCGGTCGCGCCGGACGCGAGCGCGGCCCAGAGGAAGCGCTTCGGCATCTGGAAGATGACGCCGAACGCGAGCGACGACGCGACGAGGGCAGCGGCTTGCCACGGCAGCCCGAGCGGCTCGTGCGGGTGTGCGGCGACCGGCGCGAAGCGGGCGATCTCCTGCATCCCGGCGACGAGCGCGACGCCGAACAGGATGAGCAGCAGCGTCACCGCCGACTCCATCAGCCGCGCGCCGCCCGAGACCAGGTTCTTCTGCGCCACCTCCGCGAGGCCGGTGGTGAACGTCATGCCGGGGAACAACGAGATGGCGCCGGCGAGGACGACGACCTCGGGCGTGGTCTGGTGCCAGACGCGCGTGGCGATGCCCGCGCACGCCGCGGCGAAGAGGCCGCCGAGGAAGTCGTTGAGCAGCCGCTGCGCGTGGCGGGCCGAGAGCACGGTGCGGGCGCCGCCGATCACCGCGCCGACGAGGGCCGCGACCAGCACGTCGATCGCCGTGCCGCGGAAGAACACCGCCGCCGCCCCGGAGGAGACGATCGTCGCCGCCCAGACCATCGTCTTCGACCAGACCGGAGGCTTCGCGACGACCTCACGGATGCGCGCGCGCGCGCGCTCGATCGTCGAGCGCTTCGCCGCCACGTCGTTGAAGATCTCGTCGACGAGCGCGAGGCGATCGAGATCGACGCCCCAGTCGGACACGCGCGTCATGCGATGGACCTCGGGCACGACCTCGCCGACCTTCCGGTCCTTCGGGACGATGCGGAGGAACAGCCCGGTGGGCAGCGCGAACGGCTCGGCGCGGAAGCCCTCGAGGTCGGCGACGAGACGGATCACGTCCTCGAGGCGGTAGCTGGGGCAGCCGAACGACGCGAGCGTCGCCCCGATGTCGAGGAGATAGTCGGCGAGCTCTTCGCGCGAACGCGTCCGCGCGGATGGGACGGGCGTCTCGGAGCTCATGCCGCGCGGACGAGCGGACGCGGCGGGCGCATCGGATCGGGCGCGCTCATCCCGCGGAGGTGCTCGAAGAGGATCGCCTCGTCCTCGAGGCCGAGCCCCACGAACTCGAGACCGAGGCACGTCCCGATGTCTCCCGGCCGCCGGCCATGGAGCACGCGGGCGACGACCGCCATCGCGTCGAACCACTTGTTCGAGCGCGGCGGCTTGAACGAGACGACGACCTCTTCGCCCGTCAGGACGCGGCGGGACGCGCGGACGAGCATGCCCTTCGTCGAGAGATCGAGCGCGAGATCACCGACGAGGACGAAGTCGTGCTCGCGGACGACCTGGCAGTCGAGACGGACGAAACGACGGAACGCGCGGCGGACCGGCTCGGCGACGAACATGGGGACAGCCTCCTGAACCGTCCCATCGTAGGTAGGACAATGTGTGCCAGCCAAATTTGCGGCACGAACGGGCCGAATTCAGGGAAACAGACGGCGGATCTCGTGGCCGTCCCGTACGTCCTCGACCGTCGCGTAGCGCGCGGCGAGATCGAGACGGACGTAGCGCTTGTTCGCGCGCGGCGCGCCGAAGATGACCGGGCACAGCTGGTGTCGACCCTCGACGAAGAAGCCGGCGCGATCGCGATCGTGGCCGTGGATGACGACTCCGAGGGTGAGCCCGGCCGACACCGAGACCTGCTCGAGCATCTTCCGCGAGACCGCGTCGGGCTGTCCGTAGCTCCCGAGCAGCGAGCGCATCACGCTCCGCTGCGCGTACTTCATCTCGCGAACGTCGAGCGGCACGTCGTCGAGGACGCGGAGATCGGAGAGCGAATCGTCCGGCGATCCGTGCGTGAGGAGGACGCCGCACGGCGCCGCGACAGCGAGGAGCGCGTCGCCGAACAGAGCGCGCAGCCGTCCCCGCTCCTCCTCCGAGAGCCGCGACTCCAGCGCCTCGACCTCGTCGTCGTGGAACTTCCTCGTGTGGTGACCGCCGACGTGGCCGTGATCGTGGTTGCCGAGCACGAAGTGCACGTGGCCGGGCGCCTCCTCGCAGAGCGCGCGGATCCGGTCGACGATCTCCATCGATCCGTCCGCGTAGTCGTAGAGCTCCGGCTCGCTCGCCCGCGCCTCGTCGTCCGGGCCGTGCACGACGTCGCCGAGGATCACCCAGTGGGTCTCGGGCTCTCCCGTGCGCTCCGCGCGGAAGATCTCCTCGAGGCGCGCGAAGTCCTCCACGTTGCCGTGGACGTCGGTGTTCACGAGCAGCACGCCCCGGTCGGGGAGGACGAGGTGCCGCCGGCCCATGGCGGAATCGTAGCGCTCGACCTCCCCCTCGAGGAACGGGGACGTTCAGCGTTCGAGCCTCACCGCCGTCCCGTAGGCGAGGACCTCGGTCGCGCCCTGCATGAACTCGGTCGCGTCGTAGCGCATGCCGATGATCGCATGGGCGCCGATCTGCTCGGCGTGCTCGAGCATGAGCAGGTACGCGTCCTGTCGGGCGGTCTCGCAGACCTCGACGTACTCTTGGATGTTGCCCCCGGCGAGCTGCTTGAAGGCACCGACGAGCCCCTGACCGATGCTGGCTGCGCGGACGACGATGCCCCGGACCACGCCGAGGTACTGGACGACGCGGAAGCCGGCCACGTCGTTGCCGGTCGTCACGATGATCGAAGAGGGGGAGCCCACTCCGCCGCGGTAGGCGTCTTGTGTCGACATGCCCGGGAGCGTCGGCTAGAGCGCGGAGGAACACAAGGAGCAGCGTGGCCGACGACGACGATCGAGAACATCCGCTCGACGGCATCCGCCGTGGCTGGCGCCGCGGTCTCTTGTCGACGGGCCGGCTCGCCGTCTCGGCGACCAGGCTGGCGGCGCGTCGGGTGGTGGGTGCCGAGGGCGCGACGGACGGTCGGATCGGGGAGTCGCTCGCGCGCGAGCTCGACCAGATGAAGGGCCTGGCGATGAAGGTCGGCCAGATCCTCTCGTACTTCGACGGCGTCCTGCCCGACGCGTCCCATCGCGCGCTCCGCTCGCTCCAGCGCGGGAGCACACCGGTCGCGTACGAGCGGATGGCCGAGGTCGTCGCGGCCGCGTTCGGCGAGCCCGTGGACGCGCTGTTCGAACGATTCGATCCGACCCCGGTCGCGGCGGCGTCGATCGGTCAGGTGTACCGCGCCCGGCACGCCGGCCGCGACGTCGCGGTCAAGGTCCAGTATCCGGGCGTGCGCGACACCATCGAGGGCGACGTCGCGCGTCTCGAAGGGCTCGCACGCGTCGCCTCGATGGCGACCGCGGTGGACGGCGCCGCGCTGATCGCCGAGCTCCACGCGCGCTTCGTGGAAGAGTGCGACTACGAGCGCGAAGCGACGCACCAGAACGCCTTCGCCGAGGCCTTCGCGGAAGAGCCTGGCATGTCCATCCCCCGCGCGCTCCACGAGCGCACGCGCGCCAGCGTGCTCACGACCGAGTGGGCGGAAGGCGACGACTTCTACCGCTTCCTCGAGAGCACGGACGCATCCACTCGGAATGCGGCGGCCGTCGCGCTCGTGCGTTTCGCGTATCGATCGCTCTTCGAGCTCCGCACCCTCAACGCCGACCCGCATCCGGGCAACTACCTCTTCGCGCGCGACGGCGCGGTGGTCTTCCTCGACTTCGGCTGCGTGCGACGCTTCGATCCGTCGTTCGTCGAGGCGGAGCGCGCGGTTGCCCGCGCGGTAGTCGAAGATCGGCGCGCCGACTTCCGCGACGCCGTCGTGGCGACGAAGATGGTGCCGACCCCTGCCCGCTTCGACTTCGACATCCACTGGGACATGCTCCGCCACCAGTGGCAGCCGTACCGCGAGCGGACGTTCTGCTTCACACCGGAGTACGTCGCACGAGGCGTCGTGTTCTTCGGCTCCTCGAATCCGAATCTCCGCAAGCTCGCGATCCCGCCGGCATGGATCTGGGTGCAGCGCATGCAGTGGGGACTGCACGCGGTGCTGGCCCGCATGCGCGCCGAGGGCTGCTTCCGCGAGGTGCTCGAGCGATCGCTGTACGCGCCGCCCGCTCCCGAGCGATGACCGACGGGGGCCGGCGAGCCGCGATCCTCACCAGCCCTCGAGCACGATCTTGCCGATCGTCCCGCCGCTCTCGAGGAGCGCGTGCGCCTCGCGCAGCGTTCGCGCCTCGATCGGGCCGAGCCGCTTCGTCATCGTCGTCCGGATCCGGCCCGCATCGACGAGCACAGCGACCTCCTCCAGCAGCCGCCCCTGCTCGCCCATGTCGCTCGTCTCGAAGGTCGGACGGGTGGTCATCGATGCCAGCGACACGGTCGCGGACTTCCGGAACAGGGGCGCGAGGTCGACCGGCGCGGTCGCGCCCACGATGAAGCAGAGACCTCCCTGAGGCGCGACCAGATCGGCGAGCACCGGGAAGTAGGGGTCGGTGTCGGCGGCGCAGAGGACGTAGTCGACGGCGCCGAACCCGAGCGCCTCGATCTGCGGGCGGAGCGCGCTCCGGTGGTCGATGACGTGCTCGGCCCCCATCTGCTTCACCCACGCGCGGCTCTCGTCCCGGCTCGCCGTCGCGATCACGGTGAGGCCGGTGAGGCTCCGGGCGAGCTGGATGGCGATCGAGCCGACTCCGCCGGCACCGCCGACGACGAGGAGCGTCTTTCCGCGGCTCGCCTCGCCGCGACCGATGCGCATCCGATCGAAGAACGCCTCGTACGCCGTGATCGTCGTGAGCGGCAGCGCGGCAGCCTCCGCGAAGCCGAGCGTCGTGGGCTTCTTCCCGATGATGCGCTCGTCGACGGCGCAGCGCTCGGCGTTGGCGCCCGGACGGCCGAGGGCGCCGGCGAACCACACCTCGTCACCGATCGAGAACGACGTAGCGCCGGGTCCGAGCCCGACGACGACCCCCGCGGCGTCCCAGCCGAGCACGCGCGGGGCGTCGCCGCGATGCCCGCGACGGATCTTCGTGTCCACCGGGTTCACCGAGACCGCGCGCACCTCGACGAGCACGTCGCGTCCAGACGGGACCGGATCGGGCAGCTCGAGATCGACGAGGCATTCGGGATCCGTGACCGGAAGCGCGCGAACACATGCCACGGCCTTCATCGACTCGCCTCCGCGTACGCCGCCGAGTCCTCGAAGAAGCGATACTCGCGGATCCTCCCGTCGCGCACGGTGCACACGAGCGCCCAGTCGCTGCGAAACGGCTTCCCCGTCGTCCGGACCTCGTGGACGAAGTTGCCGCTCGCGAAGGCGACGTCTCCCTCCCCCGCGATGCGTTCGACGGTGAACGCCTTCGTCTCGAACGTCGTCCCCAGGGCGGCGACGAACGCGCGCGCTCCATCCCTGCCCGCGTAGCTCCCGTAGAGCTCCCCGTCCCTGCGCACGCCGCGTCGTACCGCGACGATCTCGGCGCGCTCGTCGAACGCGTCGATCACACCGTCGACGTCGCCCTTGCCGAACGCGTCGAAGAACTTCCGGACCACCTCTGCGCTGCTCGTCGTCGTGCTCATCGAAGGTCTCCTTCCAGGTTCTCACGAAAGCGAGGACCACGGCGAAGATGTCGCCGCCGAGCGTCGCGAACAACATGTACCAACGCATGTGCGACATGCGAAAATGCATGCGTGCTCGAGCCGCAGGACTTCCGGGACGTGCTCGTGATCGCGCGCGAGCGTTCGCTGAAGGCCGCCGCGACGGTGCTCTCCGTCGATCCCTCGACGATGGGGAGACGGCTCGAGGGCATCGAGGGACGCTTCGGCTCGAGGCTCTTCCTCCGCACCGCGCGAGGGTTCGAGGCGACCGCGGAGGGCCTCGAGGTGGTCGCGACGGCCGAAAAGATGGAGTCGCTCCAGCTCGACTTCGAGCGCAACGCCCTCGCGCGCGGAGCACGCGGGCTGACGATCACCGCCGCCGAGTGGAGCGTGACGCTGCTCACCCCGATCCTCGCCGAGCTCGCGCTCGTGCACCCTGAGATGCCCCTCCGGCTGCGGGTCGACAGCCGCGCGCTCGACCTCGCGCGTCGCGAGGCCGACATCGCCCTCCGCCTCGGCAAGCCCACGGAGGAGACGCTCGTCGGCCGCCGCGCAGGCGTCGTCCTCTACGGCCTCTATGGCTCGGCGAGCTACCTGCGACGCTCTCCCGCGCCGCGCGACGCGGACGACGCGCGCCGGCACACGTTCTGTTCGATGGACGCCGACTTCGCGCGGACCCCGCACGTCGCCTGGCAGACGGCGCTCGCCGGAGGCGCCCGCACCGTCCTCCGCACGAACAGCATGCTCGCCCTGGTCGAGGCCGTGCGGAGCGGCGCCGGGCTCGCGACGCTGCCGTGCGCGCTCGCCGAGAAGCACCCCGAGCTCCGCCGCGTGCTCCCACATCTCGGATCGGTCGAACGCGATCTCTGGCTCGTCTTCCACCGGGATCTCCGCGCCTCCCCGGGCCTCCGCCCCCTCGTCGACGCGCTGTTGGCGCGGGTGAAGCCGCTCTTCAAGGCATCATCCGCTGCTCCCGCAGCCAGTCGACGATGATGCGCGTGACGAGCGACATGCGCGCGCGATCGGTGTGACCGAGCCACGCGACCTCCTCGATCTCGGCTGCCGGACGGAGCTCGCCGTCGTGCTCGCCGGTGAAGCACGTCATGCGGACGAGGACGCCTTCGGGCTGGCCGTGCGCCTGGGCCTCGAACACGTGAAGCGGCTGAAGGGTCTCGGGCCGGAGCCGGACGCAGAGCTCCTCCTCCACCTCGCGGAGGAGCGCGCGCTCGTCCGATTCGCCCGGCTCGCGCTTGCCGCCGGGGAGGAAGAAGGCGTCCTTCCCCCGCGAGCGCACCGCGAGCAGCCGGCCATTTTCGATGCGGATCCAGGCGAGCTTGTCGATCTTGTTCATCCGGGCACCCGTCTACCGCGCGCGGTGAGGCTCAGTTGGCGTCGGCGTCCGCGGTCGCGTCGTCCACGCTCGCGTCCGGCACGCCGCCGTCGATCACGCACTCGGATGCGCACTCGCTCTCCACGCAACCGAGCAGCGTGAGCGCGTACTGGCGGGTGATCCGCTTCACGAAGATGTCCGCGAGCGCGGCGGCGCACGTGATCTGCTTGGTCGTCACATAACAGCCGATCGCGTCGCCGACGATCCTCTGACACGCGCAATCCATCGTGCACTCGGCGATCGCCGAGCTGCATCGCGCGCGCGCGCACCCGAGGCAGATGCCGGTCGTCGACGCGCCGTCCGCGATCGAAGCGTCGGACACCTTCGCGAGGAGATCCGCGTCCGGGTCGCACGCGGGCTCGGGCTCCCCGGCATCGAAGACCCCGCCTTCTCGCGCACGGGCCTCGCCGGCGTCGGGGGCTTCCTCGGCCTTGTCGTCGTCGTCGCCGCCGCACGCAGTGAACGCGCCGCACGCGACGAGGAGACCACCCGCGAGCCACACCAGCGAAGACCGGACCATCACGCCGTTTATACGCGTCCGTACCGGACGACCACACACGTCCGATCGTCCTCCTGCTTCCGTGGCGATGGGAGCTGCCGTTTGCGCGCGGAAACGTCGATGGTCACGGTCATGAAGACCGACGACCGATCCGTTCCGCCGTCTCCCCCGTCGCTCGCGCGTACTCAGCGAGCCCATCGACACTCTCGTACGGGCGCCTCGATGTCAACCCCCTCCTTCGCGAGCGCGGTCGAGCTCGCATGCGTGATCCGCGAGAAGGAGATCAGCTCGCTCGAGCTGACGGAGCACTTCATCGACCGCATCGAGCGCCTCGACCAGCCCGAGCGGGCCATCCACGCGGTCGCGGTGCGCGACTTCGACCGCGCGATCGACGCGGCGAAGGAGGCCGACGCCGCGCTCGCCCGAGGCGAACCGAAGGGCCCGCTCCACGGCGTACCGATGACGCTGAAGGAGGCCTTCGACGTCGCCGGCCTCGCGACCACGTGGGGCGTGCCTGCGTTCGCGGGCAACGTCGCATCCGCCGACTCCGAGGCGGCGGCTCGCTTCCGCGCCGCCGGCGCGCACTTCCTCGGCAAGACCAACGTGCCCGTCATGCTCGGCGACTTCCAGGCCGAAAACGCGCTCTTCGGGCGCACCCGCAATCCGTGGGACGGCGAGCGCACGCCCGGCGGCTCGTCCGGCGGATCGGCGGCGGCGCTCGCGGCCGGTCTCACCGTGCTCGAGTGCGGCTCGGACATCGGAGGCTCGATCCGGAACCCGGCTCACTTCTGCGGTGTCTACGGGCACAAGCCGACGTGGGGGATCGTCTCGCAGCGAGGCCATGCGCTGCCGGGGGTACCCGCTTCGCCGGACATGGCGGTCTCGGGACCGCTCGCGCGCAGCGCCGAGGACCTCGCCCTCGCGCTCGACGTCCTCGCGGGCGCGGACGGCAGCAGCGGGTCGCGATGGCGGCTCGAGCTCCCGCCGCCGCGCGCCACCGATCTCCGCGGGCTGCGCGTCGCGCTCTGGCCGACGGATGCGCTCGCACCGGTCGACGACGAGATCGCCGGGCGCGTCGACAGGATCGCCGAGCTCCTCGCCCGGTGCGGCGCACGGGTGTCCGATCGCGCGCGACCGGCGTTCGACGCAGCGGACCAGCGGAGCACGTACGTCGCGCTGGTCGGCTCGATCATGGGCGCCGCCGCGCCCGACGCGATCTACGAGGCCCACCGGACGACGGCCCGCGAGCTCGACCCGCGCGACACGTCGAGGGCGGCGGCGATGGCGCGCGCGCTGGTGCTGGATCACCGGAGCTGGCTTCGCCATGAGGCCGAGCGCGGGCGCCTTCGTGCGGCGTGGCGAGCCTTCTTCGCGGAGTGGGACGTCCTCTTGTGCCCGATCATGGCGACGACGGCGTTCCCGCACGACGACCGACCGCTCTCGCAGCGCACCGTCTGCGTGAACGGCCGCGAGCAGCCCTACTTCGATCAGGTGTTCTGGGCGAGCCTCGCGACGCTCGCCTACCTCCCCGCGACCGCGTTCCCGTGCGGCCTCTCGAAGGGAGGGCTGCCGATCGGCCTGCAAGCGATCGGCGCCGAGTACGAGGACCACACGACGATCGAGCTCGTGCGCCTGCTCGCGCTGGAGCAGGGCGGGTTCGTTCCACCGCCGCGCTTTGCGGGCGGCGCATCGAGCTGATGCTCGCGGAGGCGGCGGCCCTTGGCGTGCGTCGTGCACCGCGAGCTGGGATGCGAAGACGGGAGTTCCTCTACGGCGCGCTCGCGTCGGTCGTGTATGTCGCGTGTGACGGTTTGGGCTCGGAGCCCACGACGAGCCCAGGCGCACCGACGACGCCTCCGCCCGACGGCGAGGCGCCGGCCCCGGGGACGTCGACCGTCGAGGCGAGCGATCGGGTCTTCCCGCAGGGCGTGGCCTCGGGGGACCCGCGCCCGGACCGCGTCGTGCTCTGGACACGCGTGGAGCCCGCGGGTGCGGGCCGCGCCGACACGGACGACATCGAGGTCGAGTTCGTCGTCGCGCGCGACGCAGCGCTCGCGGACGTCGTCGCGCGCGGCACGCTCACCGCCAGCGCATCCGCCGATCACACCGTCCGCCTCGTCCCCACCGGCCTCGCCGCCGGAACGAGGTACTACTACCGCTTCGCCGTGGCGGGCACGACGACGCAGGTCGGCAGGACGAGGACGGCGCCCGCCTCGGACGCGGACGTGCCCGTGCTGTTCGCGATGACCGCTTGCCAGGACTTCATCGGCCGCTACTACCACGCGTGGAGAGCGCTCCTCGAGGAGCAGGCCGACCTCGACTTCGTCCTCTTCCTCGGCGACTACGTCTACGAGTCCGTCAACGACAAGCGCTTCCAGGCGGCGCCCTCCCCCGATCGTCGGGTCGAGCTCCCGGACGGCATCGACGTCTCGCCGTCGCAGGACGGGTCTCGCCGCGTGGCCGCGACGCTCGCGGACTATCGAACGCTCTACAAGACGTACCGCTCGGACGCTCTCCTGAAGGAGGTCCACCGGCGCTGGCCCTTCATCCTCACGTGGGACGACCACGAGTTCTCCGACGACTGCTGGCAGGATCACGCGACGTATTTCAACGAGCTCGATCCGGTGACGAAGACGTTCACCGACGAGAAGGACACCGCGCGTCGCAACGCCGCCGACCGCGCGTTCTTCGAGTTCCTCCCCATCGACGTCCGCTACGACCCGAACGCCGCGTTCCCGAACGACATCCAGATCTATCGCCAGCTCGGGTGGGGCAAGCACGTCGATCTCTTCATGACCGACGAGCGCTACTACCGCTCGGATCACGTCATCCCGGAAGGGCCCCCGAACCTCGCCGTCGGGAAGCCCACCGCGAATTCGTCGGTCGGGTCCCGGTACTTCGTGCGGCGGGACGGCTTCGATCCGATCGAGGCCGCCGTGAAGCCGACGATGCTCGGCGCGACGCAGAAGGCCTGGCTCGTCCAGTCGATCTCGGCGTCGAAGGCCACGTGGAAGGTATGGGGCAACGAAGTGCAGATGTACGAGATGGCCGCGAACCTCGGAACGCTGCCGTTCGTCCCCTCGTTCCTGGGCTACACGGCGTACGTCAGCACCGATCAGTGGGACGGCTACCGCAGCGAGCGCCGCGAGATCCTCGGCGCGCTCCAGAGCGCCGGCGTCGAGAACCTGCTCGTGTGCACCGGCGACATCCACTCGTTCTGGGCCGCCGAGCTCCACGTCGACTTCTCCGCACCTTCACCGAAGCCGATCGGCGTCGAGTACGTGACGGCGGGGATCTCGTCGTCGTCGCTGCAGAGCGTCCTCTCGAGCTACGTCCTCGCCGACTCGCCGCTCAGCACGATCGCGGACGAGCTCACCAACGTGCTCGACGAGGCGCTCCTCGCGAGCAACCCGCACCTCAGGTTCGCGGACGCCGACTCGTACGGATTCGTCCTCGTCTCGCTCGACGCCGCGAAGGCCGACGTCACGTTCGTCGAGGTCGGAGCGCCGACCGACCCGACGTATCGCGGCGTCGTGAGCCGGAGGCGATTCCAGACGCTCGCGGGCACGAGCAGGGTCAACGTCCTCTGAGCGACCGAGCCATGGATCTCCGCCGCCTACGCTCCTCGGAACGGGTTCCCTCCCTCCCCGCCGAGGACCTCCGCCGGCTGCGGGGGCTTCCGCCGTCGTGGAGCCGTCCCATCCCCGAGAGCGCCGTGGACGCCTTGCTCGAGCGCGCCGGCGGGCTCGCCAAGGCGCTGAAGGCGCGTGGCGATCTGCGCGGCGCGGCGATGCTCGAGCGCGCGACCGAGCTTCTCCGCCGCGCGGACGCCCTCTGCACGCACGCCTCGCGGGTGGAGACGCTGGTACAGCTCTATCGAGCGCTCCTCGCGCTGAGGGCCGACCTCACGGCGGAGAGACGCGTCGAGGAGGAAGAGTCGACGGCGTGGCTGCAGGCAGGCGCGCTCGGTACGGCTCCCCTCGTCGCCATGCACGGGCCGGCGCTCAGGGAGACGACGGCCCTCCGGAACCGTGCATTCCGCGACGTCGAGGCCGCGATCGCGCGGGTCACGCGTGCCCACGGATCGAAGAGCCAGCATCGTGGTGGCCGCCCCTGATTTTCATGTTAGTCTCACTAACATGAAAGTAGCGAGGCGACGCCCGTACCGCATGACCGCGCGGGCGGCGGCCGCCGAAGACACCGCCCGGCGGCTCGTCGAGGCGATGCAGGCGCTCTTCGCCGAGCGGGCGTTCCACGAGATCTCGCTCGATGCCGTCGCGGAGCGGGCGGGCGTGACGCTGCAGACGTTGCTCCGCCGGTTCGGCTCCAAGTCGGGGCTCCTCGCGGCCGCCGCTGCGGACGGGCGCGCGCGCATCGAGGCCCAGCGCGACGAGGCGCCCCCCGGCGACCTCCGCGGCTGCGTCGAGAACCTGTTCGATCACTACGAGTCGTGGGGCGACGTCTCCCTCCGGCTGCTCGCGCAGGAGGAGGTCTACGACGAGATCGCGGCGCTGACCCGAGAAGGCCGCGCCACCCACGCCGCATGGGTCGAGCGGGTCTTCGCCGGCGAGCTCGCACGCCACCGTGGCAGGGCGAAGGCGATCCGTCGCGCGCAGCTCGTCGCCGTCTGCGACGTCTACGTGTGGAAGCTCCTGCGCCGCGACCTCCGGATGTCGCGCGCCGACGCGGAGAAGGCGGTGCTCGGGATGATCGAGGCCCTCTCTGCACCGCGAGGGACGTGATGGCGAGGTTTCTCTGCTACACGTCTCCCGCGCGCGGTCACCTCTTCCCGACGGTGCCGGTCCTCCTCGAGCTTTCGCGCCGTGGGCACGACGTCGTGCTCCTCACGATGCGCGACGAGGTCGCGCGCGTCGCGAAGGCCGGGCTCCGCGTGCGTCCGATCGCAGGAGCGATCGAGACCATCGCCCACGACGACTACGGCGGCTCGTCTCCGAAGGAGGGGCTCGATCGAGCGGTGCGCGTGTTCGTCGCGCGGGCCGAGCACGAGATCCCCGATCTCGAGGCCGCGATCCGCGAGGAGCGGCCCGACGCCTTGCTCGTGGACTTCAACTGCTGGGGAGCGGGCGCGGTCGCCGAGAAGTCCGGCCTGCCCTGGGCGCTCTTCATGCCCTACTTCCTGCCCTGGCGACTGCCCGGGCTGCCGCCCTTCGGCCCCGGGCTCGCGCCGCGCAGCGACTTGCTCGGCCGCGTGCGTGACTTCGCGATCGGGAAGGTGGTGCACGGCATCGTCAACCGCAACCTCCCGCGCCTGAACGAGGTACGCGCGCGCGTGGGCCTGCCCGGCCTCGCACACATGACGGACCAGGGTCGAGCGGCGCCGCGGATCCTCTACTACACGGCCGAGCCGTTCGAGTATCCGTGCGCGGCACGGCCGGACAGCGTCGTGATGGTCGGCCCGGGGATCTGGGAGCCGCCGATGGATGCGCCCGAGTGGCTCGCGCGCATCGATCGCCCGATCGTCCTCGTGACGTGCTCGACGGAGTACCAGGCCGACGGCGCGATCGTGAACGCCGCGCTCGAGGCGCTGTCGGGCGAGGACGTGTTCGTCGTCGCGACGACGGCGGCGGTCGATCCCGGCTCCTTCCGCGCGCCGGACAACGCGCGCGTCGAGCGCTTCGTCGCGCACGCGCCGCTCCTCGCGCGCGCCGCGTGCGTCGTCTGCCACGGCGGCATGGGCATCACGCAGAAGGCGCTCGCGGCGGGCGTCCCCGTCTGCGTGGTCCCCTTCGGGCGCGATCAGCTCGAGGTTGCGCGTCACGTCGAGGTCGCGAACGCCGGCGTGCGGGTCGATCCGAAGAGGCTCACCCCTGCGCGCCTTCGCGACGCCGTCCGCAACGCCCGCGCGCGGAAGGCCGGCGCCGAGCGCATCGCCGCCGCGTTCCGCGAGGCGGGCGGTCCCGCACGCGCCGCGAGCGAGCTCGAAGGCCTCGTCTCGCCCTGACCGGAGACCACCAAAGGAGGACCGCATGCACGTTCGTTCGAGCTCCGTCGCGATCACCATGACGCTGCTGTTCGCTTGTGGCGGCAACGATGCCGCCGGTCGCGAGGTACCCGGTGATCCGGACGCATCGTCGCCTTCTTCCGCCCCCGACGGTTCGGTGGCGGCGTGCTCCGCGTCCGATCTGTCGAGCTGTGACTACCCGGGCCACGCGCTGAAGAGCACCGAGCGCGAGGGGTTCACCGTCGACGAGAAGATCACCGGACGCGTGCTCCCGATGCTCGCGCGCATCCCCGAAGGGGCCGGGCCCTTCCCCGTCGTCCTCTGGTCGCACGGCGGCGGCTTCAACGACGGAGGGCACCGTTTGAGCCAGGAATGGGGGACCGCGCTCGCGGGGCAAGGCTACGTCGTCCTCCACCCCGCGCACGTCGCGCTCACCGCCGCCGGAGGCAAGGCCGTCTGCGACCTCGCATCGATCCCGGCGGCGGAGTGCACGCTCGATGCCGCCGACGAGGACAGCCCAGTCATCGGGATGGTCAAAGGGCTCGATCTCATCGCCGTGCTCGATCGGCTCGAGGCCCTGTCGAAGGAGAGCGTCGCGCGCGGCGGGCCGGCGCTCGACCTCGCGCGCGTCGCGACCGCGGGCTGGTCCGGCGGTTCGCGAGGGCCCCTCATGCTGCACGGGACCAAGGTGAAGACGACCGCGAGCGCGCCGCTCTACTCGCGCCCCGACGCTCGCGTCGTCGCATCGGTCGGGCTCAGCCCGGCAGGGCCCGGGTTCGGCGGCTACTTCGACGGCGGCGCGGAGACGTCGTGGACCGCGGTGCGCGGGCCGTTCTTCATCGCCACCGGACAGAACGACGTGAAGCCGAACAAGCCGGAGCTCACCGGCCCGATCCGCCGCTTCGCCTTCTCGGCGCAGCCGGCTGACGGGAGGCGGCGCCTCCTCTACTCGAACCTCCCGGTCGGGGTCGGCGGCCACGGGACGTACAACCTCGAGGACAGCGGATCGAGCGACGAGCGGCTCTCCCGGTTCTCGCGCGCGCTCCGCTCCGCCGTGCTGGCCTTCCTCGACGCCCACGTGAAGGGCGATGCGGCGGCGGAGGCGTGGCTCGCGACCGACAACGCGAGGGTGCTCGCCGGCGAGGCCGACTGGGAGCGTCGCTGAGCACAACCTGCCGCTGCGGAGCCGGGCGGCTCGTGCGGGCAGGCCTGCCTGTTGCAGCCGTCCGCCGCCATGAAGGTCGAGCAGCTGATGAACCGATCCGTGACCACGTGCTCGCCGGGCGACTCGCTCGCGCGTGCGGCGCAGATCATGTGGGAACGCGACTGCGGCGTGGTTCCCGTCGTCGACGCCGCAGGCCACGTGCTCGCGATGATCACCGATCGCGACATCTGCATGGCGGCATTCTGGGAGGAGAAGATCCTCGCGCACATCCCGGTCACGATCGCCTCCTCGCACGTCGTCTACGGCGTCCGCCCGGAGGACGACATCGAGGTCGCAGAGGAGATCATGAAGAGGCACCGCGTCCGCCGCCTGCCCGTCAGCGATCGAGACGGACGCCTCCTGGGCATCCTCTCGCTCAGCGACATCGTCCGTCACTCGGGGCGCCACCGCGAGGACGTCTCGGGGGACGAGGTCGTGCAGACCCTTTCGTCGATCGTGCAGCCGCACTCGTGAGCGTCGGCACGCTGCCGGCGCGTCGTACGCCGGCAGGTGCCGTGGCCCGCTCCGTCAGAGGATGCGGAGGAAGGCCAGGAGCGCCTCCTTCTCGTGGCGGTTCAGGTGGATCGGGTACTTCCTTCCGTCCGGCGACGAGTTGTACGCGTCGCTGTCGAAGTAGTCGACGACCGCCTCCAGGGTCGGCGCGGAGTTGTCGTGGAAGTACGGCCCGAGCTGCGAGATGCGACGGAGCTGCGGGACCTTGAAGCGGTGCAGGTCCTCGTAGCGGCCCGTCGTCGCCGCGAGGCCGACGTCGTCGGTCACCGTGTGCATCACGGTACGTCCGTCCTGGGCCGCGAGCGGCAGGACGACCGGGACGCGCTGCCCCGTCGCCGTGTCGAAGCGGCGGAACTCGAGGTGCAGCATGTTCTGCTGGGCGACGCCGATGTCCATCGCGTGCCCGATGCCGGGCGCGAAGTTGAGCGGCGGGCCGTCCGCGTGATCGGTGTTGCCGAACACGTTGGGCATGTTGTGGCAGGACATGCAGTTCTTGGCGAAGACGTTCTGTCCCTTCCGCTCGAGCGGCGTGCTCGCGTGCACCGTGTAGAACGGATCACTGATCAGCACGTCGTGCAGCGGTGCGTTCGGATCGAGCATGTCCTTGAGCTCGGGCGGATCGAACTGCGTCTCCATGAACGCGGCGATGTCGCGCGTCTGCGGATCTGCGATGTCGTCGAAGCGAGCATCGCCGTTCTGCGTGTGCGTGAAGATCGCGCCGCGGGTCGTCTCCACGAGATCGCGAGCGCGGCCGTCGTTGAGGAACCCGAAGGTGAGGACGGTGTTCACGACGTGCGTCGACTTGCGCCAGAAGAAGACCTGACGGAACGGATCGTCGGCGGGGAAGGTCGGGTTGAACCGCCCCGGGCGATGGAACAGGAGGCCGTGCTCGTCGAACATCTGCGTTCCCAGGGGCTCGGTCCCGATGTCGGCGGCGAGCCCGGTGAACACGGCGTCGTCGGCTGGGATGGAGTCCGAGAGACGCCCCGCAGGGAGCCCGAGCTTCGCATCCGGCCGGTGGCACGAGGCGCACGTCCGGCCGTTGCTGACGATCGGCCCGGCGATCACCGACGTGCCGGAGAACTTGCCTTGCGACGGATCGATCGTGGTCCCGTCCGAGGAGAGGCCGAACTTCGCCTGTCCGAGCACGGGATCGGCGCCGTTCGTGACGCCGGGGAAGTCGATCCGCGGGCTGTAGCGAATGCCGTTGTCGAAGGCGCGGCGGAGGGCGGAGTCGTGCGAGGAGTCGGCCTTGACCGTTGCCACGGTGAACAGGGTCATCGCCGCGGTGAGAGCCATCTTCGAGGTCTTACCCATCTTCATTCCTCCTCAGTGCGGCAGCTCGCAGTAGCGCGGCGCGGAGACGTGCGGGTCGTTGTAGAAGGGCTGACAGCTCTTTCCGTTTCCGTGCGGCACGGGTCGGAGGATCGGCGCGACGTTCTGGATGACGGTGGGGATCTTGAGCGAGTAGTTGTTCGGAATGCCGCCCTGGGCCATGCCGACGTTCGAGACGATCGACACGTCGCTGTAGACGTACGGATAGGGGAAGACCCCGCCCGGACCGTCGCTGCCGTATGGGTCGACCGTGGTGTCGAAGATCACGCCCGCGTGGAGGATCTCCGCCCAGCTCGGGCCCTCCGACGCCGGCCGCCAGTCGGCGATGTACGGACGGAGCTGGCTGATGTTCGGCTGCAGCGGCGCGGCCTGACACAGGTCGAGCGGAATGAACGAGTTCGGCGCGTACGAGACCGCGCCGCCCTCGGCGGTGACGTGATCGTAGGCGGTCGTCCACTCGTGCACCGCCGAGCCGTCCTCGCGCGCGGGGAAGATCGCCGACGGGATGATGGGGAAGATGGGGAACTGGACCGTGATCACCTGGCCGCCGTTCGGCGGGCCGTTCGGGAAGTCGTAGGCGCTCCCCAGGAGCTGCAGCGTCTGCGGGTCGTAGTAGAAGTCGGTGCGCGGACCCGAGTTGATGCGGCCGAACAGCGTCCAGAACCGGTAGCCGGCATTCACGAAGTCCTTGGGCGTCTGGTGGAACGGGTTGTACGTCCAGTCCACGCCCTCGGTGCGGTGGACCTCCGGATGGGGGATCAGGCCGCGGAACTTCACCAGGAAGCGGACGGTGTTCGCCTGCTTGTCCCAGTCGATCCGGACCGTGCCCTTCATCGTCGAGCAGTCGCCGTCCGCGGGCGCCGGGACGTAGTCCTCGATCGCGGAGGCGACGCCTCTCCACAACGGCATGTAGAGCGAGCCGCGATCGTCGTTGCCCTTCCACACGGGCGCGAGGAGCTCGTCGTCCTCCTTGGTCCACCTCCGATCACCCCTCGAGTGAGCCTGGGTGACCGACCCGTTCGCTTCGCTCGACGCATCCTCGGTCGGATGGCACGCGGCCAGCCCGACGAAGATCGCTGCCACCGTCGCCGATGATCTGCGCATCTCGCCTCCGTCCCCCCGGGCCCTCGGTCACTGCAAGGCCCAGGCCCGGCGATCGCATTGCACGATTACCGCGATTTAGCCGTATTAGGCTCAATCACATGACACGATTGGCATGCTTCATACGAGACACCTGTCTCAATTGCAGCAAGGCTCGACGCTCTGCGCGGCCCTTTCCCGCTACGATCCGAGCGTCGCGCGCGCGACACGCGCCACGGCGGGCTGGTGTTTCAAATCCAACACCGTGCGCGGCACCACGGCGGAGCCAACACCGATCGCCGTAGCTCGACCTCGCCGGGCCCGGCACGAGCGATGCACCCGTGGATCCCATGGGCCGCCTCCGCCGCTTCGCGGGGCTCCGCTCCGGCTCGCTCGCCCTCGCGGCGGCGCTCTGCGCCTGCTCGACGTCCGGCGCGCCGCCCACGCAGGCGGGCGCGTGCGGCGCGACGACCGAGACCTTCACCGCCTCGGGCACCGACGAGAGCGCGGTCCTCGCCGACGGCACGTCGAGGACGGTCACGAACGCGGCCATCTCGTCGACGAGCGTGACGTCGAACACCGACGAGGCGAGCGCCCATGGCCTCGCCGCGGCCGTGCTCGCGAGGAACGGCGGCACGATCGATCTCTCGTGCGCGACCGTCACGACGACCGGACAGGGCGCGAGCGGCGTCTTCGCCCTCGGGATCGGCTCGTCGATCGCGCTCGACGACGTCGACATCACGACCACCGGCGTGAACAGCCCCGCGATCGCGACCGAGGGCGGAACCGTCTCCGTGACGGGAGGAATCATCCAGACGAGCGGCGCGGGCTCGCCCTCCGTCGATTCGACCGGCATCGTCACCGTCACGGGCGCGATGATGACGAGCACCGGCTCGGAGGCCGCCGTCGTCGACGGCGCGAGCTCGGTCACGCTGATCGACACCACCACCGTCGCCAGGCAGAGCCGCGGCGTGATGATCTACCGGAGCACCTCCGGCGGTGCCGCTGGCGGCATGGGGACCTTCACGATGAACGGCGGCGAGCTCTCCGCAGCGGTCGGACCGCTGTTCTACGTCACGAACGCGACCGGCGTGATCGACGTGACCGGCTCCCTCCTGACCGCCGGTTCCGGAGTCTTCCTCCAGGCGGCCGCGGACCGATGGGGAGCGGCAGGATCCAACGGAGGCTCCGCGACCCTGACGGCGCACCGGCAGACGATGATCGGCGACGTGGTCGTCGACGCCGCGAGCTCGATCCTGCTGACCCTCGCCGACGAGTCGGGCCTCACCGGCACGATCAACGCGGCGAACGGCACCGGCCGGATCACGCTCACGCTCGACGCGTCGAGCGCGTGGACCGTCACGGGCGACTCGCACCTCACGTGCCTCGCGAGCGGAGGCATCTCGGGCACGACGATCACGAACGTGATCGGCAACGGCTTCACGGTCCGCTACGAGCCGAGCGCCTGCAGCGCGCTCGGCGGGGCGACGTACACGCTCGGGCGGACGGGCGGAACGCTGACCCCGAGCGGAGCGTCCGTGGAATCACTCCTCAGTGCACGGGAGCTCGCCGAGTAGGCTCCGCGCGTAGACGTTCAGTTCTGTCGATCGACGTCGAACGTGCCGCTCACCTGGACCTGGGGCGGACCGTTGTTCGTCACGCGATCGAGCGTCGTGGCGAACGTGCCCTTCACCGGCTCGCCGACGCCGCCGAACGCCGTCAGCGTGACGCAGGTCGGCCCGCTGCCGTACTGGAACGTGCCGTCCGGGCTCGTGTACTGGACGCGGGCCCAGAGGTAGGGCGCCGCGGGCACCGTCGCCGAGCACGCATACGTCCCTGGCGTCGGAAGGACGTACTTGGGCGCCCCTCCGTCGCTCGTCGCCTGCACGAGCTGGATCGTCACCCCGTAGAGCTTCGCTCCGTCGACCTTGTTCGCCTGGACGCCGTAGCCGTTGCCCATCTGGATGGCCCGCGCGCTGGCCGTCAGCTCGTGCTTCGTGCCGTCGACCTCGACGACGATCCCTCGCCCGGGGGCCGCTCCGTCTGCATCGGCTGCCTGCGCGGCATCGCTCGCGCCCCCTCCGTCGGAGCTCGGCGGCGTGCCGCCATCCGTCCCCGTCGTGGTGCTCGCGTCTCCGCCCGTGGCCGAGCCGCCCCCCGGGTCGCCTTCGTCTCCGTCGCACGCGGCGACGACGAGCGCGGAGGTGGGCACGAGCAGAGCGACGAAGAGCGCACGACGAAGGAGGTCACGCATGGATCCTTCATTGTCCGGCCCTCCTCTCCGCGTTTCAAGCCCATCGCTCACGCCGGCAGACGACTTGCCTTCTTGCCCGATCGGCGGCGATGTCGATCCTCGTGCTCAATGCAGGCTCTTCCACGCTGAAGGCGCGGGTCGTCGATCCGGAGACCGGCGGATCGCTCTACCGGACCGAGATCGAGCGCATCGGTGAGGCCGGCCTCACGCACGAGCTGGCCCTGGCCGACGTGCTCGCGGCCGCACCCACCCGCGACCTCTCCGCGGTCGCCCATCGCGTGGTGCACGGCGGCATCGCCTTCACCGGCGCGACGATCATCGACGACGCGGTCGAGCACGCCATCGAGGACTGCATCCCGCTCGCGCCGCTGCACAACCCGGCCAACCTGGCAGGGATCCGCGCTGCGCGGCGCGCGCTCCCGCGCCTTCCGCACGTCGCGGTCTTCGACACGGCCTTCCACGCGCGGATGCCTCGCCGGGCCTACACCTATGCGATCGATCCGGCGACGGCGGAGCGCTACCGGATCCGGCGATTCGGCTTCCACGGCACGTCGCACGCGTACGTCGCAGAGGTCGCCGCCGCGCACCTCGGACGGTCGCTCTCCGAGCTGCGCATGATCACGCTGCACCTCGGCAACGGCGCCAGCGCCTGCGCCGTCGAGCTCGGGCACTCGACCGAGACGAGCATGGGCATGACGCCTCTCGAGGGCCTCGTCATGGGCACGCGCTCGGGCGACATCGATCCCGGCGCGATCCTCGCGCTGCTCGACGCCGGCTGGGATCGCGCGCGCATCGACCACTGTCTCAACCACGAGAGCGGCCTCGCCGGCCTCTCCGGAGCCGGCAACGATCTGCGCGACATCGAGCGACGAGCCGCCGAGGGCGACGATCGCTGCCGCCTGGCGATCAGCGTCTTCTCGCATCGCGCGCGCAAGTACGTCGGCGCCTACGCCGCGACGATGGGGGGTCTCGACGCCGTCGTCCTCACCGGCGGCATCGGCGAGAACAGCGTCACGATGCGCCGCCGCATCCTCCAGCGCTTCGAGTTCCTCGGCCTGGTGCTCGACGAGGACAAGAACGCAGACGCCAAGGTATCGCCCGAGGCGCCCGCGGCGATCGTCAGCGGGGATCACTCGCGCACGGCCGCCCTCGTCGTGAAGACGGACGAGGAGCTGTCGATCGCACGCCAGGCCGCGCAGGTCCTGCGCGACCGAGACCGCAGCACGACGTCTCCGGGCACGATCCCGATCGCGGTGAGCGCGCGGCACGTCCACCTCAGCAAGGAGACGTTCGCGAAGCTGTTCGGCGAGCACGCGAGCCCCACGCACCTGAGGGACGTCTCGCAGCCCGGTCAGTACGCGTGCAAGGAGGCCGTGAACCTGATCGGACCGCGCGGCCGCATCGACGACGTGCGCCTGATCGGACCGCTGCGTGCGCGCGATCAAGTCGAGGTCTCACGCACCGACGAGTTCACGCTCGGCGTGGACGCGCCGATCCGCGACTCCGGCAGGACCGAGGGCTCGGCTCCGATCGTCCTCGAAGGTCCGCTCGGGCGCGTCGCGCTCCCGGAGGGTCTCATCTGCGCGAAGCGCCACATCCACATGGCCCCCGAGGACGCCGAGCGGTTCGGCGTCGCCGACGGTGACGAGGTGGAGGTCGAGATCAACGGCGGCACGCGCGGGCTCGTCTTCCGCGACGTGCTCGTCCGCGTGAGCCCGAAGTTCAAGCTCGACATGCACCTCGACACGGACGAGGCGAACGCGGCCGAGATCCACCGCGGCGCGCGGGGTGAGCTCGTGTTCACCGCCGTGCCGGGAGCGCAGGCGACCGTCCGCGCGCGACGCGTGCACCGCCCGACGTGACGCGCTTCAGTCGGCCGAGCAGGCCATGTCCTCGCCGCAGCACATCGGCGACTTCACCTTGCCGTGCCCGTCAGGGCACTTCGAGACGTGGACCGACGAGCCGTCCGCCTTCGTCAGCGTGTCGTGCGCGAGCTCCTTGCCGCACTTCCCGCAGGTCATCGTTCCGATGCTCATCCCGCACTTCTTGCACGTGTACGCTGCCATGGTTCCTCGGGGCGGAGTCTACGCGGATCACGTGCTCGCGGGGAGCTTCGTGAGCGCTTGCAGCACCACGCGCCGGGCCTCGTGCCCGAGCGGGCTCAGCGTCTGATCGATGAGCTGGCGATAGAACTCGAGCTCCCCGTCGAAGGCCCGCTTCCCCTTCGAGGTGAGCTCGAGGACGATGACGCGCCGGTTCGTCGGGTGGGGCTTCCGCCGCACGTACCCGCCGCGCTCGAGTCGATCGGCGAGGCTCGTCATCGTCGACGGCGTGAGCTGAAGCCGGGTGCGGACGTCGACGATCGGCGCCGCCCCGACGAGCCCGAGGTCCTGGATCACCATGCGGGCGCGGAGATCGAGGTCGGAAGACGGACGGTTCTGGTTCGCCGCCTCGATCAGGTGGACGAGCCGCATGAGCGCCACGGCCTCGTCCTCGGAGACGCCGGCGGACTTGGAGGAGCGTTCGTTCATGAGCGAGAGCCCTCCACGGCTCCGAGCAAGCGATCGATCGCGGGGCTGCCGAAGCGCCCCTCGGGGTCGAGCCGGGCCCGGAGCTCCTGGAAGCTCGACCAGCGAGGATACATCGCGGAGAGCGTGCCGGCCGTCTGCGTGTGCCACTTGCCCCAGTGCGGCCGCCCGCCGAGGGCGACGCACGCGCGCTCGACCTCGCTCCAGCAGGTGGAGACGTCGAAGCCCGGCGCGTGCATGGCGCTGCCGATCCATGCGGTCTTCCGGCCGTGCTGCGGGTGCAGCCATGCGTCGTCCGCCCCGGCGAAGCGGATCTCGCACGGGAGGATCCCCGCGGGCCTCGTCTGCTCGATCGCGCCGAGGAGCGCTCGGCATGCCTCCGGCCCGCGCTCGAGCGGCACGGCATACGCGAAGGCGTCGTGCCGGATCGAGATGGGTCGAATGAAGACGTTGTCCGCGCGGTCGGTACGCCGGTCGGGTCGCAGGCTCGCCGCGAAGGCGCGATCGAGGCCCGGGACCGCGCTCGGCCATCGCCGCCCGACGAAGCCCGCCGCGCGCAGGGCCACGTTCACCTGGAGCACGTCCTTCAACCACAGCGACAGCTTCGACGGCGGCGCCTCGGCCGGCGAGGAGAGCCGCTCGCTCTGCCAGACGACGGCCTTCTCCGCGTAGGGCATGAGCCACACGCCCACGTGATCGGCCGGCGGCGGATCGGCGATGAGCCGGAGCGCTTCTTCGCGCGACACGATCGAGTCGACGCGCCGGAGCCAGTACTTCGGTCGCGCGCGCAGCGTGACGCCCACGAGGATGCCGAGCGAGCCGAGGGACACACGCGCCGCGCGGAAGAGGTCCGGGTCGCTCTCCTCCGACGCCTCCACCACGGTCCCGTCGGCGAGCATCAGCGAGAGCGCCTCGACCTGCGAGGAGAACGCGGGCGCGGAGAGGCCCGTGCCGTGCGTCCCGGTCGAGAGCGCGCCCGCGATGGATTGCCCGTCCGTGTCGCCCATGTTCGCGAAGCCGAGCCCGCTGTCCGCGAGCACGGTGCGGAGGCGCGACACGGTGATGCCCGCCTGCACGCGCACGAGCCCGCGCTTCTCGTCCACGCTCTCCACCGCGTCCATGCGGCGGAGCGAGAGCTGCACCTCGGGGGCGAGCGCCACGTCGCTGTACGAGTGCCCGCTCCCCACCACGCGCACGCGCTCCCCTGCCCGTGCGGCGCGCGCGACCTCCGCCCGCAGCTCCTCGATCGTCCGCGGTTCGGCCCGGCGCACCGGGCGGCATCGGTGCCCGCGGGTGAAGTTGAGCCACTCGCCGTCGGGTGTGACCTTCGCGATCTCCATTGCGTCAGTTACGATCATCGTATATTACGACCATCGTAACATCAAGCGAGGAGTGGCGCCGTGGCAACGATCGTCATCGTCAACCCGACGAGCGGAGAGACTCCGCCGAAGCAGAAGCCGAGGACGCTGCTCGACGGCCTGCGCGGCAAGACGCTCGGCTTCTTGAGCAACAGCAAGATGAACGCCGACAAGATCCTCGAGGGCGTCGCCGAGGGCCTCGTCGCGCGCTACGGCGTCACCCCGCGGCTGTACGTGAAGCGCGTCCCGTCGATCAGCGCCGACGCGGAGATGCTCGACGAGATCGCGCGCGACTGCTCGGCGGCCGTCGTCGCGATGCTCGACTGTGGGTCGTGCGCCTCGTGGTCGTGCGCCGACATGGTGGAGCTCTCGCAACGCGGCCTCGCGGTGTGCGGCATGGCCAGCGACCAGTTCGACTCGTTCTCCCGACAGGTGCTCGGCATGAAGGGCGCCGACGACCTGGGCCTCGCCGTCGTCGATCATCCCGTCGGCGGCATCCCCCCCGAGACGGCGAAGGCGAAGATCGTCGCGGAGACGCTCGATCAGGTCGTCCTCTCCCTGACCGGGCGCGCGGCGAGCGAGGTGCGGTCGTGAGCGCGCTCCCCCGTCCCGGGTCCGATCAGACGGAGATCTCGCTCGAGGGCGACGAGGCGTCCGTCGCCGAGCAGCTCTACGCCTGGGGTTTCACCGACGGCCTGCCGGTGGTCGCGCCCACGACCGAGCGCGTCGCGCGCTTCTGCGCCGCCGCGCACCACGACGCCGATCACCTGCTCGGCACCATCGCGCCGCGCGGCGCGTCGCTCACCGTCCGTCAGCTCGCCGCCAACGCGGTCATGGCCGGATGCCTCCCGAGCTTCATGCCGATCCTCGAGGCGGCCGTACGCGCGATGCAGGTGCCGATCTTCAACCTGTACGGGATGCAGATGACCACGCACCCGTGCGCGCTCATGGTGCTCGTGCACGGCGCCGCGGCCGCCGAGGCGGGCATGAACGCCGGCGCCGGCTGCATGGGGCAAGGCAACCGCGCCAACGGCACCATCGGCCGCGCCATCCGCCTCGTCATGATGAACGTGGGCGGAGCGCGCCCGGGCGACGGCGAGACCGAGAGCGCCATCGATCGCGCGACGCAGGGCACGCCGGCCAAATGG
>WBZO01002043.1_pt1 | contig 28074 bp, 28 predicted proteins | sample 5204261 | NCBI WGS metagenome assembly WBZO01 (sample SAMN12412400, study PRJNA552823) | activated sludge metagenome | isolation source: activated sludge from anammox sidestream of wastewater treatment plant... | place: USA: North Carolina | collected 2017-09
GGCATAGCGGTGGCGGTCCTTCCCGGCACGGCACTCCCGCCGGTTGCCTCATTATAGATACGGCCTTTTGCTAGGAACCAGACTCCTGGCCAACGGTGATAGCGCCGGTCATACCATCCACGGTCACCAACTGGCCGGTACGGATCCGGTGCGTGGCGCCCTTCACCGCCACCACGGCGGGAATACCAAACTCGCGGGCGACCGTGGCGGCGTGAGACAGCATGCCTCCCGTCTCCACCACAACCGCTGCGGCGGGGATGAACAGCGGCGTCCAGGGCGCGTCGGTGAACGGCGCCACCAGCACCTCACCCGGCTCCAGCTCGGTTTCCGTCGCGGCCTCCACCGACAGCACCACCCGCGCCCGCCCTGTTGCCAGCCCGGCGGAGACCGGCATCCCCATCAGCACGTTGCCTTCCTCTGCTTCCTCTGCCGCGATAGGCTCCGGTGTGACGGGCGTGATGAACACATCCGGCAGGGTGGTCTGCTCCAGCCGCTCCGCCTCGGCTTTGCGCCGGGCCACGGCCTCGCGGGCCGTGGTGGCAGCCAGCCGGTTGTCGAGTGCAGCGTTGACCTCGGACTCCACCAGCCAGAAGATGTCGTCCGCCTGCTCGATCAGCCCGCGCTCGGCGAACCGGCTGCCAAGCTCGCGCAACGGCCGTCGCAGCAGCCGGCACAGCCGCACCCAGTTGGCCTTAGTCGACTCGCGCATCCGCGTAAACCGCTGGGCGCCCGCCAGTAGCTCCAGGTACTCACGCCGCAAGGCACGCGGCATCGCCTCCATCACCTGCGCCTCGATGGCCTCGCGCTGCTGGGCACTGGCCTCCTCGAGGTCATACGGGTCGCGTTCGGCCGGAGCGTCCAGGTAGCTCTTGATCGTGCTGATGGCGAACGCCGGCGCCTCCTCCCAGTCAGCGGCGGAGGGGTCCACCTCCCGCTGACCGCGGAAGCCATACTCATCCATGAAGGTGGCAAACTGTGTCGCCAGCGCTGCCCAATCCGCGTCTTCCGGCGCGGCTATCGCAGCGGCAATGGCACCGGGCTCCATCCGGCGCACCGTCGCTGCCAGGGCCGGGCGAGCGGCGATAGCCCGCGCCACATCCCAGGCGCCGCGGGCGGGACCTGCGCTCTCAACTCCCCGTAGGGCGCTGGTCAGCATGATCACCAGCGCCGGGTCACGCTGGTCGCCGAAGGCTCGCTCCAGCAGCTTGTTCAAGCGATCGGTGTGGTCGCCCGCCGCGCCGGAGACGCCGAGATGGCGCATGAACGGCATCTCCTGCGCCCGCCGCAGCCGCCCGACATGCCGCCATAACTGCCGGTCGCTCAGTACCGCCAGGTCGCGCCCGCGTTCTATGGTCCGCAGCGCAAGGGCGCGGCGGCGATCCCCAGCGACATGTCGCGGCAACTGACCCCAGTAGCGGCGCACGGTGCGCCACACCTGCTGGGCGCGCGCGGCATCCGCACCGGCGGCGGCGGTGATGTCCTGCCCATCGGTGCTGGTGATGTACTGGTCCATCAATCCGGATGCGCCGGCGACCGTCCAGGTAGCGATCAGGGCATTGGCCCAGGCGAGGTTGAGGGCATAGCGCCCGGCGTAGACGGCCAGGAAATTGCCGGTGGGGGAGGGGTAGGAAGGCACCAGGTCGGGCACGTCCAGCGTCTCTGCCAGCGCGCGGGTCGCTGCTGCGTCCGCCTGCTGGTACATCGTCGCCACCAGCGGCCGCACGACACCCGGCACAACTTCGGACACGTTGCCGGTGGTCCAGAAGTTAAAGGTAGGGTTAGGCAGCGCGTCCCACTCGCAGACCCGTTCGGTCGACATCGCCGGCCCCCTCTCGCTCCCCCGTGTGTGCGAGGGAGTGTAGGGGGGACACGCCGGGGACGCAACTGCGGCGGCTGCCGGCCGGCAGCATACAGGCAGGACAGTGCTAGACGGCCGGACGCAAGGACGGAGCCGGCGGATCGTCTGTCACTTCCGGCGGCTGGCGCATTCCCCAGAACGGATAGCAGGGTAGTTCGCTGGATTGCGTCATGCGCCGCACCAGCACCTCGACCTGGCCGGAGGGCAGCCGGAGGCGATAGCAGCCCGGCAGGATGCGCAGGTCGCCGGTCAGCGGCACAAAGTAGCCGTACCAGGTTGGCTCGGCGATGCCGCGCAGCCACTCAATCGTGATCCGGCAGCGCACCGGCAGCAGCCCCTCGTGCAGCAGCAGCGCGCCGTCGGTGATCAGAGTCCGCTCGTCAACCAGGAGCGACATGAGATGCACTCCGCTGCGCCATCCGGGCGAATGGACGCACACGTTACTTAACACGATCTACGGGCGGGTTCAGAATTACTTGAGGGGCCGTTACAGACCTGTCACCGTCAGCTACGACCCAGTGGTCGGCTACAGCTTGAGCACCAGCAGCTCGCGACGCATGGCGGCGCCGGTGATCTCCACGCGGACATGGATCACCCGGACTTTGACGCGCTTCCCGCCGGCGTTGATGAACAACTCATCGTTGCGCTCAAAGCGATAGGCGGTATCCAGCGTGGCCAGCAACCCGGCCTTCTGCGCTGAGAACGGGTCGGACTCGTAGATCTCCGTGTGCATCTCCCACCTGCCTGCCGCGCTACGACGAGGCTAGGGGGCGGACCGGAGGCCGGTCAAGGTGCTGGTGGCCCGGCTATGCCGCGGCGCCGGTGCTGTGCTTGACAAGGCAGCGCCGTTCGCGCACGGTAAAAGCTGAAAGAGTGTAGGCGGATGATCCAATCAGGGAGGGACCGCCATGTATGCGCGCACGGGCCGCGGCCGCAACACCACCGGTCTGCCGGTGACGGATCGCAGTGGCCGCACCATTGGCCGGATCGTCGGACGTGAGTATCAGAAGATCGTGGTTCGCGAGGACCAGATGCTGCGCTCGCCGCCCGGCTTTGGCTTTGACGCCTGGGCGATGGAACAACTGGTGCTGCCACGGGTTGACTGGGTGACGGTCCAGTGCCGGTTCAACGACCGCCACTACCGCATCAGCACGGCTGACTTCCGGCGCTACCATCTCGCCATCGACCGCGGCGCCGGGCTCCAGTACGTGCTGCCGCTCACCTACTGGCAGGAGACGAGCGGCGCTGCGCCTGCCCCCGCGACACCCGCGGCTACCGTTGCGCCGGCCGGCCGCCCGGCGCCTGCCCCGCCGGTTCAGGGGCGGCTGTTCTGATCTGGGTCTCCGGCACACCCAGGCCCGAGGGCCGCATGACCGATCGATCGCCGCCGGTTGAGCCCGGGCCGCGTGCGGGGCCGCCGCTGGTGCTGCTCCACGGACTGGGCGGCTCGGCGGCAGACTGGACGGAGGTTGCCGGGGCCGCCGCGGCACGCGCCCCAGCGCTGGCGCTGAACCTACCCGGCCACGGCGGCAGAACGGCCCAGATCCGGCCGCTCACCATCGCGGATCTGACTGCAGATGTGGTCGAGCGGCTGGCGGAGCACCAGTTGGGCCGGGTACACCTGCTCGGCCACTCGCTCGGTGGGGTCATCGCCCTCGACTTCGCGATCCAGTATCCAAAGCGCTGTGGCGCGCTGGTGCTGGTGGCTACCACCCCAGAGGCCGCCACCGTTGAGGAACGCGCGGCCTCAGCGCGGCTGGGGCCGGTTCGGGCCGCTGCCATCGCCCGCGCATGGGTGGAGCGGCCGGACAAGACGCCGGCCCTCGGGGCCATCACGACCGCAACGCTGATCGTTGTGGGTGAGCAAGACCGGCCTGCGTTCCAGCGCGGCGCCGAGCTATTGCACGGCTGGATGCCCAACAGCCGCCTGGTGCGGATCGCCGGCGCTGGTCACCACCCGCAGCATGACCAGCCGGAGGCGTTCACCGCTACCCTGCTGGCATTCCTGCAGGAAGTTGATGGGCAATCGATAGATGATTGGCGGCGATAACAGCCGCGCGATTCTGCGATAATGAGCGACAGGGCCCCGCCTGCCTGGCAGGCTGCACCACACCGAACGCGGAGGATGAGCGATGACGACTACGGCGGCCATCCGGATCCCGGCGAATGTGCCTGAGGCGATGCGCGCTACCTACACGCGCAACATGCAACGGCTGACCCACGGCACCGGCCGCATCATGCTCTTCGCCGGTGACCAGAAAGTCGAGCACCTTAACGAGGATTTCTATCCGTTCAAGGCAGGCGAGCAAATCGCAGCCGAAGACAACGACCCCCGCCACCTGTTCAATATTGCCCAGGCGGCCGGCAACTCTATCGGCTGCTTCGCCACCCAGTACGGCATGGTTTCCCTCTACGGACCGGACTACCCGGAAGTGCCCTACCTGGTGAAGGTCAACTCCAAGACCCACCTGGTCAATGTCTCCCAGGGCGACCCTGTCTCCACCGCATGGGTCACCGTTGAACAGATCGTGCGCCTGCGCGAGATGAGCGGGCTGAACGTCGTTGGTGTCGGGTATACCATTTATCTCGGCTCCGAGCACGAGAACGTCATGCTGGCTGAGGCCGGGCGGCTGGTGGCCGATGCCCACGCCGCCGGTCTACCCGTGGTGTTCTGGATCTACCCGCGCGGCAAGAGCCTGCTCAAGAAAGAGGGCGACAAGACGGTCAACCTCGAGAAGAGCCCGAAGGTGATCACCGGCGCAGCCGGCGTGGGCGCTACGCTCGGCGCCGACTTCGTCAAGGTCAACCCACCGGACGCCGTCGACGGTAAGAGCAGCGCCGAATGGCTGAAGGTCGCCACCGAGGCGGCCGGGCTCACCCGCGTGATCTGCGCCGGCGGCTCCTCCAAGGAAGGCGCGTCCTTCCTCAAGGAATTGCAGGACCAGCTGGTCATCGGCGGCACCGCCGGCAACGCCACCGGCCGCAACATTCACCAGCGCCCGCTTGATGAGGCGGTGCGCTTCTGCCACGCCATCGCCGCACTGACGTACGGTAGCCGCGATGTCGAGTACGCCACGCGCGTCTACCAGGGGCAGGAGAGCTTCGCCATCTAGCGGGCCGCAGCTGGCCTGCCAGCAGCCGGGGGCGGGGGTACTCGTCCCCGGCTGCGTATTGCCCGCAGGAGCGCCGCCATGGAGTTCCGCCCCATTCGCCCGGACGAATTGGAGCCGTACGCCGCCCTCGACGCCTACGCCTTCGGCTATGAGCTAACGCCTGCGGTGCTGGAGGATTACCGGGCAAAGATGGACCCGGATTGGACTGTGGCCGGCTATGACAGCGCCGGCCGGATGGTAACCCACCTGGTGGCCTACCCCTGGGACATGATGGTCAACGGCCGGCCGGTAGCCAACGGCGCCATCGCCGATGTGGCCGCCTGGCCGGAGGACCGCCGCGGTGGGTACACGGGCGCGCTGCTGCGGACCACCCTGGGCGTCCTGCGTGACCGCGGCTTCGCGGTCTCCATGCTCGAGCCTACCTTCTACGGCTTGTACCAGCGCTTCGGCTGGGCGCAGGCGGCACAGACACACCGCGCCACCCTCCGCCCCGGGCAGATGCGCCTGCTCCCCAATCTCCCGGCCCCGCGCGGCCGGGCGGAGTCGCTGCCGGAGCCCGATATCGGCCTGCTTGCACCGCTCCACCGGGCAGCACTGGCCACAGAAAACGGGCCGCTGCTCCGCACCGACGGCTACTGGCGCTACTGGACCCTCAACCGCCGCGGCGGCGTGCCTTTTCGCACGGTGGTATGGCGTGAGCCATCTGGCAACCTGACCGGTTACGCCGTCCACCGGTATCCGGTGCGCGACGGCGCGATACACCATCCCGTGGACCAGGAGGTGCTGGTGAACGGCTTCGCCGCCTGTACCACCGACGCCTACCTGGGGCTGATGGGCTACCTCATGCGCCACGACCTGGCAGCGCGCGTGCGGCTAAAGGTTCCGCCCGACGACCCGCTGCCGGCGCTGCTCACCGACCCGCTGGCGGTCGAGCGCGAGACGTGGCCGGGCTTCATGCTGCGGTTAGTGAGTGTCCCTGACGCGCTGGAGGCACGCGGGTATGAGGCCCGCGCGCACGGACAGGTCGTGCTGCGTGTTGTGGATCCCGATGCCCCCTGGAACGACGGCAGCTGGCGGCTGGAGGTGGCGGATGGCCGCGCCCGCGTGACCGCCACCAGCTCCCCCCCGGATGTGACGCTGCCTGCAAGCGTGCTGGCCGCGCTGTACACCGGCTACCTCTCTGCCCGGCGCGCGCAGTTCTGCGGGCTACTGGAGGCGGACAAGGATGCGGCCGCGCGCGCGGACGCCATCATCGCGACGGCCCGGCCGCCGTGGAACCCGGACGGGTTCTAGCCTGGCATGGTCGATGCGCGGGGGGTTAAGCATCGCGCCGCATGCCCGTGAACACAAAGCGAAAGCGGTCATCGTAGCGGGGGGCGCAGCGGCGGCAGGAGTAGCGGCGGCCGGCCCGCGTCCTGCGCCCGCGCTTCCACTCCAGACCGCAGACAGGGCAACGATAGACATACACCAGCCGTGGCGCGGGGAAAGACTCGGCGTAACGGCTGGCCCCCAGCGCAGACGCGACGGCGAGAAAGGCGTCACCGTGCGGCGTTGCGGCGCCGCCGTGCAGGTAGCGGGTGACGTGATGTGCCAGTTCGTGGAGGACGATACCACGCGTCCCGGCAGGGCCGTGGGCAGCCAGGAAGTGGCCGGAGATGGCGATGTCTCCCGGTGGCCGGTAGACGCCGGCGCTGCGGGTCATCCGGTTGCTGATGCGCAGCGTCACCGTCGGGAGCAGCGGCGCCGCCGGCAGCCCGGCCACCCGCCCGCCGCGAAGCGCCGACAGCGTGGCTTCTGCCAGTCCCTGCAGCTGGCCCAGCACCTCCGGCTGATGTGCCGCCCGCGCCATGCCGCCACCTCCCGGCCAAATACCGAAGCCCGGCCAGGATAGCCCCCTGCGGCCGGTCCTGACAACGGTGCCCCGAACGTGCCGCCCGGCTATTATGGGCCGGTGGACGGAGCACTCTGCTGCAGTGCCTGTGGCGCCCTCCTGCCGGAGCGAGGCCATCCCGCCCTTTGCCGGATGTGCGGCGGTGTGCTGATCGTCGTGCACCCCGAAGCGCCGTTCGTGCCGGCCCGGTTGCCTGGGCTGTGGCGCTACGCCCCGCTGCTGCTTGCCGGCGAGCCCGTAACCCTGGGCGAGGGGATGACGCCGGTGGTAGCGCTGCCGCGCTGGGGAGCGAGCGCCGGCCTGCCGCACGTGTACGCGAAGCTGGAGTACCTGATGCCGACCGGCTCTTTCAAGGATCGCGGGGCTGCGGTGATGGTGGCGCGGGCGCGTGACCTGGGCGCCGGACGGCTGGTGGAGGACTCCTCCGGCAACGCCGGCGCAGCGGTGGCTGCCTACGCGGCGCGCGCCGGGCTGCCCTGCACCATCTATGCCCCGGCAGACGCTCCAGCCGCCAAACTGGCGCAGATCGCCGCGGCCGGCGCCGAGCTGGTGCGCGTTCCTGGCCCGCGCGAGGCGGTGGCGGAAGCGGCACAGGCGGATACAGCCGGCGACGCCTACTATGCCGGACACAACACCAATCCCTACTTTGTGGATGGCACCCGCACCTTCGCCTTCGAAGTGGCGGAGCAGCACGATGGCGACCCACCCGAGCACATCATCATGCCGGTAGGCGGTGGCTCATTATACTTTGGCGCCTGGCTGGGCTTCCGTGAGTGGCTGGCCGCCGGGCGCATTGCGCGGATGCCGCGGCTGCACATCGCCCAGGCGAGCGGCTGCGCGCCGCTGGCCGCCGCCTTCGCCCAGGGAGCAGCCGGCGCGGTGGCCATCACCCGCTCGCCCACCATTGCCGGCGGCATCACCATCGAGCACCCCGCCCGTGCGCGGCTGTTGCTGGCGGCGCTGCGCGAGACGGGCGGCAGCGCGGTGGCAGTGGACGACAACGCCACCATCACGGCGGCCCGCGCGCTGGCCCGGCTCGAGGGCCTGGCCTGCGAGCCTACCAGCGCCGTTGCCTTCGCGGCGCTCGGCAAGCTGGCGGCCGACGGCGTCATCCCGCCCGGCGAGCGCGTGCTCGTTGCCGTCACGGGCAGCCCGCTCAAGGACACCGAGGCGCTGGCGCTGCTGGCGAATGGCTGAATCCGGCTTCTTCAAAGGACGGCTGACCATGCCCGCGCTTTCCGTCACCTTTGCTTCCGGCGACCTCTCACTGGAGGGGATGCTGCATCTCCCCACCGGCGCCGGCCCCTTCCCCGCGGTGGCCGTCTGCCATCCGCACCCGCGCTACGGTGGTGATATGCACAACAATGTGGTGTCAGCCGCCGTCAGCGGATTGACCGCGCGCGGGGTGGCGGCGCTGCGCTTCAACTTCCGTGGCGTAGGGCGTAGCGACGGCGATCACGGCGGTAGTGGCGAAGAGGCAGACGACGTGCGCGCGGCGCTGGCCTACCTCGCTTCACGACCGGAGGTAGACAGCGCGCGCGTGGGTCTGGCGGGGTATTCGTTTGGTGCGGGGATGGCGCTGCGCGTGGCGGCCACCGGCCAACCGAAGCTTACCGGTCTGGTACTGGTATCGCTGCCGCTGATGATGGCAGGCGATGCCGCTGCGACGCTGGCTCAGGTTCCCTGCCCGGTGCTGCTCGTGTCCGGCGACCAAGACCATATCTGCCCGCTGGAGGAACTGGAGGCCGCCGCCGAAGAGGCCGGCGCCCACGTGCGCGTCCAGCCGGTCGAGGAGACCGATCACTTCTGGTGGGGGCGCGACGCCGTGCTGGCCGGCGCCATCGGCGACTGCTTCGCCGCGTAAACCGCGGGGCCACGCGCCGGGCGGCGCAGCCCGGAGGTCCCTGCACCCCAAGGAGGGATGTCAGTGAGTAACCAGCTCACCGCCGGCAACGTCACTATTCTGCCGGTTTCCGACACCGGCATCGGCGGCAGTCCTGCATATATGTTCCCGCAGGTCTCGGCAGAGCAGTGGGAGCCCTACCGCCACTGGATGAATGAGCGCGGGAACTTCCGCATGAACATCGGCACGTATGTCTTGCGCTCAGGCGGCCGGACGATGCTGGTGGACACCGGCTTGGGTGATAAGCCGCGCGCCGGCTATCCGCAGGGCGCCCTGCTCGCCAATCTTGCCGCCGCCGGAATCATGCCTGACGACGTCGATATCGTGCTCTGCACCCACCTCCATATTGACCACGTCGGCTGGAACACGGTGCGCAAGGGCGACGCCTGGGTGCCCGCCTTCCCTCGTGCCCGCTACATCATCGCCCGGACGGAGTGGGAGTACTGGACCGCGCCCGAGCGCGCGGCCACCATCGATTATGTGCAGGATTCCGTGCTGCCACTGGCGGACACGGGGCAACTGGATCTGGTCGAGGAGACGCACCGCGTCACCAGTGAAATCACGCTGGTACCCGCGCCCGGACACACACCGGCGCATGTTTGCGTCGCCATCGTCTCCGGCGGTGAACGGGCCATGATCATCGGCGACATGGCCCATCACCCGGTGCAACTGACCGAGACGGAGTGGAGCGTCGCCTTTGACCTGGACCCGCGTCAGGCCGCCGTCACGCGCGCCGCGCTCGTCGAGCAGATGGAACGTGACGGTAGCCTCGTGCTCGGTGGCCATTTTCCGTTCCCTGGCCTTGGCCGCCTGGTGCGGCTGGGCGAGCGCCGGTCATGGCAGGCGCTGTGAGCGCGGCGCGCCCCCGCTCCAGCACTGAACCCAGGACAGACACGACACCATGACGCAGTGGAGGTGCCCCATGCCCGTTACCGTCACCGCCGGTTCTGCCACTATCATTGCCCTGTCTGACACGGAGCAGCCGTATGATGCCGCTGCGGTCTACCCGGAGGTGACCGCCGCACAGTGGGAGCCGTACCGCGCGCTGCTCTCGGACGACGGCAAGGTGCTGCTCAACTTCGGCTGCTACGTCGTGCAGGCGGACGGCCGCACGGTGCTGATCGACACCGGCTGGGGGCCGGGATTCAAAGGCCAGCTGCTGGAGGAACTACGCGCCGCCGGCGTCGATGCCGGCTCAATCGACACGGTGATGTTCACGCACCTGCACGGCGACCACATCGGCTGGAATCTAGATGAGGGCGGGCAGCCGCGCTTTCCCGGCGCCCGCTACCTGCTGCCCGAAGCCGACTGGCAGCATTACCGCGCTCAGCCGGAGCTGCCCGCGCTGTTTCGCAGCCAGTGCCTGCCGCTGGAGGCGCTGGGCGTACTGGAGCTGGTGTCTGGCGAGCGGCGGCTGTCACCGTCCCTCACCATCGTGCCAGCGCCAGGGCACACGCCGGGTCATATGGGCCTGGCTGCCGTCTCCGGCGGTGAGCGCGCGTTCATCCTCGGCGACGCCGCAATCTCCCCCGCCGACGCGATCGAGACGCAGTGGGCCAACCGGTTTGACTGGGACAGCACCATCGCCCGGCAGACACGCGAACGGTTGCTGGCCGATCTCGAGCAGGGTGGCGCCCTGATCGCCGCCTCGCACTTCCCCAGGCCCGGCCTGGGGCGCCTGACCAGCGTGGACGGCCGCCGCATGTGGCAGCCACTCTAGGGCCCAAGCCAGGCGGATCGCGCGGCTCAGGACCGCGACGTGACGGCAGCCCCGGCATGGCCGCTCTTCCCCTGGTGGGCCGCCGGGTGCTACGCTCGGTGCCGAGCATTCCACCAAGGGGGCCGCCGCCATGTCACGATTCCTCCTCAGGCCGGCCCTCGTCGCTGCTGCCTAGCCCGCGGGTCGCTGCCCCAACGCGGCCATGGTTCCGGCGCACCTCGAGCACTCCGGCTTTGCCAGTACCGGCCGTGGAAGCGTGATGCTTCCGTGAACAGGCGTGGGGGCTGCTGTGCTGCGAGCGTCCGGGCGGGTGCCCGCCTATCCGTTGTATCTGGCTCTGGCCTTCTGCCAGGCGCTGATCTTCACCATGTGCTTCACCGTCACCAGCCTGTACGCGGTGACGGAGGCCAACCTGACCCCGCTGCAACTGGTGCTGGTAGGCACGGCCCTGGAGGCGGGCTGCTTCCTGCTGGAGGTGCCCACCGGTGTGCTGGCCGATGTCTACAGCCGGAGGCTGTCGGTCATCACTGGCATCGCCATCATCGGCGTGGGGTTCCTGATCTGGGGGGCAGCACCGCTGTTTGTCACCATCGTGCTGGCGCAATTGGTGTGGGCGCTCGGCTACACCTTCACCAGCGGCGCAACCGAGGCCTGGGTCGTCGATGAGCTGGGAGAGGAGCGGTCGGCGGCGGTGTTCCTGCGCGCTGCCCAGGCGGGACAGCTCGGCTCGTTGCTCGGCATCCCGCTGGCGGTAGTGCTGGGCCTGGTGGCGCTCAATCTGCCGGTTCTGCTCGGAGGTGTGCTTTACCTTGTGCTCGCTGCCGTGCTGCTGTGGCTGATGCCCGAGCGCGGCTTCCGGCCCGCGCCCCGCGGCGAGCGCGAATCCTGGGCGGCGATGGCCGGCACCCTGCGCGGCGGCCTGCGTGAGGTGCGGCGGCGGCCGGTGCTCGGCGTGATCCTCAGCATCGCTGCCATCGCCGGCGCCGCCTCGGAGGCGTTCGACCGGTTCCGGGATGCGCACTTCATCCGCGACATCGGCATGCCTGCTGCCGGTGGGTGGGAGCCGGTGGTGTGGTTCGGCATCATCAGCGGCACGGGGCTGGTACTGAGCCTGGGCGTCATGGAGTACCTGCGCCGCCGCATGGATCTACGCCATCACCGCCACGCCGCCCGCGCGCTGCTGGTCATCGATACCGGTATCGCGGCGGCGGTGGTCACGTTCGCGCTGGCCGGCAGCTTCGCCGTGGCCTTGGCGGCCGTGCTGGCCGGCGGCGTCCTGCGCCGCGTGAACACGCCGCTGACGGCTGCCTGGATGAATCAGGGGCTGTCTCCCAGCGTGCGGGCCACCGTCGTTTCCATGCGCGGCCAGGCCGACGCACTCGGCCAGGTCACCGGCGGGCCGCTGTTCGGGCTGCTGGCCTCCGCCGCCTCGATGACCACCGCGCTCGCCGCGTCCGGCGCCGTGCTGCTGCTGACGCTACCGCTGTACGTAATGGCGCTGCGGACACCGCAGGAGCGCTGGCGCCCTGAGGTCAGCGAGACAAGCGAAACAGCAGCCCTGCCACCACCGTAACCGTCCACCGCATAGGTGTCCGCGCCGGCTTTGCACCGGTCCGGCACATGGTGGCGTCAGCGGCGTGCCAGCTTGAGGACAGCCAGCCCCAGCAGTGTGGCTCCGGCCGCCACAGTTTGCCGTGGATGGAGCCGCGCTGATGTATAAAGGCTGAACCGCCGGCCGCCGTGATCGTCGCGCACGTGGCCCATGCCGGGGATGGGCCGGCATAGGTTATTGGGAGCAGTGGCGCTCTTTGGCCGGTTGGTCTTCTGGCCCTCCACGGCGGTACGTGCCAGCCACCAATCGAGCAGCGGTCCGGCCGTGGCTTCCAGCGACGTAAACAGCTTGGCGCCACCACCGATGCACAGGTCGCGCACTCGGTGTTCGGCGGCATACAGGATGGCCTGTGCAGCGATTGCCGGATCGTAGACCGGCGTCATCGGCCTGGGCATCACCCCCAGGTGAGTGACTGCCTGAGCAAACAGCGGCGTATTGAACGAAGAAGGTTTGATCAGCGTCACCTGGATCGCGCTGCCTTCGTGCCGCAGTTCCACCCGCAAGGCCTCGGTCAGCGCTTTCACCGCATGCTTGGAGGCACTGTAACCGCTCTGCAGTGGCACCGCCCGGTCTGATAGCGCCGAACCGATGCAGATCAGCGCCCCGTTTCCAGTCGCACGCAGGTGAGGGAGCGCCGCCTGACAGCCGTGGACCTGGCCGAGGAAGTTGACCTCCATGACCCGGCGGAACTCCTCCGGCGCCATCTGCTCGAACCGGCCGTAGGCGGACACACCGGCGCCGTTGATCCAGGTGTCAATGCCACCAAATGTGGCCACGGCGCGTTCCGCCACCGCATCCACTTCAGCCGCCACCGTCACATCGGCCGGCGCGGCCAGCGCCTGCCCGCCGTTGCGGCGGATCTCTGCCTCCAGCGCCGCCAGCGCGCCGCCGTCGCGCGCTGTCAGCACCACCCGCGCCCCACGGCCCGCCGCCTGCAAGGCCGTCTCCCTGCCGATGCCGCTGGATGCGCCGGTAATGACCATGACCTGCTTGGCCAGAGGCTTGAGACGCTGCATGATCCGGCCCTCCCCATACCTCCATGCTGGCACCGGCACGGCGGGGGTACCGTAGCCCGGTCGGGGGAGGGCGAACCACGGGCGCAGGTCAGGTGGCGGCGGAGGGTGTGTAGCGCAGGGCACGGCCGCTTCCGGCGCCGGTGTGACGGCCGTTCTCCAGCGCTACTGCGCCGTTCACCACCACCAGGGCGATCCCTTCCGGTTCACGCTTGGGGTCGTCCCAGGTGGCGGTATCTGCCACCGTGGCCGGATCGAACAGCACCAGGTCGGCCCAGGCCCCTTCGGTAATCACGCCGCGACCGGCCAGGCCAAACACCCGCGCGGGCAGTGAAGTCATCCGCCGCACCGCTTCCTCCAGCGTCAGTACGCCGCGTTCGCGTACATAGCGGCCCAGCACGCGCGGGAAGGTGCCGAACAGGCGCGGGTGCGGCTTGCCCTCCAGCACGGGCAGTCCGTCGGAGCCGACCATCACCAGCGGGTGCCGGAGGTTGGTCTCGACATCGACCTCGTCCATCGTGAACTGGATGACGAGCGTTTCGCTGCCACGCCCTTCCAGGATGCGCTTTACCGCCTGGTCCACGGGCAGATCAAGCAGGTCCGCCACCTCGGTGACGCGCAGTCCATCCCACTCCGGGTGGCCAGGAACCGTCGCCAGCCGCAACGCCTGAGCGTACTCACCGTCGATGCGGCCGATGCGGTAGAGCGCCTCCAGCCGTGTGCTGCCGGCGATGTAGGGGTACATGTCCAGCGTCACAGCCTGCGAGCCGGTAGCCTGATCCACCCGCGCCAGCGAGGCTGCCACCCGCCCCCAGTTGGCTTTGCCGGTGGCCTTATGATGGGAGATGTGGACGGCGCAGCCGGCCTCGCGGCCGATGCGGAGCGTCTCCTCGACGGCATCCAGCAGCTGATCGCCCTCGTTGCGCATGTGCGTGGCGTACACACCCTTGGCTGCCGCCACCGGGCGGCACAGGTCAATCAGTTCCTCGGTAGCGCACCAGCGGCCCGGCTCGTAAATCAGGCCGGTGGACAGGCCGCACGCTCCTTGCGCCATCGCCTCCTCGACCCAGCCGCGCATTCGGGCCTGCTCCTCGGCGGCCGGTGGTCGCTGCTCGTTGCCCATTGCGGCATAGCGCAGGGTGTTGTGCCCGGCCAGCATAATGGCGTTGACAGCAGGGCGGCGGCCGTCAACCGCCTCGAGGTAGCCTGCCAGGTCTGTCCAGGTGACGGGCGAGCCGCCAATGGCGAGGATGGCAGAGCCGGTCACCAGCCGCCCTGCCTCGCGGGTAGCTGGGGCCACGGAGAAGCCGCAGTTGCCGGCGACGACCGTCGTGCAGCCCTGCGCGAGCTTAAACTCCATCCCCGGGTATCGCAGCAGGGCGCCATCGTCGTGGGCGTGGGTATCGACAAATCCCGGAGCGAGTGTCAGGCCGGTAGCATCGATCTCGCGCGCACCGCCGTCCCGCGCTTCCCCAACCCGCACGATCCGGCCATCCTCGATAGCGACATCGGCCGTACGCGGCGGCGCGCCCGTGCCGTCGAGCACAGCGGCGTTGCGAATCACCAGGTCAAACATTGGCCCGCCCCCTACGTTCGGCATCTCGGGGAGAACGATACCCGATCCGCGCATCACGCGGGCCGGTGTGCGGCGGTGGGGCCGCGGTCGTATGCTACGCAGGGCACGAGAGCACAACCGAAGCGGGTGAACGATGCGCAGGCACGAGCTGGACACCCCGGCGCTGATCCTGGACCTGGACGTAGTTGAAGCGAACATCGCGGCGATGGCCGCCTTCTTTCGGGACCGCCCGCAGAAGCTGCGCCCCCACTTCAAAACGCCGAAGACGCCCGAGATCGCCCGCCGCCAGATGGAGGCCGGGGCAATCGGCATCACCGCCGCCAAATTGGGCGAGGCCGAGGTGCTAGCGCGGGCGGGCATCGGTCCCGTGCTGATCGCCAACCAGCTGGTAGGCCGGCAGAAGATCGACCGGCTGCTGGCGCTGCCGGAGCACGTCGAAATCATCGTAGCGGTGGAAAGCCTGCTGAATGTTGAAGAACTGGAGGCAGGGGCCAAGCGCACGGGCCGGCGGCCGCACGTGGTGATTGAGGTGGACACGGGGATGCACCGCTGCGGCACCGCCAACCCGGAGGATACCGCCGCCCTGGCGGAACGCATCGCCGCCGGGCCGCTGGTGTATCGCGGCATCATGGGCTACGAGGGCCATACCGTGCTATTGCCAGATCCCACGGACCGGCGGGAGAAGGCCACCGCCGCGCTGGAACGGCTGTCCGCGCATGTGCGCGCCCTTCGCGCCGCCGGCTTCTCTCCTGAGATCGTCTCCGCTGGGGGTACCGGCACCTATGATATCGCCGGTAGCCAGCCGGACGTGACAGAAGTCCAGGCCGGCAGCTATGTGTTCATGGACGGCCGGTATCGTTCTGTTCGCCCTGACCTGGGCCAGCCGGCGCTGACCTTGCTCACCACAGTGATCGCCCGCCACGGCGATTACGCGGTCATTGACGCCGGCATGAAGGCGCTATCCAACGATATGGGTCCGTCTGCGGGCGCCCGCCTACCGTTCACCGTGGCCCGGCTGTCTGAAGAGCACGGCACCGTCCAGACCGGCGAGGCGGACCTGCAACCGGGGATGAAGGTCGAGGTACTACCGTCGCACAACGACACCACGATCAACCTGCACAGCGAGTACTACGTCGTGCGCGGTGATGAGGTGGTGGACGTGTGGCCGGTTGAGGGAGCGCGGGCGTATCGCTAACTCGGGAGCAGCGAGCCGGCAATGGGATGAGCGACACGGACCCGCCCGCGGCCGGCTACGCGGCGCCGCGATGGTTGATTGCGGCCTACGGGCAATCTCGTCAGACCGGCTCAACCAGCACCAGCCGGTTGCTCCAGCGGTCGGGGTAGCACTGCACCAGGTGCAGCACACGCTCGACCCGGTAGCGCTTTGCGCCCTGAGGGCCGGCGAGACCGATCACATCGCCGTGGGTGAGCGGTGCGCCCCCCTCGATCCGCCCGAGCACGTCGCCGCTGAGGTCTTCGCTATTGATGACGAAGGTGGTCCAGGTAGCTGGCGGCTCGCTCATGGGATCGCCCCCGCGTGGTGTCCGGGCCGGCTGGGATGCGCCTGGCCCGCGCACCCCGTATTGTAGGCAAGGCGGGCGCGGCGTGTGAGGGCTGGCCCCTGGGGAGGGAGAGATGGCAGACACAATTCGGATTGGCGTGGTAGGCGCTGGGGCAAACACCCGGCTACGCCACATCCCTGGCCTGCAGGCGATTGACGGCGTCGAGGTGGTCAGCGTCGTCAACCGCTCGCGCGAATCCTCTGAACGGGTGGCGCGCGAGTTCGGTATCCCCCGCATCCATGACACCTGGCCCGAGCTGGTGGCCAGCCCGGACATTGACGCGGTGATGATCGGCACATGGCCGTACCTGCACTGCCCGATCACACTGGCAGCGCTGGAAGCCGGCAAGCATGTGCTTACCGAGGCGCGCATGGCGATGAGCGCCGCCGAGGCGCGCGAGATGCTGGCCGCGTCACGGCTGCACCCCGAGCTCGTGACCCAGGTCGTGCCCGCCCCCTTCACCTTTCCCGTCGATGCCACCGTGCTGCGCCTGTTGAACGAGGGCTACCTCGGCGACCTCCAGGCTGTAGACCTGCGCGCCTCCCAGGGCTGGCTTAACGCCGGTGGCCCGATGACCTGGCGCACCGACCGCGACCTGTCCGGCGCCAATATCATGATGCTCGGTATCTGGTACGAGACACTGATGCGCTGGCTAGGCCCCGCCACCGCCGTCACCGCCCGCACCCGTATCGCCGTCCCCTATCGCGCCGACCCCGAGACCGGCGGTCGCCGCGCCGTGCAGATTCCGGATCATGTCGAAGTGCTGGCCGATATGCCCGGCGGCGCCATCGCCCGCATGCATATGAGCGCCGTCGCCGGCGGGCTCCCCGGACCGGAGGTGTGGCTGTTCGGCAGTGAGGGCACCCTGCGCTTCGAGATGGCCGGGGCCAGACTGAGCGGCGCGCGCAAGGCAGACAAGGAACTGGCTGCCATCGAGATTCCGGCGCACGAGCGCGGCGAGTGGCGGGTCGAAGCGGAGTTCATCGGCGCCATCCGCGGACAGGAGCGCGTTCGCCTGACTAGCTTCGAAGATGGCGTGCGCTACATGGAGTTCACCGACGCCGTCCACATCAGCGCCCGTGACGGCCGCACCGTGCCGCTGCCGTTCGGCGATTCGTAGGCCCGAGCAATTCAGCGGGCGCGCTCGCGCTCCCCGCCCGCCGGCCCGCCTGTCTCCCCCGCCGCCAGCCGCACCAGCTCGCCGGCCGGCCGGCTCCAGCCGGTGATGCACACGTCAGCGCCAAGCTGCTCGACGGTGACCTGATGCAGGCGGCGGGCGTCTGCCATCGTCCAGGCGCCGCGACCGGCCACCGCCGCCGGGGCGGCCCCGCCGATGATCACGGGCGCGATCACGGCGTGTACCAGGTCCACCAGGCCGGCGTCAAACAGCCCGCCCAGGAGCGTGGCGCCCCCCTCGACCAGAACACTCATCACGCCGCGCCGCCCCAGCTCGGCCAGCAGCGCCGGCAGCGCCACCCCCGTGCCGGAGTCTGACGGGGGCAGCACCAGCACCTCGGCCCCGCCGGCCGTCACCGCCTCCCGCCACGCGGACGGCGATGCCGCCGTTGCTGCCAGCAGTGTCGCTGCCTCCGGTCCGAGCACCCGGGCCTCCGGCGGCGTTCGCCCGCGGCCGTCCACCACGACGCGAAGCGGCTGCCGCCGGGCAGGTCCCGCAGCCGGCCGCGCCGTCAGCAGCGGGTCATCTGCCAGCACGGTACCCGAACCGGCCATGATCGCGTCCAGCGCCGCGCGCTCGTCGTGCACCCAGGCCCGCGCGGCCGGGCCGCTCACCCAGCGGGCATCACCGCTGACCGCAGCTATCCGGCCATCGAGGCTGGCCGCGAACTTCACCACCACCAGCGGACGGCCAAGGGCGCGATGGACGATGAAATCCGCATGATGGCCGGCGGCCGCTTCGGCAAGCAGCCCTACCGAGACCGTAATCCCGGCGGCGCGCAGCTCAGCCACACCACCGCCGCGCACCCGCTCGTCTGGATCGATGATGGCGCAGTGGACGGCGGCCACACCGGCATCAATCAGCGCGCGTGTGCACGGCCCGGTGCGTCCGGTGACGTTGCACGGCTCCAGGGTGACGTACGCCGTCGCGCCCCGCGCCCGTTGCCCGGCCTGGCGCAGCGCCATCACCTCGGCGTGCGGCCCGCCCGGCGGCTGGGTGTGGCCGGCGCCGACAATCACGCCATCGTGCGCCAGCACCGCCCCCACCGCCGGATTGGGTGAAGTCCGGCCGCGGGCGAGCCGGGCCTGTGCCAGTGCGGCTGCCATCAGCTGAGCGCCGTCCATACGCCCATCGTACAGGGGTCGCGCGTCACCGGCCGGCCGCGCGGTCGGGCTCCATCTTCCTCCGGAGGGGCTGTGGTACACTGGCGGCACGATGACCGAACGCGACACCGTGCCTGAGCTACCGCCGCAGGCCCGCAGCGAGTGGCGCACTCCCGCGAACGGAGCTCTGCCGCTGCCGGAGGCCACCGCGCCGGTCGACGACCACGCCCTGTCCGGCGAGCCGGAGCGCCCGCTGAGCCTGCGCCCGCGCGTGGCGGAGCCGGAGCCCGAGCCGCTGCCGGACCAGGGCTCTGCCGCCTATGTGAAGGCGTGGGACGCGGTGGCGCCGGTGGCCGGCCACGGGACGAAGGTACGGCATAGCCGGCTGCTGTTCGCCCGTGAGCTGGTCGAGACGGCCATTTTGGCGGTAGCGATCTTTCTGGCCGTGCGGGCGGTGGTCCAGAACTTCCGCGTGGAAGGACAGAGCATGGACCCCACGTACGCCACCGGGCAGTACGTGCTGGTGAACAAGCTGCTGTACCAGAAGCTCGACTTCGGCCCGTTTGGCGGAGAACGGCGGCTGTTCCACGCGCCGCGGCGGGGTGAGGTGATTGTCTTCCACCCGCCGTTGCCAGAGCTGCCCAACCAGGGTGGCGAACGCGATTTCATCAAACGCGTGATCGGTATCCCCGGCGACCACGTCGTGATCAAGGACGGCAAGATCACCGTCAACGGCCAGGAGCTGCAGGAGCCGTACCTCAAGAACGCCGTGCAGACCTTCTGCGGCGGTCAGTACTGCGATGCGCAACTGCAGCAGAACCAGTACTTCGTGATGGGTGACAACCGCACCAACAGCTCCGACTCCCGCCTGTGGGGCCCGGTGAGCGGTGAGAAGATCATCGGCAAGGCGTGGTTTGTCTACCTGCCATTCGATGACTTCGGCCCTGCCCCCAACGGCACTCCCATTCTCAGCCCCACCCGCGCCACCGCGCGCCCGTAGCTCAACGGTAGAGCAGTGGACTTTTAATCCATTGGTTGTAGGTTCGAATCCTACCGGGCGCACCCGTTTTTGAATCTGAGAACCGCCCTGGTGGGGCGGTTCTCGCCGTCTGTGGGGAGCTACTACAGCAACCCATACAGCAACCCGGGCGGATCGGGGCGCACACCAACGCGCAAATCGGGGCGCTCAAGGGCACTTTTGAATCTACAGCGCACGCTCACGGACGCCCACGGACGGCCGGAATCTCAACTTTTAAATCGCGATATTGCCGCCGGCAATCGGCTGGGTGTTGGGATTGGCGGCCAGCCAGACGGCCGGGGCGCCGGGGTCGCGCGCCAGCAGCTCCGTCAGCGCCGCCGGGGTGTGGAAGCCCGACAGTTCCCGGCTGCGGTAGCCGGCGCGGCGGGCATCCTCGAAGTACACCTGCTGGCCGTTGGTGGCGTAGAGGAAGGGGGCGCCGCCGGTGGCGTACGACACCAGCGGCTCTGCCACGCCGCGGCTGTAGCGTTCGGCCTGGGCGAGCACGGCTGCCGCCGCCACCACCTGGCGCTTGGCCTCGATGAAGGCGACCAGCCGGCCGCCAGCGAACAGCGCGTAGTCAGCGGGTCCGGTGGCGGTGGGGTACTCGGTGACGGCGCAGCGGTCGAGCGCGGCAGCAGGCAGCCGCTCCACCTCGCGCCAGGGGCGCACCGTCCAGCCGGCGGCAGCGAGCCGGGGGTCGATGCGCTCACGACGGGTACGGGCTTCATCCATCGCCCCCGTACGATACCCCCTCAGACCGAACCGGGCCAACCGCCGGCTGCGGGCTCGTGTCCGGGCGGGCACATGCCTGTAGCGGCCAACGGGAATGGGGCAGACCGCCCGCTCCTGCGCGAAGTCGCCGGGTCCTCCTTCGCCGGTGCCGGGTCCAGCGCGCATACGCCTAGGCCGCCGGCCGGGAGCGGGGGGCGATATGGTAGGTGATGCAGATGCCGGGGATGCCGGCCCGCGCCGTCCGGGCCCGCTGCGCGGGGGCACCCACCGGCATTATCGGGCGGGAATGTCCGGAGCGGCGGGCGCCGGACCACGACCAGAGCATGGACGCACGTGCGTGCATTTGTCGCGGCTGCGATAGCCGGGGGGACGGCGGGGCGGGTAGCATGGTGGCTCACTGCCCGCCTGTGCAGGCCGGCCCGGCGGTAACGCGGCCACGATGAACGACGACATTCGCCTGGCGATTGACTGGCTGATGGCCCACCCGGTGGCGCTGATCGGGGTAGTGGCCGCCGTGTTTGTGGTCGTGACGGTTGTGCCGCTGCTGGCGCTGAGCCTGGTATTTCACGTAGCCGGACGCACGATCGCCGGTGGATTGCGCGGCGGTCCGTGGCTGCGGGGTGTGACCATCGTGGCGCTAGCTGCACTACTGCTCGGGGGCCTGCACCTGTGGACAACCCGCACCAGCACGCCGCTGCTGATCTACAGCGAGGGGCCAGCTCCGCAATTCGTCGAAGGCGCCGTCTACGACCTCACCCTGGAGCCGGATGGGAGCCTGCTCGTCACCGAGGAATTCACGGTTACATTGGCACGTGACCTCCGCTCCCCCTTCCGGCCGCTGCGGCGCGATCAGCCCGCCACCGTGCTGGCGCTGAGCGACGACGACCGGCCCATCTCCGCACAGGCGTGGATCGGGCCCCAGTCCGGCATCCGCCTGGGTACGGGTGTCACTGGCGGGCGGCATCGCTACCGGCTGACCTACCGGCTGCCTGCCACCACGAAGCCGGCGATGAAGCAGCCCGAGCGCATCTGCCCGCCGTTTTCCGCGTGCACATATCTGACCGACCAGCGGGAGCCGCTGCCTGTGCAACGCGTCTCCTGGCGGCCCCTGCCCTGGCCCGTGGCCGGCGAGATGGTCGTGCGCTGGCACTTCCCCCACCCGTACCAGCTGGAGACACTGGCGGCGCTCAATGCGCGCTTCACCTGGGCGGAGCCGGGCAGCCGGCAGGTCGATGATCGGACCGTCGAAGTGCGCCGGGTCTCTGCCGTGCCGGTGACGCCGCCGCCGTGGCTGGCCACCCTCGCGATCCCAGAGGGTATGACGGAGGCAGGCACACTGCGGCCGGACGCCGGAGCATCGTGGATGGTGGCCGTACTGCCGTTGCTTGCCCTTGCTGGCGCCGCCGCCGTCCGGCTGCGGATGGGCGGCGCCCCTGCTGGGCTGGCCACCCTCAAGGCTGAATACCAGCCACCAGACGGCTTACCGGCCACCGCGCTTGGCCGGCTGGTGCGCGCCCGCCGCCCGGCCCTGGTGGCAGCGGTCCTTGCCGCAGCGGCCAGCCAGGGCGTGATGCGGGTGGATGCGCTGCACCGGCCGCGCACGGGATTGCCGGACCAGCACGACGACGAGTTCACCGTCACCGGAAGCATCGAGACACTCCCCGCCACGGAGGCGTTGTTCCTGCGCCGGTTGCTCCACGGCCGGAGTGCCGTCCGGCTCTCACAACTGGAGGGACGGCTATACGAGGCGACGGAGCAACTCGAGACCGATGTGCAGCGCGCGCTGGTGGCCGGCGGATACTTCAACCGCCGCCGCGAGGTGCAACGGATGGCGGGCGTCGCGCTGGCTTTCGCGCTGGGGATCGGCGGTCCGTACGTGACGTTCTACCTGGTGAATCGCTTCCCGACGTTTCTGCCCGTGCGTCACGGCAGCCCTGCCGAGCGGCTGGGGTTCACCGAGCCGGTGCTTGCCGCCTGGGTGCTGGCTGCGCTGATCGTGCTGTTCGCCGCCCTGGCCGTCCCCACCATCACGCGCAAGGGCGCGATGACGCGCTCACGGGCGCGCGGCTTCGCGGAGTACCTGCGCACCGCCGAGCTCAGCCGCATCGAGCACGCGGCTGCGGAGGGGCACGCTCCACCGCTGCTGCCCTACGCGCTGGCGCTGGACGTCTCACGTGAGCTGACCGAGCGCTGGCAGGCACTTGCCGGGGCGCCGGACAACCGCCGCGGGCGCCGCCGAACACTCGGGCTGGGCGAGGCGGCGTTTGGCGACGACGGTATCCTGCGGCAGCCACTGCTGATGACGGCGGGTACTGTGCAGGGAGGAGAGCCAGGATGACTGCTCCGATCGTGGTTGGCGCGAGTGTCGCCTTGAGCCTGGTGCTGCTGCTCTGGTTTGCCCTGACCTACAACCGGTTAGTGCGGTTACGCCATCGCGTCCGCGATGCGTGGGCCGACGTTGACGTCGTGCTCAAGCAGCGCTATGACCTGATCCCCAACCTGGTCACGACCGTGAAGGGCTATGCCGCCCATGAGGCCGCCGTGCTCGATGCCGTCAGCCGGGCACGAGCGGCAGCGCTGGGCGCCACCACGCCGCTGGAGCGTACGCAGGCAGAGGGTGCGCTTGAACGGTCGCTGCGCTCGCTGTTTGCGGTGAGTGAGGCGTATCCCACACTCCAGGCGTCCGCCGGCTTCCAACAACTGATGACGGCCCTGGCGGAGACCGAATCGACGCTGCAAAGCGCCCGCCGCTACTACAACGGCACCGTCCGCGACTACAACACCGCCCGCGAGACGTTGCCCACCAACATCATCGCCGGGGTCGCGGGCTTCCACGCCGAGTCGATGTTTGAGGCAGCCGTCCCGGAGCGCAGCGCACCACGGGTGGCCTTCTAGCGGGTGGCGCACCGTGGCAAACTCTGCCAAGTGTGCGCCGGATAACAGCGATACGGGTGCGCCACTGCTAGGCTGTGCAGCGCCGGGGACACACGCTCCCCGCCATTACGTCCACCGCAGGAGGCACACCATGCTCGGTGACCTGTCCAGCCACTTCTCTAGCGTGCCGATCTCAACGCTCAACGCCGCCACCCTGTACGCTGCCCGCACCCAGAGCACAGGCGCCCGTCTATCGCTGCCCGAGTGGCTGCGCCGGTAGCGCTGCCCGTGCCCGAGTACAGGCGGTGCACTGTCGCACCTACGACAGACGGCGCAAACGGCCGGGGTACACTCATCTTCGTATGCTTCGGCGCTGGATTGCGAGATCTCTGCTTGACAGCGTGCTAAGCACTTCGCGTATTATGGCGTGCCTCGTGTCCGCTCCCCGGGGAGGTAGCCGTGGCTGCTCCCGCGCCACTGTCACCGCCGAGCAACGCCGGCGCGGATTTCCGCGTGGCGCTGGTGTGCCTGCCCTGGTACACCGCGGGACGGCCCTCCATCCAGATTGGGCTGGTGGGCGCCATCGCCCGGCAGGCCGGCTTTCCCACCGATCTGTATCACCTCAACCTCGACCTGGCGGCCCGTACCGGCCCTGCTATCTACGAGGCGCTGTGCAATCACCGCGGTCATCTGACCGGCGACTGGCTATTCTCGGTGGCCGCCTTCGGTGAGGAGGCGCACAGCGATGATGCCGCCTACTTCGCCGCGTTCGGTGAGGAGATCCGGGAAATCGGCGCGGCGATTGACGAACCGCCGGCCTACCTCTCCCGGCTGCGGCACGACATCTTGCCGCAGTTCATCGACGATTGCCTGGCGGCGGTGGACTGGGGGCGGTACCGGGTGGTGGGGTTCAGCTCCACCTTTCAGCAGAACGTCGCCTGTCTGGCGCTGGCCCGCCGGATCAAAGGCACGTACCCGGATACGGTGATCGTCTTTGGCGGCGCCAACATGGAAGACGAGATGGGTCCGGGCTACGCCCGCGCCTTCACATTTGTCGATTATGTGCTGTCCGGCGAGGCGGACGAGAGTTTCCCGGCGCTGCTGCGCTGCCTGGCCGCCGGACAAGAGGCGCCGGAGATTCCCGGCCTTGCCCTGCGGACAGCCGGTGGTGTGCGCTCCTGCGGTCAAGCCCCACCCGTGCGCGATCTCGACGAGCTGCCCGTGCCGGATTACCGCGAGTACTTCGCCCGCCGCGACGCACAGGGGCTGCAAGCCGCCTATCCCCACCCGGTGCTGCCGTTCGAAAGCTCACGCGGTTGCTGGTGGGGCGCTAAGCACCACTGTAGCTTCTGCGGGCTGAACGACCTGATCATGCCGTACCGCGCCAAGCGGCCCGAGCGCGTGCTGGCGGAGCTGACCGAGCTGGCCGCCCGCCATGGCAGCACCTTCTTCGCCGCCTCAGACAACATCCTGGACATGAAGCACCTCCAGCAGGTGCTGCCACGCATCGCGGAAGCGCACGCCGATTTCCAGTTCTTCTACGAAGTGAAGGCAAACCTGACGCGCGAGCAGATTCGCACCCTGGCCCGCGGTGGGGTGCGCTGGATCCAGGCCGGTATCGAGAGCGTCAACACTAACCTGCTGCGCCTGATGAACAAGGGCTCCAGCATGCTGCAAAATGTGCTGCTGCTGAAGTGGGCGCGCTACTACGGCATCCACGTAAGCTGGAACATCCTCTGGGGCTTTCCCGGCGAGACAGAAGCTGACTATCAGGAGCAACTGGCGGTACTGCAGCTGATCCCGCATCTGGAACCGCCCAACCACGCCGGCCGCATCCGCCTGGAGCGGTTCTCCCCCTACTTCACCGGCAGGGCGGCCGGTACGCCCGTAGAGGTCCGGCCCGACGCCTCGTACGCCTACGTCTATCCAGGGCATGTGCCGCCGGCGCAGGTGGCCTACTTCTTCGAATACGCCATGGATGGCACCGTCCCGGACGAGTCGAACGCGGAGACGGTGGCGTGGGTGGCGGAGTGGGAGCGGCGCTGGTTCTCGGAGCGGCCGGACACGCTGTCCTATCGCAAGTCGCTCGACCGGCTGTTCATCGACGATCATCGCGGCGCGGCGCCGGGTCAGACCTATACGCTCACCGGCCCCGCGGCGCCGCTGTATGAGTACTGCGGCGAAGCGCCGCGCACCGTGCCCGCCATCATCAGCCACCTCGACGGGACAGTCTCAGCGGAGACGGTCTCGCGGCTGCTACGCGAGCTGTCCGCGCGCGGTCTCATGCTGCAGGAGGGTGGCCGGCATCTCAGCCTGGCGCTGCCGGCTAATCCCGGCTGGTGATCAGCCAGGCGGCAACGTAGCGTCTCCGCCCCGCACGCTGGGGCGCGCAACCTGGTTCACGGCCACCGGCAGGCGGGACGGTTCCCCGCCGTTCACCAACAGCATCACAAGGAGGTATGTCTTTGGCATCGTTAGACGATCTGCCCAAGATCCTGGCAGAGAACCCACAGGCGCGCGAGGAGTTGATGTCGTTGCTCTCTGGCTTCTGCCAGCGCTACGGGGTCGAGCTGAACACCCAGGACGCCACGCAAGTGGACAACGACGAAGTGCGCGGGTACATCCTCGGCGCTCCGTCGCTGGGGAGCCAGCCCGCCCTTGGCCGCCAGCCAAACATCGGGGCACTGCGCCCGGGTGGTGGGGTCGCGCTCATTTACGACGTCACCGGCTCGGGCACCAGCCGCACCTTCTGGATCTAGTTCGCGACGGGTTGCGACCCGCCACGGAGGTGCTCTCTTGGCCTCAATCGATGATCTGCCCAAGATCCTGGCAGAGAACCCGCAGGCGCGTGAGGACCTGATCACATTGCTGGCGGAGTTCTGCGCACGGCATGGGATCGAGCTGAACACCCAGGACGCCACGCAAGTGGACAACGACGAAGTGCGCGGGTACATCCTCGGCGCTCCGTCGCTGGGGGGCCTGCCCGCACTTGGCAGGCCGCAGGCCCTGCCCGGCGCACGCCTGCCGGGCGGTGTCGCGCTGATCTACGACTCCACCGGCTCAGGTACCGGCCGGACTTTCTGGATCTAGTTCATCCCCCGCCGGTGGCCGTGCGGCCGGGGGAACGAGTACGCCGATGCCGTTCTTTCACCTCAACCTTCAGATCACACAGCAATGCCCGTTGGAGTGCGCGCATTGCTGCATCGAGTCCGGACCCTGGCGGACCGAGAGCATGGCGCTGCCTGATGCCGTGTCCTACGTCCGCCAGGCGCACGCGATCAACCCAGCCACCGTGCTCAGCTTCACCGGTGGGGAGCCGTTCGTTCGCTTTCCGCTGATGCGTGACATCGCCCGTGCGGCGGACGAGCTCGGCATGTGGCACACGACGATCACCAGCGCCGTCTGGTGCAAGTCGGTGGCCTTCGCCCGGGAGCGGCTGGCGGAGCTTCAGCGCTACGGGCTGCGCACCGTCAACCTCAGCTATGACTCGTTCCACGAGCCGTGGGTGACGCCGGAGCGCATGCAACACTGCATCACCGCCGCCGCGGACCTGGGGCTGCGCATTCACGTCGGCGGCGCCGTGGTTTCTGGGTCGAAAGGCGCGCGCGAGCTGTTGGGGAGCTGGCTGGACCGGTTCCCGCAGGTGGAGAGCGCAGATTGGGGCGTGGCTCCCAACGGCCGCGGCGCTCTGATTCCGGCCGAGCGGATCCTGTTTCAAGAGGCGCCACATCTGGAAGCCACCTGCCCGATGGCATCAGAGCTGTTGATCGAGCCGGACGGGACGGCGTATCCCTGCTGTACTACCGGTGGCGATTACGCCTTCCTGCGCCTGGGCAATGCCCGCCTCACCCCGCTGGCCGAGCTGCGCGCCCACGCCGAGCGCCAGTCCTGGTTTCGCATCATCGTCCGCGACGGCTTCGGCACCTTGGAGCGCATCGTCCAGCAGTACGACCCGGACATCGTCTTCCCGCGCCGCTTCGTCAGCGTCTGCCACCTGTGCCAGTTGGTGTTCGGTGCGGGTGAGCGATCAGAGCGAGTACGGGCCGCCCTGGCGCGCTTCGACGCCGACAGCGCCCGCGCAACCACCGGACTATGGGGCCGGGTGCAGGCAGCGCTCGCGCTCCCAATGACGACCTGATGCGGCGGCTCGGAGGTCCCATGAAGTTCAATCACCTCATCCTACAGATCACAGACCATTGCCCGCTGGAGTGCGCGCACTGCTGCGTCGAGTCCGGCCCGTGGCGCACCACCGCCATGGAGCTGGACGACGCCCGCTCCTACCTCCGCCAGGCGCACGCCATGAACCCCGAGACACGCCTGAGCTTCACCGGTGGCGAGCCGTTCACCCGTTACCCGCTGATGCGCGACATCGCCACCACGGCGCACGAGCTGGGGATGGAGTTCTCGGTCGTGACCAGCGCCGTCTGGTGCAAGTCGGGAGCGTTCGCGTTCGAGAAGCTGGCGGTGCTCCGCGAGTTAGGCCTGTCGCTGCTTAGTGTCAGCCATGATTCGTTTCATCAGCCGTGGGTGACGCCGGACCGAGTGGAGCATCTGCTTGGCGCTGCCACCCGGCTACAGATCCCGGTGCAGGTCGCCGGCGCCATCACGCAAGCTACACACGGCGCTGCCGAACTGCTGCGCCCGGTGCTGGAACGTTTCCCGCAGGTACCTGCCTACGATGGCCCGGTGGCGCCGAACGGCCGCGCGGCTCTGATCCCGCTGGACAGCCTGTTGTACAACGACTGGGGCGCCGAGCTACCGGCCTGCCCGCAAAGCACGGATCTGATCATCCAGCCGGACGGGACGGCGTATCCCTGCTGTACTACCGGTGGCGATTACGCCTTCCTGCGCCTGGGCAATGCCCGCCTCACCCCGCTGGCCGAGCTGCGCGCCCACGCCGAGCGCCAGTCCTGGTTTCG
>WBZO01002044.1_pt1 | contig 28047 bp, 28 predicted proteins | sample 5204261 | NCBI WGS metagenome assembly WBZO01 (sample SAMN12412400, study PRJNA552823) | activated sludge metagenome | isolation source: activated sludge from anammox sidestream of wastewater treatment plant... | place: USA: North Carolina | collected 2017-09
GGAGCACAACGCCACAGTGAAGCTGCTTCCCAAGGGCGACGCCGGGTCGATGACGACCAGCCTTGTGCTGACCAAGGATCGCCCCGAAGGTGATGTCGCCTTCGGCGTCGACAACACATTCCTTTCGCGAGCGCTCGACGAGGGCGTGTTCGAGGAGTACGAGTCCCCTCTGCTCGAGAAGGTCCCGGCGCGGTTCCGCGGGGAAGGTGAGGGGTTCGTAACGCCAATCGACTACGGATATGTGAACTTCAACTACGACATCGCGGCGTTGAAGGCGAAGGGGATCGAGCCGCCGAAGAGCCTCGAAGACCTCTCGACGGCCAAGTACCGCGGGATGACGGTGGTTGAAAACCCGGCCTCATCCTCGCCCGGGCTGGCGTTTCTTGTCGCGACGGTGGCGTACTTCGGCGAAGACGGCTACCTGGACTGGTGGAGCGACATGCGCGCGAACGGTCTGGTGGTGGTCGATGGCTGGGAGACGGCGTACTACACGAACTTCTCGCTGCAGGGCGGCGAGCAGCCGATCGTCCTGAGCTATGCCACCAGCCCGGCATTCGAGCAGCTCTTCGCCGACCCGCCCCGGGAGGACGCTCCGACGGCAAACATCCTTCCGCCGGGAGGTGTGTTCCGGCAGATTGAGTACGCGGGCATCGTGAAAGGCACGAAGCAGCGGGACCTCGCCCGGAAGTTCATCGATTTCCTGTTGAGCGTGCCGGTGCAGGAAGACATTCCGGGGCAGATGGCTGTCTTCCCGGTGAACGAGGACGCCGCGGTGCCCGAGGCATTCCAGAAGTTCTCCGAAGTGACGGTGCCGGTGGCCGAAGTGAGCGCGGCCGACATCGCGGCGAACCGGCAGAAGTGGATCGACGAGTGGACGAAGGCGGTGCTCCGCTGAGCGTGGCCTTGCGGGAACGGCGGGCGGCGCTGGTGCTGCTCGCGCCGGCACTTCTCTTTCTGGCGGTGTTCCTTGCCTATCCGCTCCAGGGCATCCTGCGCGAGTCGTTCGCCCGGGAAGGGGGCTTCGGCCCGCTGACCGAAGACACGTACTTCCTTGAGCGGGCGTGGTTCACGGCGTGGCAGGCAACCGTCTCGGCCGCAGTGACGCTCGTGCTGGCGCTGCCCGTCGCGTACGTGCTCGCGTGTTACGAATTCCGGGGGAAGGCGGCGCTCGAAGCGCTCATCACCGTGCCATTCGTGCTGCCCACGATCGTCGTTGCGGTGGCGTTCACGGCGCTCCTGGGGCCGCAGGGCGCGCTGAACGATGCGCTCCGTTCCGTCTTCGGCCTGGACGAACCGCCAGTCCGGCTGTTGAACACAATCTGGGCGATCCTGATCGCCCACGTCTTCTACAACGTCGCGCTCGCGGCACGCATCGTCTCCGTGTCGTGGGCGCGGCTCGACACCCGGCTGGAGGATGCGGCTGCGATGCTCGGGGCGGGAAAGACGACGACGTTCCTGCGCGTGACTCTGCCGCTGCTCCGCACGCCGATCCTGGCCGCAGCCTCGCTGGTATTCCTTTTCTGCTTCACGAGCTTTGGTGTGGTGCTCATCCTTGGCGGTCCGCAGTACGCCACGCTGGAGACCGAGATCTACCGTGAGACGCTGTTCCTCTTCCGGCTTCCGGTGGCGGCGACCCTGGCGGCCGTGCAGCTGGTCGCGACGTTCGCGGCGATGTGGGTCAATGCAGCCCTGCAACGACAGACGGCGCAGCCTGGCGCCACGCGGCGCCGGGCACTGCCGTGGACGCGGAAACGGCGCATCGCGGTTGGCACGATCGTGAGCACCATCGCGGTGGTGACCATCGTGCCGCTGGCGGCGCTGGCCGAGCGATCGGTGCACGGCAGCGCGGGCTATACGCTGGAGTACTATCGGCAGCTGGACGACAACGCCCGGCAGCAGGTGCTGTTCGTGGCGCCGATCACGGCAGTGCGGAACTCGGTGAGCTTCGGCCTGCTGACGATGCTGATCGCGGTGCCGCTCGGCACGCTGGCGGCCCATGGCGCGGTGCGGCTGCGATCCTCGCTTGCGGAAGCGGTAGTCCAGCTGCCGCTGGGCGTTTCGGCGGTGACACTGGGGCTGGGGTTCTTGATCACGCTCAACCGGCCGCCGCTGGACCTGCGCGGGAGCCCGGCGATGGTGGTCATCGCGCATTCGCTCGTGGCGATGCCGTTTGTCGCCCGGGCGGTGGCGGCGCAGCTGAGGTCGCTGGACCCACGGCTGCGGGAGGCGGCGGCGATGCTGGGGGCGAACCCGCTGCGGGCGTTCATCGCCATCGACCTGCCGCTGACCTGGCGGTCGATGCTGGCTGGCGGCGTGTTCGCGTTCGCGATCTCGATGGGGGAATTCGGGGCGACGCTGCTGATCGCGCGGCCTGAATACCCAACCATCCCGCTCGCGATCTTCCGGTACCTGGGCCAGCCGGGAGCGGTGAACTATGGCCAAGCCCTGGCGATGGCGACCATCCTGATGGCGGTGACGGCCGCCGGGTTCTTCCTCATCGACCGGCTGCGCTACCGTGAGTACGGAGGGTTCTAGCGTGCACGAGCCGGGACCGGATGGGCGCCGTGGCTGACGGACTTGAAGTGCGAAACGTGGAGTTTCGCGCCGGGCAGGCCCACATCCTGCGGAGCGCGAGCCTGGTGGTAAGGCCCGGTAACACGGTCGCTCTTTTGGGCCCGAGCGGATGCGGAAAGACGACGCTGCTGCGGGTGATCGCGGGGCTTGAACGGCCGGGCGCCGGACAGGTCGTGTTCAACGGTGTGGACGTGGTGGGCGTCCCACCGCATCGGCGGGGGTTTGGACTCATGTTCCAGGACCACGCCCTCTTCCCGCACATGAATGTCGAGCGGAACGTCGATTTCGGCTTGCGCCGGCTTGGATGGGGCGGGGAACGTCGCGCGCGGCGCGTGGACGAGCTGTTGGAGACGGTGGGGCTGGGTGGGTTCGGCGGGCGGGAACTCGACGGACTCTCGGGCGGCGAGCGGCAGCGGGTCGCGCTCGCGCGGGCCCTGGCGCCGGAACCGCGGCTCCTGATGCTCGACGAACCGCTCGGGTCGCTCGATCGGGGCCTGCGCGAGCACCTGGTGGTTGAACTCCGGGAGATCTTACGCCGGCTGGCGATCCCGGCTATTTATGTCACGCACGACCAATTTGAAGCATTCGCCGTGGCGGACGAACTCGCCATCATGCGGGAGGGGCGCGTCGTGCGCGTGGGGGACCCGGCGGAGGTCCACGGCGATCCGCGAACCGAGTTTGTGGCGCGGTTCCTCGGCATGGAAAACATCGTCGACGGCCTCCGGGATGGGCGCGGGATGGTTGAGACGGCGGCGGGGGTGTTCGGGCCGTGCGGTGGCGCTCAAGGGGCGGTCCGGCTCCTCCTGCGGTCCGAAGGTTCATCGGTGGTCGAGGCCGAAGGCCCGAATGTTGTGCGCGGTGTGGTTATGGCCCGTGTGTTCCTGGGCGGGCTGACACGGCTGGTGATCGACTCGGCTGCTGGCCGCCTCGAGTTCCCGCTCCAGACCCCTCCGGCCGGAGTGGCCGAGGGGCAGGAGGTCCGGGTGCGGGTGGAGCGGGTACAGGCCCTGGCGGCTGAAGATGCGGACCCGGACCAGGCGCGCTGACAACGGGGGCGCGTTACTGACCTCCGCCCGCGATTCCCATGGCCTCCGCCTCGACAACGTGGCCGGCGGTAATCTGCGGGACGACCGGCACGGTGCGGCTGCCTTTTTCGGCGACGCGATACACGAGGCCCCGGCCGCTGGCGAGTTTCCACTGCGCGTGGAGCGCGGGGAGGCTCGCGAAGAAGAAGGTGATGACGGCCATGAGGGGCCACATCAAGAGGCCGGTGACGTATGTCCAGCGCGAGACGTAGGCCGGGCGCTTGCCTCGCTGGATGAGCTCGAGGCCGATCATGGTGAGGAGCGGGAAGATACACAGGGCGATCAGCACGCCCGGGAGGTTGAGCCACATCGTGGGCTCGACCAGGCCGGTGCGGTCGAAGTTGTCCCAGGTCGAAACGTCGATGAGCTTTTCCGGGTGCCACCCGGGCCCGGGGACGGGGTAGCGGTGGGTCCACCACCGTGGCAGAGGGGCGCCCATGCTGCCGGCCATCTTCGACGGCAGGAGAAGGCCGAGCGTGACGATGTACCACTGGGCGGCCCAGAGCACATGGACCTTGGTTACGGCCGCCGCCAGGAGGAGCTTGCGCGGCCATCGGAGGGGTGACCCGAGGTTGAAGGCGCCGCGCCAGGCGTAGGGGATGTCGCTGGCGCCCCAGGCATGGCGGACGCTCTGGGCGTAGTGCGCCTTCAACGTCTTCCAGTAGCCATCGGTGAGGACACAGTCGTTGCCAAGTGGAAGGAACAACGACTCGACATGCACGCGGTCGCCAAGGGAATAGGAGCACTTGAGGAACAGGTGCCAGTCCTCGGGGATGACTTCTTCGTCCCAGTAGTCGACTTCGTTGAGCATCTGCCAGCTGAGGGAGTAACAGCTGGTCGGGAACTTCACGCTGCCAGGGAGGAGCAGGTTCGAGAGGCGGTTGATGCCCGAGAGTCCATCGGGGATGCGGAGGGGCGCCGGGATGTCCCAGATGTTGTTGCTGTTGAAGATGGTGGGCTGCCAGAAAGTGCGGTAACGGTCGCGCGCGGTGAGGAAGAGGTAGTTGAGCGCCTCGAAGTGGTTCGGATGGAAAACCGCGTCGGCGTCGCAACTTGTGACGGTGTAGCGACGGATGTCCTGGCCGCCGTCATCGATCAGGTGGAGGTAGGCTTCGCGGGCTGCCCATGCCTCGTTGGAACCCTTTCCGGGCGTTTCGTTGGGGAGCCCTTCGGGGTGAAAGGTGGCGAACATGTTGGCGAAGCGGGGCCGGTAGCGGGCAACCAGGCGCGCTGCCTTCTCGGTAGCGCCCGCCTCGCGGGCTTCCATGGCCATGACCACGACGAGTTGGCTGGCGTTGGCCTGGGCCGCGAGCGAGTCGAGCGTTCGGCTGAGGCCGGATTCGCTTTCTTTGTAGTTGGGGATGATGACCATGTGACGGGGCCAGTCCCAGGCTTCGGCTGCCTGCCGATGCGCAGGCCCGGCAGCATACCGGGCTACCCAGTCAGTCTGCTTCCAGCGTCTGATGCGGGAGAGTCCGTAGACGCAGGCGATGGCAACCGAATACGAACGGAAGAACCAGTAGACGAAGAACGCCAGGCTCAGGATGGCGAAGGGCACGGGCGCGTAGAAGGGCCCCCAGAAGATGAAGCTGATGAGGAGGAGGGAGAGGGAGAGGGGGATGAGGTTCCACACTCGCTCGCCGATCGCCGACGGTGCGTACACCGCGAGTTCGGGAGGCGGGAGGGTGTGGGACCGCGCTGGAGGGGAAACGCGAGCCCGGAGGGCCATTCGAGGAGGCCTCATGTCGAGGTCTTCCCACGCCGCCGAGGTTAGCTGCCGGGCTACGGCCGGAGATAGCCGTTTCGCCGTCGTGGGCCTCCCGTGGAGGTCACCATGGCGAATTCGCCCCGAGAACTGGGTCCCCCGTCCCGCGGAAGCGGGCTAGGCGTCGCGAACTGCTTCGCTGCGGGGCATCGTTCCTCTGCGGGGGCCAAGCGTCAAGGTGCAGGACAAGTCACCTTTCCTCGCGGTAGATTGGGGGAGCTCATGACAAAGTCATTACAATCTCGCGAAGCGCTCCTCGGGGATCTCCGGGAGATCTCCTTCAGTTTCGATTCCGGGGGGGAAACGGTACCCGGCCTCGCCTACCTGCCCACCGGTGCCAACGACCCGATGCCACTGGTCCTGATCCAGCATCCTGGCATGGGGAGCAAGGAAGACTACTTCGTCGCCGAGGTGGGACGCGGCTGGGCAAAGCGCGGCTGGATCTGCGTTGGACTCGATGCGCCACTGCACGGCGAGCGCACAACCCACGACCCGATGTCGCTGTTCCGGCAGCCGGAGCGCCACGCGGCGATCCGGGCGCAATTCGCTGCCGAAGTTTCCGCGATGCTGGACCTGCTTGGGGCGGCCCTGCCGGTGGATATGGCCCGGCTCGGGTTCGTTGGCTACTCGCTGGGAAGCATGCTGGGGATCCCCGCCGTTGCACGAGACGGCCGGTTCAAGGCGGCTGCTTTCTGCCTGGTGGGCGAGGGGGGGCTGGTTGGCCGCATCGAAGGCCCCGAAGCCGATGTCCCAAGGCTGGGGCCGGTCGCCGTGCGGATCGTGGGCAAGCTCCAGGACGAGCTGATCCCACGCGAACGGACGGAGGCGCTTTACGACGCAATCCCGGGGGAGAAGGACATTCGGTGGCTGCCGGGGGGACACTTCGAGATCGGACCCGACGTCATCCGGGCGGCGGAGGAGTGGCTCCGGGCGAAGCTGTAAGTGGTCAGGACGCCTCGAGCGGTTCGAGCAGTTGGACAATGCCGGACAGGACCTGGGCGAGGCGAGCGCGGCTGAGTTCTCCAATCCGCTCGTCCAGTTGCTGGCGGTCACGGGCGCTGAGGCCGGAGACAACGACGACGCTTTCGCGCGGGAGGCCAGCCTCACCGTCGCCGAGGCGAACGTTGCCGGGAGCCCGGGCGAGGCGCAGGTTCGTTGTGAGTGGGCACATCAGCACGGTTCGAATGGCCGTGGCGTTTGTCCGGTTGTTCTGGACGACCAGCCACGGGCGCCGGTGCCCGGGCTCTGAGCCTCGCGGTTCCGAGTCGTCAATCCACCAGAGCTCGCCCTGCTTCAGTTCGTCTCCCACGGCCGAGGCTCCATGGCAGCAAGGCGGCGGTGCATCTGCCGGCCGGCGACGCGAAGCGGGTCGAGTTCGTCGTCGATTTCAGCCTCCGAGACCTGAGACCACGCTTCATCCATCTGGCGCATGAACTCAGCCGCGTCGAGCTTCTCGAAATACACCGCGAGTGCGCGCGCCACCACCGTGCTCCGCGCCAGCTCGTTTTCAGTTGCGTACTGCCGGAGGCGCCCGAAGATTTCGTCCGGAAGCGAGATGGCGAGCTTCGTATGACTCATGGTATGACCAATCCTCCTACCAGAGGCTACCACAGAGTGAACCCGGACGCCCGGGCGGTCCGCCGCTATACTCGGCCCACATTTTCAGTGAATCGCGAGGGACCCCATCCATGGGAAACATGATCGACGGCGGCGAAATCATCGCGCGCATGATCAAGCAGGAGGGCATCGGCCACATCTTCACCCTCTCGGGCGGCCACGTGCAGAACATCTATGAGGGCTGCCTGAACAACGACATCGGGATCGTCGACACGCGGCACGAGCAGTCCGCCGGGCACGCGGCGGACGGGTATTCGCGCATCACCTTCAAGCCGGGCGTGGCCGTGGTGACGGCTGGGCCGGGCGTGACCGACGTCGTGACGGCGGTCGCGAATGCGTACCAGGCATCGAGCCCGATGGTGGTCATCGGCGGCCGCTCGCCGCTGCGCCAGTACGACATGGGGTCGCTTCAGGACATCGAGCTGGGCATGGTGATGCAGCCGATCACGAAGTGGTCGCAGACGGTGTACGAGACGCGGCGGCTGCCGTACTACATGGCGATGGCGTTCCGCGAGGCGATGACCGGCCGCTTCGGCCCGACGTTCCTCCAGGTACCCTCGGACGTGCTCTTCGGGCGGGTCGACGAAGACTCGGTGGAGTGGCCAACGGCCTACCGCCCGACGGGCGAAATCATGGGCGACCCGAACCTGATCAAGCAGGCTGCGGAGATGATCAACAAGGCGGCAAAGCCGATGGTCATGGCCGGGTCCGGCGTGTTCTGGCACCGCGCCCACAAGGAACTGGCCGAGTTCGCGAAAGCCGCGGATGTCCCGGTGTACACCAACGCGATGGGCCGCGGGACCCTGCGGCAGGACAACCCGAACTTCTTCTCGCTTTCGCGGAAGCCGGCATTCGCGCAGGCCGACGTCATCGTCATCCTGGGAACGCCGATTGACTTCCGGCTGAAGTACGGGCGGCCCCCGGCCTGGAACCCCGAGGCGAAGATCATCCAGATTGACATCGACCCGCGTGACATCGGCCGCAACAGGGACTTCGCGATTGGCATCGAGGCGAACATCCGCCAGGCACTGCTGCAACTCACCGGCGAAATCGGCAAGGGCAACCACTCTGAATGGATGCAGCACCTGCGCGGGCTCGAGGGCCAGGCGGATGCCCAGCGCGAGGTGTTCATGAACTCGGATAGTGTACCGATCCACCCGCTCCGGCTCTGCAAGGAGATCGCGGAGTTCGTCGACGACGACACGATCGTGGTCGGGGACGGCGGCGACATCGTGGCGCTCGCTGCCGGCGTTCTGCCCGTGAACAACCCGGGGCAGTGGATGGACCCGGGCCCGTTCGGGACCCTGGGCGTGGGGACCGGCTTCTGCATGGCTGCGAGCGTGGCCGCGCCGGACAAGAAGGTGTTGATGGTGAACGGGGACGGCACCTTCGGGCTGAACGGGTTCGACTTCGACACGTTCGTGCGGTTCAAGATGCCGATCGTCTCGGTGGTCGGGAATGACCGCTGTTGGCACCAGATTTATGTCGGGCAGAAGGCCCAGTACGGCCCGGGCCGGACGCCAGCGACCGTGCTCGGAGACAACGCGCGCTACGACAAGGTCGTGGAGGGCCTGGGCGGGCACGGGGAGTTCGTGGAGCACCCGGAGCAGATCAAGGCAGCGATCGAGCGGGCGTTCAACAGCGGCAAGCCAGCCTGCGTGAACGTGCTGATGGACCCCGAGCCCGCCGGAGTGAAGGGCGGCTACGAGTTCAAGTAGCCCGAGATGCCCAACCGTCCGCTCAGAGCGTGGCTACCGGTTCTTCTTCTACTCTGACGAGGGGAGCCCAAGGGAGCCGCGCCACGTTCATGTGGCCCGTGGCGCCGGTACCGCAAAGTCTGGCTCGATCCGGAGCCCGAGCTCGACCGGGCCTCCGGACTATCGGCCCGCGAACTCCAGCAGGCGATGAGGATTATCATGGACCGTGCGGAGGACTTCCGGAGGGCATGGGATGAGCATTCCCGTCGCTGAACCCCTGGCGAGCAACGTCTGGTGCGACGAGGACCGTCTGTGGGTGGAGCTTGCGGACGGCAGGATCGTCGGGGTGCCCCTGAGGCACTTCCCGCGACTGCTGCGGGGCACGCCGGAGGCGCGCTCCCGATGGGAACTCATCGCACCAGGGGAGGGCATTCACTGGCCGGAGCTTGATGAGGACATCAGCGTCGCGGGGCTGCTTGCGGGTGCCCGCGATAACACCAATTGGGGCCGGGAGCACGGATCGGGGGACTAGCCATGCAGTTCATCACGTCTGAACTCGACCACCACGTTGCGACGATCACGCTCAACCGGCCGGAGGTGATGAACGCCCTCAACCGCGAGATGTACGCGGAACTCGAACAGGCGTTCCGGGACGCCCACCGCGACCCGGAAGTGCGTTGTGTGGTGCTGACGGGCGCAGGGCGGGCGTTCTGTTCGGGCGACGACGTCAAGCAGATCATGCTCGGGGAGCAGCGGGACGAGATCGTCACGCGCCTTCGGGACGTGCGGCCGCGGCCCACACCGGCGGCGGCCGCGGTGCTCGAATGCGATAAGCCGGTCATCGCGGCCGTCAACGGGCCTGCGGTCGGGTGGGGGATGGACCTCACCCTGTTCTGCGACATCCGGATCGCCTCGGAGAACGCGAAGTTCGGCGAGCTGTTCATCAAGCGTGGGCTGGTGGCCGACATAGGCGGCCTGTGGCGGTTGCCGCGCGTGGTAGGGCCCTCGAAAGCGGCGGAGTTGCTGTTCACCGGCGACGTCATCGACGCACGGGAAGCGGAACGGATCGGGCTCGTCTCGCGGGTCGTGGCGCCGGACGATCTGCTCGCGGCCGCGATGGAGGTCGCGCGGACGATCGCGGCGAACCCGCCCATCGCCATGCGCTACATGAAGGAGGGCCTGCGCAAGTCGGCGCATGCTTCCATGCAAGAGATGGGCGAGTACGTTGGGAATTCACTCGCGTACCTCTTTACCACCGAAGACCACAAAGAGGGCGCGCTGAGCTTCGTCGAGCGGCGCGAGCCAGTCTTCCGGGGGCGCTAGGGAACTTTCGGGTCGTCCCGGTCGTTCCATAGGAAGCGACCTGGAGGTTGGAACGATGCATCGGGCACTCTTTGCATTGCTGCTCCTGGCGTGTGGCGCACTCGGCGGGCTCGCGGCAGGAGGGCCGTCTCAGGCCTCTGCCTGCTCAATCGTCCCGCCTTCAACCGCGACCATCGGCCTGGCCGTGGCAAGGTCGCCCGTCATCGCCATAGGCCGAATCAGCGAGTCGGCGCGGCGCGAAGCGACCTTTATCGTGGAAGAGAACCTCCAGGGCAGCACCAGGGGCGAGTCCTTCCGGATCGACAACCGCGGCACCTACACCGCGGTAGCCTGCAGCCCCTACGAGGAGCCGTTCCGCGAGGGCTACCGGTTCGCGCAGGGCGAACGGTATGTGATGTTCCTCGAGGAAGAGGTCGATGGACTGTGGCAGGTCGGGTATCTCGGGCTCGCGGCGTTCCCTGCGCCGGACCGCGACGATGAGAAGTTGCGCACCGACTGGTACGCGAGGCCGGGCGGAGTGTTCGACCTGACGCTCGGCGGCATCCGCGAGCTAGTCGGCCAGAGCGACAGTCCCCCGGTGCCGCCCACCGGGATTACCACGGCGAAACAGCCGGGGGAGCACCCCGGGGGAGATGGGAACGACCAGACCGGCACCGCAACCGCGCTGGAACCGGACGGAGACAGGCGCGCCACCGTGTGGGCGCTGGCTGGTGCGGGTGTGCTGGCAGCCGGGGCGGCGGCATTCTGGAGCGCGAGACGATTCAGGCGCGGCCGTTGATGTATTCGGTCATCGCCCGGATGTGATCTTCCTGGTTGATGGTGACCCAGCGGAGCAGGTCGCCGATGGAGATCATGCCGACCACCTCATCCCCGTCGACGACGGGAAGGTGGCGCAGGCGGCGCTCAGTCATGAGGCGCATGGCGTCCTCCACGTGCCAGGCGGGGTCGATAATCGCGATATCGCGAGTCATGACCTCCCCAACCCGCGTGAGGGCCGGGTCGCGGTCGACATCGACGACGCGGCGGAGGATGTCGCGTTCGGTGAAGATGCCGGCGGGCCGGCGTTCGCCCATGACAAGGAGGGAGCCAACGCCCTTCTCGTTCATTTCGCGCACTGCCTCCGAAACGGTGGCGGTGCGAGGGATGGTATAGACCTGGCGGCCTTTTTCGGCGAGCACGCTACTGACGAATCCGTACACAACCACACCTCCTGCTGCTTCGCGTATGACCAGTATAGGGGGCTGTCAAGGCACCCGGTGTTTTGCGCATCACGCGAGGTCGAATCGCTGGGTCACGCCAGATGCGTCGATTTCCTCACGGTAGTTGCCGCGGGTGAGTTCGGAGATGACGCGGCGCCAGAACGCCTGTGCAGGAAGGTTCGCCGGCACCTGGTGGACCAGCCATTTACCTGGCAGCCGAGCAAGGACAGCCCTCGCTGCGGCGCTGCCCACGCCAGCGCCGCGGAAAGACCGCATCACGAAAAACTCCGCGAAGACATTCACGCCGTTCACCACGCGGACGAGCGCGAAGCCGGCCCGTTTGGCATCCACCCGGATGAAGAAGGCGTGGCGCGCTTCGCCATCGTCGGGGGCCCAGTAGTGGTCGAGGTAGCGGTAGTCAAACTCGCCGTGCTCATTGAGTTCAAGGGGCTCGAACTCCGAGAAGTCGTGAAGGTAGAGCTGTATCAAGCGCCGGAGGATCATCTTGTCCTCGTAGCGGATGGGCTCGATAGTGACGTCCACCGCGCCAGTCTACGCGCGGCGGGCGTGAACGAGGATGCGCTTGTACGTGTAGAAGAACGGGCTGCGCTCCCCAAGCCGGGCCAGGAGCGCCTCGCGGTAGCGGAGCAGGTACCGCTCGAAGAGTTCAGCGGGCATGCGACGCGCGTAGTCGGTGAGGTAGGTGCCCTTCACCCACTCCACCACCGAAGCCGTCGACTCCAGGTGGTGGCCGTAGACCTGCATGCGGACGTTGAGGTCGACGAACCCGAGGGCGTCGAGGGACTCGGCGTACCACTCGGGCTTCATCACCGGCCAGGTGCGCGCGTGGCCTCCGAGGGCTGTGCGATACGGCTCTTCGGCTGCGACTTCGCGAGCGACGACGTGGGAGGCGTGGTCGTCGTTTGCGGGGACCTGGAAGGCGAACTGACCGCCGGGGGCCACAAGCGCCGTGAGCCCGGGGATGAGGGTCTCATGGCCCGGCACCCACTGGTAGGCCGCGTTTGAGAAAACCAGGTCGAAACGGGTACCAGGGCTGTAGGTTTCGATGTCCGCCTGTTCGAAGCTGAGGCCGCCGCCGGCAAACGGCGCGCTCTTCGCGAGCATCGTCTCGGAGCTGTCGACGCCAACGGTCTCGGCGGCCGCTGTGCGATCGTGCAAGAGGCGCGTGAGTTCGCCAGTCCCGCAGCCGAGGTCGACGACGCGGCCGCCGGGGACGGGCGCGACCATCGCGAGCAGGTCGAGGAAGGGTTGGGTGCGCTCGTTGCTGAAGCGTCCGTATTGAGCAGGGTCCCAGGGGCTGGTCATGGGGCTCCTCCGTCCCGCGCGATCGGCGGTGGCTGAAGCCCTTTCCTTGGTGGCCGGTGCTCCGCGACTCCCCAGGGGGGCCGGTGGGCTCGGAACTGGCGACTTCATGATAGCGCGGCTCGCCAGGCACGAGTGTGAAGAAGCTGGCGGAACCGTCGGCTTACTTGATGACGCCGCGGGCGCGCAGGTCGGCGATGCCTGCGGCAGGTATGCCCGCCCAGCTGCCGAGGACCTCGCTGGTGTCGCCGCCGTGTTCGGGCATGGGGCGGCCGACCACCGTGGGCGTCCCCGAAAGGTGGAGGGGGGAATTAGGGAGCTTCAGCGTGCCGGGCTTGCCGTACGGCATCGGGATATCGATCAGCATGTTTCGGGCTGCGACATGGGGGTCGTCGAACAGGTCGGCAATGGTGTTGACCTTGCCGATGGCACAGACGTTCGCGGGTTCGAGGATGGCGAACCATTCGTCGGTCGTCTTCGCCGCCAGCGCCTCGGAGAGGTTCGCCTCGAGGAAGTCGACGTTCTCGAGGCGGGCCCGGTTGGTGGCGAAGCGGGAATCCAGAGCCATGTCATCGCGGCCCAGGAGGGCGCAGAAAAGTTCCCACTCTTTCACATTGGCGATCACGATCCAGCCGTCGCTCGTCGGGAAGGGGCCGAACGGGGCGAGGAGCGCGTGGCGGCTGCCCTGGCGGGTCGGATGCTCGTCGAATGCTGAGTGGCGCACGATCGCGTTCTCGCAGAGGGCCATCTGGGCTTCCATGAGCGCAACATCGATCATCTGGCCCTCGCCGGTCACGTCGCGGGCGCGGAGGGCGGCGACGATACCGAGGGCGAGGTAGAGCCCCGCGACCATGTCGCCCACGCTGACCCCAACCCGCATCGGGGGACCGCCTTTCTGGCCGTTGAGCGACATGGTGCCGCCCATCGCCTGGGCGACCGCATCGACGGCAGCCATGGAGCTGTAGGGGCCGGTCTGGCCGAACCCGCTGAGGGCGGCATAAATGAGCCGGGGATTCTCCTCGCGGAGGGCCTGGTAACCGAGCCCGAGCCGGTCCATGGTCCCCGGGCGGAAGTTCTCAGTAACCACATCGGCGCTGCGTGCCAGTCGCTTGACGAGGTCCTTGCCTTCGGAGGCTTTGAGGTCGATGGCGATGCCCTTTTTCCCGCGGTTGGGGCTGAAAAAGAAGGTCGAGATGCCTTCGACGTAGGGGCCGAAGCCGCGCTCCTTCTCGTGGGTCCCGGGGTATTCGACCTTGACCACCTCGGCGCCAAGGTCGGCGAGTTGCATCGTGGCGAATGGGCCGGCGAGCGCCCAGGTGAAATCGAGCACGCGGATGCCATCGAGGGGCCCGTTCATGTCAGCGGCCCTTGAAACGCGCGGGGCGCTTCTCGGCGAAGGCGCGGCCGCCCTCGGCTGCGTCCTCGGTCTTCATGATCTCCGCGTAGAGACGCGCCTCGAGGCGCATGCCGTCGCGGAAGTTCATGTCCCAGCCGCCTTCGTAGGCCGCACGCTTCATGGCCTGGATGGCGAGAGGGCCGTTTTCACAGAGCTTCTGGGCCCAGTCAAGTGCGAACGGCAAGAGTTCGTCCTGGGGGACAACGCGGTTCACGAGGCCGTGGCGGAGCGCGTCCTCGGCGCTCATCCGCTCCGCGAAGAGGATCATCTCCATTGCGATGCCGAAGGGGATGTAGCGGGCGAGACGCTGCGTCTGACCGCCGCCGGCGACGATGCCACGCTTCGCTGCCATGGTGCCGAAGGTGGCGTTGGGGCTCGCGATGCGCAGGTCGCAGCCAAGCGCCAGGGCCAGGCCAGCAGCGAGGCAGTGGCCGTTGATGGCGGCGATGACCGGCTTCCAGATGCCCTCGGGAGTGAGGCGGCCCCCACCGCGCTGCTGGCTCCAATCGTTGGCGACATCCTGCGCGCTCTTCACGAGGTCGCGCCCCGAACAAAAGGCCTTTTCGCCAGCGCCGGTGACGACCGCGACCAGGAGAGCATCGTCGTGCTCGAACTCGTCCCATGCTTCGCCGAGCTGGCGGTACATCTCAGGATCGATGCTGTTCATCGCCCCCGGGCGGTCGAGCGTGATGAGCAATGTGCGGTCGCGGCGTTCGGTTCGGATGGGCATGGAACGTAGCCTACCGTCGCCGCGAGCACGGTGCACCGTGCCATGTGCACCGCTTTGGTGGCACGGGTATTGTGGCGCCACGGAAATCGGGAGGGTTCGCATGGCGGATTTCGAGTACGCGGTTGATGGGCAGATAGGGGTGATGCGGTTCAACCGGCCGGAGAAGATGAACGCGATCACCTACGAGATGCTCGCCGAGATTGAGGATGCGATCCGGCGGGCGGGGAGCGACGAGCGCGTGCGGGCGGTCGTGCTCACGGGGGTTGGGCGGGCGTTCAGCGCGGGGACCGACCTGCAACAGCTCTCGAGCCAGCCACCTTCGACGGGGCGGGCGGAAAGCTACGCCAACGCGTATGAGGCGGCCCGGCCCGCGCCGTGGACGTTCGCATCGATCGCCAAGCCGACGGTTGCCGCGGTGAACGGGGCGGCGGTCGGGCTGGGCGTGGAGTTCACCCTGCAGTGCGACTTCCGCATCGCGGCAGAGTCGGCGCGGTTCGGGTGGGTGTTCGTGCACCGCGGCCTGGTACCAGATACCGCTGCGGGGACGTGGTTGCTCTCGCGGATCGTAGGGCTGCAAAACGCGGCGTACCTGCTCTACTCGGGTGAGATCATCAGCGCTGCCCGGGCGCGGGAGATCGGGTACGTGCAGGAGGTCGTCCCGGACGCGGAGTTGGTGGAACGCTCCATGCAGTTTGCGCACTCCGTTTCGCAGGGTTCGCCGCTGGCGGCCGGCGAAGTGAAACGCCTGCTCTATCGGGGCCTGACGCGCGACGCTGTGGACCACGTGAAGGACAGCACCGAAACGCTCAACCGGATGTTCGCCAGCGAGGACTTCGGAGAAGGCGTGAAGGCGTTCCTCGAACACCGGCAACCGGAGTGGAAGGGCCGCTAGGACGACGGGAGGGGAGGGCGCATGCCCTCCCCCCGTGATTGTGGCCGCCACCAGCGTGGACCTTAGCGGGCGACCTTGGTGTCCTTGTTGTTGCCCCACTCCTGCCACGAGCCATCGAAGTTCTTCAGGCCATCGTAGCCGAGCAGGTACAGGGTGAAGAGCGTGTGGGCGGCGCGGACGCCCGTCTGGCAGTAGGTGATGACCTGAGCACCGGGCTTTATGCCGGCCTCTTCGAACTGCTTACGGAGGTCCGCGGCGGACTTCCAGACCTGGGGTTGTGCTTCCGTGAGCGAGCGTGTCCAGTCGAGGTTCACCGCGTTCGGGACGTGGCCGCCCTTGGCAGCGCGGACATCGGCACCGGTGTACTCGGCGGGCGAGCGCACATCGAGGATGACGACGTTAGGGTCCGGTTTGTCGGACTTTTCGGCGACGTAGTCGAGGGCGCAGATGACCTCGTCGTTCACGGCGGCCTTGAACGAGGCTTTGGTGACCGCAGGGGCCTCGTTCGAGACCGCCAGGCCGTCCTTCTGCCACCTGGCGAAGCCGCCGTTGAGGACGCTGCCTTCGTGGCCGTAGTACCAGAGCACCCACCAGAAGCGGGTGGCGATCAGGCCGTTGCCGTCATCGTAGGCGACGACCGTCTTGGTGTTGTCGATGCCGACGGCGCCGACCTTTTCGGCAAAGAGTTCTTCGCGGATGACGTAGACCTTCTCGTCGGGGTCCTTCAGGAAGGCGGAGTCATACCAGACGGCGCCGGGGATGTGGCCTGCGTCGTAGGACTCCTTCTTCCGAAGGTCGACGATCACCAGGTTGGGGTCGCCCAGGGCTTTCTGAAGCTGGGCAGACTCGACCAGGAGTTGCGGACGGGCGTAAGCGTTCGGGTCGGTGGTGGGCGAGGCCTGGACCTGCGGGGTGCTATCCCCGGAGGGCGCAGAGGTCGCGGTGGGTGCCGTGGCAGCCGGGGCGTCGTCGTCATCGCCGCCGCAAGCCACCAGGATGGTGGCGAAGGCCGCGACGACGAGCAGTGCAAGCAGACTGAGTTTCTTCATGGTTGGATCCTTGTGGGCCCTACGTCTCGTCGGGCGCGAGCTCGGCAGCGCGGGCTGCGATGGCGGTGAGGACTTGCCTCTGGTCGATCGGGGCGGTGGCCTTTTCGAGGGTGATGACCCACTCCCCGGGCGCTTTGCTGGCGATTTCCGAGAGGAACCCCAGCTTTGCACCCTCCCATGGGACCGTGGAGAGGGCGGGTGCGTGGTCGGTGATCAGCTCCAGGCTGTCTCCCGGAGGGAGTTTCTTCAGGGCCTCCCTGGCCTTCATGGCCGGGTAGGGACACATTTCCCCACGGACGTCGATTTGCATGTGGTGGACCTCCTCGTCCCCTGTCTGAAAGCCGCCTCAGGGCAGGCGGCGGATGACCTGGACTCCAATGAACGCACCGGCGGCCAGTGCGGCGGCATAGAGCCATCCCGCAACCGCGAGCGAGGGGATGGATGAAAAGAACGCGCCGATGGTGCATCCGATCGCGAGGACGGAGCCGTAACCCATGGCCGCACCGCCAGCAAGCAGCTGGGGGTACCGGGCCGCGTTGCGGGAGAACCGCACCTTGAACTCACCGGACAGGACCGAGGCGGTGAAGGCGCCCATCACCACGCCGGTCATGGTGGTGGTGCGAATGGTCAGCCACTCGGCGCCCGCGGCAGCCGAGGAGCACCCGGCGAGCAGATCGGAGCCCTTGAGCGGCAGGCCGCCGGCGTTGGCCACTTTGGCCGCGTTATCGGCCCAGAGCGCGAGGCCGCCCGTTACCCCGAGGGGGCTCTGGAGGTTGTAGGCGACAATGCTGAGCACGGCGAGTGCCAGCGCGCCGGCCGTGTAGCTCCAGCCGCGGCCGCCGAACACCAGGTTCCATGAGTTGCGGAGATAGTCCCTGACGGTGAACGCCGGCGGGGCAGGCTTCGCCTTCGGCTCGGGTAGGCGAGGCGAACGGAGTTCCCACCAGAGGATCGCCACATAAGCAGCTGCCAACAGCCCGAGCGTGAGAAGAATGGACGCAGTGAGGCCGAGGTCAGTCGGCAGCCAGGTGGCCTCGCGCTTGCTGATGTCGTTGTCGTACCACCAGTTCCAGGTCTTCGAGGCTCCCCAGAGGCCAAAGAGGATACCGATCATGGCGACCCAGGAGTTGAGGTAGCCCTCGCCCATGCGCCAGAGCGTCCCCGAGACGCAGCCCCCCGCAAGGACCATGCCGATGCCGAACATCACGCCGCCGACGACGGTGGCGAACCCCACTGGCTGGATGTGGGCGCCGGGCGGGAGCACGTTGAACGACGGGTCCGGCACGAACCGGGCCATGAGCATGCCGAAGCCGAGCGTGGTGACCGCAAGCCCGAGGATGATGGCGCGCATGAGGCGGCCATCGCCGGACATGATGAGGTCGCGGAACGCGCCGGCGAAGCAGAGGCGGCTGCGCTGGACGATGACGCCGAAGGCGATGCCAACGAGCCAGAAGGCGCCAAGCTCGAAGTCCTTCTGACCCGTGAAGACTGCGGCCACGACGATGAAGAGCAGCGCCCCCGCGATGGTGAAGGTATTCGCGGGGAAACGCGGTGAGGCCGCGGCAGTTGTCGCGCCAGCCTGCATTGACGCCCCCTCAGTGATTGTTGACAAACTCTATCGACAATCACGAAAAGGTTCAACTGCAGGGAACGAACGTTAAGAGCCGAGTCTCGCGGCGGCGGTCTCGACAGCGGCGCGGATGTCTGCCGAGAATCCCTGTTCGCGGAGAACCTTGCCAAGGGAGTTGAGCACGAGCAGGACGTTGCCCGGGGTGGAGCTTTCGCCCATGAGGCCGATGCGCCACACCTTCGCGCGGAGATCGCCCAGGCCGCCGCCGATCTCGATGCCGTTCCGGTCCAGGAGCGCACCGCGGACCTCCGCGTCATTCACGCCCTCGGGTATGCGGACCGTGGTCAGTACGGGAAGCCGGTAACCGGCATCGGCGTGGAGGACGAGGCCCATGGCTTCGAGGCCGGCCTGGAGTGCCCGGCCGTTGCGCTCGTGCCGTGCCCAGCGGCGTTCCAGGCCCTCATCGAGGACGAGCGCGAGCGCTTCGTGAAGCGCGTACACCATCGAGATTGGCGCGGTGTGATGGTAGGCGCGCCGCTCGTCCCAGTAGGCCTCGAGGAGGCTGAGGTCGAGGTACCAGCTGTTGCAGGGCACCTCACGGGCTTTGATGGCATCCCAGGCGCGTGGCGACATGGTGAGCGGGGCCATGCCGGGAGGCGCGCTCAGGCACTTCTGGGTGCCCGAGTAGACGGCATCGGCGCCCCAGGTATCCACCGTCACGGGGACGCCGCCGAGAGAGGTGACGCAATCGACCAGGAGGAGCGCGCCGGATTCCTTCGCGAGCTTCGCGAAGGGCTCGACGGGGGTCTGTGCGCCGGTGGATGTCTCTGCGTGGACGATACCGAGAACCTTGACGTTTCCGGCGGCCCGGATGGCGGCTTCCACACCGGCGAAGTCGGTGGGCGAACCCCACGGCGCCGGCACGCGGGTGACCTGGCCGCCCGCGCGTTCGGCCATGACGGCGATGCGTTCGCCGAAGTAGCCGCAGATGCCCACGACCACTTTGTCGCCGGGCTCGACCAGGTTCATCACTGCCGCTTCCATGCCGCTCGTGCCGGTCCCGGGCGTGGCCAGCGTGATCCGGTTGGCGGTACCCATCACCTGGCGAAGCATCTCGTTGCAGTCATCCATGACGCGGAGGAACTCGGGGTCGAGGTGGCCGAGGATGGGCGCGGTCATTGCCTTGAGGACGCGCGGGTGGGCACCGCTGGGACCCGGGCCCATGAGGATGCGAGTTGGGGGGTTGAAGGAGGGAGTGGTGGGCATGGGCGGATCGTAGCGGCTGCGGGCGCGAGCCGCCTCACGCACCCTCTTGCGCGGGTGAGTACGATGACTGCGGGACATAGGAGGGAGTTCACATGACCCAGGTACAGCAGTCCACCAGAGAGCGTGAGCCCCTGCACGTGAACGTGCGCAAGTACACCCCCGCTGAGGGGGCGCAGCTCACGGCCGTGATGGCGAGAGCCTTCGATGATGACCCCATCGCGAACTGGTTTGCGGCGCAGGACTCGAAACGTGCCCGGCGCATTCACGACTTCATGACCGTAGGGCTGAGGATCACCGCGCGCAACGACGAGATCTACACGACCGACGGCATCCAGGGTGGCGCGTGCTGGGCGCCGCCCGGGAAGTGGAAGATGGGGATGGTGCAGCAGCTGGGGCTGCTCCCGGCGATGGTGCGGACTGCGACCCTGCGGCGCGTGCCCGCGATCATGGCCGGATTGGCGGCGATCGAGAAGAAGCACCCGCACGAGCCGCACTGGTATTTGCTCGCGCTTGGCGTGGAGCCCGAACTGCAAGGGCACGGGATCGGGACGCAGCTCATGGCGCCTGTCCTGGAGCGGTGTGACCGCGAGGGGACCCCGGCCTACCTGGAGAGCTCGAAGGAGCGCAATGTCCCGCTCTACGAGCGCAACGGCTTCAGGGTGACCGAAGAGTTCCAGGTGCCGAACGGGGGGCGCCCATCTGGCTGATGTGGCGGGACCCGAAGTAGGCGTGCGTCAGCCGGCGACGTGGTCGGGCGAGTACAGAGTTTCGCTCGCTGTGCCCTCGACGGTCATCTCGCTCACGGGTGCGACGCGATCCGGGACCTGTTTGTCGTCGGTCTTCTTACCGTAGACCTTGAACCCGGGCACGGTAACGGTGAGTTTTCCTCGCGGCCCTCGCGGCGGCGGGTACGAGCCTTTGACTTTCGTGGCATCGGTGATGGCGGTCTTGAGGTCGCCTTCAGCGACCACGGTGTTGACCTGGCTGCCATCGGGGATGGGGCGCTTGTTGTAGCGCTCGGTATAGCGGGCCTTGGCCGAATCCTCATCGAGGGAACCGGTGATCAGATGTTTCGCATCGAAGTTGCCGGTGGAGTACCACGTTTTGCCGCCCTTATGCGGGCCGATCTCCTTGCGCTGGACCAGGCGAGACACGACCGCGTTGCCGGCGCCGTGCTGGAGCGCGGCAAGCAAGGGCGACGACGCTGTGGCCGGCTTCCGGGACGCTGCGAGCTGCGCGGCTGGCGTGGTCTGTGCGGTGGCGTGGGCGCGTTCGCCTGGCGTTGGCGCAGGGTAACGGCCACACCACACACACCACAAGCTGCCGCCGAAGGTCAGGGTGCTTTCGTCACCCGCCACGCACCGCCGGGCCACACGAGGGTGTGTTGTTCGCCCTCCGGGGTGAAGCGCACGTAGCCGGCGGACTCGATATCGATCGTGAAGACGTGCGCCGGGCCCTCGGGGCGGAAGTTCATGGTCTCGAAGATGTGCTGCCAGTAGGCGGGCTCGCGCTCGGGGGCGAGCGGGGTGGCGCGGCCGTAGAGCTTGGCATCGCCCTCCTGACCACTCTTGTTGGTCGTGGCGCTGTGGATGGAGCAGCGGGGGTCGCGCAGGAGGTCGACCATCTTGCGGGATTGCCACATCCCGCCGAGGACGAACTCGCCCTGCCAGAAGGTGTACTCGATCGGGGTGATTCGCGGCCAGCCGTTCTTGCGGAGCGTGCCGAGCATCACGAGGCCGGTGGCGCCGAAGCGCTCCCGGGCGAGGCTCGCGAGCTCGGGACTGGCAGCTTCGAATTGGTCCCAGGTGGCCATGACGTGGTCCTCCGTTGCCGGTTCGCGCACATCCTGCCAGTTCTCCCGACCGTTTGTCGCGCGACCCTGTATGCGGCGTTGCGAGCACCGGAGCATGGCTGGTTGCGCGAGTTCAAGCGCTGTCGACATTCCGAGTCGGCGGGCGGACAATGGCCATACCGAAACTAGGATCCGAGGTACACCGATGGACTTCCGAGATACACCGGAAGAAGCCGCATTCCGCGAAGAAGTGCGGGGCTTCATTGCGACGGAGGGGCCCAAAGCGCGGGCTGGCCGCGAGGACGCCGAGAGCTTCTACGGCGGCAGCAAGGAATGGACGAAGGCGCTTGCATCGCGCAACTGGATTGCGCCGGCCTGGCCGAAGGAAGTCGGCGGGGCGGGCATGTCCGTGATGGAGCAGTTCGTTTTCAACTGGGAGCTGGCTGAAGCGCGGTTGCCGCGCCCGGGTGGCATCGGCATCGGGTTTGCCGGGCCGACCCTGATCGTCCATGGCACGGAAGAACAGAAGAAGAAGTACCTGCCCGAGATGCTTGCGGGCGAAGTCACCTGGTGCCAGGGCTACAGCGAACCGGGCGCGGGCTCGGACCTCGCCGCCATCCAGACCCGGGCCGTGCGAGACGGCGACGACTACGTGGTCAACGGGCAGAAGATCTGGACCTCGGGCGGCCACAACGCGAAGTGGATGATCCTGCTGGCGCGGACGGACCCCGACGCGCCGAAGCACCGGGGCATCACGTACTTCATCGCCGACATGAAGGCGCCCGGCGTGACGGTGCGCCCGCTGATCAACGCCGCCTACACGCACGAGTTCAACGAGGTTTTCTTCGAGGATGTGCGCATCCCGAAGCAGAACATCATCGGCGAGGAGAACCGGGGCTGGTACCTGGCCCAGACGACGTTGAGCTTCGAGCGCTCGAACATCGGCGGCGCGGTCGGGGCGCGACAGACCGTGGAAGACCTGATCAAGTTCGCGCACGAAAACAAGAACGGGGGCCAGAGCACCCTGGGCCACAACGATGCGGTGCGAAGTGAACTCGTTGAGCGCTACATCGAGGCGGGCGTGGCCCAGATGATGAGCTTCAAGATCGTGTCCATCCAGGCGAAGGAGGGCGTTGCCCCGGGCCACGAGGCGAGCGTCGCGAAGCTCTACGGCACGGAGCTGAACCAGCGCATTCAGCGGACTGGCATGAAGGTGCTCGGCCTGTACGGACAGCTGGATGCCAAGACCGCGGGACCGACTCCGCCGATGAAGGGGCGCGTGAAGTACATGTACCTCCGCTCCACCGCGAACACGATCGAGGGAGGGACGAGCGAAATCCAGCGGAACATCATCGCCACCCGCGGGCTCGGACTGCCGCGGGCGTAGGGCCGGAAGCGGCTACATCACTTCCAAAGGCCGCCCCATGCATGGGGCGGCCTTTGCGTTACGCAAGCTCATCGCCCGCGTTCACGCTTCACTACGCAGGAGCAGGCATATGGCAGAAGGCATACCACGCGACTTCTCGAAGCAGGAACTCGTCCGGCGGATCGAGGTCCGCTGGCGCAAGCTGCAGGGTCTCCTGGGCGCGCTTGTCCCGGCCGACTGGGAGCGGCCGCTTGGCGACGGGTGGCCGGTGAAAGTGCATGTGGCGCACCTCGCCGACTGGGAGGACTCGCTGCTGGGGCTCCTGGAGAAGCGGTCGCGAGCGGCAGCGATGGGGATCCCGGAGGAGCTGTGGGCACGCCACGATACCGACGAGGTTAACCGGGTCATGGCGGAACGGGCGATGGGGGCAAGCCCCACGGACTGCAGGGAGCGGTTGGAGCGGACGCACGCGCGCGTGGTGGAAATGGTGGAGGAGATGACCGAGGCCGACCTGCTGCTCCCGTACTCGCACTACCAGCCGGGCGAAGGTGTGGAGAACGCAGCGCCGGTGGTGGGGTGGGTGGTGGGGAACACGTTCGGCCATTTCGACGAACACATCGGGTGGCTCGAGGCTGGGCTGATCGGCTGATGGCTCGACGGCCCAAAGCGGAAGGGCCGGCGCGGGCCGGCCCTTCAGAGGGGGAACCTTGCGGGTGCGGGCAGCGCCCGCTGAGGATGGTGGCTAGCTGCCGTTGGTGAGGACCACCTTGTCGGGCGGAGTCATGAAGGCGTGGATGAAGCCGGCGACGGAGAGGACGATGAGCAGGCCGCCGATGATGTAGCAAACGGTCGCTGCCAGGGCTGCCTTCTCGCCGAAGATGCTGAACCCATAGGAGGTCAGGAGGAGGCCGCGGAGGGTCTCGCCGGTCTGGAAGGTGCTGCGGAGGGAGGTGGCGGCATCGACTTTCTTCTGGGCGAGGGCCTCGGCCGTCTTGTCGCCCTTTTCCTTGGCCGCGGTCAGTTCGGCCTGAGCGGCGGTGCGGATGCCACCCATGGTGGCGTAGGTCTCGTTGTCCCAGCCGAGCTTTTCGCCATCAACGGCGGCGTTGGCGGCCGAGCGGCGCATGTGCATGGCGATGTAGTAGTTGCCGTAGCACTCGGCCATCTTGCCGGTGGTCATGAGTTCTCCGGCGTACTCGGTAAGGCACTTTGAGCCTTCCTTCCAGTTCTTCTCTTCGTCGGTAAGCTTATCGGCTTCAGCGAAGGTGATTCGCTGTTCACCCAGCTGTTCCTTGACGTAGTCCTCAGCGAATGAGGCCTGATCTGCAAGGACGAAACCGAGGATGAGAAGCAGGATCGCCAGAAGCAGACCGCCTCCCGAGAAGATAAAATCAAGAGTCCTGCGCTTCATGTACTTCCTCCGGAAGTGTTCTGTGGTTCGTGTCCACCGGAATGGTTACCCGGTGGTGGCGTGCTGGCTCGAGGCCATTTAACCGTTCGGTCCCCTGTACTTTCGATATCGTTTCCCCCACAACTGTCTTGGTGGGCTAACACTACCCTCCTCCCCCGCGTTGGTTATGCGGTCATCAGGCCCAATATGACGGGACCGTTTGACCGGAACGGAGGCAGCGCCAGGCTGAGTCTGTAATCGAACCTACGAGCAACCCGCGCCGCCGTCCGATACATGCAGCGGTATCACAATGCGTATTAGATAGAGGTATAGACCGGAGCCGCACCAATCACACGAGGCACTGACCCGCCAGGCTTCCAATCGCGGTGATCCGGCGGCCATGGAGCACCTCATCGAGGAAGCCATCGGTGCAGTATCCGACCGAGATGCCGGTCTCCGGATCGCCCCAGCCAATCTGGCCACCCGCCCCGCCATGGCCGAACGCCCGTGGGGAACATGTCTTGCCAAATCCGCGGAGGCTCGCGTTTCCATCGTCCCCTGCGACAACCACGGTGAGTGCCCGGTTGCACGGGTAGTCGAGCAGCGGCACCCGGTGGAAGTCCTTCGTCCGGACGCGGGTTGCCCATTCGATGGTCTCGGCCTTGAGGACACGCTCGCCGGAAGCGGTGGCTCCGCCGTTCACGAGGGGCTGGTAGAACATCGCGAGCTGCGCCGCTCCCGCCACACCGCCACCACCGGGGACGCCGACACGGCGCACTTCGGGGCGGTTGAAGGTCTTGATGGCATCGGGGGTCACTTCTCCCCAGCCACCCGGGGGCGGAGTCGGGGGGACCAGGTGACGGACATCCGCGACGCGGCCGTCCTCACTTTCCGGTAGGCCGACGTAGAAGTCATCAAGGCCCATCGGGTCGAGCATCTTCTCGCGCACGAAGGCGCGAAAGTCCATGCCAGTCCGACGGGCGATGAGTTCGGCGATGACCCAGTGAGCGCTGGTGGCGTGATATTCGAACTTTGTGCCGGGCTCCCAGTTCAGGCGCCAGCTGGCGAACCTTTCGAGGCGGCGATCGCGATCATCCCAGTCCTGTGGGGCGAAGGGGGCGAGCGGGAATCCGCCGGTGTGGGTCATGAGCTGGGAGACGGTGATCTGGTCTTTCCCGTTGGTGCCGAACTCGGGAATGATGCTGGCGACCGTCTCGTCTTCGCGGAGCAGGCCATCTTCGAAGAGCGTCCATGCGGCGGCGCCCACGATGGCCTTGGTGCAACTGAAGATGGTGTAGAGCGTGTCGTTGGTCGCCGGAACCTCCGTCTCGACACCGTTGTGCTGGACTGTGCCGTAGGTGCGGACGCCGGCGAGTTGCCCATGGCGTGCGACGGCGACCTGGGCACTCTTGAGCGTCCCATCGTCGACATCGCGTTTCGCGCGCGCGAACACGGCTTCGAGCTTCTCGCTATCGATGCCAAGGTCTTCAGGCCGGGCGGTCGTGATCTGTGCTGTCCCCATTTGTCCTCCAGTTGCGTTGAGGCGAAAGGATAACTCCCGCGGGGAGGGTAGTGTGAAGTGCGCCACGGAGGAGGGCTCGAAGTTCGTTGCAACGCGGAACTCGCATCCTCCACAGTAGGTTGCATGGAACAACTCAGTGCCCGTTCACCAGCCCTCTCCGTCCCCGCCTCCGGCGTCTCCGCCCGCATCGAAACCAGGTGGCTGGTGCTCCTTGCCACCTCGCTCGGGATCTTCATGGGATCGCTGGACGCGACCATCGCGAACGTCGCGTTCCCGTCCATTGGTCGGACATTCCCGGATGCGAGCCGGGCCAACCTGTCCTGGGTGCTGAACGGCTACACGATCGCCTTCGCAGCGCTCCTCATCGTTGCCGGGCGGCTGGCGGACCGGTACGGCCGCAGGCGGCTGTTCTTCGGCGGGCTGGGCGTGTTCACGCTCGCGTCCATGGGCTGCGGGATAGCCCCCTCCGAGGAGGCGCTCGTTGCCTCGCGGGTGGTCCAGGGGGCGGGGGCGGCGATGATGATCCCCTCCTCACTGGGGTTGCTGCTCGCCGCGTGGCCGGCATCCGAGCGCGCGACCGCGGTCGGGCTCTGGGGTTCCGTGTCGGCACTGGCCGCGGCGACCGGGCCATCTCTCGGTGCGCTGATCGTCGACGGCCCCGGGTGGCGCTGGGCATTCCTCCTTAACGTGCCCATCGCCCTGGCAGCCTGGGCGCTCGGGCGCGCCGTGCTCAAGGAGTCGACAAGCCCGTCGAGCGACTCGCGACTCGACATCCCCGGGGTAGTCCTTATCAGCATCGCGATGGGTGCGCTCGCACTCGGCATCGTGGAGGGGCGCGAGTGGGGCTGGACCAGCGGGCGCATCGTGACCTCGTTCGCGGTTGCCGCCGTCGCGGCCGTGGCGTTCGTTGGCCAGGAGCGACGCCACCCTGCCCCGGTGGTCGACCTCGGGCTGTTCCGCGTCCCATCGTTTTCGATCGCCAACGTCTCCATGCTGGCCTACGCGACCGGATTCTTCTCCATCCTGCTCGGGAACATCCTCTTCCTCACGAGCGTGTGGGAGTATTCGACGCTGCGAGCCGGGCTCGCGATCACGCCGGCGCCGATCCTCGCGGCCCTGGTGGCCGGGCCGTCGGGACGCTATGCCGCCGCCCACGGCTATCGCAGGGTCATCCTCCCGGGCTCCGTCCTGATGGTTGCCGCCATGATCTGGCTCGCGGTCATGGTGGACGAAACGCCGAACTACCTGGCGGAGTGGCTGCCCGCGGCGATCGTCCTGGGCACGGGAATCGGGCTGAGCTTCGCGCACTTGAGCGGGGCCGCGGTGGCCGGCCTCCCGGCCGAGCGCTTCGCCGTCGGCAGCGCGATTAGCCAGACGGCGCGGAACACCGGCGGGATGATCGGGGTGGCGGTGATGATCGCGATCCTGGGCACGCCGGCGTCAACCGGAGCCGCTATGGATGCGTTCCATAACGTCTACCTCTTCGCCGGCGCGATGTTCGCGGTATGCGGGCTGGCCGCGCTCGGGCTTCGCCCGGCGCGCAGGTGACGCCCGTCTCGTTCATGCCACGGCGTGACCCCCGGTCTCGCCGTGGACACGCGGAGCCGCGCTCCGGGCCCTGCCCTCTCCTCCATAGGCCCGAGAGCGCCGCGCCGTGGGGTGGCCGCGCTGGGGCCCGCATGGGAGGGGCGATACAATGGCTCTCACGCCCCCGTAGCTCAGGGGATAGAGCAGGCGCCTTCTAAGCGTCTGGCCGCAGGTTCGAATCCTGCCGGGGGCGCCACGGACCACCGGCCGCCGGCGATTACGCTCAGCCCGGGAGCTGCCAGAAGGGGCCTGACAGCCCCAGCCGGTCCAGGATCGCCTGGCTTTCATCGCGAGAGCGTGGCCGCCAATCCGGTGCCAGCCGGTCCCCCCACCAGGCATGGGCAAGTTCGCTGAGCTTGCCAATCGAAGTCGTTGCGCCGGGTGTCCGCCCTTCGAGCCAACGCGAGATGTGCTCCTCCGACCGGAAGAGGTTCATCGTGCTTCAGGTGAAGACGATGTTGTCCCACCAGCGGGCGGCCGGGACCAGGCAGTGAAAGAGCAGCGAGGTGTCGCCGGGGGCTTCGTCATGGACCGCGATGTCGAGCGGCTCCCCGCAATCGGGGCAAGCGGTCGCGATGTGGCCATCGCTGTGCAGGGCGGCACAGATCCCGAAGGCATCCCATGCACAGTTCGCGTACCAGGACCGGCCGCCAGCCTGCACACGGAAGGGCGTGGGTACTGCTGAGAAGGGGTTGGCCATCCTGATCTCCGCGGTCCCGGGATCGAGCACCAGCGCGTGCTGGTCGTGCAATTCGCGCCAGGCGGCCGCGACCTCCGCCTCGGCGAGACCGGCCCTCGCCGCGACCTCGTTCCGGGTTGGCGCCCTGCCAAATTCGACGAACAAACCGTAGGTCAGGTTGCGAAGATTGAGGTGGGGTTCTTCCACGGGCGGACTGTGCCACAG